>JAABUV010000633.1_pt1 | contig 53545 bp, 87 predicted proteins | sample 5559971 | NCBI WGS metagenome assembly JAABUV01 (sample SAMN10711881, study PRJNA513362) | rock metagenome | isolation source: Antarctica rocks | place: Antarctica: Victoria Land, Knobhead nord | collected 2015-12-19 | reverse complement strand
CCCCTGTGCGTGTGGAGCTTCTTATAAGGATCGCAGACAGCGCGCACCATGCAACGCAGGGCTCCGGAGCACCGCCGCCCGAGAAAAAGCCACCCACGCCAAAGCCAGACGAGGCGAAGGCCGCCGAGGAGGCCAGCAGCTTCAAGGCGTTTACGGGCAAGCCGCGCTCGTTGCGCGACTAATGTCTGCCCGTGTCGCGCAGAGTGCTTGGGCTTTCTGTAACTGCGCGTCCTGCCATGCACTGGCGGGATGGTGCGCAGACGCCCAGCGTCAGCAAGGCAGTCCTTAACGCGCCACAGGCTGGGCAGTGTGTGCTCCCTGATGTGTAGACATGGCTAATATATTACCGGCGCATGTTGCACGCACTTCAACCGCTGTTGAATGCCATTTTACCAAACAGCTGCGCCAGAACCAGTTTGGTTGGCCACGCTCGAGGTAAACTTTGGGTGCGCTGCCAGTGTACCAACCATGTTTCTTAAGAAAGTTAAATCTGCTTTGCATACTTGGGCACTCTAAGCTTGACTGCCTGTAAATCATGTTGAAGGCTGAAACTATTTGCCAGCATGACAACGCCAGGCGCATGTAACATGCCAAGCGCGCGGCAAGGCGTGGCGTGCAACTGCTGCTGATATAAGACACACTGCTCTGTGCACCAGCGCAAGTGCTGCACTTTTGTAAGTACAGCCTAGCCCTAATAGCATGCCTACTGCCTTAACAAAAAGTAAGCGTTTGCAAGAACACCCGCAGTTACGCACCCTCAGAAAACGAGCACTGCAGCGGCAAGCCCCGGCGGCACAATAGCGAAAGGTTTGCAGGCACCCTGTGGCGCAACACCCAGAGCGGATGTGGACACACGCAGTGACCTAGACCAAGAGTGTTGAAAGCCCACAGTGCAAAAGTACTTCTTTGGTGCAAGTACCCAGTGCAGTCCCATGTAGGCAATGTGCACTACCACTGCAGCAGCAAGGCAGCCAGCCCAGAAAAGGTACAGGCATGCGTAGCCTGCGCTCCAGCTAAGCCCGCTCTACGGGGACCCATGCGGGGGGAGTCAGGCGCCCGGCGGGGGCTGCTAGTCGAAGATCTGCTCGCCTGTGGCGAACAGGTTCCAGACGACGGTGCCGACCAGGTACAGCGCGACCGCGACGCCCCAGACCTCGTCCCAGGTGCCGTTGGCCAGAATGAGTCCAGTCGCGGCGGTGCCCAGCACGCCCGCCAGCACGCCCGCCGTGTTGGACAGGCCCAGCAGCACGCCGCTGTACCGCGGCCCAATGTCCTGCCGCGCCGAGCCGCATCACTATCACTATTGCCGGCACACAGAACAGGGCATAGCGGGCGCTGACATGGGCTCCTGCCGAATGGCCTAGCGGCGCGCCGCTGTACCGCTGCCCATAGTCCGGCCGCACCAAGCCATAGGCTTGCCCTGCAAAATGCAGGGCAAGCCTGGACATGCGCCCTGCCCACTGGCCGGCAGCATGCCGATGTAAGCACGGTGTTGCTGCTCAGTCAACGCATGCTAAGCGCGGTAAAGGCAGACGTGTGCACGAGCCCGCCGCTGCACTGAGGCTTGGCAGCGTACGGCTGCGACGCGGCCAACCATGATGCTGCTCGTCAACCAACAAACTATCGTGAAGTCTTCTAGGCTGCAAGCGGAGCCAGTAGCATGCCCAGCGCTTGCAGGCTGGGTACAAATAGAGCTGCTGGGGGGCGCACCATGTGGTTGGAGTACAGGCCGGACTGCGAGAATGCGTCCAAGCCCTGGCTGGCCATCTGGCCCGCCCCCGCCGCCGCGCGCCTCAGGGCCGCGTATCTCAACTGGTGGAGACAGGTCATGTGATGCCGCGTGCTTGAAAGAACAAGGCTTGCATCACACAACAGCAGCAGGCTGCCAGCCCTGCAGGTAGCGCTTTCCTGGCCAGGCGCCTGCACAGACTGCGCAGGCCTGCACATCCAGGCGCGCGCCAAACCCTCTTCCATCACTGGGATGGCTGCTGAAGGCTGCTACAGTCTTCAAAGTGTTACGACACTCTAACCATGCGCCTGGCGCATGCGCGAGGCCGGTAAGGGCGGGCGCGCCATGCAGGCCACCGCGCCCATGGGCGTCGTCACACGGCCCAGCTGCGTCAGGAACACCGCCGGCCCCATGAAGCCGATCTGTGCGCGCGCAGAGAGCAACGCCGTTTGGCCTGTATGCTCGCTGTGCGGCTTGTCAAGCCCAGCTGTTGGCACAGGGGTGCTGCTTGGGCACACCCAACAGCGCGCGCCAAGGCTGTGCAGGGACGCAGCCCGCGCGGCGCCTGCCGGCAGGCACGGTGCCCACGTGCGCGCGCCCCTGCCTGCACTGCTGGCACACAGCCACGGCCCCCGTGCGGCAGGCGTGACGCACCGTCTGCATGACCTTGCGCACGGTGGTGACGGAGACGCCGCGCGAGACCAGCGTGTCCGCAATCCAGCCGCCGATGTTGGCCGCCAGCGCCATCGTGACCCAGGGCAGCACGCTGTAGATGCCCGACTTCAGCAGGTCGAAGCCCAGCACCTGCGCGCCCGCCGGGCCCTCATCGCGCTGGCCCCACTCTGAAGGGAGGGCGATGGGCGGCGAGTGTCAGCTCCACATTCAATGGTCCACATAACAGTGATACGCGAGATTCATAGAGGCTTCGGCATCATTAAAGGTGCGGCCACGCCACTGGGGCTCTGGATCTGCGCGTTCAGACACAGGCGCGCCTGGTTGTAGTATGTCGGCATCCAGGTCAGCAGGATGAAGGTGCCCCAGTTGTGGCAGAAGTGGCAGACGATGAGCGCCCACACGGGCGCCTTGGACAGCAGCAGCCGCCAGGGGATCTCTTGCGTCGGTTTCTGCGCGCGCGCGGCTCTCGGCGTCAAGCGCCGCCACCATCAGCACCGGTCCATGACGCATGCGGGAGTAGGTGCTCAGGAGTGCTCTTGAACAGGTCTGCAAAGGGAGATTGGAGTGCTCACGATGCCTGCAGCGCAGTCATGATGCAGACAGAGCTCGCTCACCCTCTTCACTGTGGCAGCCTCGATGTAGGCGCGCTCGGACGCGGAGCACCGCGGATCCTCCTGGGGCGAGCTCTCCGCCTGCGGGCACAGGACCCGCGCTCAGCACCTGGGGCGCCCGCCCACAGCCACACGCCTCTGCCATGCCTGTCCTGCCGCTGGCATATGCGGGCGGGTGGTCCGCCATGGTCCGCATCCGTCAGGGCAGGCAGCCAGGGCAGGCAGCCACGCATTTCTGATCCGACAGGGCAGGCAGCCACGCATTTCTTGCCGCGCCCGAGGACATGCAGCGGGAAACCTAGGGGTTTAAGGCCGCGCCTGGGCGCCCCACAGCAGGAACCAGACGACGCCCAGCGAGCCAAAGACGTAAAAGACGCTGGGCCAGTGCAGCAGCTCGATCATGTGCGGCGACAGCGCCAGGCCCAGGATGGAGCCGGTGTACATGCCGCTGTACACCAGCGCCAGCGACCGCGACCGCTCGCGCACCGGCACCCACCTGGCGCGGGGCGGGCGCGCCGCTCGGCGCATGCGCGGGCGAATTCTATGTCGACGCTCTCAGGGTTCAAATGACACACGTCCTCACAGCGTGATCCTACTCTGCATGCGTGAGCCTGCTTGCTCAGGGGACCATGCAGGCACGTCCAGCCAAGCGCCAGCAGCGTGAGGACATGGCGCGCCATGTGGAGTTCTTCAGGGTTCCTGGCACAGGTGTCACCCCTTTGGTAGACCAAGCGGGCTACCGGGGGTGCTGTGATACATTTCAGGGCATGTGTGTTGCGTGGCCTAGCCGATGTCAACTCCTCAACACCCTGGCCGTGCCGCGGCCGGGCCGCACCGCGACAGCAGGTTGTTCATGGCGGGCATGGCGACGCCCTCGCCGACGCCCATGCACGCGCGCGCCAGCAGCAGCGCGGGCAGGCCCAGGCTGGCGGCCAACGGCGTGAGCGCGGTCGCCACGCTCCACCAGACCACGCCAAAGCCCAGCACGCGCTTGCCGCCGAACTTGTCCGCCCACACGCCGCCCGCGACCTGCGTCAGCAGGTAGCCCCTGCGCGCCGCGGCGGAGAGGGTGTGGACGCAGTGAATTTTCAGTATGCTGCCGGACTGGTGCCCGCTGTTGCACATGTATGCACGCCATAGCGGACGCAAAGCGAGGGTGTACAAGTGTGCCAGCGATAGCGCACACTGTTGTCAGTATGTGCGCACAAATTGGAGCGGACGCAGGTACATACGTTGTCTACATGCACCAGGACTGGCCGAAGCGCTTGGCATGCTCACATGGCACACAGCGCAGGGGGCGCGGCGGGCGCGAGGGCGGCGCCGCGCACCAGAAGAACGACGACTGCACCAGGCCAATCGTGGCGCTGTCCCAGCCAAACTGCTTGCTCATTGGCAGGATGGCGATGCTCATGTTGACGCGGTCCATGTTGCACAGCATGAACGCCACAAAGCACAGCCCTACGATCACCCAGCGCCGGTTGCCACGCGCCGGCTCGGCCGCCACCGCGCCCCCCTGCGCCGCCCGTGGAGCGTGAGTGGGACCTGCAGTGCCAGAGACCTGCTTGCACGCAGGTGGCTCACGGCTGTTGCGCCGGCGCAGCCGTGAACACCGCATATGAGCGTGCCGCTGGGTGCTCCTGGGTAGTGCAAGGCCCGCATGGTTAAGCGCCGTGGGTGCGCTGGCAAAGCACAGACAGCCTAGCACACTCCAAGCAGCCTCCTCCCTGCGCACCGCTTGGCCCCACGAGCCCTGCGGTATGGTATGTGACAGACTAGCAGCTGCGGCCCTCCTGGTGCGCTGTATAACATGCTATCCTTGACATGTTGCTTGAGGCGGTGCTTACGTTGGCAAGAGCGCCGGCGGCAGCAGGCACATCCCCATCGCCGCCAAGCGCGCACAGCGCGCCCCTCCTCTCCGGCCGCTCTAGCTTAGGCGCGGGTGCCGGGCCACGCGCTGCTCTCCTTCGACAAGGCACCTGCAAAGAGCGGAGCTGCAATAGTTTAGTTAGACGGCACAGGTGAGGGGCAGAGCGGCGTGAGCGGGAGCCTTCGCAGGTTCACCTGCTGCCAGCAGCACCGAGAGTGCAGGCTGGGCTGCTGGCGCTGCCAGGCATGCTCATGTGCGGCCGCCCAGCGCGCTCGCCTGTCAGGGCACACTGGCTTCAGCAGATGCGCACGCTGCAAACTTAAGAACTGCAAGGCCGCTGCAGCACAAGCCTGCGTGTAAGCAGTTGCTATGCGCACACGTATGCTGTGCAAGCGCGTGGATGGGTACAGAAAGTGCGCAACAAGATAAAGCGCAGGCTGCCCCGACCTCGACATCCCAAGACTCAAAGCTTACCTTGCGTAGTTTGGCTGAGAGGTGCAGCGCAGAGCTGCCGTGCTGGTGCACCGCCGCGGGGCTGCTGAGCATGCACACCCAGCATGCATGTGTGGCTGTCCACACAAAGTTACCGCGCCCTTCATATTTGCAATCCAGGCAGCCTATACGCCTGTACAGGAGCCTGCTGTGTCACTTGCTGGCAACATGCGCTTCCCAATTCTACTGTGCGTCAGCAGGTATTCGTTAATTGCTGCCTGTGGTGCAGCAGTCGAATCTGCTATGACCTTCACTTCATACAGCGGCTCGCAGAGGCTGTCAGCAAGACAGAGCGCTTGGAGCCAGGCTCTCGAGGGCAAGGCCTGCCCAGGGCAGGCTCCCCCTGTCGGCCACTCTGCTGACATTATTCCCCCTGTCGGGGGGCAGGGCCTGCTCTTGCTCGCTCATGGATTTGGCAGGCAATTCAGTAGGAGCGGCAGTTGCTTTATTAGACGACTCTATACTCAAACATGTGAGTCGAGCTCAGCGCGCGCCTTTGTGTGTACCTGAGCATGTGAGCTGGCATGACCATGCGCTCGCTGCCCTCTCCTGGTGTTCAGAACGGTTCCAGAAGCGCTGCATCAGCACTAGCTGTAGGCACTGCACACCGGCCGCAGCGAGCTCCTGCACAGCCACAGAGCTGCGCTGCAGCGGACGCACGGCGAGCACGGCAGTGCGTACGGCGGAATGTGCAGGCCGCAGTCGCAAGCGTAGAGGCGCGCGAGGCAGTGCGGCAAGCAATGCCGGACGCTCCAGACGGCAGGGGGGAGTGCGGGCAGATATGCACCAGCGTGACCGCCCGCATGCTGGACGGCATGCTCGAGGAGGTCGCTGAGGCCGCGGCGCTCCAGGCGGACATTGTTGAGCTGCGGCTGGACTTTCTGGGGGACCTGACAGAGCCAGAGGCGGCGCTGACAGCGCTGCTGCAGGCCTGTAAGCGCGCCGGCCTGCCCTGCATCGCGACATACCGTCCGGACTGGGAGGGGTGCGCGGCCTGCCTGTGTGTGTGGTCTGTAAGCCACAAACTCAGACGTGCACACAGTGGCTGCAAGTGCGGCTGTGAGTGCACTCTTTGGACTAGTTCTGGAAGCGAGCTGGTGGAAGACGGCGGGCGGCACACCTGTCTCCCTCCGCTCTCCTCTGCAACGCCGTGTGTGTGTGCGACCGCAGTGGCCAGTACAGCGGCGGCGAGGACGCGAGGCTGGCGGTGCTGGGCCTGGCGTGCGACCTCGGGGCGCCGTATGTGGACGTGGAGCTCAAGGCCGCCGCCGCCTTCTCCGCCGCCAGAGGTGCCCCGACAAACCTGTATCACACAAGGGAATGGCGAGCTGTACGAGCCATGCATGCATGCATGCATGCACAGGTCCAAGTCTAACACAAAGCAGTGGAGAGCTGTACGTGCCATGCATGCATGCACGCAGACCTTCAGCTGCGCCGAGCCTGCTTCGCCTGGGTAGGGTGTCACACCTGGAATTCAGGGCTTGCAGCGGTCGCGATGTTCCGGCACCGCCGCACTAGCTCACCCGGTAGCTGTTGATAGCAAGAGGAGCAGGCCTGTATGTCTTGTGTGTGTACACCCTTCATGCGTGATTGGCAGAGCCGATCTTTCTGCAGGCAAGCATGCCTGCAAGACCCCCGAAACGCCAACGCTTGCTCATAAAATAGCATTGTAAACTGCCTACATAGCTTTGAGGTAGCTCAACGTAGCACTGAATGCAGTGTGCAGCAGGAGGCAAGGCCACGCCCCCCGGGACGCGCCTCATCCTGTCGCACCACGACTACGAGGGCACGCCCGACATGGAGGCCCTGCGGGGCGTGCTGGCGCGCATGCTGGACGCGGGCGCAGACGTGCCGAAAATCGCGTGCGTGGCCAACGACGTCGCCGACTCTGCGCGCATGCTGCAGCTGGCGGCAAGCTCCGCTTGTGCGCGCCGCCTGACCCTGAAGCTTGGTGGCAGGGCCGTGGTCGAGTGGGGCGGCTTCGCTACATGGGCATTCTTGCCATGCGAGCAGCGTGCACAAGCACTTTCATTTTGTGTTCTGCGCATCCTACTCTTTCGGCTCATGGCACATGAGGCGGCAGCGGCTGATGCGCTGGCTGCGCGCGGCATGGGCAGCGCCCATGATCGCGCTGTCCATGGGCGAGCGCGGGCTGCCCTGCCGGCTGCTGGCGCCCAAGTTTGGCGGCGTGCTGACGTTCGGCGCGCTGAGCGCGGGCCGCGAGAGCGCGCCCAGGCAGCCGACCGTGGCGCAGCTGCGGCGGCTGTACCGGCTGCCGCACCAGCGGCCCAGCACCCAGGCGCGCGCATGCGCATGCCCCGGACACGCAGCGCAGCCTTGCAGCCGCCCGGCCGCCTGCGCCGCGCAGACGGTGCTTGTCCATCATGCACGTGACTGCCTTGCAGCAGCGTGCCACGGCTCGTGTGGTGGCATGTGAGACACCGGGCGCTGCGCGCTAAACTGGCATTCACAGTCACCATATCCCCAGCAAAGCAGCCTGTGACATCATACCCTAAACAAAGCAGCCTGGGGCAGACTCCTGGCTCGGTGAGGCACCGATGGTCCGAAGGTATCACCCTCGCACCTTCATTGCCCACCCAAGGCCTCAAGCCCTGGCGGCACGCGCGCAGGTCTTTGGCATCGTGGGCAAGCCCGTGGCGCATAGCCGCAGCCCGGCGCTGCACAACGCGGCCTTCGCGGCGGCCGGCGTGGACGCGGTGTACATCCCGCTGCTCACGGACGACCTGCCGCGCATGCTGGCCGCGTTTGGGCCGCCCGCATTTCCCGACTCCGGCTTTGCCGGCTTCAGCGTCACCATCCCGCACAAGGCGCGCGGCGCCCTCACAGCGCCGGCGGTGCTGGGGATCCTCACAGCGCGTGCCTGGTGTCCACCGCGTTGTGCGGGGCGGGCCGGCATGACTGCATGCACTTGGCTGTTTGTTAAGTGAGCTGGCCACACAGCAGTCACCTTGGATAAGGTGCGGTGCTGTTGTCAGGGCGCCGTTGCAACACGCCGGCACAACCCAGTCATGCTTAGGCGATGTTGCTGTGCTGCTCTAAGCCCTATTAAGCCTATGTTGCAGAAGCCCGGCCGGAGCCAATGGCGCTGCTGGACGCGCGCGCGCGGCAGCGGGCGCTCGCCGTCTCCGGCGCGCACCAGCCTTTGCAGATGGGCAGCAGGGCACCCAGGGGCATGTGCGCCGCGCAGGTAGCGGCGCTGGAGGCGGCTGATGAGGTGGACGATGTCGCCGCGCGCATCGGCGCGGCCAACACGCTCGTGCGCCAGCCCGACGGCTCCCTCAAGGCGCGCCCACGCCGGCGCCAGGCCCAGAGTGGGCAGCATCCTGTCCAGGCCGAACTCAACGAGGTCGCTGTCCACAGGAGCTGTGAGCCAGCCCTGCACACTGTGCCGCTAGCAAGGCCCTTGGACAATATGTATGCAATGGCTGAAGAGGCAAAGACCACAAAGTGGCTGACGGCCTTAGGAGACAATGAGCGCAGGCCCGCGCAACATCATGTATAGACTCAAGGCCGCGGCCATGTCCCGCACAAAGACGGCTGCTGCAAGCCCTGGACGCGTTGTGTCTGCGCGCCCCGCAGGCGTACAACACGGACTGGTCGGCTGCGCTGGACGCAGTGGAGGCGGGCCTGGGCGGCGCGCGCCCGCTGGCCGGCCGCCGCGCGGTCGTGCTGGGCGCGGGCGGCACCGGGCGCGCGCTCGCGTTCGGCGCGCAGCAGCGCGGCGCGTCCGTGATCATCGCCAACCGGTGCGCGCCGAGCCTGACGACGCTGAGGCCCAGATGTAGCATTGCATGACAGGGTCTGAAGCTGGGACTCTGCATGCTGGGACGCTCTGATGCTGGGGGGGCGCTCTGCAAAGCTTTCGAACGTGTTCAGCATCCAGTTAGTCATTAATTTTGGCCTTGCATGCTATAACGTTCCAACCAGAGATTCTGCATTACACCCATAAACCCCACAATGCCTCAATGCACAGGGGCCGCGCTTGCAGGAGCCTTATTGAAGAGCTGGGGTGTGCTGGCTGTCCATGGGTGCTTGCGAACATCTTGGCGAATCAGCGTGCGGACGTTAACGGAGCTCATAAGCACAGCGCAGCTGATTGCTGAACTCTGCTGCACGTTTCACTGCGGTCACCTGTATCGTGCGGGCAGGACGCGCGCGGCGGCAGAGGCGCTGGCAGCGGCGCTGGGCGGCGGCGCCGCGGCGGCCGGCCTGGACGAGCTGGCTAGCGGCGGCGTGACCGGCGACGTGCTCCTGAACACGACGTCGGTCGGCATGGCGCCCGCCACAGACGCGACGCCCGTGCCGCAGGCCGTGCTGGGCGGCTACGCGCTGGTCTTTGACGCGATCTACACGCCGCTGGAGACGCGCCTGCTTCGGGCGCGGCCCCTCTGCGGTTGCCTGCCGGCAGGCTGTCTTGACGAGGTTGTGGCTCGTCAGGAACAAGCCAGCCTGCCAGTTGTTCCTGAGGTGCTCTGCTCCAGCTTACAGAAATGCACTCCACACATACGATGCACGCGTTCCACAGGCGCGCAATTACTGCGCAGCGTGCAAGTGATGTACGCTAACGCACTTCTGGCAGCCGCGCAGGAGGCGAAGGAGGCTGGCTGCAAGGTGGTGAGCGGCCTGGAGATGTTTGTCGGCCAGGCCGTGCAGCAGTATGAGCTGTTCACCGGGCAGCCGGCCCCGGCGGATGTCATGCGCGCCGCAGTGCTGGACAGCATGCGGCAGTGAGGAGGGCGTGGGAGTCGGGCCGCGGCCGCCGTGCATTGCGGTGGTTGACGGTGTGCGGGTTGTAATGCAGTGGGGAGGTGCTTGGCTGGCGAGGCTGTCAAGAGTGCGTCGGTATGAGACATGCAGTCATAATTAGCGAGCTGGGGACGCTGCATCAGGGACGCCTTGCGAGGCTCTTGACAGGTCGCGCAAAAGGCTGGCTATGGGATGCATCGTCTTGCATGTACATATCAGTCACTCAGTGACAGTGTCAGTGCGCCCGTTGGCGTTGTCTGGGGCTTGTTCTAGCGTTCTTAGCTGTGAGGCTAGATTCACCTGTGAGCAGTTGCTGCATGGGTGGCAGGAAAGTGCAGTGCTGACTGCCGCGCTTGCATCAAACACTGCGTACAGGGCTGCGAAAAGGCATGCCAGGGGTCGCAGCCCAAATTGGTAGTGGAGTTGCACTCAACAGTGTGTTCCGATCATATGCTGTTTGTGTGGGACGTGCCAGTCCTTCACATTCAGTGAGTTTGGACATTCATATGGCTCCCACTTTGCTGATGTTCTTTCAACCTCATGCAATGTCATCAAGGAGGCGGCCGACATACGCAACCTGTGGCAAGCCAGTTGAAACTGAGGTGGCAGTTTACCTCGCTGCCCATGCCATGCTCACACAAAGAAACTGCTCGCAAGCCCTGTCACTCGGCGACCCCAAAGAGCAGGCGCGTTCAGCTGCATGTCTTTGATCCACAAAGCAGGCCTGCGCATCCAGCGGACGCACATGCAGCAGAGGTGGGAGCATGCGCACGCACCTGCATGGCAGCAGCACAGCCGACGGAGGGCAAAGCAAGCGCTGCACGTTTGCAACCAGCCTGCTCACCTCCTCACTACCGGCGCCTGCATATTAGCAACATGCCCAGCATGATCACTACCCCGAGCTCCTCCTCCCTGCTGGCAAACCTGCCTGCGGCCAGGCTGCCCATCTCGAGAGCCGCGCACGCCCAGCTTGGCCCACCCAGAAAGAAGAGCAGAGCAGACCAGGCAGCCGCGGACTGCGCTCGCAGGCGAGGCCGTGTCTCAGCGCTGAGCCGCCCGCGGCCCCAAACCCCGCCCCAGAACCCCGCGACCCTCACGACTTGAAGCAGTTGCCGCCGGAGAAGCAGACGGAGAGGAAGATGATGAAGATGAGCACGAGCAGAATCACGATCGCGATCAGCCACATCTTCTTGTTCTGCCACCACATCTTGCGCCGCAGCGACACGCCGACGCGGTGGAAGCGGTCGGCCGAGTTGCGCAGGCCCTCGCTCTGGTCCATGAGCCGGTCTATGCGCTCGCCGCGCGCCAGCACCTGCCGCCAGACAGCGCGGCGCGTGACGTGCGCGCCCGCGGAGACAAGATCGTGGGCCCACGGGAACGGCACAGGGCACGCCGCCCGGCCCAGAGCAGCGGCCCTGTGCGGCCCTCGGCCATGGAGGCAGGCGACACGCCATAGCCAACCTGCGGCGACCTTGATGGCCGCCGCGATGCGCACGACGAGGTGGTGCGCGGTTGGCACGGATGGATACTCTCCGCGGCGATGGCGCGCGTCAGCGGGTTGGCCGGGTGGCCGCCCGTGTTGAGGTAGGATGGTGTGGCGCCGGTCGACGCCTGCTGGAGTCGTTGTACACGTACTGCAGCATGGGCAGGTACACATCCCAGTCGTCGTGTCGGTCGTTCACGCAGCACCGCAACATTTCCTCCGCGATGCGGTTCACGCGCTCGCTCAAGCGGCAGACTGTTGGTCAGACCGAGCGCATGAACCGCATCGCGGAGCAGATGCTGCGGTGCTATGTCAACGACCGCCAAAACGACTGGGATGTGTACCCTGCCCATGCTGGAGCACGCCTGCAACAACTCCGAGCAGGCGTTCGACGGGCGCCACACAATTACACCTCAACAATGGCGGCCGCCCGGCCAACCCGCTGCCGGGCGCCATCGCCGCGGAGAGTGTCCACGTGCCACCCGCGAACCACCTCGCCGTGCACAACGCGGCGGCTATCAACGCATCGCCCGGCTCTATGTGCAAGCAGCGCGGCGGCGGCGCAGGCGGCGCCGGCGCTGCAAGCTTTGTCACGAGGCGCAGAGACGGGTCCATGGGCCCCACAGGGCGGCGGGCGGGCGCCGCGCCTGCTCAATGTTGTCCACCATGATGCTCTGCGCAGGGCACAGGAGCCCTCAGCCCCACTTCAGAGGTGTTGCAGTGCAGCGGGTGAGCCTGCAGTGGGGCTACGGGGCGCTTGCACAGGCAGCCCAGCGACTTGCTGTCGAGCCAGTGGTCTGCCTCACATCATGCGGCTCAGCTCGATGGGCCGGCACGCACCTTCACTTCGTCCACCTTCTTCTGCAGGCCCGCCACCTTGGAGAGCTCCTCCGGGTGCGCCATGCACCACTCCATCTGCGTCTTCAGCCGGTGCCTGCGCGCGCTCCCTTCCTTAGGGCACAGCACGCATACCGCCAACAGGCCGGAGCATTGCGTCACAGGGGCTCCACGAGTCGCCCGCGCGCTGCGAAGTGACAGCGCACAAAGCCACGCACAAACCGGCCAGCCACCATGCTTGTGCCGTCAAGCACAGGCACTTGCTTTCAGTGGGCTGCGTGGCCATACAGGGGGTCCGCCGCGCAGCTGGGGTGGCACGGAGTCTGCATACTGACGACCAACTCTCCACCTCCTCGCGGCACTTCCTTGCACAGCACTTAGCACCCACCCACATGGGCCTCAACGCGGAGCTGTGCATGACCACGCAATAAGCTATGAGAGCCCGTAGGGCAGAGGGCGACGCCCTGCAGGGCTCCCGCACGCCATCCATGCCTGCGCGCGCCGCGAGCCGCAGGCCGCGCACCCGAAAGCCTTGTCCAGGCTGCCCTCCTGCGCCGTGCGCGACTTGTCCGCATACTTGAGCGCGAACTCGTTCTTTATTGTCTCCAGGTATGCGTAGGCGATCTGGCGCCCGGACCTGCGGCGCAGACCCGCTGCGTCAGGCCGCAGGTTGGGTGAGTGCCCGGCCCGAGCGCCAGCCTAGACCAGTGCTGCGGTGACTAGTTCAACAGGCTCCCGCTGTGAGCAGGCCATCAGCGCCCTGCGGGGGACCGCCAAGCTCAGAGCGCAACGGGCCTCAGACAGAACCCAGCAAAGCAGAACCGTATTGAGTTGCTATGCGATGAAGGGTGGTGTGAGGTAACGGAGCATCACCGCTCGGTGGCGACGACGAGGTAGGTGTAGCCGCCCTCCAGCAGGAAATTGAACGTGTGCGCGTCGGCGGTGAAGGTGAACTTACTGCTGCTGCCCACGCCGCGCTCCAGGCAGCTGATGGCCACGTGCCGGTAGTTACCCGGCGCCTGCGGGCTCGCATACTCGGCCAGCACGACCGTGCCTCGCGCAACAAAGCTGTATATGAGCGCCGCCATCGCGGCTCCCAGGCCCAGCCGGGCACCCGGCCTCCGTCAGGAGCGCAGCGCTTGCAGCCCGCGGAAGGTGCCACGCTCGGCGTGCTCTTGGGTTGCAGCTCCTATGATACGGGTGCCCAAGTGGCCTGCTTACAGCTGTGCGCTTCCTTGCTAATCAAGCTTGCGCAAGCCGACACCGAAGGGCTGGAAAGGGCGGTAGCCCAGAACAGCACAGTTTGAGAGAACCCTACTTAAGCAAGGGTTGTAGCGGGGCTGTAACGTGCACCATCATATCCCGCCCCATCCTCTGCGACCGCTGAGCATTGGGGTTAAGCCTGCGAACGCTTGGTTGCTTGGTAGGTTGTACTCAGTTCATCTACGACTAGTACTCTGCAATGCAAGTCAGAGCGCCTAGTGGCGTGCTTCTGCCGGCGCAGTCGAGCTTACTGCCACATCCCCGCTGCTTCAGGCGGCCTCATGACAGGCAGCCTTGGAACAGCCCTGCACAACAGCAAGAAACATTCTCAGGAGTGCACCTAATGGTGGCCTGCAACTTGCCAGACAAGCTCAGGCACAAGCGCTTTATCATGTGCCAGGCTGCGCAACCAGTTGAGGTCGATGTAGACTTTGCGCAGGCTATGAACGAGGCAAGCACCCGCTCGCAGCTTGTTTTGCAGTCCTGAATGCATGCCAGTGCAGCGCTTGCAGACTGACCAGGCCCCGCACTGCTGTGCAGGTGTCCAGAGAGGCACTGACAGCCATGCTAGCCTGCGACGAGCGGCGAGCCCGGGACACCCACGCAGACATTGAGACGCAGCGCATTGCGCTCAAGGAGTGCAGCTTCTTGGACAGCGCAGCGGCCGAGGACTCTGCTCGCTTCTTACGCGCTCTGCAGGCACAGCCTGGCCTTGTGCAAGGCCTTGCAGTGGGTCCGCTCCTGCGTTTCACCCACGCCCGAGTGAGACACAGCTGCGGGCTTGCAGGGGCTGCTGCGGCATGAGGTAGTTATGGAGGCGGAGCAGCTGCGCGGCTCCTACCAGCAGGCGCTCGACCAGCTCCTGAACCAGGCGCGCCCCCACCAGGCACACCCTCGTAACGCACGGACTGCCAGTGCTTGCCTGGTGCAGCGCCGCCTTGCAATTTTTCATTGTGAGGAGCGCAAAGGTACACTGCGCTTGCCTGTGCTGGCCACCCAGTACCAGCGCCGTCGGCATCGTGCTGGAGGTGTAAACAAGCCGGCCCCGCGCAGCTCGCGGGCTCGGACTGGAAGCTGGCAGAGGAGGGGCGGCCGGCGACGGCCACCGACGAGCCACAGTTCTCAACGTGGGACGACGTCATGGGGCGCCGGCGCAGCAGCGGCGCCGCCGGCAGCAGCTCCGCCAGCGCCGGCGCAGACCCTGGCGTGGCAGCGCGCACCGGCGGGCCCGGGCGGCCTGTCGACATGACCTATTACAGGCGCGCGCTGTTTTGAAACAACAACTGTGCTAGCTGCCTCACAGTCTGCTGCAAGTGCAGTATGTGCACATGTGCACGAGCATGTTTGCTTGTGTGTGGTGCGAGCGGGCATAGGAGCATCATTGTCAGGATGCGTTTTGCGACAGTGACCTGCTTCGTGACCCCACAGACGCACGCACGTTTGCGTTATGTCATGCGCTGCCTTGTGCGTGGACAATGAGCAAAGCTACAAGGCAGAAAACACATCCACCTCGCAGGGTGCTGGATGTGGCCGCGGATGCGAGCGCGCCCGAGGTGAAGGCCGCCTACCGCGCGGCGGCGCTGCGCGAGCACCCGGACATGTCTGCTGCGCCCGATGCAGAGCAGCGCTTCCTGGAGCTCAGCACTGCCTACGGTAACGCCCTGCATATGCAGTACCTGTGCAGGCTCAGATCATGGAGCAGGAAGAATGGAGCTGGGTAGATTCTCTGTTGCAACGCATCTGCCAGATGGAATGGAGTGCTGCACCGATCCGTGCCAGGCAAGGCGGGCACATGTACGAAGGCAGGCTGCGGAGACAGTTGGCGCAGTGTCAGGTGGCAGCGGGGTCTAGGAGCGACTGTCTGCATCTTGTGGGACCTGCCGCCGCGCAGTGTTGGATGCGGACTCCGATTGCGGCAGTGCGTACACCACCAGCCGCTCTACGACTGTGTGGCCAGCTCATGCCTATGTTGGCTCGCTCACCGCACAGCGACGCGCGCGCAGACGTGCTGTCGGATGCGAGCGCGCGCGCTCTCTACGACGAGCTGGGGCCGGACCGCATGCGCAGCGCGGCCGGCGCGGCCGCCGGCGCCGGCAACGCGCGCGCCGCCTGGGACGAGTTCAAGCCCTTCCGGCGCGAGAACAAGCGCACGCGCGCGCGCGCCGTGGCCGCCTCCGCGTCCGAGGCGGGCGCGGCGGGCGGCGCGGCGGGGGCGGGGCCGGGCGCGGGCGGGCCGGCGTTTGGTGACGTGGTGGAGTACCCGCTGCGCGCGGTGGAGGTGGCCGAGCTGGGCGACGGGCGCCGCGCGGGCGTGGGGCTGCTGGTGCGTGCCCTGCTGCGCTTGGATAAAGGAAGCTCTGCTGCGGACACAGCACTCTGTAGGGATGCAGGCTGGGCCCACGTTGAGTGCGCGTTCGAAGTGCGCGCGTGTCTGCCTGTAGGCGGGGCCGTATGCCCTCTGAAGCCCTGCAAGCCGCAGGTCGGGCGCAACTGCGACCGCGGCGATGCCGCAAAGCTGCCGCCGGAGCAGCTGGACATGTGCGAGATTGAGCCGATGCGCCTGGAGGAGCCCGGCTCCAACCGGTGCATGTCCCCGCCTCCCACTCTGTGCAGGTCGCTGGGAGCTCCATGCAAGCTGCATGCCTCTGTGAGCGAGATGTCTGAGGGGGCTGTTGTCAAACTAGGATCATGTACCCTTAGAAATCGTCGCTGTGTTAGTTGCGCCCACCCCTTGGCCGCCCACCCCTTCTGCTCAGTCTGCTCTGTGTGCACCGCGTCCCAAGGTCGTCGTCAGCCCATGCCACAACCATGCTGCTGCACATCCCAGCTGCCGACACCCTGACCCCTGTGTGCTCGGCCAGGTGGATCAAGGACGACCTGGGCATACCCTCGTTTGCGCGCCTGGGCGAGCTGGTGGTCGTGCCGGTGGCGGCCTTCGACGGGCGCCACGACATCTGGACGATCGACGTGGGGCTGTCTCCTGGCTGCGGCTCGCCGGAGCTCCCTGAGGAGGTCATGCTATAGGCCATGCAGCTTTCTGACTCCTGCTTGGCCCGTAGCGCGTGCAGCATCCAGTCTGCACCATCCCTATCCTGGGCGCCTTGGGCACTTGCTCGATGTCAACTGAGTTACAGCTTCCTGCATGCATTGACCGGCTACAAAAGCTCTGTTGAGCATCTCAGCTCTTCAAATAATGATGATTTCTAGCACTCAACCAGCAGTGCTGCGTTGTACACTCACCGACCATTAGGCGTGTGCCGTACGGCGCACGGAAACGCGACTTTGGCCTACTCTACTCCCGCCGTTACTGCGCCGCCGCCGCCGCTGTCGCGCCATGGCGCTCCGCTCCATTCGCGCCCAATGCGCGCGCCGGCGTCGGCGCGTCCGCCCGGCGGCAGGATGCGCAGGCGCGCGCTCGTGCCGCAGCCCACCGTCTCAAAGTCCAGCCCGAATGACCGCACCAGCTCCTCCTGCACGACCGTGACAACTTTCAAATGATGTCATAGCGTAATCAAGAGGATGGGCTACACGTCTCCCGGCACATCACACACTTTGCGTCTGCATGTAAGCCTGCACCACCGGATGGGCTCTACCTGCAAAGGGCAGCACTGCTGCCGCAGCAGGCGCAGGTATTGTCCTCATACCTGGGGGCAAGCAGGTAAGAGCTGCTCATGAAACAGCACGCCTGCTTTTTGGCGTGGACTGAAACAATTTTGGCTATAACACAGCAGCTTCAGTGGCCTACAGGTACATGCGAATGAGCTCAGCACACCAGCACCTCTTGATGCAAGCAGCACGACGGGGCCACGCCTGGCAGAGCAGGACGCTGGGCGCGCGCGGCAGCAGCTCGGCCGCCTGCCCGCCCGGCAGCACCAGGCGCTCCACCGCCAGCCGCGCCTCCTCCAGCGCCGCGCCGCGGTCGCCGGCCTGCGCCTGCGCGGCGGAGGATCACACGGTCAGCGGCCTTTGCCCCTGCTGCGGCAAGCTGGACTGAGCAATGCTGTCCACATGTGCGAATGTCAGTGCACGCAAAGCGCCTGGCTTCTGGGCAGCACAATGCAGGCGTACGACAGCGTCTCCTGAATTTCGGCCCATGTGCCATCGCTTGAGCCTTCCCAGGCCATCAGAGGTTCCCCGTAAAAGAATGGTGCGCAGGGACACAGGTGCTAGCGTCAGCAACCGCGCCGCCCAGGCCCCGGACACGTCTGACAACCCCGGGTCACCCAGGCTCAAGCGCGCACCCGCGACATGTAGCCGCCGCCCGCGAACGCGGCGCTCAGGCGCGCCAGGTCGTCCTGCGGCCGCAGCGCGGCGCCGCCGCCCGCGCCCGGGTCGGCGCCCGCCGCGGCTGCGGGGTCGCGCAGCGTGAGTGCAGACGGGTCCACGCCCGCCAGCGTGCGCAGCGCCTGCCCAGCGACAGGGTTAGGGAGTCAGCGTCCGGGAGAACCAGACGTCTGCGCATACAATGTTCTGCCAAGCACACGCCGCCTGCGCCCAGGTCGGGGTTGAGGGTACACTTTGGGTCATACAAGACCCACGGGCGGCGACAATTCCACGCCCGCTAGCGCCTGCCAGGACGCCGTGAGCAGGGAGACAGCCGGTGCAGGGTCGGGGTGGCGCGCCTTGACGAGCGTGGCGTCGGACGGCGTGCGCAGAGAGAAGATGGGCACGCCGGTCGCGCGCGCGCTGTTGCGCACCCACTCCGCGCCGGGCGCGCGCAGGCGCGCGCGCAGCGCCATCACCGCGTCGCACTCCTGCACGCGCCGCGCCAGGCCTCTCGGCGCCAGGCTGTCTGCCTCTCTTAGGACCGCATGAATTGCAGTCCCCTCTCTTAAGGCGTTGGAGAAACAGTAAACAGCCGGCTGCAACGCGCAAACGCGTGACTGGTGTGACACTGATGCAAGCGATGCGTACTATCCGTGGGCACGCAAGCAGAACAGCGAGGACCGCTGGCGGCGCGCACATGCATCTGTCGCGTGAGCGCCACCGCATTGGACAGCCCCAGCGCCGCCAGCACCTGCCGTCGCGCGACCCTCGCACAGTCACCACCACCCGCCAACAGCTCGAGAGCACCCCGCAGGCGCCTTCCAGCGGCAGCGCAACCGCTGCGGCCCGGCCCCGACAGCACACCAGGCGCGCAGCGCTTCTCACCTATGCTCCCCAGGAGGCGCACACGCTGCGCATGCATGCCCCGGTGTGGCGCGAGCGTCACAGAAACCCACGCACAACCCCGCACGCCCCGCGGCGGGGCCCGGCGCGCGCCTGCCGGCACCGCCCGTCGTCCAGCCCGAACGTGTAGATGCGCACGGCGCCCTCCTGCAGCGGGAGCGGCGGGGCCCCCGGCCGCGGGGGCCCGCCACGTGCGCCCTCCGCCGCCTCGGGCGCAGCAGGCAGGTCTGCCAGCGCGTCCGCCGCCGGCGCCGCGGGCAGTGCTGGGTCCTGCCATGCAGGATCCCGCCACGCGGGGTCCTGCGCGCACGCGCTCGGGCTCGGGCGGGTTGGGGAAGGCTGGTGACGGGCCGCGCTCGGGGCCAGCGCTGCTGAGCCACTGGCTTGGCGCGGTTTGCAGAGACCACTAGGAATGAGCAAAGTGTGGCTCTGCCGGAGCCTGCCTGTGCCCGGTCTGCAGCCTGCAGCGAGCTCTGATGACAGAGAGTGCCAGAGCAGGAAGGCACTGCCAGGGCCGCGGCACGTGCGGCTGCGGGCGCAAGCAGGCCTCTGCCCTCCCGTGCATGCGGCGCCCCTCACATGCAGGGTGCGCGTGCAGCCTCCACTGGGCGGCACGCAGGGGCCGAGCGGCCACGGGCGCGCTCGCCTCGTGCGGACCGCGGCCCCATGCCTCGGCGGCCGCGCCGCTGGTCGATGCGGCCGCGCCGCTCTCCGCGCGCTCGGACACCTCCGCGACGCCGCCGTCAGCGTCCAGCGTCAGCAGCCGGCCGCGCGCCTCGCCCTCTGCGCACACACACGGCCGCTCGAGCACATAGACGGCAAGCTGGCGCGGGTGGCCGGACTGGCAATAGGGGCGGTGCAAAACCTTAAGCTGACATACAGGCAGCATCAGTTGCCATGCAAGCGAGCTTGCCAGACCAGCCTGTTCTCCAGGGGCGTGCACAGGGACAGCATCACCAGATAGCCATCGCGTCAATTTGCTTCTTGGCATTGCCAGCGGCTGCTTGAAAAAAAACACCCCGCTGCGGCGCACCCGCGAGCAGCCGGTCCACGGCGGCCGCGAGGTCGGTGTGCACGCGCCAGCGCCGGCGGCCGAGCAGCTCCACCGCCGCGTCGAAGGTGGGCGGCGACGCGCGCTCCTGCTGCGACTTGCGCCCGCCGCGCCGCCGCGCCTCCTCGTCGCCAAGCGTCACGCTGCGCGCGGCGCAAGCAGCACATGGGTGAGTCGCCTGTGCCGGCCGCAGCTGGACATGCGGCGCCTACGAAGCTGTGTTCGTCGCACTGCGTCAAGCGCCGCCGCACTGCATCAAGCGCCGCCGCTGATGCCATTTGTGCACACACCGCCCGGCCACGTCCACTAGCACTACCTCCCGTACAAGCAATTAACCCCTATTTCTGGCACGCGTTCTTCACACGCACCCACCTAGCCCACCCACAAGAACTGCCTGACGTGGAGCGCGCCGAAGGTCGCCGCAGCAGAGCGACCAAGCGCGCGGGTGCGCCAGCGCGCGCACCTCTGGATGCCGCCGACCAGCTCCGCCAGCGCCGGGTTGCGAACCAGCGTGGCCAGGTCCCCGCCTGCGAAACCATTTACGCAGCTTTACTATTGGGACCTTTCTGTATTACCTGTATTGTCTAATTGTGGGCTCCGCCTCTCCCTGGACATGCATCTCAAGCTGCGCGCTGCCCAGAACGCCCCACAGGTGCGCCCCGGCCGCGGTGCGAGCCCGCGCGGCGCGGCCCTTAGCGGGGCCGCACCGTGCGCCGTGGCGATGAGCTGGATGCCGCGCTGCGAGATGGAGCGCGCCGCCAGCGCCTCGGCCTCGTTGCCAATCTCGTCGATGACCTGCGCGCAAGCGGCGGGGCGTCAGCACACATAACCTCCTCAGGCCATGAGGCTGGGACGAGCGCGCCTCCTGCACGGTGGCCACACCCGGTCCGGGCCGGCAGGAGTGAACCCAGCGGGTGCTGTCGGCGCGCACAACAGCCAGGCGCGGCTAAACAGGCATCCAGTATGTTCTTGTGAAAGTGTAGGGGGAGGCTCCTGCCCCTCGAGTTCTACAACTCAAATCACTCACCACACAAGCGCACCAGGGCCTCCGGCATGTGGTTTTCCACAGCCTCGATCATGACGCGGTGCTGCTCCTCCAGCTGCGCCACCTGCGCCCCACCGCAACACACGTCGGACCCTGGCAAGCCACATCACCGCAGCATGCACTCAGCCGTAGCGCCGATCCGGTACCAGGCTCAGCATGTGCGCTCGCCCGTCAAACAATGGCGCTGAAAGAGAAGCCACCAGGTCACGCTGCTCAGAAGTCTGTTTTAAACGTACGACGCAGTCTGGCAGGGAGGAGTGGACCAAACAGGACTGCCCCCAGCAGACCGGGAGGCAGGCTCGAGCAGACCGGCGCCCGGCTGTGCCAGCAGCCATCACAGCCGCCGCGGGGTCTGCAGCTGGCGGGCGGGACGCTGCACGCGCCTGCATGCGGCGCGCTCGGCCGATGCCCGGGTGCGGGATATCGCCGTCGCCACCAATTTCGTTGCTGGTGTCAATGATAACCACGCGCTTGCGGCACTCCTCGGACAGCAGGCGAGCAATCTCGCGCACGCTCGTCGTCTTGCCCACCCCGGGCCGGCCCTACCGGCGCGCCGCCCCCTCAGCGCCGCACGCGCCTGTGCATGGCCCCCGTGACATCCGCTGCACCAGGCGCAGCCAGGAACCAGCTGCATGCCACTTATCTCCTCGCAAAGGCGCCTCCCGCACACGCTGGCCTCAAGGGCAAGGGGCGGCAGAAAGCCAGCTCCGCGCCGCTCCTGGCCGCAAGCCGCGCATCCTCCCCGCCGCCTCCTCCTGCCAGACCCCGCGCGGCCTGGGGCGGGGCGCGCACCAGCAGCAGCAGCGAGCGGCCGGCCGCGACCAGGTCCGCGGCGAGCGCGGCGCTGCCGCAGACCGCGCGCCCCGCGCGGCAGGTCAGGCCGATGACGCGGCCGTCGCGGTTGCGCAGGCAGGAGATGCGGTGCAGCGTGCGGTCGATGCCCGCGCGGTTGTCGCCGCCAAACGCGCCCAGCTGCGGCGCGAGCAGCGCGCCGTTACATGCGTCACAGGGCAGGAGGGCAGGCAACAGCTCATTGGCAGTGCATGCGACTGCTGCGAGTTGCCTTCCATGCTCACGCAGAGCAGGAAGCACATACTTCATGACATGACACCCATGCCAACCATGATCTTGACCATGACAACCCATACCTCCAGGCACACACGCACACCAACATATTCGCGGGGGGACTGCAAGTCACCCGCCGCAGGCCACTCCTGACCAGAGCCAGCACGCATATGTTGCAGAGCTGTGCCCTCCGCAAAAGCCACCACACATGCCCTGAGGGAGCTGTACATGTGCGGGCGCACTTTGGTAACCGCCGTGTCCAGGTCGGCGTAGGTGATGACGGCCTCGCTCAGGCGCACGTCGCCGCCCGGGAAGCGCGCCAGTGGCGGCCGGCCCACATCCATGACCACCTCCAGCACCTGGGGGACGCAGAGCGCCGCCCGCTGAGCGGGCGCCCAGCACTTGGCGCTGTGACCAGCCAAAGGGGAGGCTGTGCCTGGTCCTTGATTCAAAGCGCCAGGGCGTGGACGGGCTGCCGGGAGGGGCACCATGCAAAGCAAGCATACGTGTTCCCTGGCAGCTCGCATGTACTCATTACGAGTGCGCGCGGTGCTCTGGCCAAGCGCCCTGCCAGACCACGGACACCGGGTGACGGCACGCCCAAGTATGGCCAGGCGGCACGCCACAAAGGGCAGAGCTTGCGTGCCACAGGCGCGGCCGCTGCGGGCAGCAGGCCAGGGCGCTGTGCAGCAGCACGGTGGCACAGGGCGCTGTGCAGCAGCGCTGGGTCGGGCGCCGGCGGGCGGCGCGCCTCCAGGAAGCGCTCGTGCGCGAGCAGCGCGTCCCGCAGCGCCGGCGGCAGCAGCGCGGCCAGCTGCAGCAGCTCGCGCTCCCAGCCCGCGCCCTGCGCCGCCCGGGGCCCCGCGCCTGGGGCGTCCCCGGCCGCGTGTTCCCCGCGCGCGCCCGCCGAGCCCGCCTGCGGCAGCTCCTCGTCGTCAAAGGACACCGCGGCAGGCCCTGCGGCGATGAGGCCTGTCAGGCGGCCCAGCGGCCGCTGCCGCAGCTCCAGCTCTGCGCTGGCCGGCTCCGGGGCGCGCGCCGCGGCAACGTGTCTGGGGACATCGCGATGCCGAGCCCTGGGGGAGGCCGGCCAGGGCTGCGTGCTGACGGGCAGCAGCCCCGCAAAGCATGCGGAGCGCATAGCTCGTTCGGTCGCGTGCGCAATCAACGGTCAAAGTCCCGCTTTCTATGAGATGAAGCAGCCTGCATTGCGTCCCACTCTCGAACACACAGCAAAGGATCTGACGGAGCAGGATGCTCTGTGTCCTCATCCACGATGTCCTCTGGTTCCAGCTGCAGACCCTCAAGCCAGGTCTCAGCCACGTGCGCGGGGCTCGCTGGCCGCTTCGGCACAAGAGCAGGCGGGCGCACATGGGCCTCTTGTTTTCCAAGCAGCCCGTGAGCAACGAGGACAGGATGGCCGCCAAGGAGTTTGTGGAGCGCAAGATCAAGACCAACAAGGTGGTCGTGTTCTCCAAGAGCTACTGCCCGTACTGCAGGCGCGCTGGCCATACACTTGAAGTTTGACTACTTCAAGGTCGGCACTGAGCAAGTTTCTCCTCATTCGCAAGCACTGCGGAGGGTGACCAAAACTGCCTCGTAGAACTCTGCAAAGGCAAGGTCAGGCCAGAGCTAAGCTAACATAAACGGGTGTGACTGTACAGAAAGGCGAAGGATGCGCTGGACACGCTCATCAAGGGCCAATATGATGTAGAAGAGGTGCATCCCAGCATACACAAAGTGCCTGCTGCCTGCCAGGAGGCAACTGTTCTTTGTGCTGCAGGGCGTGGCTGCAGTGTGCGTGCACATATCGCTCTCTTTTTTCCTGCCAGCAGCGTATGGTGTATGTGACTAATTGCAATGATGGTGCCATGCTCTGCGGCAAAGCACCACTCGATCACTCGTTTATGCTTCTCCGCGGTGCAGCTGGACCAGCGCCCAGACGGCGACGCCGTCCAGGACGTGCTTCTGGACATCACGGGAGGGCGCTCCGTTCCCCGCGTCTTTGTCAACGGCGCGCCTGCAACATCTGTAGTGGGCTGCGTGTAGCACACTGCAGCGCAGTGCCTCCTTACGTCTCCCCGTGTAGGCCAAACTGCTTTGGTCAAAGTAATCTAGTATATGTCAAAGCTGTGTCTTCGCTTTTACCAATTGTCGTATCTGACGTGATGGCCTGCGTCTTGCAGAGAAGTTCATCGGCGGTGGCGACGATGTTGCTGCAAAGGCCCGCAGCGGGGAGCTTGCCAAGATCCTGGGTGTGTAACGCCCCCGCCGCAAAGCAACATATTTTTTCACACGCATGCTGCCACACTGTTTAGGAGCACGCTGCATGCCAGCACCTTTATAGGGTCCTGCTTGCTCTTGCAGGAGCTGCTGTTCAGTGCTCTATCATTGAGGAATAGAAAGCGCCTAAGGAGCAAGCTATTATATAGGAGTGTGTTGGTATTGTATGTGCAGGCCAGCGAGTGCGTGACAGCGTATGCGCTTGTCAAAAATATAAAGCTTGATGCGCACTCAACAAGTGCCGTATGTTGCATAGAGTTCTTGCACACAGGGGCCGCCAAGCAGCATGCAGCCAAGGTGCGTGCTAGGACAGGATGGCACACATCATCGCACTCTGAAGTCGTGCTGCCTGGAACAAAACAGTCCTCAGATACTGCTACTGCAGCAACAGAGTCTGCTCGCATTGTTCATCATGTTCAAAACACTCTTTGGTGCAGCTAAGCAAGACAGCCTGGCTGGATTTGGTACATGGCAGGCTGTTATGTGAACGCATGACGCAACCTGCTACACTAGTCATGATGCAAAATTTGCCAAAAAAACGCAAAGGAGGCATGCACGCTGGCGCATCTCCTCTCGACCATCAAGTGCAACACAGCCTGTGCGCACTCCTGCAACCTAAAGGGACAAGCCCGCGAAGGGCAAGCTGCCTGCGGCGCCTGCGCCGGCCGTCGCCAGGCGCGCACCAGCGCGCGGCAACGACAGGCCGGCTGCATGCACCGCGCCGGCCCGCGCGACCCTGCTTCCTCTCAGCGGCTGCAAGCCTGCCTGCCCGACTCGCAGGCCGGCCCCGCCCGCCTCCACCTCAATAAGCAGCTCCTGCTGTGTCCAGGCGCTGCTCTTTGCCGGCAGCGGCTGGCCGGGCGGCTGCTGTGCTTTCCGGCCACACGGCTGCTCCTGGCCGTCGCTCGCGGACGGCGAGACGGCATCTCGTCGTCCGCCGCCGCCAGGAGCACCGCGTCCGCCCACCGCAACAGGATCCGAGTCAGCAGCTGCGGCGACAGGACGCCCGCTGCGGTGGTGGGCTGGGGGCGCCTCGGCGTCGCGCGGCGCGGGCCCGTCGCGCGGGAGCGCGGCGGGGGCAGAGGCGCTGGGCGCGGGCGCATTCGGCAGGCCGCCCGCTGCGCGCAGGCGCGCCAGCCGCGCCTGCGGGTCCTGCCGCGCGCATGTGTGGCGTATTCATGCGCGCTCGCTTCGTGCACGGTGCTCTAATCAAGATGCCTGCTGAAGGTTGGGGTCTTGACTGAGCGGAACGCTTCTGCAGCACCTTGTGCTAGGTAGCACCTGTCAGCTTAGCTTCGCCCCATGCGCTGCACTAAAGCTGGCGTGCAGGATGCAGCCAAGTGGGAGCCCAGCCAAGCAAGCGCATGACGGTAACAATCCCTAAGACGCATGGCAGGACCACCGGCACGACCAGCGCGCCTGCTCCAGGCGCCTGCGCAGCGCGCCGCTGCGGTGCGGTCGCAGGCGGCGCCGCCGCGAACGCAGCGCGGCCTCCGCGGTCGCCCGGTCCCGGAAGCCCCAGTCGGCCATCAGCGCCGCTACGGCCTCCTGCGCGCGCGCACGTGGGCGTCGGCCGGGAGAGCCGGAAGCGGACATGCTCATCCAGCGTATCGTCCATCCCAGCAGTACAGGGGCCCCCATGCGTGAGTGCAAGCTAAAGAAGCATTTGCTTGAAGCGATTTCCACACACCGCACTATGACTCTAGCCAGTGCGTGTCCAGAGATGCGGGTAGTGCATAGAAACGATCCGCATAGCATCGCAGCCCGCGTTGCGGCCCAGGCGCCCATGTAAAGCTGCCTGGCTTGCACTGAGCGCCTTAGGCACCGGGCATGTGTCTGCACCTCGTCCCGGCCGCCCCTGCCGTCGTGCGCCGCCGCGCTGGCGGGGCCACCCCCGCTTGTCGCCGGGTCGACTGCGCCGACCTGGGCGCCCGCCGCCGCGTGCGCACGCCAGGCCCAGCGCTCGGGGTCCGCCCCGGCAGCACGCCCCGCGTTGTCCGCGTCTCCATGCTGCGGCGCGCTCTCCGGCCCTGCGCGGTGCTCGGCCTCCAGCCATGACCTGCGCTCGCCCTCGAGCCCAGCGCCGCGCAGGCTGGTTGGGGCGGCCTCGCCGCCGCGGCCGCCGCCACCAGCAGCGGCATCCAGGCGCCACCCAGACGGCAGCCAGCGGTCCGGGTCGTCGTCTCCGCCGGGCTCGTCCGGCCCCTCGCCGTCGCTGCCGGCATCCGCGCGCGCGCTCTGGCGCGCCGCGGCCACGCGCCGCCGCACGCGCCAGCCACGCACCGCGGCCTGGCGCAGCCCAGGATTCCTGCACTACTCCCAGCTTCTGCAGCTAGCTCGTTCACCTGCATGCATGCCGACAGCCACAACCTGCCAGCAGGCTTCGAGGTGTCCCGCACTGGACCAGCTACACACCCCTCTTCACAACGTGCTCTGTGCAGTCGAGGGGTACCCCTGCTTGCAGCCCCTGCCCCATGCAGCGCGCAGGGCCACACCGCGCCCGCCCACAGCCGCAAGGTCGCGCTGGCCCCCCCCGGGACACACCAGACAGCTTCCCCAAGTGCTTTTCTTTTTTACGTAAGCAGCAGCCAGGAGAGCCCTCCCCTTTCGCTGCCCCATGCGCGGTACCTGAATGAGCACCGCCGCCGCCGCCGCCGCCGCCGCCGCCGCCGCCGCCGCCGCCGCCGCCCCCGCTGCCGCACGCACGTCGCGCGCAGCAGCAACGCGTGCCGCGCCGGCAGTGCGGTCTGCCGCCAGAGCAGCCGCGGCCGCGCGCGCGCGCCGCGCGCGCCACGCGGCCTGGATGGTGGCCGCCGCGGCCAACCGCGCTGCCGCTTTCTCGGCCGCTGCAGCGGCCCCAGCCTCGGCCGCGCGCGAAGCGGCCCGGCCGCGGGCTGCGCGCCAGCCTCGCCAGGCCGCCAGCACGCGCACCGCCGCGGCCGCGCGCGCGGCGGCTGCATGCAACACCGGGCCGCGCGTCAGGACGCCCTGCGAGAGTGCCAGGAGGACGTAAGCCAAGGACACATGCGCTGCTACGGAGGCGGTGCGCCCACGCGACTGCGTGCGCAGCGGCGCGGCGCGCTGCTCTGCTCCCTGGCATGCCACGGGACGGCCGCCAGGCAGGCAGTTGCCTAAAGCACGTCAAACACTCAGGCGCGCCACAAGCAGCAGCGTTCCCCCGGCCCTGCGACCACATGCGCGGCGCGGGCCCCGCCTGGTGCGCGGTGAGCGGCGCGAGCGCCAGCTGCCGGAAGTGCAGCGCGGCCAGGCCGTGCCGCGCCGCGGCGTGCCAGTCGTCCACCGACGCCGCCCAGCCCGCCCCGCCTGCCGCGCGCGCGCGGGTGAGGCGCAGTGGCGCGCCGGCTGCGCGCAGGCATGCGCGCAGCCCCGCCGCCAGAGCAACCTGCGGCGTGTGTCAGCCGTGTGCTAGTCCACCTCATGCATGCGCTTTGGTGGCAGATGGCAGATCAGGGCGTGATTGGAGCGCGGCGTTTGCTTTCTCACCCTACCTGGTTGGACAGAAGCTCGCACCTGCTGCAGGCGGCAGCCAGGGCGCGATGGCGTCAAACTCCTCGCAGCCACGGCAGCCGCCCGGCGACCCTCTCACGCCCATGTCCTGCCGCAACCCTGCCCCGCGACCCTGACCCCCTTGTGCCCCTGCCCCCTCGCCAGCCGCCGCGCCCCAGGCCGGCGCCAGGTGCCGCTGCCGTGCGGCCTCCGCCAGCCGGCCCTGCTGCGCGGCCTGCAAGGCCACCAGCGCCGCTAGTGTGGCGCGCGCCCAGGCAGGGTCCGGGTCAGGGGCAGGGTCTCCGCCGCTTGCAATGGCGTCGGGGCCGGAGCCTGCGGCGCCGTCGCGCCCCCCCGCTTCGCTCGCCGGCCAGCGCATGCGCGGCAAGGCAGTACCTCTGCTGTTAGGGACACTGCCGCAGGGCGCGGGGTCGTAGCCAGGCCGGCATGCGGCTGCAGGTGCGCCGGCGCCTGGTGGCCAGCAGGCGGCGCATGCAGGCGGGGGCGCCGCCCATTGCCGCCGTGCCAGCGCCCGCAGCACGCCGGGCGCGTCCGTGGTGATATCTGCGGCGCGCTCGCCCGGGTCAGCCTCGCAGCTGCACTCCAACGATCAGCTATGCACGGTAACCAGACCGCTAGTGGTGCGCGCGCATGCCAGGGCACGCTGCAGCTCAACCAGGAGGCATCGATATGCACTTCCGCTCAGGTGACAGCGCATGAGAGCGCACAGCACACGTGGGCAGCTGCATGCGGACGGCGACAGCCCTGCGGCAGCCGCATTGCACGCTGCCCAGGCGGGCTCTGAGGCGCCGCGGGGGCAACCAGCGAGAGCGGGCCGCGGCAGCGCGCAGCGCAGGCGGCGCAGCGCGAGCAGCGCGGCGGGTGACGCGGCGAGCGCGGCGGCGCTGCGGCGGCGGCGCTCGGTTTCCGGCACGCGCGCATGGCTGTGATCGCGCCGCAGCCCCGGCAGCACGAGCGCGCGCAGCGCCGGGTACCTGTGCGCGTGCAGTGAGGCTTCCGCGTCAAGTGGGGCTGGCGCATGCAATCGGGCTGGCGCATGCGGTGGGGCTGGCGGCCAGGGCGTGAGGCGCTTGGCGCTTGCGCATGCCTCGAACATGCTGCGCAGGACGCGCAGTGCGGACTGCAAGGGTACGCGCAGCATGCTTATGGTTGGTTCGAAAAGGAAGATGGACCTGGGAGGAAGATCTGTGATGCCTAGCTCGTGTTGCAGCAATGCCGACAGAGGCCGATACAAAACATTATTGTTGTTTGGCAGACCGCCTGCCGTAATCGGCCAGCATGGCACTGACGGCCGCCGGACGGCGCCGGCGCCGGGACGGGCCCGGGCGCACCCCGGTTCGGCGTCCAGCGGGTTGCCAGCGAGGTCCAGCTCGGCCAGCGAGGCCGCGGCGGGCGCGAGCGCGGCCAGCGCGCCCGCCGCGCCGGCCAGCGCGTTGAACGACAGGTTGAGCAGGCGCAGCGCGGGCGCCGCATTCAGCGGCGCGAGGCGCCGCAGGCCGTTCTCCTGCAGGTACAGGAAGCGCAGGCGCGGCAGCAGCGGCAGCGCCGGCAGCGCGGCGATCCTGGGCGCGCGCCCGCGCTTGCAGAGCAGCCCTCGCGTGCGCGGCTGGTGCGGCTGACGTGACATGCAAGGGAGGCGCAAAGCTGGGAAACAGGGACGTGAAGAGATGCGTGCTCCCTCCCGTTTGGCCGAGGCGCTGCAGCGAGCACGCAGCCACACGGCAGGGCGGGCTGCGCGCTGGGGCGGGCCGTGCGGCGCACTTCACCGAAGCGCACCGGTTGCGGTCCAGGCTGAGGTGCTGCAGCAGCGCGAGCGGCAGGTCGGCGGGCGCGGGGAAGGCCGCGAGGCGATTAGCGCCCGCGTCCAGCAGCGTCAGCGCGGTCAGCGCCGCCAGCGGGCCGGGGCGGCCCGGCGGGCCGCCCAGGCTGGCGAGTGCATTGCCGCGCGCCACCAGGCGCTCCAGCGCGCCGCACGCCTCCAGGCCTGGGTATAGGGTAGGTTAGAGTAAGGCTGAACCCTAGCCCGCCTGAGCGGGTCGTGCCGCATCGAGCCCGGGGCGCTGTGAGCCGCGCGGCGCGCTGCCGTGCGGGGCAGCTGCCCGGCGCGCCGCGCGCCTTGCAGGCTGACCGCGGCGCTGCATGGGCGCGAGGCTCACTCGGGAGAGCGGCCGAAGCCGCAGAGCGGGCAGGCGTGCGGATGCCAGCCGCAGGGTCAGCGAGCGCGCACAGCGCAGACGCATGTGCGACAATGCTTGGGTTAGGGTTAGGGCGGCAGCACACCAGCCAGGCTGGTGAGCTGGTTCCCGGCGACGCTCAGCGCCTGCAGCGCGCGCGCGCAGCCCAGGCCGCCGCTGGCGCCGCCGGTCAGCCCCACCAGCGCGTTGCGGTCCAGTGCCAGCTCGCGCAGCGTGCTCAGCCCGGCCAGGCCGCCCAGCGCACGCAGCGCGTTCTGGGAGAGGTCCAGGTCCCTGCGCGCAGACATGCATGCATGGTCATGGAGACCAGTGTCTTCGGATCGGATGAGGGACGTCCCTGGAGTGGTCCTGCTCGAAGGCAGGACGCACAAATCAGCACAGTGCCCAGCGCTCGTGTGAGCTTCCTATACGTGGTCCTGCGCTGTGCGCGCGCCGCAGGCGGTGCAGGCCGGCAAGGCCCTCGATGCGCGTGAGGCGGTTGTCGCTGAGGTTGAGGCGCGTCAGCGCGGTGCACGCGCCCAGGCCTGCCGCGCGCGCCGGCGGCCTCCTCACAGCCCCCCGCACCAGCAGCCCGTGGGCCCCATGATGCTCGCCTCGCACGCGCCACCTTCAACAGCAACGGGTGCTACGCCATGGGCTGCCAGTCCCAAGCCTAGCTCGAAGCAGCGGGTGGGCTGCAGGCAACTGTGGAATGGTGTTGGCGCGCGCCCCGCATGCAGGTGAGGCGGTTGGCAGTCGCCGACAGGTCAACCAGCGCGGTGCAGGCGGCCAGCGCGCAGCCGGGTGGCCCGCGGCCAGGCGCGCCGCCCAGGCTCGCCAGCCGCTCCAGGCCCAGGTCCAGCCAGGCGAGCGCGCCGGGCGGCCGGCCGCCGCTGTTGGCCGCCAGCACCGCCATTGTCAGCTCCTGGCGCACGCGGACGTTTCTGACGGCGGACAGGGTTAGGGTTTGCAGTATCTAGTGGAGACCCTGGCAGCCTGCAATAGCGCCTAAAGGCACCCAGACTGCAGCGCGCGCCTGGTGTGCTGAAGCCACAGAAGTTCCCAGAGTACTGCTGGTGTCTGCACCCCAGTCTGCAGACAGTGAACGGAATGCGAGCATGCGCCCAGCGCGGCACGGCGTGGCACGCCTGCGGCGGCAGCAGCGCGCGGCCGCGCTGGTGCGGCGCCAGCGGCGGCAGCCCGCCAGGCCACTGCGTGCGCTGGGGCTGGGCGGCGGCATGCTGCGGCTCTGGCGCTGGCGCGCCGACGCTGGCGCCGGGCGGGTCGGGGCGCGGGTGCTGGGCGGCGGCCTGCGCGGCGCGCGCCTGCGCGGGCTCTGCCGGCGGCGCGGGCGCGCACTCTACATGCAGCGCGCTCGCGGCGGCAGCGGCCGCTGCCTCGGCCTCTGCAGCCGCCGCAGCCGCCGCCGCCGCCGCCTGCGCGGCCGCCATGCCGGCCGCCGCGTGCTGCCGGAAGGCGCTGTACAGCCCCGCGAAGCCTGCGCTCTGCAAGCGGGCCGGATAGGCAGCGCTGCCTGAGGGCGGCGCCGCGGCTGCAGCGCAGGCCGCTTCGGCGTCCGCCGCGGCGGCGGGGCAGCAGCCTGCGACGGCCGCGGGCGCCGCGCGGCCGCGGGCGTGGCCGCCTTCGCATGGTGCGCTGCATGCAGGCGGCTTTTGCGAGCGGGCCAGGGCAAGGATCGAGTCCGTCGCGCTGACGGCCGCTGCATGCATGCCGCAGCGGCAAGCGCCCGCCAGGGCGATCAGCACCGCGTGCACCAGGCCGCCGCCGGCAATGCTGTTGGGTTCCTTGACAGCGCGCAGCTCAGCACCACCCTGCGCATCAGCGGAGCAGCATGCGCGCGCGTCAGGCGCCGAGCCGGCATCTGCGGGGTTGCTGAGCGCCTGGGGCCGCGGCACGAGTACGCGGGCAGCGTGCCCCTCTGTGGCTGCGACCGCCGCGGCGGCGCCCCCGCCCTGCCAGCGCAGCAGCGCAGCGCCGAGCGCCAGCAGCGCGCACACGGCGTCCTCGCCACGGGGTGCCGCCGCGGGCGCGAGTACCGCGCGCACGCGCGCGCCGGCCCGCGCCAGCTTACCGAGGCAGGCAGTCTCGTATTGGGCACGCTCCATGGACTGCGCCGTCTGCGCTTCGCTTACCAGGGGAGGGGCGGCAGCAGGCGCGGGGCCGGCCAGGGCCGCAGCCGCCCAGCACTCGACGGCGCGGTCAAGAGCGCTTTGGGCAGCCTGGCAGGCTGCTTCAGCGGCGGGTAGGGCTGCTGGCGCAGCGCCTGTGCACAGTCCTGGGACCGACGCGGTGTCAGGAGCGGCCGCAGCGGTGTGCAGCGCCTCTGGGCGCGCGCTGGTGGCCGATGCTGGCGCAGTAGGCGTCTGCGGGGCTGCTTCGGCAGGGTGGGCTGTGCATGTCATGCTGTCGACGCGCATGCGTCCCAGGATGGCGTGCATGCCAGGCTGCCTGCGTCCAGGAGCCAATTACAAAAATGCCAGGTAAGTTCCAAGGCATGCCAAGGTTTCAAGCCCATGTAGGGCTTTGCTCTGCCTCCCACATCATGTACTCGCCGTTCATCGCCTGAGCAACCCCAGCTGGCTACAACAGGCTTGTGACACAGCTCATTGCCAGTTGTAGCATGCCTGTAGTACCGGGAATGCTGCTGCAGCAGCTCAGCCGTGGTCAGAACTGCACCTGGGGCTCTTGGGCATGTCAGTGCTGTCCGCGCTTCTTCTGTCCGCGCATGGCAGCACAGCCTCTTGCCGTTCTCTCTCACGCTCACTGTCCAAGCCCGTGAGCGCGATTACTGCTGGGGCGGCGGCCGGAATATTTTTCAACGCTGCATGCCCAGGATGCACCGCGTTGCAGTGCACCACTGCCACTGATTGGACTGCATGAGTGCAGGGCAGACGCGCGGCTTGTGCGCGGGCGACATTCGGTTCCCCTTTGGTCAGCTGAGACTGATCCTCTGCCAAGTAGCTGCCCTGCCTTGTGGCTGCCGCTTTCGGGCCGCACTCATGCATTCCCAATGCTCCGGCAACGCTCGCTGCGTGCGCGCACACCAGCATGCCATGGCTGCCGCGAGCGTGGCTGCTGGCAGACGCGGTCGTACACGTTAGACCGGAGCTGTCCGCAAGATTTTGCGCTGGTGCGCCAAGCTGTGCACTGCCGCCTGGCTGCGGCTGTGCACTGGCATTTGGTGCGGCGCTGGAGCTGTCACCGCCCCGCGCATGCGCGGAGGCCGCGCACGGCCGCTGCACCCGCTGCGCAACATTCTGTAGGAAAGCTTGCAAATTGCAGCCATGCGCCGCCGCATGGGGGCCGAGCAACAGCCGTGGTTCCTGAGCAGTGCAACAGTTTTGCAGCGTCTGCGTGTGGCACTGCAGGCGCTGGTCCCCAGCGTCACACCGCAATAGCATCACAGGGCTATCAGCCACGCCCGTGTTCGCAACGCCATCGGGACCCCCGCCGCCCGCCACCGCCGGGGAAGCGATGGGCTCGTTGCGGCTAGGGTGCGACAAAGGCGTGCTGGGTGCAAGTGGCACAGGGCTCTGTGCATGGGTGCTCGCAGCTGCAAGCGGAACCGCCCGCGCGCGCAGCAGCGCTGCCCTGCGCCGCGCGGCAGCGCCGCGCGCGGCCGCCTGGATCACGCACGCGGCCGCGGCGCGGCGCCCCGCGCGGCGGGCGCGCAGCGCGCGCCGCCAGGCCGCGGCGATGCAGCCTGCGCGCCGCTCTTGTCTGTGACCAGGCAAGAGCCTTGCTCGCTGTGCGGTGCGCAGCTATGCACCGTGCAGGCTTCTGTTGTAGACCTGTTTCAAGTGATGGTCTATCGGCGCAGGTAGTGCGAGAATCAGGCTGACTTGCCCCATGCATGCCTGCCCCCTACGTGCTGCATGGAGTATGCTACTGCGCTACCCAGAGCTCCAGTGTCCTTGCGAGAGCCGGTGGTGGCGACGCGCGCCTGCAGCTCGCTTGCGCGCGGCGTGCGCCGCGAGCAGCGCCGCCAGCGCGGACGCAGCGCGCTCCCGCGCCGCCTCTGCGGCCGCCGCGGCGGCTACCGCCTGCCGCAGGCCGGCTGCGGCCGCGGCACGCCGGGGGGCCTCGGCTGCTTCGGGCGCCTCCGCATGCGCCCCCTGCTCGTCCCAGGCGCCAGCGGCCTGGGAGCGCGCGCCCGCCGAGACAAGCAAGCTTGCGGCTTGCGTGCCGACATCACCGTTCTCATTGCAGCCGCCAGGCTCCGTGACGCAGTCCACATCATTTGCTAGGGCCTGGCCGCCAAACGGCGCATCAGGGTGTGCTGCGCCTGGCGCAGCGCTCGTGCTCACAGCACAGCCCGCGGCCAGCACCTCGCTGCCGAGTGCTGGCCCCAATTTGGCAGGGCTCGTAGCCAGGCTGGTGCTGGCATCAGCGCCGGCGGGCGCGGCTTCTCGGAGACGCGGCAGCAACGCGGCAGGAGCCAGAGCGCCGGCACCAGAGCTGGCAGCGCAAGCCACCAGTCCGCCAAGCAGAGGCTGCTCAAGAAGACTGGCATAGGCAGCCACGGGGGCACTGGTAGAGACCTTGGGGCTGCTGGGTCCGGCCGCACCGGCGATGGGCTCGGGGCTGGCACAGGCAAAAGCGCCTGGGCTGTGCGAGCCTCGGCAGTCATCGGCCGGCTCGGGCGTGTGCGGCGGCTGCGCTGGCCGCTGCCGGCGCCGGGGCGAGCCCTGGGGCGGGGTGCAGCAGGGCGCCAGCGGCGGGCGCCGGCCGTCCAGTGTCCCCTCACCAAATAGCGCAGGACCGCAGGACGGAAACGCCGGCCCGCTCAGCAGTTTGGCCAGTGCTGCGACACTGGCGCCGCGGCGGTGCAGCGCAGAGCGCAGCGCCGCGAGCGAGTCGATGCGCGGGGCAAGCTGCAGGTCGCCCTCGTCAGGTGGCAACGGGCTGCAGGGCACAGGTGGCGTGACGGCCTCAGGGCTCGCGCATGCCAGGGCCCCCACATCCGCGTCCCAGCCGGAGCGCGGCAGAGCGAGCAGCTCTGCTTCCAGCGCGTCCTCTGCGCAGAACATCATGTGCTTCGTGGGTTTTTTTGCACCTCCGCAAGATAGGACGAGGAAACAGGTCCACAGAGACGACTTGCCGAGTAACATGCCGTGTTACTGTGTAACGCAACTGGGGTTCATTAAGCATCGCTGGGATGCTTGGGCCCTTGCTGGGAGAGCCTGCCTCCCAGTTCTTGCGGTTGTGCACGCACCAGGTAGCACCAGGGCATTGTGCCTTATGTGGACCATTGCAATGCCATCATTCGCCCTGTACTTTGCAGCACTGGTTCCACGGTGTCCCTTATCGTCAGGGCGCGGCAGCCGCGACTGCATCGCTGCCTGAGCATATTGCTCGCATTGGTACATGCCCCTGTACTCAGGCTTGTGCCTTCAATCAGTGAAGGGCAGCATTATGCAGGTGCTGGCATGCGGCATCCATGCGAGCGCGGAGGCTGCACGTACCATGCGAGCGCGGAGGCTGCACGCAGTAAAGCAGGGCGCTTAACCTTCATGGTGTACATGGCGCACGTGTACACGCAGTGCTGACTCTTGTCAAGAGCTGTCAAGCAAACAAGCGCAGCAGCCAGAGGCTGGTACGCTACTTCTGCATCCGCTCAGGCCCTGCATTAGTGAATGCTCTCCCTTGCAGGTGCCAAGGTGTTGCTGCAGCTCCTTCTGCAGCGCACTTTGGAACGCTGGTCGCTGACAGGCACCGGTGCATGTCTGGCTTTGCCTGGTTACCGCCCAGGTGGCAGAGTCATATGCAACCTGTGTGCCTTGCTTCACTGTTTGTGCGCCTCGAGGCCTTTTCAGAGCCAGAGGTACATAAGCATTCCACACTGCGGTGTTTAGGTAGACAATACATTGTCGCATGTTTGGCTCCACAATATACAGCATTGCAGCATGGCTTCTTCCAGCTCTCAGCAATACATGTAAGCAAGAAACAATCATATCAAGCACACAAAGCATTGTGAAGATTTATCAGGCATCCACAAAAGCATTGTACAAAGTCATCAGGCATGCACAAAGTAGGCAGACAGCCAGCAACCAACAGAGGCTGCCAACACCACGGTGGAAGCCTCCGCCTCGGGCCAGGGATGGCATGAAGCCACGTTTGCTCGGCGGCCCTACATGGGACTGCGGTTATACCATGTCATAGCCAATGTCAAATCTTCCCAGGGAGGTATGGTTCAAAGAACGCGTGAACGCCAAGTAATGACTGCACTGAACACAAGGGGCATGATGCATGCAGCGTTCATGGCGCTCACAGGCGAGTAGGAAGCAGTGTCATGCATGGTCGCTGCGAGCTCTACCAAGCTCCACCTGTCTACCAAGCTCCACCTGCCCTGGGGCCATCACTCTGCAGCCTCTGCATGCTGCTCCATGGTCATCCGCCACTGCATCATGGTGATGGCAGACCCCGTGGTAACCTGGTAACTACTCGAGAGAGCTCGCAGCTTCTCTGTTGCGCCATTTTGTGCAATCCACAGGCTGCGCGCTATGCGCTGCAGCGCGTTCTTGCTCAAATCCAGCGCGGCGCGGGCGTAGACACGCTCCTCCCTCCACACCTGTGTGAGGGCCCATTCGCTGTCCGCAGCCATGGCATGCAGGCTCAGCCCGTTTGCAATCGCCCAGCACTCGAAGAGGACGTCGTAGTCTATGCTTTGAAGGTAGGTGCGCTCCGCCGTCTGCATAGAGCAAACAGCGATGTTTCGCAACGGTGTGCCGGCCGTGCATGTAGAGGCTGACGAGCACACGGGGGGCGCACGCCGGCCATGGACTGCATGCGCTTGCAGAGAAAGCGCTCAGCGCGCTGCGTGTGCTCCGCAGCATCAAACATGTGTGCCCACTGCAGGAGCACCATTGACTGCCGCATGGCTGCAGCAATAGCCTCTCTGTCTCCCCAGTTAACTTCGGTTGACACGGCCCTGCAGCTGGTCACAGGATAGATGCCCTGCGTGAAGCAGCACACTTTATCATCACCCTGCCACCTTCGCGGCACACCGATACCGCTGCTCAGCTGTTGCCTGTCATTGAGCGAGACCGTCATCGCAAGGGCACAGGAGCGGACACAACTTGCTGTCTTGAGGGTCAAACAGACTACATGTCACCCTGGATATACACATACTCTTGCCTGGTGCCTGTCAAGCACACGCACCTTCAGTATGTCGAAAGCCTGCAGCTTGGAAAACCCTGGCAGCGGTAGCACAATCTTGTCGCCCGCGGCCACGGGACTGGGCGCCTCGTACAGCATCTCACACAGGACCGGCGAGGTGCTTGCCAGAAGCTGGCTGTGCGCGGGCAGGAGCATCCCGTCGTCCAGCTTTAGCAGGACGTCCGCTGCTGCCTGGAACGCAAGTGGTGTGCCTGCAAAGTACGGGAATGCTTCCTGCTCGCCTGCCATGTTGACACAACTGGTTGAAAGGCGCCTGGTAGAGTAAAATGCTGGCTGGCACGAATTCTGTCAACCTGTGAAGCTGCTTCTTGGAATGCCACTTACAGCTCTCCCAAATTAGGGTCTAAAAGCTGATTGAGCAACTTAAAAGTAAATACAGTTATGCCAGCCATACCTGCAGGTATGTAAGTAGAGCAGCACGCCACACTACGTACAATATGCACACACATCCATAGCAGCCTTGCAAGCAGCTATCATGGACCCACGCACGGCGTGCATGCACCTTTCCTATGCTGCCTGTGTAGGGCGCAAAATTGCTGACATCCAGCACATGTCATTCCTTTGGCCTCATTCAAGACATAGGTCTTGCACAGTTGGCGCCCCACAAAATGTGAAAGGCGGCAAGCGCAGGCTCCAACAACAAGAGGGACATGTGCAGACAGACATATATTTGGCTGCACATAAATGTAGCAACACGACCTACCCACGCTGTTGCTGAGTACACGATGTCCATCAACTTCGGCCCACTGACTCTGCCGCCATGGGCTTTTGCCTACCCCTCCCTGCTCATGCGCCACTCCATCATGGTCTGGGCAGACGCAGTCACATCGAGGCACTTACTGATTCTTGCTCGCACATCATTCCTGTTGATGTGACTTGTTCCATATGGAAGCACGTTTGGGAGCATGTTGCGTGCGGCGTCCGGGCCGACGCACAGGCTGCGCGCGATGCGCTGCAGCGCACCCGGGCTCAGGTCCAGCCCATCGCGCATGTAGACTCTCTCTGATTTCCATAGCTGTGCTACGGCCCACTCGCAGTCTGCTGCGACTGCGTGGAAGTTCAGCCTGTCGGCAACCGCCCAGCACTCAAAGAGGATGTCATAGCCTGTGCTCTCGTGGTACTTGAGGTCCCCCTGCAGCACGCCAGAGCCGTGTCTTGCCACTGCAGCCCAAGCACTGTCAGCGTGCATACAGACGCTGAGCAAGCGGGGTCGCACGGTGACCATGAGCCGCATGTGCTTGCCGAGGAAATACTCAGCGCACTTCATGTGCTTTGCTGCATCAAACATGTCAGCCCACCGTGCGAGGGACATGGCTTGCCGCATGGCTGCATCATAGGCCTCCCTATCAGATCGGGAGAGCATTATTGACAGCGCCTCGCAGCTCGTCGCAGGATAGATGACCTGCAGTGTGCCATGCACGAGGTTACCGTGCTGTCACTATGTCAAAACCAACAGTACTGTGCAGAATATGCGTTCCTAGACAATGACCCTTCCTGGGTGAGACAACTGAAGCAAACATTGCACAGCATTGACCGAACACTGACACCATTTGCTCAGTGCTTGTTGAACACGCGCCTTCAGTACGTCGATAGCCTCCTTGGAGGAACCCCATGTCTCAATAGGCAGCACAATCTTGCCGCCTGCGGGCACCTGGCTGGCAGCCACCTTCAGGATGTCACATAGGACCGGCGAGGTGCACGCTAATAGCTGGCTATGTGCGGGCAGGTGCTCCCCGCCGCGCACTTGCAGCACCATGTCTGCATCCGCCTGGCACTGGGCGGACATGCCTGCAAAGTAGGCTGGGGGCGCATCCTGCTTACCTGCCATGCACTAGACTTCTATTCAGAGCCACACAGTGCTTTGGCATACAGGAGTGATGCCTGGCATTTGCAGTAACGCTCAAGGAATCAGGCCAGGGCCTGCTCACATGGGCACATGTCTTGGAACGGGCAGAAGGCAATGAAATCTCAGATGACAAGATGGCTTGAGCTTACAGCCAATGTGCCGTCTGCCTCTCAGCACCGCATTGACATGTTCACATAGTGGCAGTCATGAAAGAGCATGCAAGCCCTTCCTGAACTAAATACATGGCTGCAACGGACCGGTGAGAGCACAAGTATGCCAACTATCAGCTGCAAGTGCTTCAGTCAAGTACACAGGCTTTATGACTGTACGCCAATACCACACATCCCTGCAGGCAGGTACTACCAATGCAACCTCACAGCTCTTGTCTTGCATACAGTACATGCAGGTGTCGCGCATGACTGCCGGGCCACATAGACATGATAGAGTGTACACTTTTCATCACAATCCCGGCCAACTGCATCTTGGAGGGATTGGAGACAGGCAGAGGGCGAGCGCGGGCGGGCCCAGCACAGGCTGCATGAACAGCCGGCAGCAATCGCGCTCCATGGTGCCCAGGTTGACCCTCCCGTGCGCCACCCATTGAACTGCGCCGCGCGGCGCTCGCCGCGCTCAGCGGCCGCCTCGCGCGCGCAGAGCCCGCGAGCCAAAGCCCGGGCGTCTTGCCCGGAGCCGGGCGCGCGCCAGGCCGCGCGCGCCGGGCTCACGGCGCCTCGCTGCGCACGGCGAGCGCGAGCGCGCCCCAGTCCAGGCCGCCCTTGCCGTCCGCAAGCACGGCCTCCAGGTGGCCGCGCACGAGCGCCGCGGCCGGCAGCGCGGCGCCCGCCCGCTGCGCCAGCGCCTGCATAAGCCGCACGTCCTTGAGCCCGCCCTCCACAGGGAAGCCAGGCGCGCTCGCGCTCATCTCGAACTGGTCCGCGGCCACGCGCCGGGCATACCCTGCACGGGCGCGCGCCCCGGCGACTCAGGCCCGGCCTGGCACCTACGGCCGGCGCAGCCCGCGCGCCCTCCTGCCGCGCCTGCGAGGGCCGCGGGGCCTGCAGCACTTGCATCACAGGCAGGCGACATGGAGGTGGCTCACTCCGTCCCGTCTGCGTAGGACGCTCTGTGGCATATATGATGCTGTCGGCCTCCTCCGTCTAGCGAGAGCCTGGGCCGCTCCCTCGCCCTGCTGCGGCAGCACGCATGCGGCGCCCGCGCCCCTGTTCGGTTGCCGAGGTGGAGCGCTACATGCGCGGCATCCCGGAAGCCTGACCTGCCCTGTAACCTGGGCCGCGTGCCGGACATGATGGGGCCCGGGAACAGCTGCTCCACGATGACCACGACGGCGTCGCGCGCCACGCCCGTCCGGTCACCCAGGTTGAGCGCCTCCGCCAGCAGCTCCACCTGCCGCCCGCCCAGGGTTATCAACTCACTTATTTGCCTCATGAATGACCGTCGACCTGTGCATCTAAAGCAGGGGTGTCAGCGTCACAGAGACACATGCTCGCTAGCCACAGAGCCAGCACAGGGCGAACAATGCAGTGTGTTGGCTCGTGAGTTGGCAGATTCAGGCAAAACCAGCCGATGGCTACGAGACAGGTTTCTTCTGTCGGTTACCACCGGTGATATCGGCGATTGTGAGCTCACAAGTACCTCTAGCACTCTCATTCTTGGGTCCCCAGCACACCCCGCTGCACAGCACCTGGCTCACGATGAGGAAGTTGCCGATGAGCTTGGCGGAGGCGGCCGCGGCCGGGTCGGCGCCCAGCTCGATCACCCCGCGGCCCATGGCCTCCAGCAGCGGCCGCACCTGGCCCGCGCCACCCACAGTCAAGCCACAGCGTAGCCCACATTGCATACAACTCCGATTGATCATGCGCCCCACAGGAGTTTATGACGTTGACTCTGTCTTCTACGCTGCATTGGACCTGATTTGGACCTGCATACCAAAGAAGTCAAAGTGCGCGCAGGCGCAGACGCACAAGGCAGGTTAGCAGGCCCCTCCTACATGAAACCCCGGACATCCAGAGTGAAGCCGCTGACAGCCAGCAAATATGCAGCTCAAGCGCGAACCTTGTCCAGGGCGGCAGGGTCGCCTGATGTGATGACCAGGCACTGCTTGTTCGCTGCAGCGTCTGGCCGGCCAAAGACCGGCGCGGACAGGAACTCCAGCGCGCGCGCCTTACCGCGCTCGGCCAGCTTGGTGGGCAAGGCAGGGTCCACGGTCGAGCAGTTGATGAAAATGGTGCCTAGGGCAGGATGCGGTCAGTAATGGCCATCTGCATGGGTATGATGCAAATAAAGCCAATTGAAAGACGCAGTCAACCGAACAGCGCGCTCACTGCTCAAGAAGGGTGCCCTTCAGCGCTTGTCCCTCCAGCACTGGCAACACAGCCGCACGCATATGCCAAGACCGCTCGTCAAAAGCGCACCAGCCTGCGCAGTCAACAGGAACTCTCCAAAGGTGGCCTCCAGCGCGGCGTCGTCGAAGAGCATCGCGAATACTATGTTGCACGACCGGGCCAGGTCTGTGTAGACACACGAGCTGGTTACAAGCCAGAGAATCGTCCAAGCCAGAGAATCGGTCAAGCGCCAAGCAGCTAAACGCCAAGTGCAGCACCGCGGCACCCTCACACTAGGCCAACAACAATTACAACAAGTATGAAACATCTAAATGTGAGGAGAGGGCTCGTTTGACAGCAGTGCTGGAGCGGCAGCGCACCGCTGACGCTTGGATTGAGGGAGGCGCCAAGGTCCTGCACCGGCTTTGCTTTTGCTAGCGTACGGTTGTGCACGTGCAGCTTGCCATAGAACGCGCCGTGGGCCCCTTGCTCGCTCAGGAAGCGCTGTATGTTGCTTGCTAAGCCTGCATGCACAGCGGTGGCTGTGAGTCATTGTGGCGGGCATGGTGGAGGTTTGCATGTGCACAGATGCTTCCTGCACGTGCCTATGCCCATGTTGCCCAGGCCCATGAAGCCGACGATAGGCGGAGCCACCATGCTGCCCGTGGGCGATGAGCTGCAAGTTTGAGAAGTGACAGCGGAATGGCCTGCTCATGTGCCAACCTTGGCACATGGGGGCCTGTACAGGCACCGTGGTGACCAGGTAGTTATAAGAGATTAACTGCTCAGCAGCTCCAGGCTTGCAGGTGAAGGCAGGGGTCCGGCAGCGCGAAGCGATGGTGAACATCAGTGTGCAGGTCATGGGCGGCACGAGGAAGCTGTTCTTGGAGGTCGCCGAGGACATCACAGTGAGTGAGTGCATGACTTGGTGTGTGGCAGTAGGCAGGGCACTGTTGCTCACCCCGCATCAAGCTGAGCCATCAGGCTGGGCCGCGCCAGGTCGCCGAGCTGCGGCGCGTCGTCGCGCGCACGTCAGGCACCAGGGAGGCACACAGGCTGAAGCTCATTGCGCATGGGTGCGCGCTGCGGGACGAGGACGGCGCGGCACGCCTGGCAGAGGGCGCCGCGCTGCTGGCGGTCACCGCCCCCCTGCCGCCGCCGCAGGCCGCGCAGGCGCAAGCGGATGCGCCTCCAGCTGAGCGGGTGCGCGCACCGGCGCCTTTCGCGCGGGGCCTGAGCCTAGGCTGACAAGCGTGGCTTCTTGGAACCCACGCACCCTCTTCGCACATGCTTCGGCGTGACGAAGCCCCTCCTGCTGAGAGAAGCCTCTTTCCCGCAAGCACTCCCACTTGTGCCAAGAGGAGCGCTGCAGCCCTGCTGAGACGCAGGCTGCGCGCCGCACAGAGCATCAGGGCGGGTCCAGCCATGGTGCTGTGCGCCAGCAGATGTCACTGTTTGCGGGCGGCACTGGAGCTGCTGGAGCAAGCCTGGAATACCCACACATACCAGAGTGCTCAGTTGCGGGAGGCTCAGAGCCATGTGCACCTCTGATGCCGAGGCCAATAGAGCAGGCTCCAAGCCAGGCACTGAATTGACCCCAGCGCAGGATGCGGACGCGGTGCGGTTTGAGCTGCCAGCGGATGCGTCGCCGTGGGCGCGCCGCGCCGCCGCGTTCTGCCAGCAGCGGCTGCACCTGCCGGAGATGCTGATGGTGGTGCTCTTCTCAGTGCAGCCGTGGGTGTGGTGCGCGGCTGCCGCCTGGCTCGCCGGCGCGCCGATCGCACACCGACTGGAGGTGCGTGCTGGAGCTTCTGGTGTGTGCGAGCGCACATAGGCTGGAAATGCATACGAACAGACCAATGTATGTCTTGCAAGACACACCGGACCACGTCGGACACCACCTTGGTTGTTCATAACTGTCTCTGTGCAGCCTCCTCACGCAACACCGCCATGCTGTGGAGGCTGTGCATCGAACTAGAATGATGCACTTGTAGCCTTGACTTATGCGCCACATGTATGTCCTGGTGGTGTATCAAGAGAGGACGTGTGTGAGTTGCATCATGCATGCCAGTGCACGGCCAGCGCATGCTCTGCCTGGCGCAGGTAGCCGCCGCTGCCTGCCCCTGCATGTGCTAGTGAGTGCGCTTCGCTACCCCTTCAGTCAGGATACCTAGGCCGGCAGGTGCTGCCACTGGCTTCTTGCTGCGCACATGGGGCTGGGAGGGAGGGAGCCGTGCACCCGGCAGAGCGATTGTGGCCACGGCGCACACGGCCAGCCGCGCATGCTGCGCCGGCGCGGGTGGGGCCGCTGTACATGCTGGCGAGCGCCGCAGCACGGTGCTCTCTCTGGCGCACACGGCGATTGGCGCATGCTGGCCGCGGCGCAGGTCGGGCCGCTGTACGTGCTGGCGAGCGCGGCGGCGCTGATCTTCGCCAACCTGGGCACGCGGAAGCCGGGCGAGGCGTCCGCGTACAGCGTGTTCAATGGCTTCCGCGAGCTGCCGGGCCAGCTCAACGCGGCCGCCATGGACGACCAGCTGCGGCGGGGCCAGCTGTGACCGTCGGGCCTTCCCTGCTTGGCACGGAGCGTAGCTAATCAGCAACCTGGATCAGCTGTGTTGGCGGAGGAGGGCAGCTCGTCGGAGGTGAAGTGCGAGGCACAGGCCGCTCCTGACATGCAGGCAGCTTTGTCGGGCAGCTCGCCATGACTTGCTTGTGTTCCTGCGCTTGGCGCAGGCAGGAAGCTCAGTGCCGGTTGCACGGCTGGCGTGCTGCAGCAGCAGGCAGTTTGTGTGTGCGGGCTGTATTGAGCCAGCTTGTCTGCCCGTTCGTCAGAGTTCCTGTGGTGGCTATGCTGGCAGGACTGCTGCGGCACACAGCCAGCGTCTGTTTTGGGCTGTTGTGCCATGCAGACTTGCAGTGTACAGTGTGCGCATACATGTAGATGGCGCTGTCTCTGTGAGGACGGCGCGTCAGGCCCCTGGGAACTGCCTGTGTAGCTTGCAAAAGGGCTCCGAAGGGGCAGGGCCTGCCTCTGCACCGCAATGCTGTGTTTTGTATTATTTAGGAGACAGCATGCACAAAGTATATGTAAAGCTGAGGACGCAGAGGAAGGCCTTGATCGTGCTGTTGCTCAGAGTAAGACCAATGGCCAAGCCAACGCCCCAAAAGGGTAGCTTACCCTGCTACTTTCTAGGCTCTGGAGGCTCTTGTCAGAGTCTGCTCGTGAGGACCCAGGAGCCCGCTGGCGATGCCGTCACAGAGTGGCACGCTGCAGGTGTAGGCTCGTGCGCGTGCCTGCATATTTGCAGATTTAGTCGCGAGTGGCACAGCGCCGCAAACTGCTCCTGCTCCGGTCGCGGGGCTCACTGGGGTGATCCGCTGCCGGCGCGCCACGCTGCGTCGCTGTGCCAGGCGCTGCTGCCTGCAACAGACGCCGCTGCGCCGCGGCGCGGCCGGCGCGGCGCCGCCCGGGTGGCCGTGCAGTGTGTGCAGGCTGTGGAGCGGCCCGCGAGCGCAGCGCCTGGCGCGCACAACTGGCCCTCGGCAGGGCCGCGCGGGCCGGCCACGTCGCTCGAGGGCCCGCCGACCTGGATGACCGGCCTGGAGCTGCCGCAGTATGACCGCGCTGCCGGCACGGTCGAGCTCGTCGTCGCCGGCGCCGGGCCGTCCGGCCTGGCTGTTGCGGACCGCGTGTCGCAGGCCGGTACGCCCCTTTGCAGAGCGCTCCGCCCGTGTTGCTGTGCTTGTCTTTGCTATCGCAGCTATAGGCTTGTAAGCACGGTGCAATTTTGCTTGCTGTAGGAACACGTGCTGCAGGCTGGCGCCCTTTTGACAGTGAAAGTCTGGTCGAGCGCTTCCAAGCTTTCAGCGTCCACGGCCGGGGCGGGTCCCCGCGTTGCTAGGCCGCGCGCCCTCCAGCGCGCACGCGCGCACAGCCGGAGGGGCAGCTCCAAGCGCCGGGCGCCCGCCCGAGCCGTACGCGCGGGGTTCCGCAGGGTTCCGGGTGTGCGTGGTGGACCCCGCACCGCTGGCGGCCTGGCCCAACAACTACGGCGTGTGGGCGGACGAATTTGAGGCCATGGGCCTGGACGACTGCCTGGAGGTCGTCTGGCCGCAGGCGGTCGTGCACCTGGACGACGGCGCACGCTTCGGCTCGCGGTGCGGGCGCCGCGCGCGCCTGCTGCGGCCTGGGTGACTGCCGGAAGGCGGCGTAAAGGAAAGCAAGGCTCTGTAAGGCTGTGAGGGCATGAGGCGTGAGCGCGCACACACTGCAAGTCCTCTTGCTTTCCGTGAGCTGCGCCATTTGGCCAAGCAGTGAGCGTGCTCCGATTCGCAGGGGGTTTGCTATGCATGCGACGAGAAGGGGATGTGGCTCCGCCGCCGGCAGTGCTAGTGTGCCAAGTGTTGACTATGTCGCTTGGCTATGCGGGTCGCTTGCTTGTGGGCCTTGTAAACATCCGTCCTGCACCGCTTGCATGCGGCTGGGCAGGGCTGAGTGCTTCGCCATAGTCTGGCTGCTGCTCAGCACCTTTTCATGTCAAATGGCAGGTACCTGCGGCGGCCGTACGGCAAGGTAGACCGCGCGCGGCTGAAACAGCGGCTGCTGGAGCGCTGCATCGAACAGGGTGCACATCACATGCTTCCCCGCGCGCTTTGCGCAGGCCTGTTTGGGGAGCACTGCTATGGGGTTTGAGCTTTCTGGGCCACCAAAACGAAGAAGACTGTGCAACCAGCACACGCCCGTGCTAAAGGCATGTCACAGAGCGGCGTTTGCCTCATGCGGTATGGCGGCCGTTGCCTGCTTGGTGTACTACAGAGGGCAAGTCAGAGAGGGCAGCTGGCGACGGGCCAAGCCTCTTGGCCACGGCTGCCAGCCCGTCACGGCCCGGGCGCGCGGCGCGGGCAGGCGTGGTGTTCCAGGAGAGCCGTGTGGAGGGCGTGGCGCACGGCGACGGCGCCTCGGAGCTGTGCTGTGCGGACGGCGTGCGCGTGCCGGCCGCGATGGTGCTCGACGCGACCGGGCACTCGCGCAAGCTGGTGCAATTCGACGCGCCCTTCGACCCCGGCTACCAGGCACGGCCCACGGCCCGTAGCCGTAGACGTGCACACTTGCGCAGGTGTTCACGCACCCATCGCGCGCAGATCAGGGGCCGCGTGAGCGCCGTTGATGTGATCTATGCCATTTTGCACTTGCACGCTGACACAGGTGCTGACTCAGACCCGCGGGCGCGGCAGGGCGCGTACGGGATCCTGGTCGAGGTGGAGCGGCACCCCTTCGCGCTGGACACCATGCTGTTCATGGACTGGCGCGACGACTACGCCGCGTCGGACCCGCAGATGCTGGCCGCGAATAGGTGCGCGCCGTAGCTGCCGCCGCCGTTCTGGAGCTAATGCGCCAGCCGTGCACGTGGGCGCCCGCCGGCGAGCCGAGCGCGCCGGGCGGAGTGTGCAACATCTGGGTCCCCTTTTGCGAACCTCATTGTCACTCTCGTGCCAGCGTTGCCCAGCCTCTTCTCCTCAAACATGAATGTTGTCCAGGGCTTGGTGGCCGAGCAGAGCGCTGCGCGCGCGCAGCGCGCTGCCAACGTTCCTGTACGCGATGCCGTTCTCGCCTACGCGCGTGTTCCTGGAGGAGACGAGCCTGGTCGCGCGGCCAGCGGTGGGCTTCGCGGAGCTGCGCGCGCGGCTGCGCGCGCGCCTCGCGCACCTGGGCGTCGTGGTCACGGCGGTCGAAGAGGAGGAGTGCTGCTTGATACCCATGGGCGGCGTGCTGCCGCGGCTGCCGCAGCGCGTGCTCGGCATCGGCGGCACCGCGGGCATGGTGCACCCGTCCACCGGCGCGCTCCTCCCTTGTGCATCATGCGCGCCTGCATTGTGCAAAGGCTCCGTCCTCATCCAGGGGACAGGCAGCCCGCAGTGTCGGCGCGCTGCATGCGGCTGCTGCAGTGCGCCGTCGACTCTGTCTGCATGTTGCACTGCCGCTCATGCAAGTCTGCGCAGAGCACTCAACCGCGCATGGCGTTAAGCATGGGTGGCCGCCCACGGACAACATGCAAGCTCAGCTTTCCTGATCAGTGCGCTTCAACGGCAGTGATGTCTTTCTCTTTGACTGAAGTGGGCTGTGACTCATAAGCAATACACCTCGCAGCCAGTGCCACCCTTGGCTCGCCGCGACACGCGCGCCGCCGGGCGGCAGGCTACATGGTGTTGCGCATGCTGGGCGCCGCGCCGGTGCTGGCGGACGCGGTGGTGGAGCAGCTGTGCCGCGGGCGCGACGCGGCCGCCGACGCGCACCGCCCGCTCGGCGCGGCGAACGAGGCGGAGGCGGAGGCGCTGTCGGCTGCGGTCTGGCACGCCATCTGGCCCGTGGAGCGGTGCGCCCTACATTAACCCTAACTCTGCTCTCTCTGGCGCTCGCTGGGGTGGCCATGTCTTAATGTGCAGGCCTGCTCCGCCAAGCTGCTTAAGTCATACAGACGATGCCATGAAATGAGCAGTCACTGCCGCCAGTGCACACGCTTGTGGCTGCTGAGGACCAGGCGGCGTTGTGGGCCTTGCGGGCAGCGAGGCATGTGTGGCGTGCGTCTTACCCAGCTCTGGCTCTGATGCGCATGATGCGTGCAAGTGCGCGCTGCAGCACACGAGTCGATGGCCGGTCGCCGCCCTGTGCTGACGCCTCGGCGCGCGTGGCGCGCGCCAGGCTGCGCCAGCGCGCGTTCTTCACGTTCGGCATGGACGTGCTGCTGAAGCTGGACCTGGCCGAGACGCGCGAGTTCTTCGCCGCCTTTTTCGCGCTGTCGGACTTCCACTGGCAGGGCTTCCTGTCCGCGCGGCTCACGTTCCCCGAGGCGCGCCGGGCGCGGAGGGCGCCTGTGTGACGCCCCGGGGTTGCAGCATGTGAACAGAGGGTTTGCATGCGATGCTGCGTGACTTTATGATGGCGGCGGGGAGGAGGCGCATGCGTAACACCCCGTGGTTGCAACATGTGAATGATGGGGTTTGCACGTGATGCCGATTGTCTTTAGCACGGTGACAGAAGGGTCGCTTTAGATGGCATGTGGTGTCAGGCTGGGGTGTGCTGCTGCCGCCACGCCGGGCCATGCACGACAGCGCCGTTCGGCAGAATGCGGCTTCTGTCAGAGCAGGCGCAACGGGCGCGCGGCGGAAGCGCACGCTGAGGCCTTCGAAGCCAGTGTGTGGCAGCGCGGCGCGCTTACGCCATGCCGCGCGCCGCGCGCAGCTGATCGGCTTTGGCCTGTCGCTGTTCGCAAAGTCGACCAACACCGCGCGGCTGAACCTGCTGGTCAAGGGGCTGCCGGGCCTGGCGGTGATGCTGGCGGGGCTCGTGCGCACCATCGGCTACCAGCCCAAGGGCCTGCCCAAGCCCCGGAGGTGAGCGCGCGCGCAGAGCCGCCGCCGCTTTGGGCCGCCCCTGTGTGCGCTCGATTGGTGCCGTGCGTGGCTCCGGGGGCGCGGGTTGCAGCGCCGCGCCGTGATGGCGCTGCTGGGCGGGACTGTACCTTCCGGCAGCTACCTGAGCTACTGTCCTGTGGACGTGACTGTGGGCGCCGGACGAAACGCTGGAGCGCTTCGGGGCGCTTGTGCTGCCGCGATGCCTGCTGCTGTGTGCATGCGTGGTCAGCGCCGCGCGCCCCAGCCTCATTGCCCAGTTGTGGCGGTCCCAGCGGGGCTGGGGTTGAGCCTGCTGGAGCGCAGATGCGGCTGCTGCGATAGGCTGCTAGGAGGCTGGCCTCTGGCTGCCCAGTCTGACCACTGGTGTCGTCAGTAGGCGCTGATGCGCTGCCATGTACAAACGGCTTCAATTATGACTTGCACAGCGTTTCATGCGCACGCGCGCTGAGCCCTGTCGTGCCGGTGCTGTGTTGAGCATGGTCATGTCGCGCCCAGCTGTGGAGTTGAGCGGTGTTGTTGAATGGCTCTGGCACCAAGTCTGACCATATGCTTGCTCTATTAAGCGCAAGAAGTGCAGATGCTTAAGGTCTCTGTTAGAGCCACGACGCATGATGGCTGGACCTGACCAGTGCGCGCGGCCTTGTGCACGTGCATCGCATTGATGCCATCAATACTGCTTCGACATGCACGAAGAGTGCGGAGTGCTGCCACTGGCATCCTGCGCTGCACTACTACTACAAACGCACAGCAGGCATTGAGGTCTACATTGCACAGCTGCAAAGCAAGGTCAAACACAATGACGGCCCCTTGAGGGACCCGAGCGCAAACTGAATAATCGGTTGCCACAAAAAGACGAAAACAAAACAAAACCAGACGCACCTACACCACCCGTAACCTGGCAGAGACATTAGCCCTGCACAGCGGGCGGCGAGGGTGCGAGCACCAAACCTGCGGTCCAGGGCTGAGCCCAACGGTGGCCCGGCCTGATGGGCACACAGCAACATACACTCACATGAGGAGTTCTTAACAACACATGAGCCTGCCTCCAAGGCAGCCCCACCAAGTCGATGCCCAAATCCGTGTGCGCGCAGGGGCGGGCATGCAACCTCTAGCGCAATTCTGCAACAACTGAACCGCAGCGCGCACCAAAGCCTTCACCGACAGACGCAATTTCAACACCATCCGGGCACACGTGCAACATCACGAGCGCCCTATACAGGCAGCCTCATGCGGCCGCCGTCGCTGCGGGGGCCTCGGGCCCTGGCGGCTCGCCAGCGGCTCCAACGTCGCCCGCAGCGCGCGCGCCTCCGCTGGAGACATGCGACCCCTCGATATGGGCTGGGGCGGCCCGGGCGCCGCCGGCAGCCGGGTCGTGGGACGCCTGCGGCGTGCCGCCAGCGGCGCCCGCCCGCGCGCCGCCGCCTTCTGGCCGGCCGGGCGCAGGCGCCCGCGCGCCTGGCGGGCGGCGCGGCGCGGCGTCCGCGCCGCCGCTGCCCTCGCCGCTGCCCTCGGCAAGCGACGCCAGCGCGGCCAGCGCGGGCAGCGTGCCCGACGCGGACGCCGACACGGCGGAGCCGCTGAAAGCGCGCGGCGGCAGGATGTTCTCCACAGGCGCCGCTGGGATCGCGGGCGGCGCGGGCGCCGCGGACGGCGCCGCGCCGCCGCCTGCGCCGCCCTCCTCGACCACGCGGCAGATGACGCACTGGCGCCCGCTCGCCACCTCCAGCTGCCACTCCGCGACCTGCCGCGTCGTGAACACCTGCGCGCCGAGCGCGCGCCTGAGCGCCCAGTGGGTCCCGAGCGCAGCCCCGGGCGACGCACGCGATCGACTGAGCACCTCTGCGCAGTCGGGCTCGTTCATCAAGCCCTGCTTTGACTTTTTTATCGGTGACTGGGCCGCCCGGCGCATGCGGGATAGGTCTTCGTCGCGCACGGCGTCCGCCTGCGCGAGCAGCGGCCCGGGCGCCCCACGCCACAGGCAGCGCACTCCCCTTCGCACAGCACGGGCGCCTGATGCAGGGCATAGCCGCGGCGGCAGCGCGGCGCGCGCACCGCGAGCCAGCCCATGACGAAGTGCCAGGTGCACGTCGCCTCCTCCTGCAGCGCGGCCTTGAGCCGGTCCGCCGCCTGCGTGGCCTGCGCGCGCGCGGGCCCGCCGCTCAGCTCTGCCGCACCGCCCCCGCCGCGCGGCCCCGCCCCTCACCCCCGCCGCTCAGCCCCGCCGCTCACCCCGGCGGCCCGGCAGCCCCCCGACGGCCTGCCCGCGGCACCTCCCCGCGCTCCCGTGATGCGCTGCACATGCCGGCGGGCGTGCAGCAGCGCTCGCGGTGGTCTGTTTGTCGGGCAGGGCTGCTGCGGGCCGTGCAGGGCTTTGGCACGGAGGCGCACGCGCTGCGGCCCGCGTGCTGCGCCAGTGCAGCCTGTTCGTGCACGATGTCAGCCCCCAGGACACGCGCGCACGCGCGCGCAGCGCTTGGGGCGCCGAGCAAGGCGACCCCGCGCCGCGGCTTGCCCTACCCTAGCCCCGGCGGGCGGGCGCACCACGATCGTGCGCAGGTTGTAGCTCTGCAGGTTGGTGTCGGTGCCGCTGTTGCTCAGCGTCGCCAGCATCTGCGCCTTGGCGCCGTCCACGCCGGTGCGCGAGCGCTGCAGCGCCGCCCAGTTGCGCAGGATGAGCGCGCGCTGCTCCGCGGACACCGCCGACTGCGCGCGCGGCCGCGCGGCGCGCCGCGTCACCGCCGGCGCGCGCTGCAGGCCGGGCCCCGCCCGCAGCACCAGCCCAAAGAAGCGGGCAGCGCCGGCTGGCGGACACCGCGCGCCGTGAGCGGCACACAGCCGGTCTTTATGGCAACAGGCCTCTGCGCGACGCCAGCAGAGCGCGCGCACGGAACCCACACCCTCGAGACAGAAGCGCAGCCTGTCAGAGGGTCGCGCGCGACCTGGCGGGGGCGGGGCGGCGGCGCGCACCGCAAGCGCGCCCCAGTCCTCGATGACATAGCCGTCCACAACCTCATGCAGCTGCGCAAACACCTCCTGGAAGAGCGAGGGGCTGTACTGGCCCACCAGGCTCATCACCTGCCTCTGCGCGGCGCGGGGGGGGGGGGGTGGCACCGCCGCTCAGCACCGGCGCAGCCCGCCGCCCGGATCTGCAGGCTCTACTCCGGCCTCGCAACAGTGCGCCGCCCTGCCCAGAGGGTCTCAGGGATGTTTTTGAGAGTTGTGCGGCGCGCCAGCATGAGGAAAAGGCGTCAGGCAAGAGCGACAAGGCGCGTCATGACCATGTCGCTGCGGCGTTCTGTGCTGTCTGCTGGTCAGGCGCATGCATCGCGCGCGCCAAACGCGGATTGTCCCGCCGATCATCCCAGCACAGACTGGGGCCGCAGCGGCCGGCAATCACAGCGCGGCTGCAGGCCATGGGCAGGCGCTCGCAGCTCCAAGCCCCCGTCGGCGTGGGTGCGGTGGGGGGCCGCGCACGAACGAGGACACCATGTGCTCGATGGCGATGCTGGAGTCCCTGTCGTTGGGGCGCTCGATGAGCCGTTTCTTCACCTCCCACGCGTACTTCTGCGCCCGGCGGTGGAGGTTACCCTGTGCTGTCCCTACCCTACATCTTCAGAATATAGCACTTATCAAATGCACCTCTACACTGCAGGTGCCGACTGCTCGAGCCACATGCCAGATGGCAGTGTGGTACGACAGCGCACACCCAAGCTTGCTGGGGATGCAGCCTGCTTGCCGCAGCGCTTTGCAGTCTGGACAGGCAGCGTCACCGCCACCTCGCCGGAGCCATCGGACCAAGCGTGGTAACGTCATCGCAGTCATCCAGCCTTTTGTGCATGCAGCCTGCTGCCTGCAGGGCGAGGCAGAGCGCGCCGGGGACAGGCCCGCATGCCCGCCCGCGGCGCGCGCGGGGCCTGTGCGGGCTGCGCCAGGGCTCGCCGTCGCGGCGGGTAGGGTTCGGCAGGGTTCCCGCGCACCACGCGCATGCGCCGGAACACCTCGCCGCTGGGCGGGCCCATGTCCTCGCGCGCGTAGCCGACCTCGCCGCCGGCCGACATGGCGACCGCCTCCGCCCACGCGTACAGCGCGTTCCCGATCACGCGTGTGCGCAGCTCCGCATTCCTCTGCCCCTGCGCGCCGCCAGGTTTGGCGCGTGTGCGCAGCTGCGCATTCCTCTGCCCCTGCGCGCCGCCAGGTTTGGCGCATGTGCGCAGCTCCGCATTCCTCTGCCCCTGCGCGCCGCCAGGTTTGGCGCGTGTGCGCGGCGGCGCCGCTCCAGGCGCGGTCGCAGCGCGCCGCTGGGGCGCGCGCGCGCGGCGCACCCGGCGGTGCCGCGCCCAGCTCGGCGGCGCTCCCGCGCCGGCGCCGCCGACGGCAGCCAGTCCTGGCTGGCTCACACGCCAGGTCTGTCGAGGCTCCATGCAAGCTGTGGCACGACAGGACTGTTCGTGGGCAGGCCCCCGGCTGACGGTGGCCAGATGGCGATGTACACGTTGACATTGGGGGGCAGAGTCAGATGCATAGTCGTAGCCGGCGCGCCCCTACCAGTGCCAGGGCTGGTGCACGCCGCCCAACCAGCAACAGGTGCGCACCCACTGCGCAGTCAAACAAGGGAAACAGGGGAAAGGAGTGGACGCCCGCAGACTGCATGGCAGTAGTCCCCACATGTTTGTTCCATCGCGACCAGGGGCGCGGCGCACGT
>JAABUV010000631.1_pt1 | contig 53629 bp, 45 predicted proteins | sample 5559971 | NCBI WGS metagenome assembly JAABUV01 (sample SAMN10711881, study PRJNA513362) | rock metagenome | isolation source: Antarctica rocks | place: Antarctica: Victoria Land, Knobhead nord | collected 2015-12-19 | reverse complement strand
CTCCATCATTCCCGTCAGCATGTCCGGCTCCGTGATACCGCTCACGCAGTGATTCGAACAAAGACCGATTCGGGATCCGTCAGAAACGCATGTCAGGGATTCCGTCCACACGCCCTAGGCTGTTGGAACAGGCAGGCGGAAGGAGAGCCCGGTCTCGCTTCCTATCCCAGCCGCGCCCTGCGCTGCCGCTCGTGCCAGGCCTCCATCAGCTGGATCACCGTCGCCGACGTCTCCTCGATCGAGCGCCGGGTCACATCGATCACCGGCCAGCCGCGCCGGGTGCACAGTCGCCGCGCCCAGAGCAGCTCGGCCTTCACGCTCTCCAGGTCCACATACTCGCCGCTGTTCTGGCGCATCACCCCCTCGTTCTGCCCCGAGGCGATCAGCTTCAGCCGGTGCCGCCGTATTTCGATCAGCGCCGCCGCGTCCAGCGTCAGCCCCACCACCGGGCACGCCGGCTCCTCCAGCCCGGGCGGATCCGGCGTGCCCGGCACCAGCGGCACGTTCGCCACCTTGATCCCCCGGTTCGCCAGGTAGAACGACGTCGGCGTCTTCGACGAGCGCGACACGCCGACCACGCACACATCCGCCTCGGCAATGCCCTTCTGCATCTGCCCGTCGTCATGGGCGAGCACGAAGTGCATCGCGTCGATGCGCCGGAAATAGTCGGCGTCGAGCACGTACTGCCGCCCGGGCCGCGCCATCGCCTGCGCCCCCAGCGTGTCGGTCAGCACCGCCAGCACCGGGTCGAGCACGTTGACCACCGACACCCCGAGCCTGGCGCACGTCGTCTCCAGGTCATGGCGCAGCGCATGGTCGATCACGGTGGACAGCACCGGGCCGGGCTCGGCCTCGATGCCCTCCAGCACCCGGTGCAGCTGCAGCCTGGTGCGGATCAGGCTCCAGCGGTGATGCAGGATCGAGGTGCCGTCGAACTGCGACACGGTGGCGCGCGCGACGGAGTTCAGGGTCTCCCCGGTGGAGTCCGAGACGAGGTGGAGGTTGATGCGGGTGCCGGACATGCGAGCGAGGATAGCGGGGATAACTCCTGCATGCACCCGCGCTTCCCGAGTCAGCGGCGAATGCCGGGGACGGTACGGCCGTACCGACGTACGCGGGACGGTTTGCGGCAGGGTCGACGCCGGATTCGGGATGATTCCGATTTTACATGTCATTGCAATGGCTTGCAGCCAGGATAGCCTGTGGACAGACCGGCATACCGAATTCGCAGAGCGGGTACCCCGTCATCCACAGGGCTCTCCTATCCCTGCCAGACTCTTTTAAGACTCTCTTTTGAGAGAAGATGCTCCGCGACGGACGTCTCTCACGCTATGAGTCAGTCCGTGACTCCCCCGCGAGTCACCATACCCACCCACTCGCAGTTCCCACGTCGCCCGATCGGCTCTACCAAGGCCGCATGCAGGAGCGGGCGGGATCGATGGGCGAGCTGGGAGCCGACGGGCGGAATGCCGGGACGGCGGGAGTGACCAAACCCCTGCTGCGTGTCCTGGGTGGCGAGTCGGTGTGGCCGCCGCCGATGTGGCTGATGCGCCAGGCCGGGCGCTACCTCCCGGAATACCGCGCGCTGCGGGTGCAGTCCGACTTCATCGGCTGCTGCACCACCCCCGACCTCGCCGCCGAGATCACGCTCCAGCCGATCCGCCGCTTCGGCATGGACGCAGCCATCCTGTTCAGCGACATCCTGATGGTCCCCTGGGCGCTGGGCCAGGGCCTGCAGTTCGTCTCCGGCGAGGGCCCCGAGCTGCCCCCGATCCGCGACCAGGCCGGCTTTGAGGCACTCGATCGCGGCCGCCTCGCCGACGCCATCCAGCCGATCCTGGAAACCGTCCGCCGGGTCCGCGCGGCGCTGCCGCCCGCCGCCACCATAATCGGCTTCGCCGGCAGCCCGTTCACCGTCGCCTGCTACATGATCGAGGGCTCCGGCTCGCGCGACTTCGCCGCCACCCGCACCATGGCCTACGCGCAGCCAGAACTGTTCGGCCGCATCATGGCGCTGCTGGAGGACGTCACCGTCGACTACCTCTCCGCGCAGATCGACGCCGGCGCGGAGACCGTGATGCTGTTCGACAGTTGGGCCGGCATCCTCTCGCCCATGCAGTTCAGGAAGCACGTCGTCGGCCCCACCCGCCGCATCGTCGAGGCGCTCAACCTGCGCCACCCCGGCACCCCGATCATCGGCTTCCCCCGCCTCGCCGGCACCCTGCTGCGCCACTACGCCGAGCGCACCGGCGTCGACGGCGTCGGCCTCGACACCGTGACCGACCCCCGCCGCGCCGCCGTCGAGGTCCCCGAGCACGTCGCGCTGCAGGGCAACCTCGATCCCCTCGCCCTCGTCGCCGGCGGCGCGGCCCTGCGCGAGGAGGCGCTCGGCGTGCGTGACGCCCTGCGCGGCCGTGCCCACATCTTCAATCTCGGGCACGGCATCCTGCCGCACACGCCGCCGGACCACGTCGCCGAACTGGTGGCGGCCGTGCGGAGCTAAGGCAAGGTTGAGGCTCTGCCTCAAACTCCGCCAAAGGCTCGCCTTTGGAAACCTCGACTCGGGCCAATGGCATGACGCCACGGTTCGTGCCGCCGGCCTAAACAAAGGCAGGTCTAAGGGCGGCTCGCCTCTGGCAGGTCCCCGCTTTCAAGCATGGGGCAGGACCCTGGTCTTGCTTCCTCCCCGCCACATCTAGGTCCCCATGATGACTCCCGACCCGCTTCGCCTAGTGATCTTCGACTGCGACGGTGTGCTGGTGGACAGCGAGGGTCCCGCCAACCGCCTGGTGGCCGCCGAGATCACCGCACTCGGCTGGAAGCTGAGCGTCGAGCAGAGCCTGGAACACTTCATGGGCATGACGCTGGGCGACATGGTCCCGGTGATCGAGCGCCATCTGGGCCGTCCGCTCCCGCGCGAATGGCCCGACCGGCTGCGCGACAGGATGCTCGACGTCCTGGCCCGCGAGGTCGAGCCGATGCCGGGCGCCGTCGCCGTGCTGCGCGGCGTGGCCGCCCTGGGCCTGCCCTACCGCGTGGCGTCGAACTCCTCGCACGCCGAGATGGCGGTGAAGTTCCCGCGCTGCGGCCTGGCCGCCCTGGTCGCCGGCCGCACCCACAGCGCCCGCGACGTCGCCCGCGGCAAGCCCGCCCCCGACGTCTACCTCGCCGCCGCCGCCGCCGAGGGCGTCCCGCCGGGCGCCTGCCTCGTGGTCGAGGACTCCGTCCCCGGCACCGAGGCCGCGGTCGCCGCCGGCATGGCCGTGCTTGGCCTCGCGCCCCACGGCGACGGCGCCGACCTCGCCGCCCTGGGCGCCCGGGTGATCCGCTCGCTCGACGAGGTGGTGCCGATCGCGCGCGCCGCCATGCGCGCCGCGGCATGACGCCCCCAGCATGACCATTGACGCGCTCGCCCCGTTCTATCTGTGGACCAAGTCGTTCCACGTGATCTCGATGGTCGCCTGGATGGCCGGCCTGTTCTACCTGCCCCGCCTCTACGTCTACCATTGCGACATGGCTGCCGGTTCCGTGGAGAGCGAGCGCTTCAAGGGCATGGAGCGTCGTCTGCTCCGCCAGATCATGAACCCCGCGGCGATCTCGACCCTGGTGTTCGGCATCCTGCTGGTGCTCACGCCGGGTGCCATGGACTGGACGGCCGGCTGGTGGCACGTGAAGCTGCTGTGCGTGGCCCTGCTGTTCGGCTTCCACGGCGCGTGCGCCAAGTGGCGGCGCGCCTTCCTAGAGGACCGCAACACCCACACCCACCGCTTCTACCGCATGGCCAACGAGGCGCCGACGCTGCTGCTGCTGGTCATCGTCGTCATGGTGATCGTCAAACCCTTCTGACGGCAGCAGGCAGGCAAGGTCGAGGTTCTGCCTCATCCGCCAAAAGCCGGGCCTTTGGAAACCACTCCGAAAGCCCCTGACTCCGCATGCCGTGTCACAGACCCAAACGGATGCCGGTCTGGAGCGGCTCGCCCCGGCGGGTCCCGCCTTGAAGCACGGGGCAGAGCCCTGGCCTTCCTGAATCTCTCCCACGCATAGGTAGTGGGTCAGTCTGAAACGCGTCGGCGGCAGGGCGCAGGCAGCCTTGCAGCAAGCAAGGCCGGGCTCTGCCCAGACCCGCCAAAGGCCTGAGGCCTTTGGAAACCCATTTGCTTAAGTGACGGATTCCAAAGGCTTGCCTTTGGCGGCGTTTGAGGCAGAGCCTCAATCTTTGCGTCCCTTCCGGGCCTTGCACTGCCCTACGACGATCATGTGGCAAACTGACCCACTACCCACGCATACCACGGGTTGATCCCGCCGCCCAGCTGTGCCAACTGTTGTGCGGCGGCACCCTGCCGTGTCGTATCCGCGGAACCCTCCGGGCCTGGCCCAGGGCCCGCGCACCCCTCCGTTCCGCCAATCCCCGTGTGCATGTGCCGCTTCTCGAGCGGCCGACCTGGCACCCATGGCGACTGCGCTCCGATCCGGACGTCCCACCTCTTCCCGAGGCCACAGATGCATCTCGCCGAACTCAAGGCAAAGACCCCTGCCGACCTTCTCAGCTTCGCGGAGTCGCTCCAGGTCGAGAATGCCTCCTCGCTGCGCAAGCAGGAGATGATGTTCGCGATCCTGAAGAACCTCGCCGAGAGCGATCAGGCGATCCATGGCGAGGGCACGCTGGAGATCCTCTCCGACGGCTTCGGCTATCTGCGCAGCCCCGAGTCCAACTACCTGCCCGGGCCTGACGACATCTACGTCAGCCCGAGCCAGGTCCGCCGCTTCAGCCTGCGCACCGGCGACACCGTGGAGGGCCAGATCCGCGCGCCGAAGGATGGCGAGCGTTACTTCGCCTTGCTCAAGGTCAACACCATCAACTTCGAGCCGCCCGAGGCGGTGAAGAACCGCACCAACTTCGACAACCTCACGCCGCTCTACCCCGAGCGCCGCCTCAAGATGGAGCTGGAACAGCGCGAGCCCGCCGCCAAGGGCATGCAGCGCGACGTCACCTCGCGCGTCATCGACCTGATCGCCCCCATCGGCATGGGCCAGCGCGCACTGATCGTCGCTCCCCCGCGCACCGGCAAGACCGTGATGCTGCAGAACATCGCCACCGCGATCAGCCACAACCACCCCGAGGTGTTCCTGATCGTGCTGCTCATCGACGAGCGGCCCGAGGAGGTCACCGACATGGCTCGCACCGTGAAGGGCGAGGTCGTCTCCTCCACCTTCGACGAGATGGCCACCCGCCACGTCCAGGTCACCGAGATGGTCCTGGAAAAGGCCAAGCGCCTAGTCGAGCACAAGCGCGACGTCGTGATCCTGCTCGACTCGATCACCCGTCTCGCCCGCGCCTACAACTCCGTCGTCCCCTCCTCCGGCAAGGTCCTGACCGGCGGCGTCGACGCCAACGCGCTGCAGCGTCCCAAGCGCTTCTTCGGCGCCGCGCGCAACATCGAGGAGGGCGGCTCGCTGACCATCGTCGCGACCGCGCTGATCGACACCGGCAGCCGCATGGACGAGGTGATCTTCGAGGAGTTCAAGGGCACCGGCAACTCCGAGATCATCCTGGACCGCAAGATCAGCGACAAGCGCACCTTCCCCGCCATCGACATCACCAAGTCCGGCACCCGCAAGGAAGAACTCCTCGTCGAGCGCGGTACGCTGAGCAAGATGTGGGTCCTGCGCCGCATCCTGAACCCGATGGGTCCGACCGACGCGATGGATTTCCTCCTGGACAAGCTGAAGTACAGCAAGAACAACCAGGATTTCTTCGACGCGATGAACACCTGAGTCGCAGGACAGCAAGCAAGGTTGAGGCTCCGCCTCAAACTTCGCCAGGGGCAGCGCCCCTGGACCTGCCTTCCTCAAGTAAATCGGTTTCCGAAGGCCCTGGCCTTTGGCGGGTCTGGGCAGAGCCCGGCCTTGCTTGCTTCCTCCCGTCCGCGCATCCTGCCGCGGTGAACGCCGACGACCCTCCCCAGTCCGTCCCCGTGGTCTGGCGCCGCAGCGTCCGCGCCCGGCGGGCCAGCCTGCGCATCGACGCGCGGGCCGGCGCCGTGGTGCTGACCCTGCCGACCCGCGCGTCGAAGGCGGCCGGCATGGTGCTGCTGTCCGACCATGCCGGCTGGATCGCGGACCGCCTGGCCGCGCTGCCGGCCCCGGTGAGCTTCGTGGACGGGGCCGCGCTGCCGATCGCGGGCGCCCCTCACCGCATCCGCCACGTGCCGCTCCGCCGGGGCGGCGCGTGGCTGGAGGGCGGCGAGTTGCTCGTTTCCGGAGGCGCGGAGTTCCTGGCGCGCCGGGTGGCCACGTTCCTGCGGACCGAAGCGCGCCGGCGGTTCGGGGTGATGGCGCTGGACACTGGGCGGCCAGCGGGGCTGCGGCCGCGCCGGGTTGTGGTCAAGGACACGCGCACGCGCTGGGGAAGCTGCGCTGCGGATGGCACGGTGATGCTGTCCTGGCGCCTGCTGATGGCGCCCCTGGCGGTGCAGCACTACGTCGTGGCGCATGAGATCGCGCATCTGCGCCACATGAACCACGGCCTGCGCTTCTGGGTGCTGGTGCGGGAGCTGACGCCGCACCGCCCGGTGGCGGAAGCGTGGCTGCGCACCCACGGCGCCGGCCTGCAGCGCATGGGGTGAGCGGTTGCGTGACCGGCGAAGCAGGCAAGACCGGCGAAGCAGGCAAGGTTGAGGCTCTGCCTTAAACTCCGCCAAAGGCTGGGCCTTTGGATTGCCTTCCTGAAGGAGTGGGTTCCAAAGGCCCCATGCTTGGAAGAGGGGCCTTTGGCGGGTCCGGGCAGAGCCCAGCCTTGCTTGGCTTGCCCATGGGTCGAACATGTCGCGTTCGCCCGGGATTGATCGCAAAGGGCTAGCGAACCGGAGCCCGTTTCGGGCACACCGGTATAGGAATGCGTCAGGAGGGCCTTCGATGATCACGCTCAGCGTCAACGGTGCCCAGCACCAGGTCGACGTCCCGCAGGACATGCCGCTGCTCTGGGTGCTGCGCGACGTCATCGGCCTCACGGGGACCAAGTTCGGCTGCGGCATCGCCCAGTGCGGCGCCTGCACCGTGCACGTCGGCGGCGAGCCGGTGCGCTCCTGCCTGTACCCGGTGGGCACGGTGGGCACGCAGGCGGTGACCACGATCGAGGCGATCGGCCAGACCCCGAACGGCGCCAGGGTGCAGCAGGCCTGGCTTGCCGCCGAGGTGGTGCAGTGCGGCTACTGCCAGTCCGGGCAGATCATGTCGGCGACCGCCCTGCTCAACGCCACGCCGAAGCCCACGGACGCCGACATCGACGCGGCGATGAGCGGCAACATTTGCCGCTGCGGCACCTACGTGCGCATCCGCCAGGCGATCCACGACGCGGCGCAGGCCTGAGGGGGCGAAGACCATGGGCCACATCGGAACCCCCTCGCGCCGTGCCTTCCTCCAGGCCGGCGCTGCCCTCGGCGGCGGGCTGCTGCTGGGTGTCCGCCTGTCCCCCCTGGCCCGTGCCGCCGGCCCGAAGGTCGAGGGTGCCCTGGCCAGCGCGTCCGGGCCGGGCGGCAGCTTCACCCCGAACGCGTTCATCCGCATCGACCCCGCGGGGAAGATCACGCTGGTGATGCGCAACACCGAGTGCGGCCAGGGCATCTGGACCTCCGCGTCGATGCTGATCGCCGAGGAGCTTGAGGTCGGGCTCGACCAGATCACGGCGGAAGCCGCGCCCCCTGACATCACGGAATACGCCGATCCCCTGCTCGGCGAGCAGGCGACCGGCGGCTCGGCGTCGATCCGCGGCGACTGGAAGCCGCTGCGCGAGGCGGGCGCGGTGGGGCGGACGATGCTGGTGCAGGCGGCCGCCACGCAATGGGGCGTCGATCCCGTGAGTTGCACCGTCGCGCGCGGCGTGGTGACGCACGCCGCGTCGGGGCGCACGCTGGGTTATGGGGCGCTGGTCGACGCGGCGGCGAAGCTGCCGATCCCGGTGGACGTGGCCCTGAAGGACCCGGCGAAGTTCACGCTGGTCGGCACCTCGCCGCGCCGGCTGGACACGCCGTCGAAGGTGGACGGCACGGCGGTGTTCGGCATCGACGTCAAGGTGGACGGCATGGCGGTGGGCACGGTGGCCGCCTCGCCGGTGAAGGGCGGCACGCTGAAGTCGTACGACGAGGCGGCGGCGAAAGCGGTGCCCGGTGTGCGCGACGTGGTGGCGCTCGGCGACGTGATCGCGGTGATCGGCGCGCACTACTGGGCGGCGAAGCAGGGGCTGGAGGCAGCCGCCGCGGTGTGGGACGACGGTCCGAACGCCGGCGCTCATACCCCGGCGATGATCGCGCAGCTCGACGCGGCCTCGAACAAGACCGGGGTGGTGGCCAAGAACGAGGGCGACGCCGATGGCATCATCGGCCGCTCGGCGAAGAGGCTCGGCGTGGTGTACCAGCTGCCGTTCCTGGCGCACGCGCCGATGGAGCCGATGAACGCCACGCTGCACGTGCGCCCGGACGGGGCCGATCTGTGGGTGGGGACGCAGGTGCCGGTGCGGGCGCAGGCCACCGTGGCCAAGGAGACAGGGCTGCCGGCCGACAAGGTCGCGGTGCACAACCAGTACATGGGCGGGGCATTCGGCCGCAGGCTCGACGTCGACTTCATCACCCAGGCTGCCCGCGTCGCGAAGCACGTCGGCTACCCTGTGAAGATCATCTGGTCGCGCGAGGAGGACATCCAGCACGACCTGTACCGCCCATACTACTACGACCGGATCTCCGCCGGCCTGGACGCGCAGGGCAACGTCACGGCCTGGTCGCACCGCACCACGGGGTCTTCGGTGATGGCGCGCTGGGCGCCGCCGGGGATGAAGATGGACGGCACGCTCGACCCGGACACGGTGGAGGGCGCGGCCGAGACGCCGTACGCCTTCCCGGCGCAGAAAACCGAGTGGGTGCGCGACGAGCCCACCGCGCTGACCACGCTGTGGTGGCGCGGCGTGGGACCCACGCACAACGTGTTCGTGGTCGAGAGCTTCATGGACGAGCTGGCCGCAGCGGCCGGCAAGGACCCGGTGGAGTTCCGCCGCACCCTGATCCCGAAGGACAATCCCCGCGCTCTGGCGGTGCTGAACCTGGTGGCTGAGAAATCCGGCTGGGGGCAGGCGCTGCCGGCTGGCGCCGGGCGCGGCGTGGCGTTGCAGTTCTCGTTCGGCACGCTGATGGCGACCGTGGCCGAGGTCGAGGTCGCGGGCACGGGCGAGATCAGGCTGCGGCGGATGACCGTGGCGCTGGATTGCGGCCCCGTGGTCAACCCGGACACCGTGAAGTCGCAGGTGCAGGGCGGCCTGGTGTTCGGCCTGACGGCGGCGCTGTACAGCGAGATCACCCTGCAGGACGGGCGCGTGCAGCAGTCGAACTTCCACGACTACCGGATGATGCGCATCGACGAGACGCCCCCGATCGACGTGCACATCGTCGACAACCCGGGAGCGCCGATCGGCGGCATCGGCGAGACCGGCACGGTGGCGGCGGCCCCGGCGCTGGCGAACGCGATCTACGCGGCGACGGGACGCCGGCTCCGGCGCATCCCGTTCGCGACCGGCCAGTTGACAGGAGCATGAGCGTGGCAGACGGGGCGACGCAGCGGGCCGGGGCCGTGCAGGGCGCGCTTGGTGCCGGGCTGGCGGCGATGCTGGCCGTGCTCGCGCCGCTGCTGCTTGCGCCTGGGACAGCGCGGGCGGACGACGACCTGGTCAAGCGGGGCGAGTACCTGACGCGGGCGGCGGACTGCGCCGCGTGCCACAACTCGCCAAGCGGGCAGGCCTGGGTCGGCGGGCGCGAGTTCCGCCTGCCGATGGGCGTGCTGTACTCGCCCAACATCACCCCGGACCGCGACACCGGCATCGGCCAGTACAGCGACGACGAGTGGGTCGCGATGATGCACGAGGGCATCGGTCGCGGCGGCAAGCACCTCTACCCGGCGATGCCGTACAATTCCTACACCGGGATGAGCCGCGACGACGCGCTGGCGATCAAGGCCTACCTGTTCGCCCAGACGCCGGAAAAGGCCACCGCGCCGGAGAACCGGATGCGGTTCCCGTTCAACCAGCGCTGGCTGATGGTCGGGTGGAACCTGCTGAACAATCCCGACCGCCGGCTGCAGCCCACGCAGGGCAAGTCGGCGAAGTGGAACCGCGGCGCCTACCTGGTGGAGGCGCTCGGCCATTGCGGGCAGTGCCACACGCCGCGCAACTTCATGCAGGGCCTGAGCGGCAAGCACCTCGCGGGTGCGCCGCAGCAGGGCTGGATGTCGTACAACCTGACCGCCGACCGCGACCACGGGATCGGCGGCTGGAGTGACGACCAGCTCGTGCAGTACCTCGGCACCGGCCAGGCCGAGGGCCGTGGACCCGCGGGCGGGCCGATGGCGGAGGCCGTGCAGCACAGCCTGCACTACCTGACGCAGCCGGACCTGCGGGCGATGGTGACGTACCTGCGCGACGTGCCGGCCCGCCAGGACGGCCCGCCCGCGCTGAGCGCTGCCGCCGAGCCGCGCGACGCGAACGTGGTCTCGGCCAGCACCGGCGGCGGTGCGGACGCGGGCGCCGGCGGGCTCGGCGCGCGGGTGTTCGCGCAAGCCTGCGCCGGCTGCCACCTGCCGGACGGGGCCGGGCGGCAGTCGCCCTGGGCGGCGCTGGGCGGCGATCACACCACCGGCGACACGTCAGGAGCCAACATCGTGCAGGTGTTGATCCACGGGTCGCAGATCGAGACCGACCAGGGCCTGATGTTCATGCACGGCTTCACCGGGGCCTATACGAGTGCCGAGATGGCGGCCGTGTCGAACTACGTGATCGCGCACTACTCGGGACGCACCGGCACCGTCAGCGCCAAGGACTTCAAGCCGGCGGAGTAGGCCCGCCCGATCATGCCAGCGGCCTCTGACAATGACCTGTCAGCAAGCAAGGCTGGGCTCTGCCCAGACCCGCCAGGGCGAGCCGCCCTGGACTGGCCTTACTGAAGTAATGGATTCCAAAGGCTTGCCTTTGGCGGAGTTTGAGGCGGAGCCTCAACCTTGCTTGCCTGACCGATTACTCTCAAGGGCCGCTGGTATGATTAGGCCCGCCCGATCACCGCCCAGAGCGGGTCGCCCCGCCGCGGCAGGCTCTCCCGCGTCTGGATGTCGCCGAACCCGGCATGGCGCAGGTAGAGCGAGACGAGCTGCTGCTGGGCGTCGCCGTCCAGCGCCTGCCACAGCGCCACCGCCTTGCTGGGAAAGCACCTATTGGAGAAGGTGACGACCACCGGCGCCCCCTCGCGCAACACGCGGCGCAGCTCGAAGAACACTTCCCCAGGCCGCTGGAGATACTGCACCGAGACGCACAGGCACGCGCCGTCGAAGCTGGCATCCTCCAGCGGCAGGGTCGGGTTGGCGTTGAGGTCCTGCACGAAGCGCTCGGACAGGCGCGGGTTCGCGTCCAGTTCTGCACGGTTCATGCCGTGGCCGGTGACGCTGCCATAGGCAACCTCCGGCGGCAGGTGGCTGATCCAGCTCCCCATCAGGTCGAGGATCGCGCCACCGGCCGGCAGGAACTCGCGATACAGCGCGGTGACCGCCGCGATCGCCCCGTCGTCGATGTGCGCGACCAGGCGCGCCTGGTCGTAGAACAGGGTGTCCGGCGAAGGGTCCGCCTTCTCGAACGAGCGGGGCGGCAGCCCGGGAATTGAATTGGTGTCTGGCATGGCTGGCAGATGGGGGTTCGCGCCCGATATGCAGGGCATGCCCGATGTCAGGTCCTGGACCCCGAAGCGCGTGCTGGTGACGCCCTCCGCCCTACAATGGGCGCACGGCGCGGCGATCGTCGAGAGCGCCGCCACGCTTGGCGCCGAGATCGTGCGCCTGAAATCCGACCGGCTCAGCGGCCTGCCCGACACCTACCGAGACGCCAAGACCACGCTGGCCGTGGTGGTCGCCTCGCCCAGCAGCCGCCGCCTGGAGCCGATCCCGCCCAGCGCCGACTGGCGCTTCGACCTCGCCGAGGGCTGCCCCGCGCACTGCCAGTACTGCTACCTGGCGGGCTCGCTGGCCGGCCCGCCGATCGTGCGCGCCTACGCCAACCTCCCCGAGATCCTCGCCACCCTGGAGTCCGGCCTCGGCCACGGCAGCATCACCTCGCTCTCCCCCGAGCGCCAGGCGGAAGGCACCACCTTCGAGTGCTCCTGCTACACTGACCCGCTCGGCATCGAGCACCTGACCGGCGGCCTCGCCGCCTGCATCGCGCATTTCGGCGCCTGGCAGGCCCCGGTGCAGCTCCGCTTCACCACCAAGTTCGACGCCGTCGCCCCGCTGCTCGGCCTCGCCCACAACCGCCGCACCCGGGTGCGCTTCTCGCTCAACGCCCGGGCCGCCGAGCGCTTCGAGGGCGGGGCCCCCCGGATGCCCGCCCGCCTCGCAGCACTCCGTCAGGTGGCGCAGGCCGGCTACCCCGTGGGCATCACCGTCGCCCCGATCATGGCCGTCCCCGGCTGGGAAACCGGGTACGAGGCGCTGATGGAAGGCGTCGCCGAGGCGCTCGACGGCGTGGCGAACCCCGACCTCACCGCGGAACTGATCACCCACCGCTTCACCCCAAAATCCAGGGACGTGCTGCACGATTGGTACCCCGGCAGCGCGCTGGAGATGGACGAGGCGCAGCGCACCCGAAAGACGACCAAGTTCGGCTCGGTCAAGTGGGTCCTGCCGCGCGAGAGGATGACGGAGATGCGCGCCGTTGTGGAGCGGGCGCTGTCCCGATGGCTGCCGGCGGCGCGGGTGCTGTACTGGACGTAGGAAGGCAAGCAAGGCTGGGCTCTGCCCAGACCCGCCAGGGCGAGCCGCCCTGGACTGGCCTTGCTTAAGCAAGTGGATTCCAAAGGCTTGCCTTTGGCGGAGTTTGAGGCAGAGCCTCAGCCTTGCTTTCTTGCTACGTCGCCCCTCCGATCTCGCGGAACAGCCGCGCCGGCAGGCTCCCCCCGGTGACGCCGCGCATCGGCCGGTCGTCGTCGTTGCCGAGCCACACGCCGATCACGGTGCCCCCCACCGCGCCGATGAACCAGGCGTCGCGGCTGTCCTGCGTGGTGCCGGTCTTGCCCGCCACCACCCGCCCGGTCAGTGCCGCCGCCCGCCCGGTGCCGCGGCTGACCACGGCGCGCAGCATCTGCGCCATCTGCGCGGCGTGGTCCGGGTCGATGGCCTGGCGCGGCGCGGCGCGCGGCACCACCAGCGCCCGGTTGTCCGCGCGCCCGCCCTCGATCGCCCCCGGGCTGACCGCGAGGCCGCCGTTGAGCAGCGCCGCGTAGGCCGCCGACATCTCCAGCAGCGACACCTCGCCGGTGCCCAGCGCGAGCGAGGGCGTCTCCGGCAGCCGGTCGGCGATGCCCAGACGGTGCGCCACCTCCGCCACGGCGCCCGGGCCGCCCGAGCGCAGCTCCAGCCGCACGGCCGCGGTGTTGAGCGAGCCGGCCAGTGCGTCCTCCAGCGTGACGTTGCCGCGATACGGCAGCTCGAAATCCGCGGGCGACCAGCCGCCGACGCGCAGCGGCGCGTCGAGCACCGTGTCCGCTGGTCTCTCGCCATGCTCCAGCGCCGCGAGCCAGACGAACGGCTTGAACGCCGAGCCGGGCTGACGTCGGGCCAGCACCGCGCGATTGTAGGAGCCGGTGCGGAAATCCCGCCCCCCCACCAGCGCGCGCACCGCTCCGCTCGCCGCATCCATCACCACCACGGCGCCCTCGCTCGCCCCCGCCTTCGCCCCCGCGCCGTCGAGCAGCGCCGCGAGCCGTGCCTCGGCCAGCGATTGCAGCCGCGGGTCGAGGGTGGTGCGCAGCGTGGCGTCCACGCCCTGCGGCACGAGGCGCTGCGCCTCTTCCGCCGCCCAGTCTGCAAACCAGCCGGCGGAGCCCGCGAGCGCCGTGCGGCCGATCTGCGCCGCCGCCTCGCCGGCCGCCGCGTCCGATTGCGCCTGCGTGACGGCCCCGGTGGCGACCATGGCGGCAAGGACCTCGCGGGTGCGGGCCAGCGCCGCCTCCGGGTCGGTGCGCGGATTGAACCGGGACGGCGCGCGCGGCAGCCCGGCCAGCATCGCGGATTGCCACAGCGACAGGCGGCGCGCGGAGACGCCGAAATACAGTTGCGCCGCCGCGTCCACCCCCCAGGCGCCGGAGCCGAGATAGACCCGATTCAGCCAGATCTCCAGGATCTCCGCCTTGGTGAAGTGGCGCTCCAGCCACAGCGTGAGCAGTAGCTCCTGCACCTTGCGCCGCACCGTGCGCGCGTTGCTGAGGAACAGGGTCTTGGCGACCTGCTGCGTCAGGGTGGAGCCGCCCTGCACCACGCGGGCATGCGCGACGTCGACCAACAGCGCACGCCCCACGCCCACCAGGTCGATGCCGCCATGACGCCAGAACCGCCGGTCCTCCACCGCCACCGCGGCGGCGGGCAACGCGGGTGGAAGCTGGGCCAGGCGCAGCGGCTCGCCCACCAGATCCCCGAACCGGGCGATGGTGCGACCGGTGCGGTCCTGCAGCACCAGCGCGGGCCGGCGCACCGCGTCCAGCGCCGCCTCCGGCCGCGGCAGGTCGCGCGCGAACCACAGCAGCATCACCGCAAGCGCCAGCGTGCCCCAGATCGCGGCGACCAGCGCCACCCGGCCCACCCGCCAGGCGAGGCGGCGGCGTCCGGCGGCGTCCGCCCGGCCGCGCGGCGAGGCGGCGGCCCCACCCGGCAGGCGCCGGTCCGTGCGGCCGGGCGCTGTGGGAAGCGGCGGCGGACGAGCCGCCATCAGCCGTCGACCCAGGCCGACCCGGAGTCCCCGCCCCGCCCCGGACACGCCGCCGCGCGCAGCACGCCCTCGGCGGCGGCGTGGCCGGTGCTGAACGCCGCCTGCAGCAGATAGCCGCCGGTGGGCGCCTCCCAGTCCAGCATCTCGCCGGCGACGAAGGTGCCGGGCCGGCGGCGCAGCATGAAGTCCGCGTCGACCTCGTGCAGCGCAACCCCGCCCGCCGAGGAGATGGCCCGCTCGATCGAGGCGACGCCGACGACGCGCAGCGGCAGCGACTTGATGCGCGCCGCCAGCCCGGCCGGACCCAGCGCCGTCAGGCCCGCCGCCATCAGACCCGGACCGGGCGACGCCGCCCCCGGCGATCCCGCTCCGCGCGGTTCCGGCTCGTGCAGCCCTGCTTCGTGCAGCAGCGCGATCGCGGCGGGCGGCAGCGCAGCCTGCTTGCGCAGGAACGTGGACAGCGACTGTGCCCGCCGGGGCGCCGCAAGCCGGCCGGCCAGCGCAGGCGCGTCCAGGTCGGGCCGCAGGTCGACGTGCAGCACGGCATGCCCGTCGCGACCGACCGCGTCGCGCAGCCCGCCCGACAGCGCATACACCGCCCCGCCCTCCAGCCCGGCCGCGGTCACCACCGCCTCGCCGCGCGCTGTCGCGTCCCCATGGCGCAGCGCCAGCCGCTTCAGCGGGACGCCCTCGAACCGCCCCCGGAACCGCTCCGACCAGGCGACCGCCACCCCGCAGTTGCTCGGCCGCAGCGGCGCCACGGCGACGCCCGCCGCCGCCAGGATCGCCGCCCACGCGCCGTCCGATCCGAGCCGCGGCCACGACGCCCCGCCCAGCGCCAGCACCGTCGCGTCCGCACGTGGCCAGACCACCGCCCCCTCCGGCGTGTCGAACCCCAGCCCGCCCTCCGCGTCCCATCCCGTCCAGCGGTGCCGGCCGCGCAGCATGACTCCCGCCCCGCCGAGCTGGCGCAGCCAGGCGCGCAGCAGCGGCGCCGCCTTGAACGCCACCGGGAACACGCGCCCGCTGCTGCCGACGAAGGTCGGCTGGCCGAGCGCGTGGCACCAGTCGCGCAGCGCCCCCGACGGAAAGCCGCGCACCGCATCGGCAAGCATGTCGCGCGCCCCGCCGTAGCGGTCGAGCAGCCGGTCGAGCGGCTCGGAATGCGTGAGGTTGAGGCCGCCATTGCCGGCGATCAGCAGCTTTCGCGCCGGCGTGGGCATGCGGTCGAACACCGTGACGTACCAGCCCGCCGCCGCCAGCCGCGTGGCGGCCATCAGCCCCGCAGGCCCGGCGCCGATCACCGTGGCGCTGCGGCAAGAGTCGGGGCGAGTCATCGGCGCAGCATAGCAAGGTTCCGGCTTTGTTGCCTGCTGGAACGCGGCGTCGGCATCGACCACGGACTGGCGAAGCAGGCAAGGTTGAGGCTCCGCCTCAAACTCCGCCAGGGGCAGCGCCCCGGACCTGCCTTACTTAAGGATGGGTTTCCAAAGGCCCCATGCTTGGAAGAGGGGCCTTTGGCGGGTCTGGGCAGAGCCCAGCCTTGCTTGCTTGCCTCCTACCCCGCGCCCCCGACCTCCGCCCTCAGGTGCCGCCCGAACGCCGCCCGCAACCGTTCCCCCTCCGTCCCGCGCCCGTGCCGCAGGATCGCCGCGACGTCGTCCCCGTCCACCGCCAGCGTGCGCGAGGTCTTGTTCACCCGGTCCGCCAGGTTGAGCAGCAGCGTCCCCGCCCCGCCCCGCGCCCCCGGCCGCAGCAGCGCCCCCAGCTCCGCCTCGTCGAGGCGCCACCGCCGCGTGCCCGACACCGCCTCGCCCACCCGCCCCGCCGCCGCCGCGAGATACGCCGGGTCGATCTCGATCCCCACGCCTCGTCCGCCCGCCCGCTCCGCCGCGACCAGCGTGGTGCCCGTGCCCATGAACGGGTCGAGCACCACCGCGTCCTCCCGCCCGTGCAGGAACACGCACCACAGCGGCAGCTCCATTGGGAACGTCGCCGGGTGCGAGAACCGCCGCGCCCGGCTCTGCACCGTGGCGTACGGGACGAACCAGGTATCGCCGCGGCAGCGCAGGTCGCGCGCATGGCCGCGCCGGGCGATGTTGGACTTGTCCTTGAACGGCACCCCGATCGCCAGCCGGTCCAGCCGCACGTCGCCTTGCCGCGTGAAATGAAACACCGGCTCGTGCGCCTGGTGCAGGAATCGCTGGCCCGCCACCGGCTTGAAGTGCCCCACCCCGTCGCCGCCCACCGCCACCGACTTCACCCAGGCGATATGGTTCTGCAGCACGAAGGTCTCGCGCAGCGCCAGCGCCACCTCGAACGGCAGCCACGGCGCCCGGCTCGACCCCGCGAGGTTGAGGAAAACCGACCCGTCCCGCCGCAGCACCCGCGCCAGCGCCACCCCCACCGCCGCGATCCAGGCTACATACTCCCCGGCCTCGCGGCTGTCGCGATACGTCCCGTAGGCAATGTCGAGGTTGTACGGCGGCGAGGTCACCACCACATCCACCGACTCTGGCGGCATCTCAGCCAGCACCGCCAGGCAATCTCCGCCGTGCAGCGTGTGCCGCCCGATCTGATCCATCCGCACCCCCGGCGGACAGCGTACCGCGGCGCGCGGAAGAGTACCAGGCAGCAAGCAAGGTTGAGGCTCCGCCTCAAACTCCGCCAAAGGCTGGACCTTTGGAATGCCTTCCTGAAGGGAAAGGTTTCCAAAGGCCTCATGCTTGAAGGAGGGGGCCTTTGGCGGATCTGGGCAGAGCCCGGCCTTCCTTCCTGGCCTTCCCCTTCGCCGCGGGCTAAAGCCCCGCCATGCTCCGTGGCCTCCTCACCGTCGGCGGCTGGACCATGGTCAGCCGCGTTCTCGGCCTGGTCCGCGACCAGCTCATCGCCGCCTTCATGGGCGCCGGCCCCGTCGCCGACGCGTTCTTCGTGGCCCTTCGCCTGCCCAACCTGTTCCGCCGCCTGTTCGGCGAGGGCGCGTTCAACGCCGCCTTCATCCCTGTGTTCTCCGGCCTGCTGACCTCCGAAGGCCCCGACACCGCCCGCCGCTTCGCCGAGCAGGCGATGTCCGTGCTCGCCTTCTGGCTGCTGCTGCTCACCCTGGCCGGCGAGGTGTTCATGCCCCAGGTGATGCACGTCCTCGCCAGCGGCTACGCCCGCGACCCCGCCAAGTTCGCGCTCACCGTCACGCTGAGCCGCATCACCTTCCCCTACCTGGTGCTGATCTGCCTCGCCGCCCTGGTCGCCGGCGTGCTGAACGGCCTCGACCGCTTCGCCGCCGCCTCGGGCGCCTACGTCCTGTTCAACGTGGTCGGCATCGCCTCGATCTTTGCCTTCGCGCCGTTCACCGCCACCATGGGCCACGCGCTCGCCTGGGGCGTCACCCTGTCCGGCGTGGCGCAGCTCGCCGTGCTGCTGTGGGCCGCCAAGCGCGCCGGCATGGCGCTGCACCCGCCGCGCCCCAGGCTCACCCCGCAGATGCGCCTGCTGATGCGCCGCATGGTGCCCGGCCTGATCGCCGGCGGCGTCACCCAGCTCAACCTCGTGGTCGACGGCTGGGTCGGCACCATGCTGCCCGCCGGCACGGTGTCGCTGCTCTACTACGCCGACCGCGTGAACCAGCTTCCCCTCGGCGTGCTCGGCGCCGCCGTCGGCACCGCGCTGCTGCCCGTGCTCTCCCGCCAGGTGCTCGCCGGCGAGTCGCAGGCGGCTGCCGACACCCAGAACCGTGCCATCGAATACGCCCTGGTCCTGACGCTGCCCGCAAGCGCCGCGCTGATCGCCACCGCCGGCCCGGTGATGGCCGCGCTGTTCGGGCGCGGCGCGTTCAGCGTCGCCGACACCCAGCTCTCCGCGCAGTCGCTCGCCGCCTACGCCACCGGCCTGCCCGCCTTCGTGCTGGTCAAGGTGCTGGCCCCCGGCTTCTTCGCCCGCCGCGACACCGCGACCCCGGTACGCATCGGCATGGCGTGCCTGGCCCTCAACCTTGCACTCAACCTCGCGCTGATGCGCCCGCTGCAGCACATTGGCCCGCCGCTGGCCACCTCGATCGCCGCCACCTTGAACCTCGCGGCGCTCGCCGCCGTGCTGCGCCGACGCGGCCAGCTCAACCCGGACCGCAGGCTGGTCTCGCGGGCCCGACGCATGGTGCTAGCCACGGGGATCATGGTCGCCGCCCTGCTCGCCGCCCGCGCCGCCCTGCCAGACGGCATGGCGCACAGCCAGCTCTCGCGCCTGGTCTCGCTCGCCCTGCTGGTCGCGACCGGCATCGCGACCTACGGCCTCGCGGCCCAGACGCTCGGCCTGCTGCGGGTGCAGGACGCCATGGCCGCAGTGCTGCGACGGGCGCGGCCGCGCATGGCGCAAGGCAGAAAGCAAGGTTGAGGCTCTGCCTCAAACTCCGCCAGGGGCAGCGCCCCTGGACCTGCCTTGCTTAAGGAATGGGTTTCCAAAGGCCTTGGCCTTTGGCGGGTCCGGGCAGAGCCCGGCCTTGCTTGCTGCCTACGCCGGGTCCCGCAGCGTCGCGATGTCGATCACGTAGCGGAACCGCACGTCGCCTTCGAGCACGTGGCTGTACGCGTCGTTGATCTCGGTGATGCCGATCACCTGGATGTCCGGCGCGATGCCGTGCTCCGCGCAGAACTCCAGCACCTCCTGCGTCTCCGCGATGCTGCCGATCAGCGAGCCGGACACGGAGCGGCGGTGCCCTGCCACCTCCATGTTGTTGACCGGCTTGCTCGCGTCGAGCGCCCCCACCACGACGATCGCCTTGTTGCGCTTGAGCAGCGGGATGAACGGGTTGAGGTCGTGGCTCTGCGGCACCGTGCTCAGGATGAAGTCGAAGCTCGCCTTGAGCCCGGCCAGCGCCGCCTTGTCGCCCTCCACCACCGCGCCGGCGCCGAGCGCCCGGGCCAGCGGCACCTTCTCCTCGCTGGTGGTGAACACCGTGACCTCGGCACCAAGCGCGCGCGCCAGCTTGACCGCCATGTCGCCCAGCCCGCCGAACCCGATCACGCCCACCTTGTCGCCCGCCTTCACGCCCCAGTGCTTCATCGGCGAGTACGTGGTGACGCCCGCGCACAGGATCGGCGCCGCCGCCTGCGGCGAGAGCGTCTCCGGGATCTTCAGCACGAAATGCTCGGTGACCACGATCGTGGTGGCGTAGCCGCCGAACGTGTTGTCGCGCCCGTAGCTGTTGCGGCCATCCGGCGCCTTCTTCGCCGGCACCATCGGGCCATTGTAGGTGGCGAGCCAGCTGTTCGGCCCCTCGCAGTAGTTCTCCTCGCCCGCGACGCAGGCCGGGCAGGTGCGGCAGCTGTCGATCATGCAGCCCACGCCGACCACGTCGCCCACCGCGAAGCGCGTCACCGCCGGGCCGACCCGCTTCACCCGCCCGACGACCTCGTGGCCCGGCATGCACGGATAGACCGTGTTGCCCCACTCGTTCTTCGCCTGGTGGATGTCGGAATGGCACACGCCGCAGAACATCACGTCGATCTGCACGTCCGACGCGCCCGGCTCGTCGCACTGGAACGCCATCGGCTTGAGCGAGGAATGCCGGCCGTGCGCGGCGTATCCCAGGGCATCGATCATGGCGGAGCCTCCCGAAAGCGGTCCTGCCCCGCGGCATCCTGCCGGGCGTGCAGCCTCAAGCCGCCGCCGCCGCGAAGGGTTGCCGCACCCCGGTCCGAAAGCGCGAACACCTGCGCGAGAGGCCATCACCCCCGCGCCAGCCGCAGGCGCGCCAGGCACAGGAAGCAGGCGAGGTTGAGGCTCCGCCTCAAACTCCGCCAAAGGCAAGCCTTTGGAAACCCATGCTTGAATGAGTCGGTTTCCAAGGGCCCCATGCTTGAAGGAGGGGGCCTTTGGCGGGTCTGGGCAGAGCCCAGCCTTGCTTGCTGCCGCTTCGCTTCCTTCCTGTACACCGGTCCACGACGAGCCTGTGCCCTTCCTTGCCACCGCCCCGAACCGCTCGACGATCCGGACAGTTCGCCGCTACCGCCGTGCCGCGTACGCTCGGCACGCCGCCCCGAATGCCCGGAACAGCGCCGCGCTGCCCATCGCCCCGGCTTCGCCGCGCTCGGGGTGCCACTGCACGCCGTAGCAGAACCCCGCCCCCTCGGCCCTCACCGCCTCCACCACCCCGTCCGGCGCCACCGCCTCCACCACCAGCCCCCGTCCCAGCCGATCGATCGCCTGCCCGTGCAGCGAGTTGACTTGCACCGCCCTGCGCCCCAGCAGCGCCGCCAGCCCGTCCGACAGCGCGATCTCGTGCGCCGGCGCCCACTGCGCCGCCTCGTCGGCCGCCGGGTCCTCGCGATGGTCGAGCCGGCCCGGCAGGGCGTGCACCGCCTGGTGCAGGCTGCCGCCCAGCGCCACGTTCAGCTCCTGGTGCCCGCGGCAGATCGCCAGCACCGGCATTCCCCGCGCCAGCGCCGCACGCAGCAGCGGCAGCACCGTGGCGTCGCGCGCAGGGTCGTGCTGCTCCGGCGTCGCATCGTCGGCCACGCCATACAGCGCCGGCGCGACGTTGCTCTCCGAGCCCGGCAGCAGCAGCCCGTCCAGCCGGTCCAGCAGCGCCTCCGCCGCCTCGCCCACCGGCGCCACCAGCACCGGCAGCCCCCCCACGCCGTCGCGCACCGCCGCGACATACTGCTCGGCGACAGCGTGCTGCACAGTGTCCGGGTAGCGGCGCGCGCAGGCGGCAAGTCCGACGATCGGGGTCACGCGGCACCACTCTCCAGGCGAACAAGCCACCCGGACCAGCCCTGGGCGCGGCGGCGCAGAGTGCTGGCCAGGGAGGAAGCAAGCAAGGCTGGGCTCTGCCCAGACCGGCAAAGGGCCCGAGGCCCTTTGATCCCATCCCTTAAGTCTAGGTTTCCAAAGACCTGCCCTTGGCGGAGTTTGAGGCTCATGCTTGAAGGCGAGCCTCAACCTTGCTTGCTTCCCTCGGTTCCCGGTCGCCACCGGTCCGCCGCCACCACGCCCGCGGCGCCCGCCAGCATCATCGCCGCCATCGGCACCGGCGTCCCGTTCGCCAGCAGCCCGATCAGCGTGCCGCTCAGCGCCCCCAGCATGAACTGCAGCGTGCCCAGCAGCGCCGAGGCCGCGCCCGCCTGCGCCGCGTGCCGCGACAGCGCGCCCACCGCGGCGTTGGGCGAGATGAACCCCATGGCGCCGAACATCAGCAGCACCGGCAGCATGATCCCGCTCACCCCGCCCTCGCCCGTCGCCGCGGCCGCCATCAGCCCCGCCGCCCCCAGCAGCAGCACTGCCGAGGCAGCGCGCATCACCCGGCCGTGCCCGAAGCGCCGCAGCGCGAACGGGTTGACCTGCGAGGCGCCGATGAACGAGCCGGCGGTGCCCATGAACACCAGGCCGAACTGCGTCGGCGTCTCGCCGAACCGCTCGATGAACACCGGCGGCGAGCCGCCCAGGAACGCGAACACCGCGAACGAGGCGCAGCCCGCCATTAGCGTGTGGCTGAGGAACCCACGGTCGCGCGCCACGAGCGCGAAACGCTGCAGCAGCGCCCACGGCCGCAGCCGCACCCTGCGCCCCGGCGGCAGCGTGTCCGGCAGCAGCGCGCCGACCAGCACCAGGCACGCCGCGCCGTAGACGGTGGCGATCCAGAAGATCGTGCGCCAGCCGGCGAAGCCCAGCACCACCCCGCCCAGCGTCGGCGCCAGGATCGGCACCGCGCCCATCACCAGCATCAGCCGGCTCATCAGCTTCGCCGCCTCGTGCCCGTCGGCGAGGTCGCGCACCACCGCGCGCGGCACCACCATCGACGCCGACCCACCCAACGCCGCGACCGCGCGAAACACCGACAGGCTCGCCATGTCCGGCGCCAGCGCGCAGCCCGCCGAGGCCAGCGTGTACACCGCCGTGCCCAGCAGCAGCGGCACGCGCCGCCCGTAGCGGTCCGACAGCGTGCCCTGCATCATCTGCCCAACCGCGAGGCCGGCGAACCAGGTTGCGAGCGTGATCTGCGCCGAGCCCGCCGCCGCGTGCAGTGAGCGCTCCATCGCGGGAAAGGCGGGCAGGTACATGTCGGTCGAAACCGGGCCCACGGCGGTCAGCACGCCGAGCAGCACCGGCAGCCAGGCCGGGATCTTCATGCAAAGCGTTGTCGCAGATGCGGCGGGTGGTGCGTAGCCCGCACGGCGCAAGGCAGGAAGCGAGCAAGGTTGAGGCTCCGCCTCAAACTCCGCCAAAGGCAAGCCTTTGGAATCCTCGACCTGGGTCGGCGGCACGCCACGCCCTTCCCTCACGTGTGCGGGTCCGGGGGCGCCTGCCCCCGGCGTTCACTCCGCCGCCAGGAGCTGCGCCCCCACGTGCCGCCGCGCGTCCGTCCACATCGCGTGCGCGTTGCGGCAGATCGACAGCCAGCACTCGTCGAACAGGTTGTGCGCGTCGTCATACGGCGCGAACCGGTCGATGTAGCCGCACAGCAGGCCGGGCGCGCGCTGCTCCACCGTGCCGGGCAGGTGGTCCGCGTCGGCCACCACCACGTACAACAGAGTGTTGTCGCCGTAGCTGCGCAGGCACGACCACACCGGCAGCACCTCCTGCAGCGCCAGCGAGTCGTTGCGCTTGAGCACGAAGATCTTCTCCGCGTCCTCCAGGTCCTCCAGGAACATGCGCCGCTGCAGCGCGAGCTTCTGCCGGCTGCGCGCCAGCACCGTCTCGGCGGAGCTGGTGTGCTCGTGCTGGAAGGTGTGCGAGTTCAGCCCGTAGCTGTCGTGCAGCAGGATGAACTCCCGCTCCCCCGGCTCGCCGCTCAGCCGCAGCGACAGCCGCCTGGAGTCGTCGAGGCCGTCGAACTCGCTGTTCAGGCCCAGCAGCAGGTTGCGCAGGTTGATGCCGGCGAAGCGCAGCAGGTGCAGCGGATCGGCGCCGAGGTGGCGCTGCACCAGGCCGAACTCGCAGTTGTCGCCGAGGCTCTGGAAGCAGCCGAGCAGGGCCGCGTCCGGCAGCGGCCGCCGCCCGGTGGCGCGGCCCACCGCAGGCACGCGCGTCGAGCCGTGGACCTCGGCCCGGCTCAGCGCGACGGAGAGCAGGCGAACGTCGTCGCCGCCGCCGCCCAGCTCGCAGGCGCGCACCCGGTCGTAGTGCGTCATCAGCAGATCGAGCCTGCCATCCGCCACCAGGCTGCCGGGAACGCTGATGCTGATCCGCGTGTCCTCGGTCACCAGATGCTGGCCGAGCAGCGTGCCGCCCGACCAGAACGCCACGCGCTGCCAGCGCTCGATCGGCCTCACCGCGAGCACCACGACGTAGGCCGGATGCGGCTCGGCAACCGGCAGGCTGAGGCCGCTGAAGTCGCCGGTCGCCCAGACATAGGCCGCTTCCGGCTCCGACCAGCCTCGGCGCAGGGCCGACAGCCCCTCGCCGCCGGTCCGGAACTCCAGCTCGCTCAGCTTGACCAGGCACATGGGACTTCCTGACGATGCGGATGTGGGGAGCAAGGCGTAAGGCACCCGTCCTGGGATCGCGCCACAGACCGGCCAGGCGGCTCCGGCCCGCGAGCGGGCCGGGGCCAGGTCACGCTAGAGGCGGTTCATGCTCTCGCAGACCAGCCAGTTCTGCAGCTCGGGGCGGTTCTCGCAGACCATCATCCAGCGCTCCAGGTCGCTGATCTGCGCCAGGAACGCGAAGGCGTTGGGATTGCGGCCCTCGCTGTGCAGGAAGGACAGCTTGTGGGTGTGGAGGAACTTGGCCATCAGCTGCGGCACGATGCTGCGGTCGAGCCAGTCATGCGTCTCGATCACCAAATCGGCGCGGCGCACCGCAGCAAATCCCGCCGGCGAGGTCAGCAGCGGCAGCTCGTAGGTCTCGCAGTCGAGCACCAGCAGCATGTCGGGGTCGAGCGCCGCGATCTCGCCCAGGACCTCCGGCTCGCACAGCCCGTTGATCGTCACCCGGTCGCTGACGCCGTTCTCGCGGGCATTGGCCCGGCAGGCGGTGCGCGCCTTCTCGTCGATGTCGAAGGCATAGACGTGCGCCCCGGGCAGGCAGCGTGCGAGCCCCACCGTGTAGTAGCCCTCCGCACAGCCGACATTGACCACGGTGCGGGTGCCGCGCGCCATCAGCCGGGCGAGCGTCGGATGCAGCTCCTGCTCGTAGGTGCCGAGCAGCTGCGGCGCAATGTCCTCGCCGCCGCCCCAGCTCTGCAGCGGCGTCATCCTCATGCCGGCGAACAGCCCGGTCTGCACCGTCATGTTGGTGGCGCGCTTGACCAGTTCGATCGCTTCCGGTCGGGACATGCGGCTCGTGCCTTTCGTGCTTGGAGCAGCCTTGCGAAGCGTGACCGACCACAGGCAGCCTGGCCGCCCCTGCGCACGGCCTGCCGCAGGTCCGGCTGCGCATCCGGCGCCACCGGATGCGGGCCGATGCCCGGACACGGCGCGTCGACGGCGAGGCAGCGTGCGGCCAGGCGCGGGGTCTGGGTGAGGTGGCGGGCGTCATGCGTCCGGGAGCGGCCGACGGTCGCTCCCGAGGGAGATGCCCGTCAGGCCTGGGATTGCGGGCGCCTCAGGCCTCGGCGGACTCCGCCATGGGAACGGTCAGGTTCGTGAGCAGGACGGTGCTCCCGGCCATCTCGCCCAGCAGCCTCTCGCGCAGCCGAGCGGCTGCGGCTTCCATCTCCGAGGTGGTCCTGGTCTGGGCCAGAACCGACCGTGCCCTGCGCAGCTCCTGCCCGATGGCCATCCACAGATAAGGGCCACTGACCGGAAAGCCGTTCTGCCGGGGACTGCCGAGCTGCTGCGCTCCCATCTGGCGCTGGATAAGAACTTCAAGGCTCTGGTGGGGGTGGTCAGCCATCGGCGTCGCTTTCATGTTCCGTCGCTTGACGGGGTTGAAGGTTGAGCACAGGCGCGGCACGACCGAATAACCGGCGGGAGCACGTATCGCGTCACCATGAGCCCTCACTATGAGCCGATGACGATGTGGAAAGCTGCCTCGAAGTCTCTTTATATGAGACGTCTTGCTATAAAAAAGTATAAATTTCGCAAAAAGGATTTGCCAGGAAACTTAACATTCGCACACTCATATCACGAAAAAGTGATGATCCTGGCGCCCGGTGCCAGGATCTGCATCGTCCCGGGCTTCTGGGCGAGCGAGCAAACGACGGACGGCAGCGCCGTGCAGCAACCCACCCACCTGCCCGGCCGCGAGCCCGGCGAACCAGGTCGCGAGCGCGATCTGCGCCGAGCCCGCCGCGGCGCGCAGCGAGCGTTGCATCGCGGGGAACGCCGGGAGGTACAGACCGGTCAACACCGCGCCCACGGCGGTCAGCATGCCGAGCAGCACCGTCAGCCAGGCCGGAATCGCATGGCCCAGGCGCAGGGACTTCACACCTGGGCACGCCCCGTCCACCCTCCCGCGTGATGGGCACCGAGGGCGCATGAGCGAGGACGGCGACTGGCAGCGCCTGGACAAGTGGCTGTGGTGCGCGCGGATGCTGAAGGCGCGTGCCGACTGCGCCCGCCTCGTCGCCGCCGGCGCGATCCGCATCAACCGCCAGCCCACCGACAAGCCGCACGCCCGGCTGCGTCCCGGCGACGTGCTGACCTTCCCGCTCGGTCCGCGGATCCGCGTGCTGCGCATCCTTGCCCTGGCGACCCGGCGCGGCCCCACACCCGAGGCGCGCACGCTCTACGAGGAGCTTGCCGAACCCGATCGTCCCGGCGCTCCGACACCATGCGAGGCGTCGTCCTGACCTCGCCTTGACGCGGCACAGGCCAGGGAGAGCGCCTGCTCTGTCGTGCCGCGCCACGCGCCGCCACGCGCGGCCTGATGCCTTGCGCCACCGGGGGAACACCATCATATCCCGCTCGCACGGCAGACACCATCGGCAGGTCCTGGCAGGCTTGCCGATGCCAGGTTTGCCGACATGCCCGCGTGGCGCGGACCGGGGCACGGGGCCTGCCGGTCCGTCGTTGCCGAGGCACAAGTTTCACGCGAGGCGCCGCGGCTCCGCCCGGACTGCCGGCCCAACGTTCGGGAGATGGCGATGACCTACGTGGTCACCGAGAACTGCATCAAGTGCAAGTACATGGACTGCGTGGAGGTGTGCCCGGTCGACTGCTTCTACGTGGGCGAGAACATCCTGGTGATCCACCCCGACGAGTGCATCGATTGCGGCGTGTGCGAGCCGGAGTGCCCGGCGGAGGCGATTTTGCCGGACAGCGACGACCGCGCGACGCCGTGGGCCGCGATCAACCGCACCTACTCGACGCAGTGGCCCAACATCACCCGCAAGGGTGAGCCGCCGGCCGACGCCGACGTCTGGAAGGACAAGCCCGACAAGGGAAAGCTGATGTCCACCTCGCCCGGCACTCCCTGATTCGGGCGGTCCGCGGCGCGCTGGCGCCCGTCGGGCCAAGGCACAGCGAGCAGGGCTGAGGCTCTGCCTCAAGCTCCGCCAAAGGCCGAGCCTTTAGAATCCATCGCCTGAGCAAGTGGTTTCCAGGGCCAGGCCTGTGCGAAGCTTGGTCCTGCCGCGTGCGGGTGGAGCCCACCCATACGGGACGGCCCGCCGTCCCGGCATGGGTGGAAGTTCCCGGAAAACAGTGGTATGCATGCGACACTGATCGGCAGCCACGCCTGACCAGGCGGCTGCCCATCCATCCAAGGACGACACCGCTCGCGGCGCCCGCGGGGAGCACGTGCTTCCGGCGCCAAAGGTGATCGAATACCACGGGAGCGGCCATGACCGACCAACACACTCCGCCCCGGCGCCTTTCCGCCGAGCAGGCCACCGCGGTCGCGCCGGGCAGGGACAGCACGGACGCTCCGGCCAAACCTTCCAGGTCCAGGGCGCCGAAGTCGACTGCCACTTCGGCCGCGAAGGCCGTCCGCGTCTCTCCCAGGATCACCGCGCCCGACGGGGAGGCCGCAGACACGACGGCCTCCGCCGCGTCGGCGGCCTCCCCCGGGCCGAACGCCGTCCCTGACACGGCTCCCGCACCCGCTGCCGCCGCATCCGGTCCGGCTGCACGGCCGCAGGTCGCCGCAAAGGTGGCCGCACCGTCGCGCGCTGCCGCACAGGAAGACACGCCACTGCCCCTCAGCATCGCCGAGCCGTCCCAGTCCATCCAGCCTCCGTCCAAGGTCAAGGGAGCCGAAGCCGCGCCGTCACCCGCACGACGCGCCTCACCCGCCGCCCTGCCCGACTCCGCCCCGGAGCCGGACCTGCCGACTGCCGACGCAGGGCCGTTCGAGGCCGCGGAGGATGACGGGCCGGAGGCCGGGTCCGCAGCCGCACCGGGCGACGACCTCGAGGCCGACCTGGCCGATCCCGACGCGGGCGAGCCGGACGCGCCGGCGTCCCGCGACGACGAGGACGAGGACGACGACGAGGAGGAGGCGCCGCGCTCCAACGCCCGCATGCCCGGCATGGGCGGAGGCATGGCGCGTCCCGGAATGCGGCCGATCTCGCCGCAGCTCGGCGGCCGCCCGACGCCCGCGCCGCGCATCCCCTCCAAGGCCGAGAACTTCGTGGAAGGCGACCATGTTGTCTACCCGACGCACGGCGTGGGCCGGGTGGAGCGCATCGCCACCGAGGAGATCGCCGGCCACAAGCTCGAGCTGATCCACATCACCTTCGAGGAGAACCGCATGACGCTGCGTGTTCCCGTCGCCAAGGCCCGCAGCGCCGGCCTGCGCAAGCTTGCCACCCGCAAGATGTTCGACGAGGCGCTGGCGGTGCTGCGCGGCCGGGCGCGGATCAAGCGCACCATGTGGTCGAGGCGCGCCCAGGAGTACGAGGCCAAGATCAACTCCGGCGACCCGCTGTCGATCGCCGAGGTGGTGCGCGACCTGCACCGCAACGCCGGCCAGCCCGACCAGAGCTTCTCCGAGCGCCAGATCTACGAGGCGGCGATGGACCGCCTGGCCGCCGAGCTGGCCGCGCTCGACCAGACCGAGAAGTCCGTCGCGGCCACCAAGCTGGTGGATTACCTCAAGACCGTCTGAGGCTGTGGGCCGTCGCTGCGGTAGCCAGGTGCGACCGGCGAGACAAGCAAGCCGGCGAGACAAGCAAGGTTGAGGCTCTGCCTCAAACTCCGCCAAAGGCAAGCCTTTGGAATCCATTTCTAAGTCAGTGGTTTCCAAAGGCCTCCGGCCTTTGGCGGGTCCGGGCAGAGCCCGGCCTGGCTTCCTCTCGGGGCAGCTTCCGCCGAAATCAGGCCGGGAACGACAGGTATGCCGCCAGCACCACCACGCCGAACAGCGCCACAGTAGCGTGCAGCCCGATCAGCAGCACCGACAGCCTGGCGCCTCGCAGCCGCAGTGCGAAGATGAGCAATCCCGCGAGCGCCGCAGCCCCGAGCATCGCCGCCGCCACCGGACCGAACGACGCGCCACCCAGCGCCACGCCGCGCGGCGGGCCACCCAGCCCCACCAGCAGCACGCCGAGGCCGCTCAGCCCGGCCGAGGCATGCACCAGCCCGGACCAGAGGGGCAGCCGCTTTCCCAGGCCGTGCAGCGCGGCCAGCAACAGCCCGAGCACAGCCCCGGCACAGACCAGCCCGAACGACAGCATCAGCATGGAGACGACCCCGGACGTGCGCGGGCAGGACAACCGCCGGATGCGACTTGGGTGAGGCGCGGCACCGGGCAAGGGCAGGCAAGGTCAGAGTCCCTACCGCCCGGCCTCCGCTCAACACAGGCCTTAGGAACCCGACACCTGAGTCAAGGGATCAAAAGGCCCGTCCTTGGACGCAGGGCCCTTTGCGGGTCCGGGCAGAGCCCGGCCTTGCTGGCCTGCGAAACAAGGCGATCCCGCGCTGCAGCCTCACTCCTCGTCCGGGCCGGTGATGCCGCCGTGCGAGGGCGGGTCGCTGGCCGGGAACGTGTCCTCCATGGCGACGTCGACCCGCTCGTCGGGCGAGGTTGCGCCGTCCATCTCCTGCCCGGCCTGCACCCAGAACTCGTCGTGACGCCCTTCCGGCCTGCCGGCCTGCTCCCAGAGCGCGTAGGCCCGCTCGCGCTGCTGTTCCGTGCGATCGTCACCGGACATCGTCCTGCTCCCCGTTCTGGCATCGTTGCGGACGCCGCAGCCCGGCGGTGGTTTCTTGGCTGCGGCCCGCGCCGGTCATCAACTCCGCAGGACGCGCCGGCTAGGCCTTGGTCTCCCGCGAGGCGGCAAGCTGCCGGCGCAGGGTGTCCACCTCCGCGCGCAAGGCCTCGATCTCCGCCCGGTCCGCGGCCTGCGCCCCGCCGGCCGGTGCCCCGCCCCTGCCAGCGCCCTGCGCACCCTGCGTGCCGCCCGGCACCGTCCCGGAGGCCCCGCCGGCCGCCTCGGAGCCGGCTGCCGACCCGCCTTCCGGGACGTCGCCGCGGTAGAACGGGGTGAACAGGTTCATCGCCCGCTCGATCATCGCCATGTTCTGCCGACCGATCTCCTCGAAGCCCGGCGGCATGAACGTCCCCATGGTCTGCGACACCGCCGAGCGCAGCCGCTGCTGCTGCTCGGCGAACGCCCCCATGGACTGCTCGAGATAGCGCGGCACCAGGCCCTGGAGGTTGCCGCCGTACAGGCCGATCAGCTGGCGCAGGAACGGCGTGGGCAGCATCGCGCCGCCTTTGCTCTCCTCCTCGACGATGATCTGCGTCAGCACGGAGCGGGTGATGTCGTCGCTGGTCTTGGCGTCGTACACCACGAAGTCGCGTCCCGCGCGCACCATCTCCGCGAGATTGTCGAGCGTGATGTAGGAGGAACTTTCCGTGTTGTACAGCCGTCGGTTGGCATACTTCTTGACCACGACCGGCGGAATCTGCGGACCGGCAACGCCGGGAGGCGGGGCTTTCGGTTGCGACATGGAACCTTCCGGCATGAACGGGACGAAAACATAGCATGTGTGCCGCGCCGCACAAAATCCGATGCAGGTCCGGCACGATGGGCGCCCCGCCCCGGGTGGCCCGCTGCCCGTGACGTCGCAGGCCCGCCCCTCCGCCGCGATCCCGCCGCGCCCGCCACCCCGCGATGCGGCCTGCCCCGGCCCGGAGCCGGACGGCGCCCCCCCGGCGCCAGCGCACCCGGACCATCCCCCGACCGAACCCCCGTCCGCCACGACGTCACGGACGGCGCCCGATGCCGCGCCGGAGGGCCCCGACGTCGTGGCCATCGCGCGCGATTGGGCGGTGATCTGGCGGAGCGAGGCCGCCGCCCTGGCCACCGACCGCGAGCTGCGCGAGGGCTGGGAAGCCGGACTGGCGGCGCCCTTCGGCGCCCTGGCTCCGTTCTGGCCGCCGACAGCTCTGCCCACCACGACGCCGCAGGGTCGAATGTCCGGACGGGCGGCAGCCGATGCGCCAGGTCCGATGCACCGGCGCGGCCCGAGGCCGCTTTCCCTGCACCTCGCCGCCGCGGCGCTGCCCGCGACCCTGCCTGCCGCCCCGGCCGGTGCCTCGCCCGCACGGGGTTCCGGCGTCCCGGGCAGCCCAGGCACGGCGCTCGATGCCGGGCTCCTGGCCGGGATCGCCGCCTATCGCCGCCACCCGTTCCGGCGCGTGCTGCCCGACCCGCCCTGCATCTGGCAGGAAGGCGACACCCGCCTGCTGGACTATGCCGCATCCGGGGCCGCATCCGGGGCCGCATGCGACGCCGCATCCGACGCCGTGTCCGGACAGGGCCCGGCCCGGACTGGCGGCGGCATCCCGGTGCTGTTCGTGCCCAGTCTGGTCAACCGCGCGCAGGTGCTCGATCTCCTGCCCGGCCGCTCGCTGCTGCGCTGGCTGGCGGCGCAGGGCCTGCACCCGTTGCTGCTCGACTGGGGCTGGCCTGGCGCGGCGGAGCGCCGCTTCACCCTGACCGACTACATCGCCGGACGGCTGGAGCGCGCCGTCGCCTCTCTGGGCCGCCCGGTGATCCTCGCGGGGTACTGCATGGGCGGCCTGCTCTGCACCGCGCTCGCGGCGCGCCGCACCGACCTGGTCGCAGCCCTGGTCCTGCTCGCCACGCCCTGGGATTTCCACGCCCAGGACTTCCACGCCCAGGACTTCCACGCCCGCGATCCCGGCTCCACGGCCGCCGGTCCCGCCCCCGGCCGCACCTCCGGAGCGGGCACGGCGTTCGAGGCTGCGCCGCCGTCCGCCCCCGCCGATCCCGCACCCGCGCCGGAGCGGATCGCTCCCCTGCTGGCCGCGCTGGAACCCGCCCTGGCGCTGACCGGGGCGCTTGGCGTCGACGCGCTGCAGACCCTGTTCGAGCTGGCCGCCCCCGGCGCGGTGGCCGCCAAGTACCGCAGCTTCGCCCGCACCGCGCAGGACTCGGGGGGCGCCCGCTGCTTCGTCGCCATCGAGGACTGGCTGGCCGACGGCGTGCCGCTCGCGGCCCCGGTGGCGCGCGAATGCCTCGGCGGGTGGTACGGCGCCAACAGCCCCGCCCGCGGCGAATGGCGCGTCGCCGGCCTGGCGGTGGCACCCGGGTCGCTGCGCCTGCCGAGCCTGGCCGTGGTGCCCGCGCGCGACCGGATCGTGCCCGCCGGCAGCGCCCTTGCCCTTGCCGACGCCCTGCCCGGCAGCACGGTGCTGCGCCCCGCCGCAGGCCACGTCGGCATGATCGTCGGCAGCCGCGCCGAGCGCGAGCTGTGGGTACCGCTGCGTGACTGGCTGCTCCTGCAGGACGCCGGAACCTGAGCCCAAGGACGCACGGCGAGGACTCTGCCCCTGCTCCAAGATAGAACTCGTCAAAGGCCAAGCCTCTGGAGTCCATTTTCAAGACAAGCGATATCAGCGGCCCCAGGCATCAAGCTGTCAGCAAGCAAGGCTGGGCTCCGCCCAGACCCGCCAAAGGCCCCCTCGTTCAAGCATGGGGCCTTTGGAAACCCATCTTTGAGAAAGGCATTCCAAAGGCCCGGCCTTTGGCGGAGTTTGAGGCGGAGCCTCAACCTCGCCTGCCTGACCGGTCACACTCAAGGGCCGCTGGTGCGGGTTTCGCCCCTTGTGCGCGCCGCCGGCCCGAACGGGTGCCGGTCCAGGGGCGCTGCCCCTGGCGGAGTCCGGAGGCAGAGCCTCTGGCCTTCCTTGCCTCGCCCCCGAGTCCCCATCTTCCCCCCATTCACTGACGCGATGTTGATCTTGCCAGGCCCGCAGGCCAGGATGCCGCGCCGAGCCACCCGGCCGTGGCCCCGGTCCCGTGCCGCCGGCCGTGTTCATCGGCGCACATCCGTCACCAGCAACATCCGTTACCAGCACAGGGGGATCGGGCACATGGCTCGACATTGGATCGCGGCCGCGGCGCTGCTCGCAGCAACGCTCGCGACGCTGCCGGCCGCCGTGCGCGCCCAGGCTCCGGCCGCCGCACCCGCCACCGGCTCCGGCTCCGGCACGCTGGACGCGGTGCGCTCGCGCGGCGTGCTGTCCTGCGGCGTGGACGGCGCCACCGCCGGCTTCTCGCTGCCGGACAGCAAGGGGGTGATGCAGGGCATCGACGCCGACGGCTGCCGCGCGGTCGCCGCCGTCGTGCTCGGCGACTCCTCCAAGGTGAAGTTCGTGCCGCTGACCACGCAGACCCGCTTCACCGCGCTGCAGTCCGGCGAGATCGACGTGCTGATCCGCGAGACCACCTGGACGCTGGGCCGCGAGGCCAACCTCGGCCTGGTGTTCGCCGGCATCGACTTCTACGACGGCACCGGCTTCCTGGTGAAGACCGCCTCGGGCGTGAAGTCGGCCAAGGAGCTGGACGGCGCCACGGTGTGCGTGCAGCCCGGCACCAGCACCGAGCTGGCCGACGCCGACTACTTCCGCCAGAACAGCATCAAGTTCACGCCGATCGAGATCGACAACCTGCCGTCGCTGCAGCAGACCTTCCTCTCGGGCCGTTGCGACGCGTTCAGCAACGACAGCTCGGCGCTCGCCGGCTTCCGCGCCACGCAGGGCGAGCACAAGGAGGACTTCGTGCTGCTCCCCGAACTGATCAGCAAGGAGCCGCTCGGCCCGGTGGTGCGCAAGGGCGACGACAAGTGGCTCGACCTGGTGCGCTGGACCTTCTTCGCCCTGGCCTCCGCCGAGGAGGCCGGCGTCACCAGCAAGAACCTCGACACCTTCTCGGCGTCCACCGATCCCACGGTCCGCCGCCTGCTCGGCATGGAGGGCGACCTCGGCAAGGCGCTCGGCGTGGACAACAGGTGGGCGTACACCGCCGTCAAGCAGGTCGGCAACTTTGCCGAGATCTGGGACCGCGACGTCGCCCCGCTCGGCATCCCGCGCGGGCTGAACAACCTGTGGAACAAGGGCGGCCTGATCTACCCGCCGCCGATCCGCTGAACCTTTGGGCAGCGCCCGCGCGGCGACCACCGGTCCGATCCTGCAGGACTGGTCAGACCCGCGACCCCACCGCGATCCTGCAGCGACGTACATTCATGAACTTCGCTGGACGCGGACCAGCGCCTGAATGCCTCGACCGGAAGAACAGGACCGCGGGGCATCACCTCGGATTGTAAAACTGCACACGCGATGCGTGCATATTTTCCAGAATAGCTGTCCGCGTTCCAGAAGGCGGTTCTGCTGCCTATTGTGCTTCCCGCCTCTCTGGAATAAGGGAGGCGCGATGGCGAGGACACCCGCTCAGGACTGCACCGCACGGTGGCGTCATGCACAGGGGCAGGCGATCCGGCCCGAACGCCGCCCCGCCCCGTCAGGGCGTGACACCGGGGGTCCGGCTTGTGCTCCCCGGTGTGGCGGAGATCGCCGGCAGGCCTCGAGTTGGCCGACCGGCGCCACGCCAGCCCCGTGCCTTCCTTCCCATGCCCTCCCCCGTGCCGTGCGGCATGCAGGACGAGGCTGCACGACGACCAGACACAAGGACCGAGGACATGAGCGGAACGACGAGCCAGACCGCCTACGCGGCCGCCAACCTTGCCAGCAGCCTCGGCGTCAACATCGACCCCACGGTCGCCGCCGCCACCACGCTGGCCGAGCTCAGGGCGGTGGGCATCACCAACGTCCGGGTCACCGATGACGGCACCGCCGCCACGCAGGCCACCCTGAAGGCCCTGGCAGCCGGCGGCATAAGGATCGACCTGGTGCTCGGCCAGGCCGAGACCGTCGCCGCTCTCGTCAACGACGCCAAGGCCCTCGACGCCGCCACGGCCAACTCCGTGGTCTCGCTCGAGGGGCCGCAGATCGTCGGCCACCCGAACTACAGCTACACCGCGCCTCCCGACGCGTTCTCCGCGGCCGGCCAGCATTTCACCGGCGCTGCCGCCGGCGACCAGGCCGCCTACGACATCTTCAACGCGGCACACCTGACCGCGGCCAACGCGACCCTCGCCGGCACCCCGGTCATCACCTACTCGCTGACCACGGCGGCGGGCGCGGTGTTCGGAGAGCCGGCGACGCTAGGCAACATCAGCCTCGGCAACAACGCCAACACCGGCATCAACGAGCCGGCGCAGGCCGCCTTTAACGCGGCGCAGAGCGCAGCCTCGGGCGGTGCCGTCACCACCAGCAGCTCGGGCACCTTCGCCACCAACGGCGCGGTGTCCGGCAAGGTCACCACGCCGGCCTCGACCTACATCCGCACCAGCAGCCAGGGCGCCGCCGGCGTCACCAACTACGCCGTGACCGACCTGGGATCCGCCAATGGCGGGCAGCTCGGCAACCTCGTGTTCGACTCGCTGTACGTCTACACGGCCAACGGCAGAACCCCCGTGGCCGGGGCCGTCAACTACATCAACAGCCTCACGCCCGACGCGGTGGCGTCCGGCGTCGCCCCGGTGTCGCTGTTCAGCGGCACGGCGCTGACCAGCGCGGGCACCGAGATCGCCAACCTCGACTCGATCATCGCCGCGGGCGCCGGCTCCACCGCCGCGGCGACACTCTCGCTCACCGTGCCGGCCTACGCCGCCGGCACCCAGGCGGCCGACCAGGTCGCGGTGTTCAAGGGCCCCGGCGTCAGCGACAACATCGTGTGGTGGGGCGACCAGGAGGTCGCCAAGGCCGGCGGCCACGGCGCGGCGACCATGGGCTTCGGCCAGGTCGAGGGCACCGTCACCGTGTTCGACCCCACCCAGGGCACCGCCGCGGTCGCCACCTTCTCCAACATCGGCACGCTCGCCATCGGCAATTTCGGCGACGGCCCGCTGGTGGTTCGCGTCTCCAACACCGTGGGCACGGTGGCGGCGGGCTCCAGCGCGGTCGGCACCTTCGCCGGCGTCAGCGCCGCGGCGACCGGCGTCGTCACCACCCCTGGCGCCGCCGGCAGCAACAGCACCACCTTCACCACCCAGTCCGGCGGCCAGAACCTGGTCACCGCGTCCGCAACCGGCAACGATGTCGTCATCAGCCAGGGCAACGACACGGTCAACGCCGGCGGCGGCACCGACGTCGTGTTCGCGTCCGGCGCTTCGGCCACGGTGAACGGCGGCGCCGGTCCCCTGGTGTTCGTGGCCGGCAGCGGCAACTACATGGCGGGCGGCGGCGCCGGCGCGGACACCCTCTACGGCGGCTCGGGCAGCGACACCCTGTTCGGCGGCGGCGGCGCGAACAGCATCCTGGTGGCCGGCACCGGCAACACCACGCTGGTGGGCGGAATCGGCAGCGCGGCGCTGATGTTCGGCGGCACCGCGCAGACCACCTTCATCGGCAGCACCGGTGGCAACGACACCATGGTCGGCGGCGCTGGTGCCAACACCTATGTCATGACCAACGGCGACATCGCCTACGGCGGACCGACCGGCCCGGACACCTTCAACACCGGCACCGGCTCGGCGCTGATCGTCGAGGGTGTCGGCACCACGCAGATCAACCTGGGCGGCGGCAGCACCACGGCGTTCGAAGGCACCGGGGTCGACACCTACGCCTTCACCAAGGGCCTGGGCGGCACCGACAGCATCATCGGCTTCAAGGCCGGCGACCACATCACGCTGACCGGCGGCTTCACTGCGACCGACGCCACCAACGCGTTGAGCCAGGCGACCACGGGCTCGTTCGGCACCCAGTTGCACCTCACCGACGGCACCCAGGTCAACCTGTTCGGCGTCACTCTGACCGCCTCGCAGATCAGCGCGGCGTAGCTGCCTTTCTGCCTGGACAAGGAAGCAGGCAAGGCCGGGCTCTGCCCGGACCCGCCAAAGGCCTGAGGCCTTTGGAAACCCACTCCTAAGTAAGTGGATTCCAAAGGCTTGCCTTTGGCGGAGTTTGAGGCAGAGCCTCAACCTTGCTTGCTGCCTGCTCCTGGCGCATCGCCTGCGGCGACCCTGGGCCGCGATCGACCTGCGCCTGGCACAGCCGTCGTCGCCCGGCGACACGCCGCAGCCTGGAGACTCCGATGACCCTCACGGCGGAGCGCATCCCTCTCCTTTCCGACAACTACGCTTGGCTGCTGCGCGAGGACGCGAGTGGCACCGTCGCCCTGGTCGATCCGGCGGAGGCAGGGCCCTGCCTTGACGCCGTGGCGCGCGCCGGCCGCCTCGACCTGATCCTGCTGACCCATCACCACTCCGACCACACCGCCGCCACCGACGAGGTCCGCGCCCGCCACCCAGCCCCGGTCGCCGGCGCCGCCGCGGACGAGGCCCGCCTGCCCCGCCTCGACATCCGCCTGCGCGACGGCGACACCTTGCCGCTCGGCCGGGCGCGCGGCGCGGTGATGGAGACTCCTGGCCACACCATGGGCCACATCAGCGTGTTCTTCCCCGAGGGCCCGCTGCTGCTCTGCGCCGACACGCTGTTCTCGCTGGGCTGCGGCCGGCTGCTGGAGGGCACGGCGCAGCAGATGTTCGCCAGCCTGCGCCGCTTCGACGCCCTGCCCGATGCCACGCTCGTTTGCTGCGGCCACGAATACACCCAGTCCAACGCCCGTTTCGCGCTCACCGTGGAGCCCGACAACGCCGCGCTGCGGGCCAGGGCCGCGGAGGTGGACCGCCTGCGGGCCGCCGGCAGGCCCACCATCCCCTCCACCCTGGGCGAGGAGCGCGCCGCCAACCCCTTCCTTCGCGCCACCGACGCGGCGACACTGGGCTCCCGCCGTCAGGCCAAGGACCGGTTCCGATGAAGCTGTACCACTCGCCCACCAGCCCGTTCGTGCGCAAGGTCATGGCCTGCGCGATCATGCACGGCCTCGACGGCCAGATCACCCTGGTGCCGACAGACGCGCACGTTTCGCCCGCCGACCTCGTCGCGGACAATCCCCTGTCGAAGGTGCCGTGCCTGGTCACGAACGACGGCTTCGCGCTCTACGACAGCCCGGTGATCTGCGAGTACCTGGACGAGATCAGCCAGGACATCCCGATGCTGCCGCCCAAGGGCGCGCTGCGCTGGCGGGCGCTGAAGCTCCAGGCGCTGGGCGACGGCATGATGGACGCCGCCGTCGCCCGCCTGCTGGAAAGCCGCCGTTGCCCCGAGCCGGAGCGCACCGCCGTCATGACCAGGCAAGGGGAGATCGTCGCCCGCTGCCTCGACCAGCTGGAAGCCGACGTGCCGGCGACCCACCCGGACCTTGGCACCCTGACCGTGGCCTGCGCGCTGGGCTACCTCGACCTGCGCTTCGCCGCCGACGCCTGGCGCACGGGCCGTCCGGGCCTGGCGGCATGGTTCGAGACGATGTCGGAGGTGCCGGCGCTCGCGCGCACCGCGCCGCGAGGATAGCAGGGAGGCTTGAGGCTCTGCCTCAAGCTCCGCCGAAGGCGAGCCTTTGGAATCCGTCACTTAGAGCATTTTCGGGTTTGTTAGGCTCGGATTCCGTCGGGCGTAATCTGGTGGTGAGGGCCTGTATGTATTTCCATGCCGCCCCAGCCGCACCCGAGCCTGTGTAATCCGAAAATGCTCTAAGCAAAGCCAGTCCAGGGCGGCTCGCCCTGGCGGGTCCGGGCAGAGCCCGGCCCTGCTTCCTGACAGGCCTTCCCCACACCTCCCCGGCCGTCACAGGATGGGCATCGCCCCACCCACCGTGACCATCGCGCCGGACATGAAGCTGGCGTTCTCCTCGGCCAGCATCACGTAGGCTGCCGCTAGCTCCGCCGGCTGCCCCGGCCGGCCATAGGGCGACTGGCTGCCGAACGTCGTGACCTGCTTCGCGTCCATGCCGGTCGGGATGAACGGCGTCCAGATCGGCCCGGGCAGCACGGCGTTCACCCGAATGCCCTTCTCGATCGCGCCCTGCGCCAGCCCGGCGGTGAAGTTCGCGATCGCCGCCTTGGTCGCGGAATACGCCAGCAGGCTCGGCATCGGGTGCTTGAAGTTGACCGAGCTGGTGTTCACGATCGAGCTGCCCGGCGCCATGTGCGCCATCGCCGCCTTGGTCACCCGGAACATCGAGTGCACGTTCGCGGCAAAGGTGTATTCCCACTCGTCGTCGCTGATCTCGTCGATCGAGGCCCGCGTGTGCTGGTATGCCGCGTTGTTCACCAGCACGTCGATGCGCCCGAACTCCGCCACCGCCTTGTCCACCAGCGCGCGGCACGGCTCGCGCTGCGACAGGTCGCCCGGCGCCAGCAGCACCCGCCGCCCCGCCTCGCGCACCCAGCGCGCGGTCTTCTCCGCGTCCTCGTGCTCGTCGAGATACGCCACCACCACGTCGGCGCCCTCGCGCGCATACGCGATTGCCACCGCCCGGCCGATGCCGCTGTCCGCCCCGGTGATCACCGCGACCCGACCCTCCAGCCGGCTGGAGCCCTTGTAGCTCAGCTCGCCGTGGTCCGGCTCGGGGTGCATCCGCGCCGAGCTTCCGGGCGAATCCTGCGCCTGCTGCGCGAACGGCGGCTGCGGATACTTGGTGCGCGGATCCTGGGCCATGACGCCTCCTGCTGGGATGGTGTCGCCCAAACCCCGGGACGCCCGTCCGGTTCGCAGGGCGCCGTTCACTGCCGTTTGTGCAGCCCCAAGCAGGCAAGGCCGGGCTCTGCCCGGACCCGCAAAGGGCCGAGGCCCTTTGATCCCTTGACTTAAAAGGCGGACTCTCAAGGCTTGGCCTTGGGCGGAGTCCGGAAGCAGAGCCTCCGGCCCTGCCTGCTGCTTCCGCCGCACCCTTCCCGACCCAGATGACTCCACGCCGCGCCCGGCGCCCGGCCCACCCTGCGGAGACCTCCCATGCGCCTGCTCGGCATCCTGTTCGTGATCGTGATGGGCGCGCTCACCACGGTGGAGGCCGGCTCCACCGCCCAGCTCGGCCGCTCGCTGCGCAGCCCGTGGTGGGCGGGCCTGGTGTTCGGGCTGGGCTCGGTGCTCGGGCTGCTGGCCTGCCTCGCCGCCGCCTCGGTGCTCGTGGGCGTGAAGATACCAACGTGGCACGACGCCGCCGCCGCCCCGTGGTGGGCGTGGATCGCGGGCCTGATCGCGGCGGGCTACGCGGTGTCGATGCTGCTGTTCGCCGAGTCGCTCGGGTCGGCGCTGTTCACCGGACTCACCGTGACCGCGGCGCTGCTCGCCTCCGTGCTGCTCGACCACATGGGCTGGATCGGCTTCAAGGAGCACCCGGCGACCCTGCTCCGCCTGTGCGGCACCGCGCTGATGGTCGCGGGCCTGGCACTCGTCGCCCTGTTCTGAACCGCATCATGCGCCCCGAGCCTGCCCGTGCCGACCGGGTTTGGCGGGCACATCGTCGCGACGCCTGCCGAAACCATGCCGGCACGACGCGCCAACCTGCTAGACCGAGAACTTCGAGGGATAGACAGGAAGGGTGCACGACGTGGAATTCACGATGGGCGTGGCCGAGGCGATCCTTGCGGTGCTGATCTTCCTGGGCCTCATCGGCGCGGTGTGGGCGGTGCAGCAGAAAAAGGCGCCCGAAGGCGACTCGAACGATCTCACCAATGGCGAAACGCTTCTCTGACAACGGGGCAGCGGCGGGTCGCGAGCGCCAGGCCGAAAGGCCTTGCCCGTGGCCGCCGCTCAGGACCAAGCCCCAAGCAATTCTTGTCACTGGCCCCCCGACATCGACCTGTCGGGAAGCAAGGCTGGGCTCTGCCCAGACCCGCCAGGGCGAGCCGCCCTGGACCGGCTTTGCTGAAGCAAATGGATTCCAAAGGCTTGCCTTTGGCGGAGTTTGAGGCAGAGCCTCAACCTCGCTTGCCTGACCTGTCACACTCAAGGCCCACTGGCGTTACGTCCTCAGCGGATGGGTTTCCAAAGGTCCCACGCCGTTGACAGGTCTGGGCAGAGCCCAGCCTTGCTTGCTGATGGCGCGACGTGCGGTGCCTCCGCCCATGCCGCTACTGCGCCAGAACCTGCGTCCTGACCAGCCGCGCGTACAGCCCGTCCTGCTCCAGCAGCGCCGCGTGCGTGCCCCACTCCACAGCAGCCCCGTCCGCCATCGCCACCACCAGGTCGGCGTCGTGCACCGTGGACAGCCGGTGCGCCACCACGATCGTGGTCCGCCCCGCGCGCAGCCGGGCCAGCGCCTCCTGCACCGCCGCCTCGCTCTCGGCGTCGAGCGCGCTGGTCGCCTCGTCGAGCAGCAGCACCCGCGGGTCGCGCAGCAGCGCCCGCGCCAGCGCCACCCGCTGCCGCTGCCCGCCCGACAGCCGTTGCCCGCCCGGCCCCACCCGCGTCGCATAGCCCTCCGGCAGCGCCGCCACGAAGTCGTGCGCCGCCGCCGCCTCGGCCGCCGCCTCGATCGCCGCGGCACCTGCGCCGGGCCGGCCGTGGCCGATGTTGGCCGCCACTGTGTCGTCGAACAGCAGCGCGTCCTGCCCGACATAGGCGATCGCGTCGCGCAGGCTCGCCAGCGTCACGTCGCGGATGTCCGCCCCATCCAGCGTGATGCGCCCGCTCGCCACCTCGTGCAGGCGCGGGATCAGCGACAGCGCCGTGGACTTGCCTCCGCCCGACGGCCCGACCAGCGCCACCGTCAGCCCAGGGCGCGCCTCAAAACTGAGGTCGCGCAGCCCGGCGCGCCCGTCCGGGTAGTCGAACCCCACCGCCTCGAACCGCAGGTGCCCGCGCCCCGCCGGCAGCCGCGCGGCGCCGGCGGAGTCCACGATGTGCGGCTCCTCGTCGATCACGCCGAACACCCGCGCCAGCCCGGCGAGCCCCTCCTGCAGGGCGGCGTTCAGCGACCCCAGCGCGCGCAGCGGCTGCGATGCCAGCAGCAGCGCGGTGACGAACCCGGTGAAGTCGCCCAGCGAGGACCCGCCCATCGCAGCCCGCCAGCCCGCGAACCCCAGCACCGCCGCCACCGCCGTGCCCCCAAGCACCTCTAGCACCGGCTCCACCCGCGCCCGCCCCCGCGTCATGCGCAGCAGGGCGGAATACAGGTGCGCGAAGCTCGCCTCCGCCCGCGCCTGCTCCACGTCCTCCAGCCGGAACGCCCGCACCGTGCGCGCCTGGGTGAAACTCTCCGTCAGCAGCGTCGCGGTTTCGCCCACCCGCTCCTGCATGCCGCCCGAGGCGCGGCGCACCCGCTTGCCGATATGCCCGATCGGCACCGCCGCCAGCGGGTAGAGCAGCCCGGCCAGCAGGCTCAGCTCCCAGTCCAGGTAGATCATCGACACCACGAGACCCGCCACCATCGCGACGTTGCCGACCGAGTTGATCGCGCGGATCAGCGCCTCGCGGATCGTCGCCGCGTCGGTGGTGAACCGCGCCGCGAGCTGCGCCGGCGCTTCGCGCTCCACCCGCGCCAGGTCGGCCCGCACCAGGTGGCGGAACATCCGCCCCTGCAGGTCGCGCACCACCAGCAGCACCAGCTGCTGCAGCAGCACCGTCTGCCCGTACTGCGCCGCCGACTTCGCCGTTACCACCGCGACCACCAGCAGCGGCACCTGGTACAGGATGCGCGGGTCGCGCGCCTCGAACATCGTCAGCGCGCGCTGGATCACCACCGGGTAGAGCGCCGTCAGCCCCGCCATCACCGCGGTCAGCAGCAGCACCAGCAGCAGACGCCCGCGGTGCCGGCGAAGCTGGTCGCGCCATAGGCGCCCCAGCAGCGCACGGGTGCCGTCCTCCGCGGCAGCCGGGGGAACGAGGTCGGTCAGGGCATCCATGGGCAGGGCTGTAGCACCGTGGCGCGGGCGCAGGCGAGGAAGCAAGGTTGAGGCTCTGCCTCAAACTCCGCCAAAGGCAAGCCTTTGGGATCCAATTTCTAGAAAGGCGTCACGGCATCCTTCCTTAACTTTCTTATGTGTGCGGGTCTGGGGGCGCCTGCCCCCAGCGGGTCCAGGGCAGAGCCCTGGCCTTTCTAACCCGCCGCCACCACCCGCAGCCGTCCCAGGCACGCCTCGCGCCCCGCCACGCATCCTCCGGCGAGCCACCACGCGCGCACCTCGCGCAGCAGCCGCCCCACCTCCGGCCCCGGCGCCACGCCGCACGCCAGCGCGTCGCGCCCCTCCAGCGGAAACACCGGCCGCCCCGCCGCCGCCAGCCGCCCCCGCAGCCCGGCCCAGCCCGCCGCGTCGCCGCCGGCGAGCCAGCTCCGCCCCGTCAGCACCTCCGCCGGCACCGCGGCCAGCCAGCGGCGCAGTCCCGCATCGTCCTCCCCGGGTGCCGGCCCTTCCGGCGCCAGCAGCAGCGCCAGCCGCTCGCGCTCCGCCCCCGACAGCCGCAGCCGCACGGCCACCGCGTCGACGTCCGGCAGCGGGTCCGCCGCCCCGCCCCCCAGCAGCGCCGCCAGCCGCAGCACCTCGTCCGCCGGCCCGCCGGCCCGCACCAGGCGCGCGAGCCCCGCCGCCCGCCCGCCCGGCAGCACCGCGCCCAGCACGCCGAGCCGCTCCATCAGCCCGGCCGCGCCCGCCGGGTCCGGCGCCGCGAGGATGCGGCGCAGCTCGCCCCACACCCGCTCGCCCGACAGCCGCGCGAGGTCGCCGGTGGCCGCGGCGATCGCCGCCACCGCCTCGCCATCCGGCTCGCCCACCCCGTAGCGCGCCTGGAACCGGAAGAACCGCAGCACACGCAGGGCGTCCTCGGCGATGCGCGCGGCGGCGCGGCCCACGAACCTGACCCGGCCGGCCGCGAGGTCGGCGCGGCCGTCGAACGGGTCGAACACCGTGCCCGCGCGGTCCAGCGACATCGCGTTGATGGTGAAGTCGCGCCGCGCGGCGTCCTCGCGCCAGTCGGTGGTCCAGGCCACCACCGCGTGCCGCCCGTCGGTGGCGACGTCGCGCCGCAGCGTGGTGACCTCGAACCGCCCTGCCCCGCTCAGCACCGTGAGCGTGCCGTGCGCCAGCCCTGTGGGGATCACCCGCAAGCCCGCCGCTCCCAGCGCCGCGGCGGCCTCGGGCGGCGGGTCGGGGGTGGCGAGGTCGATGTCGGCCACCGCGCGCCCGGCGAGGGCGTCGCGCACGCAGCCGCCGACCAGCCTCGCCTCCGGCAACGCCCGCAGCACCGCCGGCAACCCCGGCACGTCGAGCAGGGCCGCCAGCGCGGCCGACCCGGAAGATGTCATGCCAGCGGCCACAGGCATTGACCTGTCAGAAAGCAAGGCCGGGCTCTGCCCGGACCCGCCAAAGGCCTGAGGCCTTTGGAAACCCGTCTCTTAAAAAACGGAGTCCAAAAGCTTGCCTCTGGCGGGGTCCAGGGGCGAAGCCCCTGGCCTTGCCTGCCTGACCGCCCACGCTCAAGGGCTGGATGCAGCGCCCGCACCCGGCGCCCTGACCGGTGGGGCACCACGCACGTCACCCGGTGTTCCGCAGCCGCCGCGCCAGCTGCACCAGGATCGAGGCGGTGGCGCCGAACACGTGGTGCTCGGGATGCGGCCACACCCAGATCTCGCGCATCCGCCCGCGCAGCTCCACCTCGCGCCGCTGCGGCGCGTCCGGGTCGAGCAGCACCGCGAGCGGCAGCTGGAAGATCGCGTCCACCTCGTCCGGCGAGGCGCGGAGCTGCGGCAGCCGCTCCACCAGCCCGAGCACGGGGGTGATGAGGAAGCCCGTGCCTGTCGCCTGGTCCGGCAGCCGCCCGAGCAGCTCCACCGCATCGGCCGGCAGCGCGATCTCCTCCCAGGCCTCGCGCAGCGCCGCCGCCTCCGCGTCGCGGTCGCCCGGGTCATTGCGGCCGCCGGGAAAGCTCACCTGCCCGGCGTGCTGGCGCAGCCTGGCGTGGCGCCGGGTCAGCAGCACGCCCGGTTCCGCCTCCAGCACGATCGCCACCAGCACCGAGGCGGCCACCAGGTCGGGCGGCAGGCACCCGTCCGCGCCATTCCCGTCAGCCGCCGTGGTCAGCTCCGGCACCACCAGCGTCGTGGACGGGCCCGGCGCCTGCTCCACCCGCCCCAACCCGCCGGCCGCGCGATCACCCCCGACGACCGCCACCCTGCCGGCCACCCCGGGCGCAAGCGCCACCGCCGGCACCGGGCGGGCAAGGCACCGGCGGATCTCGTCCAGGTCGAGGGTCATGCCGGACGGGTCCGTCGCTCAGGCCTCGTCCGCACCCATCCCGTCCAGGCCCGCCTCATCCGGGTTCGCCGCGTCTTCCCCGACGTCTTCCTCGGCCGGAACGTCGCCAAGAGGGAAGAAGCGTTGGCAGCTCCACACGCCGAGCTGGCGGTGGCCCCCCACCGTCTCGGGCACCGCCAGCGCCACCAGCTCGTAGTACGTCGCCCGGTTCACCCTGGCCTCCACCCCGGCCGCCCCTTCGCCCGGCCGCACCAGCAGGTAGGGCGTCGGCTCGCCCGTCACCAGGTCGCGGTGCACGCGCAGCGGGTGGTCTTCGTCCACGGTGACGCACTGGTCCACGTTGGTGCGGAACGACAGCGTCTGCCCGCAGTCGCAGCCGCGCCAGTCCAGCTCCACCGCCACGAACGGCGCGTCCTCGACCTCGATCCGCCCGCGCTCCGCCGGGGTCTCCAGCCAGAACGCCCCGTCGCGGTCGCGCTTCAGCACGCTGGCGAACAGGCACACCAGCTCCTTCCGCTGCACCACGCTGCCGCGATACAGCCAGGTGCCGTCGCGCCGGATCAGGAACGGCAGCACGCCGTACTCCGCCCGCACCCGCGGCCGCCCCGCATAGCCCACCACGACACGACCCGGGTTCATGCCTGCGCCAGCGTAAGACCCGCACCCGGAATCGGTGACGGCGAACGTCGAGTCGGAACACCGCGAGGGCAAGGCATCGGTCAAGGCTGTGTCTCCCAGGGCAGAGACCGGCGTCGTCTCCCCCCAGGATATAGGGAGACCCCCTGGGCGGTTGAAAGACCTGCCTCGCGAACGCGAGAGGCAGGACACCTTCCACCGTGCCGACGGCCGCCGGGCGTGGCCGGCCTGGCAGGCAAGTCCAGAGGTCTGCCTCTGGACTCCGTCAAAGGCAGGCCTTTGGAATCCTCTTCTTGAGCAAGGGCTTCCATGCTTGAAGGAGGGGCCTCTGGCGGGTCCGGGCGAGGCCCCGCCTTGGGTGCGGGCCGCCCGCCGCTACTCCGCCACCGCCAGGAACGCAGCCGCCCCGGCCGGCTCCGGAACCGCGAGCGTGTCGCGCCAGAACGCCACCGAGCGGAACTCCGGCGCCGCCGCCCGCCACTGCGCCGCCGCCGCCGGCCCCTGCCGCTGCAGGCGCCACAGCGCCCGCGCCGCTTGGCGCGCCAGCGCGCGGAACTGCTCGCGCGAGCGGCGCAGGTCCGGCAGCTCGGTGTCCCACCAGGTCTCCAGCGCCACCCGGTCCGCGCCGGCCAGCGTCACCCAGGCGAAATCGTCCACCGCGATGCGCCGGGCCGCGCCGTCGCGGGTGGGCACGAGGGCGTTGTGCCCCAGCGCCCGCGCCAGCGCCCACAGGTAGCCCGCCCGCCCGCGCGGCAGCTTCGGCACCGCGAGCGGCTGCAGCACCGTCGAGCGCGGCACCGCACCCTGCGGATGGGCCAGCCGCAGCTCAGCCAGCCCCGCGTGGCGCGCGGCCGGGCTGCCGCGGAACACCGCGGGGCCGGCGAGGAAGTCCTCGATGCCGCGCACCACCAGCGCGGTGCCGTAGTAGCGGTAGGTCAGCAGGTGCACGAGTACCTGCCGCGCCATGCGCCGGGTCACGGCGCGCGGCCGGTCCGGACGGTGCAGCGCCATCGCCACCAGCATGTTGCGGGTCTCGTAGTACAGCTGCCAGCCGCCGAGCCGGAGGTAGAACGGCTCGTGCCACACCGCGATGCCGGGCACCGGCACGGTGCGGATGCCGACCTGGTACAGCCGCAGGCCGAACTCGGTGTCGTCGCCGCGAATGAAGCACGGCAGCGGCATGCCGACCCGCTCCACCAGGCGCAGCGCGAAGCCGAAGCACCACCAGCCATTGTAGTGCACCGGCCGCGGATCGCTCAACGCCTCCAGGGCCTCGGGCGCCGCGACGTCGAGGTCGGTGTGCTCCGGGTGGAAGCTCCAGTGCCGCTCGCCGATGGTGGCGCCCGCCTCGAACAGCCGCGTGGGCTGGGCGCCGTCGAGCATGTGGCCGCCCACCGCGAGGTCGCCGCGCGCCAGGGTGAGGAACGAGGACATGCGCAGCAGGCTGTCCGCCTCCAGCCGCACGTCGTCGTCGAGGAACGCGACGTGGTCCACCGCTGGATCGTCGATCGCCGCCAGCAGGCCGCGGCCGAAGCCGCCGGCGCCGCCGAAATTGCCCTGCTCGACCAGCGTCAGCCGGGTGCCGAGCCGCGCGGCCAGCGGGGCGATCAGCGGGTGCGCGGCCAGGCCCGGCCGGCCCTGGCTGACCACGATGATGCGCGCGAGGCGCGCCAGCACCGCCGGCGCGTCGGCGAGCGTGGCCAGCACCCGGGCGATGTCGGCCTCGCGGTTGAAGGTGCAGAACACCGCCGCCAGGCGCACCGGGGCGCAGCGCTCCGCAGGCGCGACCCAGGCGGCCCCGTGCAGCACCGCCGGTCCGTCGAGCGCCACCACCTCGAAGTACAGCATGCCGTGCTGGCGGAAGCTGATCGCCTCGTCCTCCAGCGTGGCCCGCAGCTCCGGCCCCGCCGCGATCGCCTCGTGCAGCAGCGTGACGCGTCCGTGCACCCTGCGCAGCACCCGCAGCCTCACGCGACCCTCGACGCGCACCCGCAGTTCGAGGGCTTCGAGCCGGGTGTGCAGCCGCCACTGCGTCTCGAACAGCGCGCCGAAATACGTGTCGAAGCGCAGCCGCGTGCCGGCGCCGAGGCTGATCCGCCCGTCGGCCTGCGGGCTCGCCTCGATCGTGCCCGCCCCGGGGTCGTCGCGCTCGGCGCGCCAGTACAGGTCGCGCAGCGCCGTGCGGCAGGCCGTGGGCACGCTCTGCAGCACCAGCGCGGCATCCGGCGAGGCTGTGTCGTGGGTCCCGTGCCGCTGCACCGCGTCCTCCGTTCCGATGAGGTGGCCCAGCCCGGACCAGCCACGTCCGGGGTGGGCCGAAGGCATCCCGGCGTCAAACTGCCTGCCAGCGCCGGCCATCCCGAAGGAACCAGCAGATTCTGGGGCTGCAGGCCTTGTGCCCGCCGCAAAACGAAGTGATAAAACCGTCCTATACTCATGCTTTCACGTCAAGTTGATTCATATGGCAGAACCCGGAGCAGGAAACGATTTCAGAACGACCTCGGAACTCTGCTCCGGCGCCTGTGACAGGCGCGTATTGCTGCGGTGTGCTGCGCCCGCTCGACGCGCAGCACGGCGCCGGGTCGCGCCAGGACTGCCGGGCCGCCAGCGTCGCGCGATGGTGTCTTGCCTGATCTGAACCGCGGTATGCCGGAAACGTTCCATGTCTCCGTACTCGCCGCTCAACCCGGGATGCCGATGACTCCACCCCATGAGATGACTCCAGGCGGGCCGGCGACGCTGCCGATCCTTCTCTGCCTGTCCCACCTGCGCTGGAATTTCGTGTTCCAGAGGCCGAAGCACCTGCTGACCCGCGCCTGCGCCTGCTACCGCGTCGTGCTGGTCGAGGAGCCGGTCCGCCACGGCACGCAGCCGCCGCGGATGGAGGTGCGCCAGGCTCCGGACGGCGTGAGCGTGGCGACGCCCATCCTGCCGGAGTCGCTAGACGAGCGCGCGGCGGAGGCGGCGCAGCGGACGCTACTCGACGCCCTGCTCGACAGCATGGACGGCCGGCCCGAGGTGATCTGGTACTATTCGCCGATGTTCCTGGCGGTGGCCGGACATCTCGACGCCCCGGTGCTGGTGTACGACTGCATGGACGAGCTGTCGCTGTTCCGCGGTGCCCCCTCGCGCCTGCAGCAGCTGGAGGCGGTGCTGTTCTCGCGGGCGAGCCTGGTGTTCTGCGGCGGCCGCAGCCTCTACGAGGCCAAGCGCGGCTGCCATCGGAGCGTGCACCTGTTCCCCAGCAGCATCGACGCCGCCCATTTCTGTCCCGCCCGGTCGCCGGCACCCGCCCTGCCCGCCCCGTCCACGCCGACCCTGGCAGATCCGGCGGACCAGGCGGCCCTGCGCCGGCCGCGCATCGGCTATTTCGGCGTGATCGACGAGCGCATCGACCTCGCCCTGGTCGAGGCCGTGGCGGCGATGCGGCCGGACTGGGAGATCGTGATGCTGGGCCCCCTGGCCAAGCTGGGACCCGCGGCGCTGCCGCGACGGCCGAACCTGCACTGGCTCGGCGGCCGGCGCTACGCGGATCTGCCGGCCTACCTGGCGCACTGGGACGCCGGGCTGATGCCGTTCGCGCTCAACGAGGCGACACGGTTCATCAGCCCCACCAAGACCCCGGAGTTCCTGGCCGCCGGCGTGCCCGTGGTGTCCACCCCGGTCGCCGACGTGGTGCGCGACTGGGGTGGGCCAGGCGACGCGCCGGAGGGCGCGCCGGATGCGGATGGGCCCGGCCTGGTGCGCATCGCCGCCGACGCCGTGGCGGTGGTCGCGGCCCTGGAGGCCACCCTGGCGGAGCCGCGCGCACCCTGGCTGGCCCGGGTCGACGCCCGGCTCGCCCGGATGTCGTGGGACATGACCTGGCAGGCGATGCTGGCGGAGATTCAGGTGGCGCGCGACGGGGCCGCCTGCTCCTCCGCCACGCCCGACGCCGCCGTGCCTGCCAGCCCTGCCAACTTCGCCGGCTCCCCTCGCCTTCTCAGCTCCAAGGACGTCGCGCATGTATGACTGGCTGATCGTGGGCGCAGGCTTCGCCGGTGCCGTGCTGGCCGAACGCCTGGCCTCGGAACGTGACGAGAGCGTGCTGGTGATCGACCGGCGGCCGCACGTCGCCGGCAACGCCTACGACCACCTCAACGCGGCCGGCGTGCTGGTGCACCGCTACGGCCCGCACATCTTCCACACCAACTCCGACGCGGTGTTCGCCTACCTGTCGCGCTTCACCGCCTGGCGGTCGTACGAGCACCGCGTGCTCGGCGAGGTGGACGGCATGCGGGTGCCGATCCCGATCAACCTCGACACCATCAACACGCTCTACGGCCTGTCGCTGACCCCGGACGAGCTGGAGGCCTGGTTCGCCGCCCGCGCCGAGCCGGTCGCGGACATCCGCACCAGCGAGGACGTCGTGGTCAGCCGCATCGGCCGCGAGCTCTACGAGAAGTTCTTCCGCGGCTACACGCGCAAGCAGTGGGCGCTCGACCCAAGCGAGCTTGACCGCTCGGTGACCGCCCGCGTGCCGGTGCGCTCGGACCGCGACGACCGCTACTTCACCGACACCCACCAGGAGATGCCGGCGGCAGGCTACACGGCGATGTTCGAGCGCATGCTTGACCATCCCCGCATCACCGTGCGCACCTCGACCGACTACGCCGACGTGCTCGGCCGCGTGTCGTTCCGCCGCCTGGTGTGGACCGGCCCGGTGGACGAGTTCTTCGGCCACCGCTTCGGCCACCTGCCGTACCGCAGCCTGCGCTTCCGCCACGAGACCCTGCCGCAGGAGCGGTTCCAGCCGGTGGGCACGGTGAACTTCCCGCAGACCGAGGAGTATACCCGGGTCAGCGAGTACAAGCACCTCACCGGCCAGCGCCACCCGCAGACCAGCGTGACCTACGAGTATCCCACTGCCGAGGGCGACCCGTACTACCCGATCCCGCGCCCGGAGAACCAGGCGCTGTACAAGCGCTACGAGGCGCTGGCCGACGCCACCGCGGACACCTGGTTCGTGGGCCGGCTCGCCACCTACCGCTACCTCAACATGGACCAGGTGGTGGGACAGTCTTTGGCCACTTTCGCGCGCCTCGACGCGGCGCTGCCGCGACAGCGCCGCACCGCCCGCGGCGGCGAGGCGGACCGCACGAGCCAGGCGGCGGACTAGCGCGGTGCCCCGCCCGGCGGACCTTGGCCCGGCGGACGCGCTGGCGCCGCCGCGGGCGCCGCTCGCCCTGTGGGGCGGGGCGGAGTGCAGCGTGGCGCGCCTGCACGACTCCTGGCGCGACCAGCTCCGCGAGACCGGGCACCACGACCGTTTCGAGGACCTCGCGCGCATCGCCTCGCTCGGCCTCCGCACGGTGCGCGCCGCGGTGCTGTGGGAACGCTGCGCTCCCGGACCCGCCCACTGCGGCTGGGCCTGGCACGACGCACGCATGGCGGAGATGCGCCGCCTCGGCCTCGCGCCCGTGGTCGGGCTGATGCACCACGGCTCCGGCCCGCCGGGCACCGACCTGCTGGACCCCGCCCTGCCCGAGGCGCTGGCGGCGCACGCGGCGCAAGTCGCGGAGCGCTACCCCTGGGTGGTCGCCTGGACCCCGGTGAACGAGCCGCTGACCACGGCGCGCTTCTCCGGCCTCTACCGCGTCTGGCACCCGCACGCCGACGACGAGTCGCTGTTCCTGCGTATGGTCGCGGTGCAGTGCCGCGCGGTGCTGCTGTCGATGCGCGCGATCCGCGCCCGCATCCCTGGCGCCGCGCTGGTGCAGACCGAGGACCTCGGCCGGGTGTTCTCCACCCCGCCCCTGGCCGCCCGCGCCGCCCGCGAGAACCAGCGCCGCTGGCTCAGCCTCGACCTGCTGTGCGGCCGGGTCGACGCCGCGCATCCCTGGCACGAGCGCTTCCTGCGCGCCGGCGTCGCCCCCGCCTGGCTCGCCGCGTTCCACGACGGCGAGGCGGCGCCCGACCTCGTCGGCATCAACCACTACGTCACCAGCGACCGCTTCCTCGACCACCGCGTCGGCCGCTACCCGCCCCGCGCGCGCACCGGCGCCGGCGCCGCGCGCTACGCCGACACCGAGGCGGTGCGCGCCGGCGTGCCCCCCGCAGAGCTGGGCTGGGCGGCGAGGCTGCGCGAGGCCTGGGAACGCTACGCCCGCCCGCTCGCCGCCACCGAGGTGCATCTCGGCTGCGCCCAGGACACCGAGCAGGTCCGCTGGCTGCTGGAGGCGTGGGACGCGGCCGGCGAGGTGCGCGCCGAGGGGGTGGACATGCGCGCGGTCACGGTATGGGCGCTGTTCGGCGCGATGGACTGGGACAGCCTGCTGCAGCAGCGCCGCGGCCGCTACGAGCCGGGCGCCTGGGACGTGCGCGCCGCCCCGCCCCGCCTGACGCTGCTGGGCGAGGCGGCGCGCGCGCTGGCGCGGCACGGCCGGTTCGGGCATCCCTGCCTCGCCGAGCCCGGCTGGTGGCACCGCCCCGACCGGCTGCACCCGGGCTGCGTCCCGCGGCCGGCGTCCCGCGACGCGCCGGCCGCCTGAACGCCGGCCATGGGAGCGGACGCGACCTTCGCCTCGTTCGTGCTCGCGGGCTTCGAGTGCTCGTCGCACCGCGGGCGCGCCGGCCGGCGCCTGGACCTGCTCGCCGCGACCGGGCACGACCGGCTGGCGGCGGCGGACTACGCCCGGCTGCGCGAGCGCGGCATCCGCGCCGCGCGCGACGGGGTGCGCTGGCACCTGGTCGAGCCCGAGCCGGACCGCCTGGACTGGTCGAGCGTGCAGCCCATGCTGCACGCGGCCCGCACCGGCGGCGTGCAGGTGATCTGGGACCTGTGCCACTACGGCGTGCCGGACTGGCTCGACGTGTGGTCGCCCCAGTTCCCGGAGCGGCTCGCCCGCTTCGCCGCGGCGATGGCGACGCTGGTGCGCGACGAGGGCGACGGCGTGCCGTTCTACTGCCCGGTGAACGAGATCTCGTTCTGGGCCTGGGCCGGCGGCGAGGTGGGACACTTCAACCCGTTCGGCCTCGGGCGCGGCGCCGAGCTGAAGCGCCAGCTGGTGCGCGCCGCCGTCGCCGCCACCCGCGCGGTGCGTGCCGTCGACCCGCGCGCGCGCTTCATCACCGCCGAGCCGCTGATCAACGTCGTCTCCGGCACCGGCGACCCGCTCCACGCCGCCGAGGCCGAGCACCACCGCCTGGTGCAGTTCGAGGCGTGCGACATGCTGTGCGGCCGCCTGGACCCGGAGCTGGGCGGCGGCCCGGACGTGCTCGACCTCGTGGGGGTCAACTTCTACCCGGACAACCAGTGGTACCTGGGCAACTTCACCATCCCGCTCGGGCACCACGCGCACCGGCCGCTGTCGGAGATGCTGGCCGAGGTGGCGCGGCGCTACGGCCGCAGGCTGCTGCTCGCCGAGACCGGGGCCGAGGGCGCCGGCCGGGCGGCCTGGCTGCACTACGTCGGCGCCGAGGTCCGCGCGGCACAGGCGCAGGGCGTCGCGGTGGAGGGGGTCTGCCTCTACCCGGTGCTCGACTACCCGGGCTGGGAGGACGACCGCCCCTGCCAGAGCGGGCTGTGGACCGAGGCGGACAGGCTGGGCCGCCGCGAGCTGCACACCGGCCTGGCCGAGGAGCTGGCGCAGCAGCAGCAGCTGTTCGGGGGCGAGGCAGGATAGGAAGCAAGGCCGGGCCCTCCCTCCGCTGTCCATTCCAACAGCCCAAGCGGGCTGTCGGAACCTTTGGCAGCTACGCCCAGACCCGCCAAAGGCTCCCTCCTTCAAGCACGGAGCCTTTGGAAACCCCGCTTATCCGCCAGTTGACCCGGTCAGGCATAGGCGGCTTTTCGAGTGATCGGGGCTGCTGCGGCGGCGGCGGCGCAGAGGGCTGGGACCATGGCGTGCATGGCGCGCCGTCGGTTTGTGGTCCAGCAGAAGGCGCCGAG
>JAABUV010000630.1_pt1 | contig 53635 bp, 80 predicted proteins | sample 5559971 | NCBI WGS metagenome assembly JAABUV01 (sample SAMN10711881, study PRJNA513362) | rock metagenome | isolation source: Antarctica rocks | place: Antarctica: Victoria Land, Knobhead nord | collected 2015-12-19 | reverse complement strand
GCTGCTGCCGGCGGCGGCCGCCGCGGAGACGGCGGCCGCCGCCGCGCCCGCGTCCGACGGCGGCTTTGCCAGCCGCCGCGCCGCCCGGCTGCGCAGCCTGGAGCGCGGCGCCGCGCGCTGCGCGGTCGCGCTGCGGCTGCTGGTCCCGGCGGTGCAGGCGGAGGGGGCGCCCGGTGCTGAGGCTGGGCAGGCGGCCGGCGAGGCCCCTGGCCCCGCCCGCGAGGCGGCCGCGCGCGGGTCGGCGCGCGGCACGCAGGCTGCATTGGCGAGCGCAGGTGTGAGCCCCGGCTCGGACGCTGTCGTCCTGCCGGAGAGGCTCGCGGTCCGGCCGAGGGCGCTGAGGCTGCGCGAGGTTGGCCGGCAGAAGCGGGCGCCCCGCCCGGCTGGGACGCAGCGTCGGCGGGCGGCAGCGCGTGCCGGGCGGCGCCGCTGGGGAGTGGGGTGGCGCAAGCTGGCGCCCCGCTGGCGCGGCATGGAGTGTTGCCGCCTGGAGAGCGTAGCGGCACGGACACAGCGGGCGGGGCGGCGCGCGCGCCCGCCGCCGCGCGGCGCCTGGTCGCCGGCTGGGACTACTCCGGCGTGTACCCGGTGCTGACGCTGTCACATGCTCAGGCCTGATGCGGCGCTGCTCATGTGCACGCTGGCAGCCCTTCCCTAGCCCTGTAGCCAGCGCGTTAGAGTGGGCCGCGGCGCCTGTGAACTGTTCGAACTGCTCTCTTTGCTCTAGCCTTGTGGTACAAGGAGCGTGCTGCACAGCTGCAGTAAGCAGAGGTGGTTGCAGCATTGATAGAGCCACACATATCTGCTGTAGTTTCCGAAGAGCACGCCGCGCACTTTACTGTGCACGCACTGGTCACATTTTGCAGTACCACTCATCCTCGAACCTGTCTAAGTAATCACGCATGTAGGCCGTGCGCTGCCGTGCCAGGCGCCGCCCGCTCGCTGTCTTCATCATGCCCTGCACACCACACACCCTTTTGGCAGCGCCGGTGTTGACAATGCGCAACCTCGCGAAACCCTGCATACGCAGACGTGCGCAGAGCGCGCTGCGCAGATGCCTGAGCTCGCAGCCACCTGGGCCTGCCTCCCTGCAATGTCAGGCGCGGCGCCTGGCGGGGTGCTGCATGCTGGGCGCCAGCATGCGGCAGGCTTGTGAGGGTAGGGTGGGTGGACCACCGCGCGGCAGGCCGCACCTCCAGCTTGAACAGCTTCTCGTAAAAGTGGTTGATAGTGGTCTGATGGACGCTTGCGTCCGCATACGCCTCGCGCGTCAGGGCCTCGCGCGGCGCGGCGGCCGGGTCGTGCAGCGGCCGCCGAAAGCGGCCGCCGAAGGTGAAGCAGCGCGCAATGCCGACCGCGCCCAGCGCGTCCAGGCGGTCAGCGTCCTGCACCACCGCCAGCTCCGGCGACACGGGCGCGCCCGGCGGCGCCCCCAGCTCGTCCTGCGCGAAGCGCCGCCGCAGGCGTTTCAGGGGACATGCTGGGACCGTGCGTGTGTGGCCTTGTGCAAGGCCTGTGCGGTCACGGTAAGGGCGGAGTAGGACGCGCGCACCTTGAAGCCGACCTTGGCGACGATGCTAAGGACCTGCTGGATCAGCGCAGGCGGCGCTCTGCTGCCTTCCAAGAACTCCTGTGCTCAGCCCCACGCTCAGTACTGCGCGGCGCCGCTGCCCGCCACGTCTGAAAGGCTGCAGGTCACCGCAAGCCTAGCACAGCGCAGCGCCTGCTGGGCCCGGGGCGAGCTACGCTTCCAGCGCGCCTGTATGCCAGCAGCGGCAGCATGAGAGTCTTTAGCATACTTCCAGTCGTTGACGTCATGGAGCAGCGCCGCAAGCTCCACTACCTCGTATGAAGCTGCCTGGGCCCAGCAAGCGTCAGCAGGAGCCGCAGCTGCCTTGTGTCTGTCCATCACTGTCATAAGCACTGCTGAAACCACAGCTTCACCCGACAAGCAGACATACCCGCGGGCATGCGCTCACCGGCAAGCCTTCGCAGCCAGCGAGGTGGAGCGCCGTGCGCCGGACGCGGGCAATGTGCCTGGCCGCCCAGGCTGGGTCAGTGCTGCTGGTGCTGCTACCTCGGTCAGCGCCGGCCTTAGAGCAGCAAGTAAGCTCACCACCAGTCGTGGCTGGCATCAACGTCGAGCTGCTCAATATGGATTTTCACAAACGCTTCAGCAGCTTGTATCAGAGCTCTGTCGTTCTGGGTGTCTGCCACACTCCCGCCACCTGAGCAAATACAGATGAAAGCTGCGCCTGGGGACGCCAGGGTAAGGCAGGCGAAGCCAGCACGCCAAGTAGCAATATGGCAAATATGGCAGAGCTGTGACACATACACAGCCGCGAGCATCAGGGGGTGTGCGTGCCTGCGTCCATGCTATCTCACTCGTCGCACTGCATAGCTCAGAGGCTCTCCCTCCACACCTATGTACACAGACGGAATGCTCTTCTTGTTTGGAGTCGTCAGATACATCTGTCTGTCATTGGCGTGCTTGTACTATTTTGATCTGACACTGTTGATAGGGAACTAGAAGCCAACATGCCATGGCATGTTGGCTAAGCAACACGCCAGACTGGCCCTGCAATGCAGCTGCGCAGGGAGCCGTCATACTGTACTTTAGTGTTGCTATGTGGCCGCCATGGAAGCATCATGCTTCAAGCATGCTTCAAGCATGCTTCAAGCATGCTCAACAGACTCTTGTGTGTCGAACGGGAGCACCAACTTTGCTTTGCACGTCTGTCCTACGCAATGCACTGTCACACCATGTGCGTCCATGCTCATGAAGCGTAACTACATCACAATGCTATAAAATCCCTGTCCCGCGCCAGACGAGGTGCCTGCAACATCTTCAGGGCAGGGCGGCAGCGCCGGGCAGTCCCCGTCTCCGGCCACCCTCCTGCACAGCAAACCCCAGTGTTAGAGAAAGAATCCATGCAGCAGTGATCCTAGACATTGCATGGGCATGGCTCGGGCAATGCAGGTTGAGTATGAGAGCGTCTCTAACAGCGTGACAGAACAGAACAGAGCACCGACGCCGGGCTGCACGGTGCAGGGACAGCACCTCAACATCACAGAGCAGCATGCCGCTGGAGGATAGGAGGCCGCACTCACGGCACTGTGCAATGCACAGCCTGCACAGGGCAGTGAACAGCCTGCACAGTGCAGTGAGCAACCACACTCGCGCGCAGGCTGAGGCTGAATCCGTGCAGGCGTGCCACCTGCGGCAGTACCGCTCCGCCCGGCCGCACACTCGCGCACTCTCGTCACTCAGGTGAGCAGCCTGCCCACCCCTTCTGGAGCTGCACGCCCCTCCCGAGCCGCGGCCGCGCACCAGTTGGGCGAGGGCGCCGCGCGCAGCCAGCAGAAGTCGTGCACCTCGCGCCAGAGCCCGCTGTCGGCCGCGAGGCCGGCCGCGGCCAGGTGCGCCGCGCTGCCGGGGTACTCCAGCGCGTAGGGCGCCACCCTGCAGCGCCCCAGACACAGTTGGGGCGCATACGCCTCACGCGCAGTGCATGCGCGGCGGCGCGCACGGCGGCGCTGCAGGTAGGACCAGGTGGCGGACGCGAGGTGTGCCTGCCAGGGTTGAATTGAGACAATGGACGGCGGGCATGCATGCAAACGCCAGGATCTGCCGCAGGCGGCCAAGAGCGCATGACCATGCCCTGGCCTGTTCTGTGGCACGGCTGCAAGCAGCCCGGCGCGGCGGGCCGCACGTGATGCCCGTGCAGTGCTCCACGACGGGGTGCGAGGCGACGCGCAGGCGCGCGGCGGTCGCAGTGGCGCGATGCAGCCGCACCTGCCGCGACGCCAGAGCCAGCGTGCAGCCGGCCACATCTGCACGCATCGGCCCTTGCACGCTCGTGAACGGAGCGCATCCACCACCCGTCTGATCAGCCTCCTCGAGAGCTGCTCGATCTGTTGCTCATATACGATTTTGATGACAAGCCTGCCAAAGTATCAGTCAAGCATTCTGCACTGAGCACATGGCCTTCATGCATGCATGCTAGGCGCAGAGGGGCAGCCACACGCTCTGCAGCCGCAGAGTGCCACACGCTGCTCTGCACCCCGCTGGCTCAGGCCTTGCGCTTGCTTTTGCGGTGAGCGCGCCATCAGCAAAGGTGGCACCGGCGACCGGCCCGCCGAGCACGCGGCAGTTGCGCAGGCGCGCCAGGCGCAGCGCGGCCATCGGGCCCAGCAGCCACAGCGTGCAGCGCTGCAGGTCGTCCGCCGCGAACGCGCCGCCGGCCAGCTGCGCCGCCGTGCGGACGATGACCGCATCGCGCAGGCCGCGCACCGCGCTGCGCACCCACCACGTATTTGCTGGAGCGTCGCGCGCATCACAGACCAGCAGCTGTGTGATGAGCAAGCTGGCCTGCTATGCGCAGAGAGTTGTGTCCGGGAGTGCGCCACCGCCCCGAGTGCGCGACCAGCCGAGCTTGCGGGGTGCATCGGCAGCATGTGCAGACAAGCTGCGCGATGCACACCGCACATCATGTGCAGCAGGGACCTGCACCAAGGACCTGTCTCTCCTGCATGCACTGCCTGACTCATCATGCTACGGAGGGCGAGCACCAGTCAGTGTCGAGCGTGTCGCTGGCGCCCCCGCCCGCGGCGTCGCAGGCTGCCGTTGGTTCCGCGCCTCTACCGGGCACCGTGGGCCCGGCTGCCGCGCGCGAGCGCGCCGGCTCACTCGAGAGCGCCGGCTCATCGCCTGCAGGCTGCATGGCTGCCGCAGCTGTGCTGCACGCGGCCCCCGCGGCCGCCGCGGCCGCGCCGCCGGGCTCGCCCGCGGGCGCCCGCGGCCGGGCGGCGAACGCAAACCGCCGCCGCGGCAGCAGCTCCGCGCGGGCGCCCTCCACCCTGCTCTTGAGGGCTTGGATCGCCAGGCCCACCTGCGGCAGCGAGCGCGCGCGTGCCCTCTCAGGCACCTGCGCGGGGCGCAGTGCGGGAGGCGAGCGTGCGCGGGGAGGTTGTGTAACTGTGGTATTGTGAGTGGATGTCTGGCGTCCGCTCCTGTCCTGCAGGCATGCACGTGGGGCACTTGTGTGAGGTTTGGGGGGCGAAGTTGCGGCCCCGCACCTGGCGCGCGTCGTAGGCTGGCAGGAAGTAGGCGGCCTTGGCTGCACCCTGCGAGGTCCAACCTCGTCAGGCATGCCGAGATAGTTGACACGGGTCTCTGAGCTACACTCTCCCGCAGCGCACACCTCTTCCGCCCGTGTGAGGCGCTGCGCCAGCTCATCCAGCACCGCGCCCGCATCCGGTCCGCCTGCCCTGTACAAGTGCGCATCACATCTCAGTGCCGTCACACGCCAGTCACACGCTTGTGTTCAGAGCCAGGTGCTCGGTGGGCACTGCAAGCGCAGAGGCCGCACCCGACCCGCAAGCTGTCCACGGCGGCAGTCAGCTCCGTATGCTGCTCCTTCCAGCGCTTCAGGAACGCCTCTGCCGACTCGTCGGCGTGCCCCACGTCCCTGCCCGGGTGTGTCCATGGGCGGCTGTGAGCTGCATCTTGTTCCATAGACCTGCGTGAAATACGGGCGCAAGCAGATCCAAAGCACCGCTGACCCTCTGCGACTGAGCCCGCCACCAGGCGCGCCTCGCTTCCTGCAGGCGCTTGGCCCGCTCCTGCATCCGCTCCTGGTCCCTCGCGATCAGGCGACCTGCGAGCCTGGCTGGCAGCGCGGCAGCGCCCGCCGACGCAGCTTCGCCTCCCTTTGCTGCTCGCTCGCCTGCCTCGGCTGAGGCCGGCCCTGTCGCCAGCCACAATAAAAGAGAGTGTTGGTCTGCCAATCTTCACAGCGGGGCGATCTGGTGGTGTCGCACTGCTGGCAGGCCGTGCAGGTGCCGCGCCTTGGCGCGCGCTCACTACGACGTGCACGTGCGGCGCGCCGGTCTGCGCCATTGATGCAGTTTAAAGGCTAACAGGTGAAGAGGCCTCCAAACGCATGCTCGACAGGCTTGCTGGTGAGGGCTGCAAGCCCCGTCTCCGGCGGGGCAGTCCCTGCACAGCTGCGCAAGCAGCACCTCCCAGTGCACAAGCTGCCGGCCTTTGTCATGGATGGCACGTCCAGTGCCGCCACCGTCATTTCACAAATTCATAAAAATTTTGCACTTGGTCAGAAGGCAGGCCGCCGAAGGCCGCCGCTTGGCGCGCACAGCTCTGCGCTTGAGAGAAATAAGCACGCCTGCCTTATACGAGCTTGCCTATTGGCAGCCGTGTGGAGCAGGCGGGGTATCTGGCCTAGCTTCAGCAATGGTGAAGGCGTACCTGCGGTATGAACATGCCGCAGCGTTTGGCATCATTGCTTCGAACGCAAACATTGTCTACGACCACAGCGGCAAGTTCCTTATATCGGCAGCGCTCGAAAACATCAACGTCTGGAACGTACGGCAGGGAGCGCTGGTGTGGCGCACTGGCCAGTCCTAGGCTTCTAGCTTTGTAGTCTGCAGAGCTAGCAGAAGCGAGACGAAGCAACAGCTGTGACCAGCAACCAAGTCGCTGTACATTCGCTGAAACGTCTGCATATTTGCATGTACACTGCTTGCACCTGGCTGTGCTGCACCTCGCTGTGACAAGTGGCCTTGTAACGAAACGTTACAACACTGCTCTTTTGCCAGTGACACAACCGCTCAGCTGGTCGAAGGCTGCTTGCCTAGCTCCTGCTAGCTTAACAATCCTCCCCAAGTGCCGTCCTGGCGCTCAGACAGTTGGCCTTCTGGAGCGGCGCAGGTGCGCACCCTGGTGGCGCCGGCGGGCGAGGGCGGGGCGGCGGCGGCGGAGGTGACGCAGCTCGCCGCGGCGCCGGGCGGGCGGCAGCTGGCGGCCGGCCACGCGGACGGCGCCGTGCGGCTGTGGGACCTGGACAGCGGCGAGTGCGAGGTACGTGCTTGTTAATAAAATCATGCCTAGCTTTGACGACGAGCGCGCTGCGTGACAGACAATGTGACACAGCCGCGGAGCCCTTGCACTGTGTGTGGTTTGGAGCGTACCACTGCAGGTATGGAGCTGGCCAGCCGCCCCAGGGCTGTCGTACTTGCACAGTACTCTCTCGCAGAGCCTCCTCTCGCTTGCCTCGCCATCGGTGCGCGGCCGCCACCGGCACGACACCTTGGCGCGCTGCGCGCGTGCCGTCGCCGCGCCAGTGCGAGCGATGCCGCCTGGCCGCCTCGGGTCTGCCAGAGCACGGTGGCGGCAGCGAGGGGCGCCGCCCAGCCAGCCGCCGCGCGGGCGCAGGTGACGCTGGCGGGGCACCGCGGCGCGGTGACCGCGCTGCGCTACAACCGCAGCGGCGCGCTGCTGGCGTCCGGCGCGCAGGACACCGACGCGATCGTGTGGGACGTCGTCGCGGAGGCCGGCCTGTTCAGGCTGCGCGCGCACAGCGGCCAGGTCACCGACCTGGTGCCGCCCCGCTTGGGCCCGTGCGCAAGCACAGCGCCCATAGCCCGCATGTCCCCTTTGCATGCGGCTGGCGATGCATGCATGCCCGGAACCTTGCTGAGAAGGCAGCATGGGCCGCCAGGAGCGCTGCAGTGAGCGCCAGTCCTATGCGTGCGCCTGCGGTGAAGTGCGCTGGGCAGGAGGTCCGTGTGGGCGCGAGCACGGCGCTGCCGCGGCGGCCGGCAGACCTTTGTGGAGCGCGAGGACGTGCTGCTGACCGGCAGCAAGGACGGGCACGTGCGCGCGTGGGACCTGGCCACCCAGCACTGCTTCCAGACGCTCGCCGGCGCGCACGGCGAGGCGCGCGCCGCACGCGTCGGCGCCGGGGCTTGCTCAGCGGCGAGCAAGGCTGCTGTGCCACATGCTGCTTGCTCAGGCCGTAGCCTGGCATTAGGCCTGGCCTGTGCACGTGCATCAAGAGGTGCTGCCATCACCCCAATGTCTGCGGCCCGGCTGGCCGTGCAGCCGGTAGCGCAGGGTCAGCTCGGCAATGCTTTGAGAAAGGTATGCCGTCCTACTGCATGGCAGACTGAGAGCCTGCGCGCTGCGGCGGGCAGGTGTGGGCGCTGGATGTGGATCCCGATGAGCGGCTGCTGGTGGTGGGCGCCGCCGACGCCGAGCTGCACTGCTACCGGCTACTGCCATCGGAGCAGGGTGCAGCCGGCGCGGCGGGCGCGCCCGGGCAGGCGAGCGCGGCCGGCGGCGGGGCGGGCGCGCGCGGCGATCTGCTGGAGGACGCCGGCGGGCTGCGCCGCGCCGCGATCGAGCGCGTGGCCGCGCTGCGCTTTGACGCGGGCGGACGGCTGCTGGCGGTGCAGGGCGCGGGGCGCGTCCTGGAGGTGTTCAGGCGCGGCCGCGCTCGCGTGCGCCTCGTGCGCTTGGCCGGACAGATGTAAGCATACGCGCCAGCGGTTTTCTGCGGGCCCGGCAAGCATCCAGGCAGCCTGCATCCAGGGCTGCCTCCTGGAGGTGCAACGGTCCGGGAGCCTGACTTACTGCAGAGCGGGCTTTCGCTCCAAGCGGGCATCCATGCGGGCGTGTGACAAGCCTGCCGCGCCAGCGACTGCATGCGCGCGCGCAGGGTGCGGACGGAGGCCGAGGTGCGCAAGCACGTGGGGCGGCGGCGCAAGCGCAAGCGCGCAAAGGGCGCCGCCGCAGAGCAGGACGCCGCGGCGACTGCGCCGGCCGAGCCGCCGGCGGGCGGCGGCCAGGCGGCGGCCGACGCGCCGACCGCCGCGGACGAGCTGGCGCCCTTCCAGGCGCGGACGGGGCCCGGCATGCGCTGCCAGAGGGCCCTTCGCCGCACATGCTGTTTCGGCATCGCGCCCCCCGCAGGCCCGGAAGAAATGCTTTGCTCGCGGACCGCAACATGGAGGAAGCTGCACAGCGGGACGCCTCGTCATGCTCTATGACTTCCTGGGCGGTTGATAGTGTCGCCCAGCGGGTGGCCAGGGCTGACGTTGGCGCCGCGGGCCGGCAGGTCGTGCGGGGCAAGGCGAAGCTGCGCGCGTTTGCGTTCAGCCCGCTGCCGGCGCAGGCCGGCCGCCCGGCGCACATGGCGCTCGCACTCGCCAACAACGTGCTGGAGGTCGGAGCCCCGCCGGCCCGCGCTCCAGCTCACGCGCATTAGGCGCAGCACGCTTGCGCACCTAATACCCAGAAAGCGTGGCGGAGGGCAGCGCTGCTCCTGCGAGCGCCGGGCCACGGTCACGAGAACGAGCGCCGGCTCTGCATGCTCTGCCTGCTGGCCGGCCGTGTGCGCGGCGTGTGCAGCAGGCGCCCTCCCTGAGCGCGCGCGTCTAGCAGCCACGGCGGCCTGCAGCCAGCGGCGGCGGCCAATCGGCTGCAGGGGCGCGGCGCGCAGGTCTGGGGCGTCAGCGACGCGGGCGCCGAGCGCGTGCGCGGCGTAGAGGCCGCGGGCCACCGCGCGGGCGTGCGCACGGTCGCGCTTGCGCCGGACGATCGCACACTGCTCTCGCTGGCCGGCACCGCCGCCAAGGCGCGCGTGACTGGATCATGGCGGGCCGTGCGGTCTGTCGGCAGCGCACGCTGGTCTCGGATGACAGGGGCCCCGCGCGGGCCCGAAGACTGCGTTTAGTTGACAGGGGCCCTGCGGAGGAGTCTGCGTCCAGGCGTACTGGCGCCAAGCGCGCCTCACATGGAGCCTGCCGTCTCTGTGCGGCCTGGCGAACCTGCGGGGAGAAATATTAGGGTTAGGGTCGGGACAGGACGGGTACATGAGGCTCACACATGCAGCCTTGCGCAGGTCTGGAACGTGGATACCGGCGCCTGCCTGCGCACGATCGAGCAGGCGGGGCACGGCCTGTGCGCGGTGTTCGCGCCGGGCGGCCGCCACGCGGTCGTGGGCACCAAGGAGGGCGCGCTGGACGTGCTGGACGTGGGCGCGGCCGCGGTGGTGGAGACGCAGCCGGCGCACGCGAGCGCGGTGCGCGGCGCGCCACCCCCGGCTGGCGGGGGCAGCGCCATGCTCTGCGAGAGGCGTGCTGCCAGGGCAAGAGCTCGGTCCCCTGTCATTGGAAGCCGCGCGTGGTATGACTGGCGCCGGGAGGGCAACAAGTGCATGGTGCGCGCTCTCAGCGGGACCACCCTATGGCCTGCATGGCCCTTTTCATGGAAGGAGCTGGACAGTGCATGTTGCCGCTGACGCATATTATGAGCTACACGACCAGTGTGCACAGTGCTCAGCCAGGTCTTGGTAGAACACCACAGGCAGCCTGGTTGCCACTTGGGCATAGGGCTGCCGTGGCGGCGATCTCAGACAGCAGCGCGCGCACGCTCACCACCCTCTGCATGGAGCCCGGCACGTGCAGCAGCAGCGCACATTGTGAGCTCCTGCGATGGGGCTAACCCTAACCTTATTGCAGGTGTGGTCGGTCGTGGCGCTGCCGGACGGCAGCGGCTGCGTCAGCTGCAGCGCGGACCACGACGTGATGTTCTGGGAGTGGCAGGTCGCGGCGGCGGCGCCCGGCGGCGGCGGCCGGCAGCTGGGCATGCGGCACATGCGCACGCTCAAGATGGCCGACGACGTGCTGTGCTGCCGCGTCAGCGCCGACGGGCGCCTGCTGGCTGTCGCGCTGCTGGACTCGACCATCCAGGCGCGCGCGCTGTCTGAGCGTGCGCCGAGAGACAAGCAACTCTGACAGTGGCTGCCGCTCTGACATGACGGTGGGCAGCATCCTACCCTACCCTAAGCATATCCCGGAGAGGGAGCGCTGACGCGCGGCCGGGTGGCCCTGCACTGCGCTTGGCGTGAGCTACGGTGCCTGAAGAGGCTGCGCTGAGCGCGCGCGCGCGCGCGCAGGTCTTCTTCCTGGACAGCCTGAAGTTCTTCCTGTCGCTGTACGGGCACAAGCTGCCGGTGCTGTCGATGGACATCTCGTCCGACGGCGCGCTGCTCGTCTCCGGCAGCGCCGACAAGAACATCAAGATCTGGGGCCTGGACTTTGGCGACTGCCACAAGTCGCTGTTCGCGCACCAGGACTCCATCATGCAGGCGCGGCCCCCGGCTCTGCCAGGGCTTGCTCACGCGGGGCAGCGCCAACGTGGATGCGGGCTGTGCTGCAATGCGGAACGCGCTATGTATGCTCTGAAAGCGTCGGTCTCACAGGCATGGATTCTGTGGCCCGCTCCGACCTGGGCACGGCGCCCGGGGCAGGTGGCGTTTGTGCCGGGCACGCACTACGTATTCACTGCGGGCAAGGACCGGCTGGTCAAGTTCTGGGACGCCGACCGCTGGGAGCTGCTGCTCACGCTGGAGGGCCACCACGCCGAGGCACGCCGCATGCATGCATGCCGAGCATGCCGGCACCCTCTGCCGCGCGCACACCGACCATGACCGTCAGCGGAGCAAGGACCGGAGCGGGCTTGCATGCACTTCTCCCAACAGGCGCCGTGCACACCGTCCGCAGTGCTGCCCTGCACGGTGGCCTGCTGTTGGACGCTTGGCAGAGCTCGCAGCACTGGCGGCTCTCATTGCTGCGCTCACTCAGCTTCCCTCCATTCCGCATTTGCCTGGCATGCCTCCACGTCTGGCACTGCAGATGGAAGCATGTGCCTTCCGGTGAGCAGTGTTGATAGGGCACTCCATCTGCGGCGGCGCGACTCGCTTGCTGCATGCAATGCGTCGCCTGCACGAGCCCGCGAAGGGCTCGTCATGGGTCGCAGCCTTGAAAAGGTCGCAGAAAGGAAGGGCGCCGGCCGCCGCAGGTGTGGTGCGTGGCGGTGAGCGCGGCGGGCGACTTTGCCGTCAGCGGCGGCGCCGACCGCTCGCTGCGCGTCTGGCGGCGCACCGACGAGCCCTTCTTCGTGGAGGAGGAGCGCGAGCGCCGCCTGGAGTCCATGTTTGAGGCGGATGCGGAGGTGCGGCACTGCTGCTGTTTGAGGCGGATGCGGAGGTGCGGCAACGCTGCCGAGGCGGGCTGTCAGGGATGCGGGTTTGTCGGGACGACAAGCAGCAGTGGCTGCGGTACGTGATTCGTGCGGAGGCCAGCACCAGGACGCAATGCGTGGACTAGTAACAGGCGTGTCAGCGCAGGGCGCGGCGGCATGGCGGGGCCCTGCAAAGGGCTCCACGGGCAGACACATCGGTGCTGACTGCGACGGGCGGCTGCGCAGGACGTGGCGGCGCGGCGGGGCCCGGAGGGGGCGACGGCCGCAGACGCCCCGCCGGGGGCCGCGCCGGCCGGGCGGAAGACGCGGGAGGCGCTGAGCGCGGCCGACCGCATCGCGGACGCGCTGGACCTGGCCGCCCACGAGGCGGCACGCGTGCAGGCGCGCGGCTGTCTGGGTCTGTGCGTCGAATTGCACTGCCTTTGGTGCTGGCTGCGCATGCACCCACAGGAGTATGTGCTGTGGCTGGCTGCACATGCATCCAGCCTCACTGCTTATTTACGGCGAGGTGCGTATCTCGGGGTCACGTTGCCACCTCCCCACCTGCATGCCGGCCAGCCAAGGAGCTCACTGGGTGCACATCAGCCACTTGCGCCGTATTGGTATGCAATGCAGAGCATGACGGCTGGTCTGCAACCTTTCCCCCAGCGCGTCGTCACAGGGCTCGTCACTGGTTATCCCCTGCCCGCAGGAGAGCGCCAGCAGCAGGGACGGCGGCGGGGCCGCGCCGGCGCCCAGCCCGCTGCTGCTCGGCCAGACGCCGGAGGCGCACGTGCTCAAGGCGCTGGCGGGCGTGCGCGCGAACGAGCTGGAGCAGGCGCTGCTGCTGCTGCCATACACGGACGCCCTGCGCTTGCTCACCTTCCTGTGCCACTGGCTGCGGGCCGGGCTGCAGGCGCGCGGCCGGCCCCGGCTCCCGTCCTTGCCAGAGCGACAGCGGCCTTGGAGCAGCAGAGCGCTCGTGACGTGATGTCTCTTCCACCTCCTGGCAGCGCACAGTGTTGCTGGCTGCTTTAGTGCTGTGCTCGTGGGCAGCGCCCGCCACTCCTGGGTAGGGCTTGAAGGGTTGTGGAGCCCTGCTGGTGCTGGCACCGCACCCAGACCGCCTGCTGTGCGGAGCTGGTGGATGCATGTCCCGATTGGCCACAGCTATGCCTGCATGCCAATGCGCCGCGCTCAGCCCTGGAGCCCATGCGTGGCAGCGCGTGCTGGGCGTCTGCTGCAGCCTAACGGCTGCCGCCACGGCTGCACCATGCGCATGCTGGGGAGGTCACGCCATGCCCAGCGTCCGGCACTGCAGGCCCTCAGGTTCATCGCTCGTGACACCCTGCGAGCGCGGCAGGTGGAGCTGTGCTGCCGCGTGGCTGCGCTGCTGGTGCGGCTGCACCACGCGCAGCTGGTGGCCACGCCGGGCGCGCGCGGGCCGCTGGTCGCGCTGCAGCGGCTGCTGCGCGCCCGCACGGGCGGCCTGAAGGACGTGCTGGGCTTCAACATGGCTGGGATAGAGCACCTGCAGCGCCTGCTCAAGGAGCGTCAGCGTAGCGTGTGAGGCGCCGCATGGGGCGGCAGCGTGGCCAGTTGCATGTTGCCCAGCACTGCTTCTACCCCTCTTTGTAAACGCGCTGCCCAAAACTCCACTGGCGTCTGCCAGACCTACAACTGGCGGAGAACATATCTCGCTCAAACAGTGACGCATACAGGAGAGCGCAAAAACAGCGACGCATACAAGAGAGCTGGTCGAGAGAACCAAGAGTGAAGAACAGCCCACCCCCAGCCACACCCCTGGCTCTCAAACCTTCTGTACACACGTTGGGAGGGCGCAGTGAAACCATGTGCGCCCCGCCACGCTCCTTTCACACTCCGTCATCCCCTTGTGACCCACGCCGCCCGGCCTCTACCGCGCGCTTGCTGCATGCGCTGCGGCCTGGGCATCCGCGGCAGCCAACAGCTGAGCGCCCGTCGCCCTGCCCTTCTCTGCACGCTGGCTTGCAAGGGGCGGCTGCGCGCCGCGGCAAGCAAGTTTCAGCTCAAATAGAGGCACACACGGTGAACGCGCACGGGCGCAGGCGTTGAAGTTGCCAAGCCGCATCAACACCTTTCCAGGTTCACCTGTGCGGGCAGCGCCGCGCCAGCTGGTGCGTCCGCGATGGCAGCGAGCCACATCAGGTTGCGCTGCAGCTGCTGCTGGTACTGCACCGCGGCCTCGAAGCGGCCGAGGCTGATGGTGTCATGGATTGTCTGGATTAGCGCCTCGTTGTCCTCCAGGTACTGCGAGCAAAGCACTTGGTCGCATATGGTAGTAACGGTGAGTGCAGGCGAGACAGGCGAGACACTCCGCACTCGCTGCGCCGCACCTGCTGGATGAGCTCTGTGCTGGGAGCTGCCGCGGGCAGCGTGGAGGGCGCCGCAGTGCCCTGGCCTGCCTGCATTAGCAAGAGCAGGCCGCTGTCGGCACGCGCTGACCTGGAAACCACTGCTGCAGCGCCTGCAGGTGCCACAGTCCGCAGCCAGCCCCTGTGCACCAGGATGACCGTCAAGGCATCAGCAAACGGTTCATAACATATTCTGGATTGGCCTTAGCTCCTAGCTCTTTTTGCTGCTGATCTTGACAGGGAGCTAGCGTGGCTAGAGCGTCGCAAAAGTGCCAAAGCTATAATTGCCCCGACACAGCAGCACCGCCAGGCGATGACAATTTGACAGCGCCGCGAGCTCTTTGCGGCAAGCGGAACAGGAGCGCCATGCTGGCCCGAGCGCTGCTGTGGGTGCTGCGCATTGCGCTGACCGCTACCGTCTCTGCCTGGGTGCTCTGGCACCTCGCGCTGCCCTGGAACAGCTTCCTCAACAGCGAGTTCTTTGCCAGAGTCACCGCGCTTGCGTACTTCCCCTTCCTGAACTATGGCGTTGAGGAGGCTGGCGGGGAGCACCTGCCCGGCTCGTCGCAGCCGTCTACCGGGGCCAAGTATGCTGCGACGGTGCGGGGCTGAGCGCTGGATGGGCGTGCATGGTCATGACATGTTGAGAATCTGCTGGACTCTGCTCGAGGCGGGTGCTGGGTGTAGCACGAAGTGATGTCACAAGTAGAAAAGCCAACCACTGCCTCATGGAGAAAAGGCCCTCTGCCCCTGACGTGACTGGTTGACCCAGCACTGATATGTCCCCGAGACTGGCCTTGTAACACTTGCCTGGCAAGCTGCTATGTATTTGTCAAGGAAAGGAGCGCTGCTGGTGCTTATTCTAATGTGTGTTGAGCTGTGGGGGCTGCGGGCCTTGCCACACGACCCTCCTTCATGTGTGGCTTGCTTTATGGCATCCCCTTGCAGAAAAAGCAGTGGCCTGCCCCCTTATCACACTTGCACCAATCCTCACCGCTACCTTGGACGCAGGTGTACGTCCAGTGGGGGCTCACGACACTGGCTGCGCTGCTGACGCTAGCCTTCAGCGCCGTGAGCTCGCACGTCGCCTGGCGCGGCCCGGCAAGCAAGCAGCCACAGGATGGCAACGCCCAGCCGCTGCTGAAGCCTGTGCATCCAGCGCCATGCCAGTGGCGGCTCATGGTGCGGCTATTTTTGCGTATGTCAGTGCTCGTGCAAGCACTGCTGATTACTGGTCAGCTCGCCTGAACGCATTGCAAAGTGCATGGGCGCTTTGTTTTAATATTACACTGCTGCGTGTATGCAACACTGTGCTGCCACATGGGCCCTGCGCCCCTGTTAGCGCTCATGGTGTAGCACGCCAAGTTTGAAGCTCGGAACGTTTAGGCCTACACAAGTGGTCTATCACCTTATTCAATATGTGATTTTAGCCTGCATGCGGGCAGATGTTCATTTTACCATCTGGATGTGGTTGTTTGCACTGTTCGCCAACTGAGTGGCCGGGCCGCGGCAGGCCAAGCGCATCATCTGGTACCAGCTGCCGCCGCGCGGCTTCTGGGTGTGGGCGTGCGGTGGCCTGTCCGTTTTCGATGCAGTCATCATTGCGGCCTGGGCGGCGCTTAACGTCATCTACGTGTGGCAGCGCGTCGCCTTCATCGTGCCGCTCTTCAAATGTGCGCGCCGCATGCCGTGCCATGCCACCAGCAGTTGAAGTGGCCATGCCTGTCTGTGAGCACGGCACACAGCAGCAGGTCCAGGGTGTTTGATTGCGCTGTGTGTGTGTTGATGTTTATCTTCTTCAAAATTCTGCTCTGGCTGCGGTTGATGACCACAGTCGTGCGGACATGCCTGCCCTGCTGCTGTGTTTCAGGCTGTGTGAGTGGCATGTGACTGGCATCATTCACATGTCATGCATGGCGCTTGCTTGAGCTGATGTTTGCATTGTGTTTGGCGGCAGCGGCGGCCGCACTGGGCCTGTTCCCGGACTGGAACACCTGGCAGGTCATGCTGGCCGCGTGCGCCCCCGTCCCAAGCCCCCTTGCGTTCAGGGCAGCGCTGCGGCATGCGTAGTGGGGGTCGTGCGCGAGTAGCTGACAGACATGTTTGATGGGTTTCATGGAAATTGCGCAAAGGAGACATGCGCAGAATGCGCCTTGAAGAGCTTATATAGTTCACTTTTACGTGCTGGTGTGCTCCGTATGCTTGTGTGTTTTACACTGAGCGCGTGCGCTGCTATAGGTCTGCTCTCAGTGTTCACAGTATTGACTTTGCCGGGCATACTGCCCATGAACACATTCTGAGCGCTTCAAACCACGCCAAGCCGCGCTCATAACCAAGGCCAGGATGTCAGGGAGTAGGGTGGGGTATACAGACGCCTAGCCAGACTCCGCGCCCTGACCTGCTGTGCGCGCGCGCAGCATCTCGGGCGCGCTGGGCTGGGCGGCGTCGCTGGACATCCTGCTGCTGTTCTACCCGGTGCCGCGCTCGTGCTTCCTCAACCGCCTGCTGGGCGCGGGCTTCCCGCTGCTCATCAAGTACCACCGCTGGGTGGGCCACGGCACCATGTGGCTGCTCACGCTGCACGGCTGGGGCTTCTACGCGCTCTGGTGCGCCCTGACCCTATCATGACCCTACCTTCCCGGCCACGCGCCCGCGCAGCCATTGTAGGGCATTAAGTTGGATGGGATGAAGACGCGTGCAGGCTTTCCAGGGCAGGAACCGCATGCATGTTGTCGTTGCGACAAGGCGTGACCAGGGGGAGGTTTTTTGGGGGCAGGACCTCTCAGGCTACCTGGCTGTGTGGGGCTGTGACGCTGAGGACGCTCGCGCGCTGACGCATGCCGCGGCGCGAGCGGGCGCAGGATCTCGGAGGCGGACTGGCTGCGCGGGCTGGTCTGGGACAAGCACGGCACCAACATGCTGGCCGGCACGCTGTCGTGGCTCGCGGGCTGCGCGCTGTGGGTGACTTCGTTGGCCTGGGTCCGCCGCAACTACTTCGAGGTGGGGCCGCCCGCTGGAGCGGCGCATGCACCCTGCCTGCCATGATGGTGTGTCCTGTCAGGACTGGACCGGCACATTGGGAGCAGCGCCTGCAGTGGCCCTGCTCTTGTCTGCAAGCCCCCACGGGCCCAGGGCGTGAGCACTGCTTTGCGCCATGCTCAGCACTGCCAGATGCAGCAACGGCGACGCGCTTCTTTGTTACAAGTCGCCGCTGCGCTTAAATTAGAGAGCGCGCGCAGCTGCTGCCTGTCATGAGCTTGCAGAAGTGCGCGTGCGGCGCCAGGCGTGAGCAGCCCTGCCGTGCGGCAGCGCGTGTCCCCACTGCGGCATCATGCCCGCACAGCCGTCCGCCGCTGGCGCTGACGGCGGCCGCGCGCGCGCGCGCAGCTGTTCTACCGCACGCACATCCTGGGCTTCCTGGGCTTCATGGTGTTTGGGTTTGCGCACCACGTCAGCCTGTGGGCGTACACGCTGCCAGGCGCGCAGCCCCCGCGCCAGGGCAGACCCCTCACCCTATGCTAGTGCAGGCCCATACCCCTACCCTAGCGCAGCCCCACGCGGCCTCCGGGCGCATGCGATCGCCTGCCTGCCCGCGCACGCGCGCCGTGCAGCCGCGCCCGGGCCGGCCGCGCGCCCAAGCCGCAGCACGTGCGGGGATGGCGAGCTCTGCGCGCGCCGGCCTGACATGCGCGGACGCGCGGCGGTGCCCGTTGAGCAGAGCAGAGCCTCAAAGCGGTTGCAGGAGGGAGCTTGCATGCCGTGACGGCGTGGCGCATCGTGGTGAGTGACCCTGAATGGCCCTGGTGCGCGGCCGCGCAGGCGTGCTGCTGTACATGGTGGACTGCGCGTTCCGCGTGCTGCAGCAGGCGCAGCCGGTGCACATCACGCGCGCCGACGCGTCCGCCGACGGCTCGCTCGTCACCGTGCTCTTCCACGCGGGGCCCTTCACGCCCATCCACGCCATCCAGGCGCGCCCTGTGCTGGAAACATGGTGCCACCTGGGGCCATGCGGCAGCGTATCGGATCCGCAATCCGTGGATATATCTTTTCCACTTTATGGCAGCACTGCGCACGAGATGGTCATAGGTTCAGCCCCGCTTGGTGTGTTTAGAACACTTCGACCAGCCATGCAAAGCCGTATTGATCGGCACGCTGCGTGGCTCCCGCATGGTCAAACCATGGTGCGTCTCTGGCGGCAGGACTTGTTCATTGGCGTGGTCGGCCTGTCGCCGATCCAGTGGCACCCGTTCACAACGCGCGCCGGCCCCGAGGGGCACACGCTGCTGGCGCACGTCAAGGGCTACGGGTCGTGGACGCAGGTGCCCGCACCTATGGCGTCATCTTGACTGCCTCATGACTGCCTGGCAACCAGCGTGGCCTGCGACAGGCAGTGCAGCGGTCCAGGCAGGGCTGCTTGTGTTACTGCTGTCACCTTCATGCGCCTGCCATTCTGCCGGCTGCCGCTGGCGCATCCAGCTCAGGCTCGTGCATAGGTGTGTGCAGCTTGATAAGGAACTTATCTTGGGAACTCTCCCGCATACATTTGGCGTTGCATGTAGGGGAAGTGCGGGTGTGCACAGGTGCCGTGTGTGTTCCATGCGCCGAGCCCCAGACGAGTCAGGGTCGGCCGGCGCCTGCGCGCACCGCCGTGACCCGCCCGCCGCGTGCAGGACCTGATCAAGCAGCTGGAGGCGACGGGGGAAGCGGTCGTGCGCGTGGACGGGCCCTACGGCGGCGACCTGCCGCCCGAGTGGCTGCACTACAGCCGCCTGGTCATCTTCGCCGGCGGCATCGGGGTGCGGCCTGCGCGCAGGCCAGTTGCTTGGGTGTTGCCTGGGCAAACAGCGTGCATTCGAGCTCATGTCAGGGGCTCGCAGTGAGGTGCTGCGCGCAGTCCTCACCCTTCTCTGGCCACCGCGGTTTGGCTCTCAGGCGGCAGGGCCTGCTGATGCTGGGCATGCTGAGTTACCCGCGGATGCGCCGCATGGTGTTGGATGCCAGCGATGTGTCTCCTCACATCTCAGCCCGTCAGCGCACTTCCCCGGAATCTGCTCCAGCCACGACGCGAGGCGACAGGGCTTGAGGCTGCGTTCTTTCCGCGGCAGGTTACACCGGTGCTGGGCATCATGCACGACCTGCACGCGCGCCGCAAGGCGCTGGAGGCCGGCACTGGGCAATTCGCTAAGGACCCGCCGCCGCCGGAACACGTGCACCTCATCTTTGCCGCGTCGTCGCATGCCGAGCTGGCGCTGCTGGACTGCAGCCTGCTCGACGACGCGCGGTGCGCCAACACAAGATGCCATTATGTTGCGACGCATGACAGGGAGGGTGACAAGCTTTGTGCGCGCCTACATGTGCCTTCTCACGTCATGGCGGCGCCAAGGCGTAGCTCGGCGGCTCCGCGCATGACTGCGCCGAACCTCGCCTGTTTTGATTGCTTCCCCGCCGTACCGCTGAGCTGTCACGTCCGGTCCGGTCCAGGGAGGGCGGCTGGCTGGATGTGCGCCTGCACAAGACCGGCCGGCACGCGCCGCCGCCCGCCGCCGCCAAGCCCGCGCCTGGCGCCGCCCCGCACGACAGCGCCTCCGACCTCACCCTCCTGCGCCGCCTGAAGTCCGGGTCCAAGCCGCGTGCGCGTGCGCCGCCACGGAGGTGCGGCCTGCGCATGCAGGGCCAACCGTGAATTTGCCTCGCTGCTTCCGTCGCAAAGACGCATGAGCAGGCCGCCCTGCTGCCCCGCAGGCCCGGCCACCTGGTCTGGTGACTAAATAGGGCTGCTCATGAGCAGGCAGGGCTGCTCATGAGCGGGGTGGATTTGGCACAACCACCGCCGCTCTTTGCGCAAGCTCCTGCGCCGTTGGATGCGGCGCCGCCCATGTGCGCCGTTGGATGCGGCGGCATGGGCGGCGCCGCACGATTGTGCGGCGAGCAAGATGCATGACGGCGTCAGCGCACATGACAGCGCCGGCCACGCGCGCAGGCGCCTGCTGGTGCCGTACACATTTGGCTCGGCGCACCTGGCGCTGTCCAACCTGCTGTGCCTGGCGGGCGCGGTGGCCGGCGGCGCGGGCGCCTGGGCGCTCAAGCGCTACGGCCCCGAGCTCTGGGCCGACGAGAAGGGCGCGCCCGACTGGCTGGTGCGCCTCAGCCTCCGGCGCTGCTCAAGCAGACATGCGGAGTCGTGACGGCTGCGCGCTCAAGTACTTCTGCGAATCTGTAGCCCCTTTCTGGCAGAATGCTGCGCCTTGGAATGGCTGCTTTGCGCCTCTTGCATGCCGCTTGGCCTTCGGGGGCTGTGCCGTGACGCGTTTTCTTTGCGAGGAGAACTGTTTAACACACAGGATAAGTGAGGCTGGGCCAGCTGCAGTACATGCAGATACTGGCGCGGGTGTGCTACTGAGAGTGCGTAGTAAAACATGCAAATGCTGGCGTGATGCTGATGTTATGAAGCAGGTCAGAGACGGGTCGTGCCGCGCGAATAGGTGGGCATGCTGCTTCTGGCGGGGTCCTGCGGCGGCGCCATGCTGCTGCCGCTGCTCGCCACCCTGCCCTGCCACATCCTCTGGCGCGCCCCTCGTCCACCGCTTCTTTCCCTGCGTGCGGCATGCCTTGCTGCGGGCGGGTGGCTGCACTGGGTTATGCGCACTCGGCATCAAACCACTGCTAGTTTGGGTCTCCTCTAGGGTGGCGGGTTATGCTGCGACCTACACCCAGCCGCCTTGGCCAGCACTGCAAGGGCGGCAAACAGTGGTGAACAGCCGCATCGTCCGCTATTGCATATGTCTGCCTGGGCAGCAGTAAGGCGTTGACGCTCTACTGCCACCGTCTCTCTGCCTGCAGGAAACAGCGCAGCTTTTGCAGCAAACAGCGCGGGTTGGGTGTCGCTGATCAGTTGTCCCCGCGTGGCAGGGCGCGGCGCGAGCGCCGCGAGGCTGCGGCCGCCGCCGCCGACGCGTCCGGCTCGCCCAGCAGCGGCACCGCCTCGCCGCCGCTGTCGCCGCCATCCCCGCTGCCGCAGGCGGCGCCCTGGCGCGCGGCCGCGCCCGCCGACGAGGAGAGCGGCGCGCGCGCGCCCGCCGGGCCCGTCACCGCGGGGCGCCCCGACATCCCGGGCATCCTGGCGGAGGTCTGCGGGCTGGCGGGCGACGGCGCAGAGGTCGGCGTGATGGCCGCCGGTGCGCATCCTGAGCCCGCCCCATGCTTTGCCTCTAAAAGAGGCACGCATCTGTGCCCCATGTGTGCTTGATGCACCTCTTGAGAGACAGCCCCGAGTGGCCCCGCCTGCTGCTTAAGAGGCTCTGCATCTCTGCTTGTGCGATGGCGCATGCACTTTGCCGAGAGGCTGCAGCCTTTGCACGCCTTGCACGCGCGTGCGTGACCATGCTGGCAGACCCTGCCTGCGGCCTGGGCCCGCAGCAAGCCCTGGCGGCCCGCTTGCAGGGCCCGAGTCGATGGTCTACGCCGTCAAGGAGGCCTGCATGGTGCACAACGCCGCGTCGTGCTCCGCGCCCTACCTGGAGTTTGTGCAGCACACGTTCAACCTCTGAGCGCCCTGCCAGATGGCGGCATTCTTCTTTAGAAGCGGATGCGCATGTACAGTATCGTTGTCTTTTGCGCCAAGCCGCAGCAGCCGCTGTTCTCCACCAGGCGCTGCCAAGGACAGCGTGTCTGTTGGCGCTCTTTGTATTGCTGGTTGCCGGCTGGTGCTGTGTATGCTGTAGGTTGCAGGCGTGCCCGTTGGGCGCCTCTCGCGCAGCTTAACCAATTCTTTGCGTGCAAGCAAGACATGTGGCGCGCGCAGCAAGTCGTAGGCAGGCATGTTCATTTGCTTTGCAGAGCACAAGCGTAGTTGTGTGGTTTTTTTTAGGCAGCTCGCCTGCCGTATTATTGGGCAGCCTACGACATTGTGGTAAGTCGCATATAGATGCAGAGGCCGCGGCCTAGCAGTGTAGCAGTGTACAAGCAGCGTGACCTGGCTGGATGCACGTCGTGTAAGCATAGAGTCTTCAGCTCATTTTATGGCATGCACTGTCCTACTTTCTTACCAGCGTGCACGGGCCCAGGCACCACACATACCACATAGCTGCCTAGGATGTAGACCACAGAACTGAGTGCTGGACAAACATCCAGTCACGTCCCTTCACACGCAACTCCCAAACACCCAGGCGGGCAGGGACACAAGTATGTGGCAGGTGCACCCTCGCCCGCCCCCGCAGGCTAGCCTCGGGTCAGCACCTGGGCCCCGACTTGGTGCCCATGCTATGTACAGGTAGCTGCTGCGCTCGCACTGGGCAAGGACCCGCCCCGCCTGGCCCCGCCTGGCCGCACGGGTCAGGCTCAGCGGCCTATGCCGCCTGCTGCGCCGCGTCCCGCTGCGGCGGCGCTCCCCGCATCCACCTCACCTGGTCCACCAGCGCCTTGAAGCTGTACGGCTCATACATGGCCAGCTCGCTCAGCATCTTCCGGTTGATGTGGATGTTCTGGCTGTGCAGCCCGTGGATGAGCTTGGAGTATGGCACCTGCGCCACAGCCTGTGTCTGGCGTCTCCACACTCAAGAAGCAGGTGCATGAGCGGGGGCCGCCGCGCAGCGTGCCGCACCCCGTGCTCCTTGGAGCCGGCGTTCACGCGCTGGATCCACAGCGAGCGCATGTCGCGCTTCTTCTGCTTGCGGTCCCGGTACGCGTACTGCAGCGCCTTCTCCACGCTCTGCTTTGCTATGCGGTAGCAGTTTTTGCTGCGGCCGCGGAAGCCTTTGGCCATCTTGAAGAGCTTGTCGCGTGCCGTCATGCTACTGCCTGGCTTGCCGCGCCCGCCCAGGGGAGACCCTCGAGGCGCGCCCCGCTTGTGGGGTGCGGCGGGGCTACTGTGCCAGTGAGCAGTGTAACTGTGTTGAGCTTGGACTTGGAAGTGGCGCGCAAGTAGCGGTCGAGCCTGGATCTTTAGCTTGTAGAGTTTCTTTTTCTGCTTTAAGCCTCTCCGGCAATGGGCTGCCTGCCGCAACCCTAGTGCGTTGCGTTTGGTTTTCCCGGGGAACTTGTCCAAGAACTTGCGACTGCCCCGAAGCTGTTGGGGCAGCCTTGGCTGTGCAGGCACAGCTTGTTTGAGCACGAGTGCGCTACATAATAAATCTGACCAACAGACCCCTGTGCTCGGGTGAGACTGTGCGCACATGGCGCTCCTGCACTTTAAAACAGACAAGTACCAGCGCAACAGCACCTTCTTGCAGGACGCCGAGTATGGACGCGCCCTGGACACGTTTGTTAAGGGTGCGCAAGCTTGGCTGCAGCTCTTCAACATCATTTTAACAGGGTCAGGGCATGCGCGGCTGAGCCGGGAGTCTGGTGCACAGGCTGTGTGGACGTACTGCTCGTTAGTGAAGATAACAAGGTATGACTGCCTGTGCCTATGCTGTGGTGGCCTTAGCCTATGCTGCCCTCCCAGCAATGGCATGCTTCAGGCACACCTAACCAACCCATCGCCGCAGGTGCTCCTGCTGAAGCGCCGCATCCACCCGCAGCCAGACTGGTGGTTCATAGGTGCGCTCCTCTCGTGGTCCCCTGAAGCAAACTCGCTGTGTTTGACGGACAACCTGGTGCGGCTCTCAGCAAGCTCGGTTCTGTGCAGGTGGCCGCATGCGGGCAAGTGCGCCCTGACTGCGTGCTGCTGCGCCGACCTGCAACAGCTTGCCAACGTCTCTGCGCATGCATTGCAGGCAGGAGACACGCCGCTGGACACCGCAGTGGCCACCGTGCGGCGTGAGACAAAGCTGGAGCTGCCGCGAGAGTGCTTCAGCTTTGTGTGCCTCGCATCCTACTTGTGGCAATACCGCCAGCAGGAGCCCCAAGGTGCGGCCCTTGGCAGACGCTTTGCACGCTCAAGCTTGCACTGGTGTTGACCGCAGATGCCTGGACAGCTTGGGTGCTGCGGGGGCGCAGGCAACGGTACGGCAGACATAGCGCTGGTCTTCCAGGGGCGCGTGACGGCGACCGAGCAGCGCGTCGTCGAGGGCAGCTACGACTGCGCGGAGTATGAGGCTGCGCAGTGGCTGCCCATAGAGGATGCTGCTGCGGACGCGTCGCTGCACCCTGCTGTCCGCAGGCATGCATGCCCCCATCGCGGCCTTGTGCCTGCCAACTCGTGGCACGTTTCACTCGGCTCACCCTGTTGCTAACGCTGGCAACTTGTGCGCAGTGCGTTGCTCCACGTGTCGCTGCGGGAGGCGGAGGCGGCCATGGATGCAGCCCAGGCAGACGACGCTGCGGTGCTGCGCTGTGCCAGAAAGCTTTGCGCCATTCGGCAGAGCGTGGACGCAGTGGCGGCCATGCCCTACGCAAACGTCAGATGCTATGCCAGCCAGCATGGCACAGACCAGCCGTGATGTGCACTTCTGAGCCCGTGCTCCGTATTGTGTGCGTGTACCTTTAAATCATAACGTGTTGGCTGAAAGGTACAGCAATCGCCCGGCCTCCAACCTTGAGTGGGCCTGCTGACTGTCCTGTTCGATCAGTGGGTCTATGGCAGAGCGCCGATGAGAGAGACTTCCAGGCTTCACCCAGCATGTCACTGCCTCGCAGCGGCACAATGAACACAACAACATGTTACACGCTGTTGCCAACAGTCGTGCATCATGCACCTCACATTGCTGACCCGTGCTGCTGCTACATTACTTGTCATGCTAAACACTAGCAACATACAAGCTGCACACCTATAACACTGAAATCAGGAGCACACCGACAACTAGGTTCAACAAAGGTGTTCAATTGAGGTAGGTTTATGCCACGTCCCAGGCGCCAGACTGTAAATCATGCATTGGTGAGCCATGCCACGCACCCTCATGGCCACACAGCACTGCAAACACAGCGCGTGCAAGTGCAAGACAGGCAGCGCCTCCTGCCAGCGCAGACAGCATGGCACCGTCAATGGCGAGCTCCCTCACTCTTTCTAGAGCCTCAGAAGTGCCGGACCCTTTAGGAGCAAGCCTGGACACTACAACATGCGTAAGGTGGCAACCACGCCGCCTCCTGCAGGCAGTGGCGCACCGGGCCGTGCCGCCGAGCCGCTGCAGGGCCCTGCCTCGGGGCCGCGGCCGCGGGGTTGCGCGGCGTCAGCGCACCGCCAGCGCGCACCGGATGTTCATGGCGGCCAGCTCGGTGACCAGGTGCCGGAAGACATACGGCAGTGCGACGCGCGCCAGGTGGCGCCCCGTGCCGCACTGCACGCACCGCAGCGCCAGCCGGCCACGCTCTGCGCGCGCCGCGCGCTGCTTGACATGAAAAGATGTGCTTCGGGGTGGGAAGCGAGGCCGGGTGCAGAGCAGGGTGCGCAACAAGACCTGAGCACTTCTAGTGAGGCGTCGCAGGGGCATCAAGTGTGCGCCTTTTCACAGCTCAGGACAGGCTGATGCTACCTGCTGCCCCCAGCAGCCCCAGTCACCCCATACTAAGACTATGTGACGTAATGCTGCGGCCAGGCCAGCAAAACAGCGCCTATTTTGCTGAGAGCGCCGCGCGCCGGGCATGCGACCAGAAGAGACACTCCAGCCCGGACACGTCGGGTGCTTGCACATGCCGGGGCAGGCGCCGGGGCGCACCGCCGCCGCCGGGGTGGTACCCGGCGCTCAGCACCGCGGTGGCCGGCTGCGCGCAGGCGGTGAGCAGGCTGCCGCACGCGGCGCACACGTCGGCCACCGAGTAGTCGCTCGCGGTGTGCAGGCGGTCGTGGAGCAGGTAGGCCGCGCCGTGCGCCAGCAGCGCGTCGCGCTCCATCTCGCCGAAGCGGATGCCGCCGCCGAACTTGCGGCCCTTGATCGGCTGCTTGGTCAGCGGGTTGACGGGCCCCGTGGAACGTACCTGCGCGCGCGCCCGGCGCACGGGCGTCGGGCGTCTGGTTTGGCGGGCGCGGCCCGCCTCCTTAATTTCATCGTGGTGAGGCTGGTTCGTAGTGTGCCACCGTTGTATGCTCGAGCATCGCAGCAGGCTGGTCCAGGAAACTGCCTCACATCCCATGCATGCTGCTGTCTGGCAGGGTACGGCAATTAGGGTACCGTATCCTACCCTACTCCCTACTCCACTTCAACATACAAACGCGCGGGCGCGCCTGGAACTTGTCAGAGACCATGTGGCGCAGGCGCTGGTAGTACACGGGGCCGAGGTAGATGTCGGCCGCAAACTCCTCGCCCGTCACGCCGCTCACCATCGTCTCGCCTGGCCGCGCAGGGGCCGCAGCGACTGGCGATCAGCATTCCAGGACATCGCTCTGCTCCTGCCACATCCTCCTACTGTCTGTCGCCATCCACATGATTATGCAAGCGAGCGCACAGACAGCCCAGAAACCCAGCCATGCAAACAGCCCACACCTTGTTGCATGCTTCCCGCCTGCCAATCCTGGATTACGATGGATTACGACGCGGCAGCGCAGAGCGCTTGCAGCCCTGCACCTGGTCTGCTGCACTCACACAGCGGTATGATGCTGCCGGTAGGGACACGCAAGCGCCCAGGGTATTGCAAGGTTTCTGGAGGCCGCGCGTACCGCCCAGGCGCTGGAAGCCGGACGCCTCGAGCGCGTCGCCGGCCTCGGCGGTCAGGTTGCGCGTGCTGCCGGCCGCCGCCTGGAAGGGCGACCCGTCCACAAAGCGGCCCTGCCGACGCCTGGCAGGGTCAGAGTGTGCATGGCTTCCTGCAGGGGCGGAGCGCAACATGATAGGAGCGTCCGAGGCGCCTGCGGTGCTTCTGCCATGCTGATGCAGCCAGCCGGCAAGCACTGCTAAGATTACGTGCTCTGGCAGGACGTACTTTGGCTCCAAGCACATTGGGTGTGCACCCAAACAGGCGCAATGTCTCGCCCACCTCTGCATTTGCAGGGAACTTCTGCAGCCGCATCACCAGGGTAATGCCACGGAGCATGTCTGAGAGATGATACACAGACAGCGAATTATCTCAGTCTACAACCCAGGACAACGTCTGAGCCGCCGGGAGCAGCAGAGGAGGACATGAGCAAGGCATCAGACACCGCATGCGCTCACACACGTTCCGCTTCCAGCCAGCCGACCCATGAGCGCGCCGCCTGACAGGGAAGCCACCTGCAGCGCGCCCGCCTTGCCGACCAGGCTCTCGATCAGCATGCCGATGGTCATGCGCGACGGGAAAGCGTGCGGGTTGATGATGAGGTCCGGCCTGCGCCGCACCCACACCGCGTGAGAAAATGTGTGCCTGCAGCGAGGCGACGGCACACACCCGCGCTGCCAGGTCTGCAAACAGCGCCAGCCATGTGCGCCTGAGCGCGACATGTTTGCCGCAGGCCGTCAGCTTGAACTCACAAGCTGTCGGGGGCAGGCAACTGCGCAGCGCATGCCCGTCGCGGGCGCCGGCGGCACGCCCGCGCCGGGCCTCACGCCGCGCGCCCGGGGCGTGCGGCGGGGGCGCGCCGCATGCCGGTCGCGGGCGCGAACGGCATGTCCGCATCGGGCCACAGCTGCGACAGCACGCCCTTCTGCCCGTGGCGGCTGGAGAACTTGTCGCCGACGACCGGGTTGCGGTTGAAGCGCAGCAGCACGTTGGCGCGCCGTGCGCCCGGGGCGCGCCCGGACCCCACGAGCGCCACTTGCTCCACCGTCGCCACCTCCTCGCCCTTCACCTTGCCCTTCTTGTAGCGGCCTGGCGGCCCGCGCGCGGCGGCCATAAGGCCCTCGGGCGCCGTGTCGATGAGAACCTAGTAATAAACCTAGCAACTAGCTTAGGACAAGGATGACGCGCCGCGCGCCCAGCGCGCATGCTGCGTGCCCGACCGGCGACCACCAGCGCCATGCGCTCTTTCGGCACCCACCCATCAGCAGACTGAGCGGCGTGTCGAGCTGCTTGTTGAGCTACTTGCGGACACTACTCTGTGCTGACATGCGCGAGAGCAGAATCAGCACTGTCACATGTGGTCATCGGGCGCCACAGGTGGAAGCAAAGAGTCACCAGTGATGCTGTCGAGCGCGGAGTAGTAGGCCTGGTCCGGGTATGCCACGGCGCCCACATGCGGCAGCCCGTCCGCGTCAATGCGCGCCGCGTCCGCGTGCGCGGCCTGCGCGATCGCAGCCGCCCTTCGAGGCACGACTCACTGCTGAGCGCCGTGCGCGTTTGCAGAGCCGCATTGGCCGCGCACAGGAGGCGCCGCAAAAATCACAAAACGATATGTCTGGCATGACAATGTGGACAGGATCGCACCTGGCGCGTGGATGTCAGTGGGCAGGACAGAGTCAGGGTGTCAGACTGCTGCACATCGAGCGCCCCGCGCAGTGCCCGCCAGGGCGTGGCCTCGCTGGCGCCGCACCTGCGGGCAGAGCCGCATGCCGCCCGAGACGGCGGGGCTGTCGGCCGCGGCCGGCACGTTCTGCGGGTAGCGCTGCCCGAACGCGCCGCGCGGCCGCTCCGCGAGCGGCGCCGCGCGCGCGCCCTCCGCCGCAAACGCCTGCCGGGCGGCAATGTCAGCGGGGCGGGGCTGCTGCGGAGGACGGCGCCAGAACGACTGGGAGCCCGACAGAAAGACTGACTGAGGTTTCGCAGGGTTCTTCGTGTCAAGCGTCGATCTGTGACACCTCTTAGTCCAGTACGCCTTAAATCACGATGCCGCTGACTGATAAGCGCCACACCTACACATGACAGCATGAGACGCGGCCAGCTTCAATGCCGGCATGATTGACGGGTTGCGCAGCAGCGTAGCAGTAATCACTGGCCGCGCAGCCAGAATCAGACCGCGCGCCCAGAGCCGCACCAGCTGTTTGCCGCGCTCCTCGGCCAGGTCGACCGCGTCGGTCTTGTACAGGCTGCCGTGCGCGAGGCCGCGCTGGACGGCCGCCGCGTTCAGGATCATGGCGTCCTCCATGTCGTAGCCTGCCGCGCGCGAGGGAGGGCTAGGAAACCTGCATAGGGTTTCACAAGAGGACCTGCGTGCGCATGCGCATGTGCGCTGTGTCCGCGGACCACACGCTGGCGAAGACCGCGAGGTGCTGCGCCGTGAGCTGCCACTCTGTCTTGTAATCAGTCGTCGGTCCTGGTGCAGCCCTGGTGCACGCCAGCGTCTGTCTGCTGACTGCCTTTCTCGCACGGTGCTGTCCGGAGCATGAAGACACTGCTATCATCGGGCGTATGGCCATGCAGGGTGCGGAGCAGGCGCTGCGCCGATGCAGCCAGCCCACAGGCACCTCAAGGAGGGCCGGGTTATGCCCTGAAACTAACCTAACCCTAACCCCAGCCCGGCGTGCGCGGCGGCCGCGCACCCGTGTACGCGAGCACGGCCACGACCATGTTGGTGCCGGACGGGAATTCGTCCATGCGGAACTCGCCGTAGCGTGCCGTGCGCACCAGCGGCGTCTGCGGGCTCTGCAGGCGGTACATCTTGGTGTCGGAGCGGTGCTGCAGCGCCTGCCGCGCGCCCGTCGCGGCGCGCGTCAGCGACGGCGTCGAGTCAGGGTGACGCAGAGGGTGGGTAGGGTGACGCTCCGGCGAGGCAGCCGCGCATTAAGAGGCGCGTCTCTGCGAGCGGCTTTGCCATGTGGGCTAGCATGCACCCGCCGCATCATGTCCGCAGTTCTGCCTTCGCCGCCACTGAATGCAACGCCAGCTGGCGCTCGACGCGCATGCAGGCTGCTCGGGCACGCGCGCTGGCAGCGGCCTGCCGGGGCGCCGTGGGCGCGCGCACCAGCGCGGGCGTGCCCATGGTCTGCTTGCCCATCTGGCACTGGTACATGTTGCGCGGCGACTGGTTGAAGTCCGAGAACGGCGTGAGCGAGGCCACCACGCTCAGCATGGCCGCCGGGTGCGCCTCCGCGTGCGTGAACGCCGCCGCGGCAGGGCCCTCTGTCGGCAGGCCGTCGGGGCACCTGCGGGCCGCGCGGCTCAGCCGCACGCGCCTGCAGCTGACGCCCAGGGGGCCGCGCGCGTTCCGCCGACGGCGTTCCGCCCACGGCGAGCGCCACGCCGCTCCCAGGAGTGCCCAACGGACACAGGGCTTGACGTGTCATACCCAGGAGGGAGCCCGGCGCTGTGGTTGTAAGGCTCATGGGTTTGGGAGGTGTGTGAGGGCACATGCGTGACGCGCCAGCGCCTGCAGGCCGCAATAGGTTGGGGCGGAATGACCCTATGGTTCGCGCCTGATGGACAGGTAGGTCTGCTCCAGCGAGCCGACCAGCTCGCGCGCACCGCTCGGCAGTTGCAACACCGGGCGCAGCAAGCGCGCGGACGACGTGAACAGGAACACGCCCGGATACGTGCCGCCGCGCTCGAACGGCACGTGCGCCGCCTCCAGGTCCGCCGGCACCAGCGCCTCGGGGCCCTGCGGCCGCCGTCAAGGGTTCAGCGCCTGCGCTCCCGCATGAGCAGCACATTCACGGCCACCCGCAGTGCGCAGATAGCGGGCCCACCTTAACGCCGAGCGCAAGACCCTACCGCACGGCCCCGCCTGGCCGCTGGCACCTGGAGCGCTGCGGTGCGGGCAGGCATCCCGAACAGCGACCCTGCCCACTTGGCACATGACAGAACGGCGTTGCTGGGCAACGTTGCAGGTCTCAGCGGGCGCAGGGCGTGCTGAACCCGGGACGCACACCGCGCTGGTGATGTCAGCATACTGCACGCCGGGCTGGGGGCCGTCCTCGGCGGCCAGCCGCGCGGCCTTGCAGGCCCGCAGGCGCGCCACCAGCCCGGCCGCGCGGCGCGCGTGCACCCAGCCTATGCAGCGCCCATCCAGCTGCACGCCCAGGTAGGCCGGCCAGGGCGGCGCCGTGCCCGACCCCGGCGCCCCGGGCAGCATGCCGAGCCCCGCCGCGACCTGCCACCCGGCGCGCGGCCGCGCGTTGGCGGCCGGCCGCCTGTGCGCCAGCTTGCGGAGACGCGGGCGGATGAGGGCATGCAGTTACCCGATAATGCAGCCCGCCTTGATGGCCACGACAGGCATGCCAGCGCAGCACTTGATGGAGCGCACGCCAACCATAGGCACACGCTCGAGAAGCTACAATTGCTCCAGCCCACCTCACGATCAGAGCTCGCGGCGCGCTGCCGCCCTGCCAAGACGGCCGGGCGCCAGGGCACGCGCCATGGCAATGGCGGCCTGCACGCTCTCGGCCTCGCCGGGCGGCGCGGTCACGACGCGGCAGGCGGCGGTCAGGTGCAGCAGCAGGCCGCAGGGCGAGCCGTCGGGTGTGTGCACGGGGCACATGAAGCCCCAGGAGTCCGGCAGCAGCTTGCGCACGGCCGTCGTGCGCAGCTCCGCGAAGTACGCGCCGCGGTGGATGCAGCGGAAGTGCGACAGGTACCTGCGAAGGCGCCGCGCCCGGGCGGCTCAGCCGCTTTCTCATAGGGTAGCACGCACGCTGGTGGCAGCGCATATGGTGGCGTTGATTTGGTGCAGCACACACAGTGTCACTCTCTGCGTGGTGCTGCTGCACGGTGTAGGGTTTAGGGTACGCGGCGCGCCGGAAAAAGTTGAGCTTCTCGGCCACGATGGTGAAGCCGGACGCCTGGCTGAGGTCAATGTTGGAGCCGCTGCCGGTGCCCAGGTTGCCCGTGTTCAGCAGGTACTCCACCTGCGCGCGGCGCAGCAGGGTTCCAAACCCTATCTGTCGGCCGGGCCATTGGACCCGCTGCCGGTCCCCAGGTTTGCCTGTGTCGGCAGGTACTCCACCTGCGGGCACAGCGACAGGGTTCCGAGCCCCGTCGGCCAGGCCGCCTGCCGCAGCCGGCACAGCGTGCGCTCGCCGCATGCGAGTCGAGGCCGGGGAGCGCTGCCGCACGACGCCCTGGGCGGCTGCGCCGCAGCAGCGCGCCTGCAGGAGCGCCGCTCGGAAGTGCGGAGGGCGGGCTGCGGCCCACCTTGCGCCCGATGTCGGGCAGGCGGCCGGCGGCGCGCTTGACGTACGCCTCATCCCGCAGGTTCACCGTCTCCGGCGCGCGCTCCAGGTCGCGCACCACCTGCGCAGGCGCACACGCAACTCCTACCCTTGTCCCACAGAGTAGGTTTAGCCAGGGTAGGCACTGCCTAAGCGCGTCCCAGGCCGCGCGCCACCTGCGCGGGCGCACGCGCGCTGAGTCGCATCCGCCAGGGGGCGGCCGCCAGCGCACCCCCGGACGACGCGCGACGCGCGGCACACGCAGCGTGACAGGCGCGGCATGCGCGCACGGCGCCAGCGTCGAGGCCGCCGGCGCGCCCGTCCGCCCGGCCTCTCTAGGACCCACCGCACCGGGCTCGCGTTCGTCCCCTTGCATGCGCCGCTCGCGTGCGCCACTGTCAACCGCGACGCGACTGCCCGCGCGTACATCCTCACAGTCAGGGTTGGGCGCACGGGGGCGTGAGGGTGCCGGGCCGCGCCTGCTCGCGGAAGGCCGCCAGGCCGCTCGCCAGCTGGTCGGCGGTGAACTTGGCCAGCAGCGCGCCCGGCAGCAGCGTCTGCGCCCCGCCAGACGGCTCTTCTGACCACGCGCGGGTGTGCCTCTGCTGATGGCAAGGCGATGCCGCAGCAGCGTGTCCAGCTGCTGCGTCTGGCTGTTGTGGAAGCTGTCTTGGGGAGCGCGGGCCCCGCGCACGACGCAAGGGCAGGCGCGGCACATCCCTTCGCTACACAAGGAACTTCTTCCACTGAACTAGGATATTAGGCCAGTCGTCTGCGCCTCCAAAACGTGTCCCGACTCCCTACAACCCCACCCTCAAGGCCAGGACCTCGTGGTGCGGCAGCGCGTCGGGGTTGTCCTCGCCGCACGCGCCGCTCGCGAGCGCCAGCAGCTTGGCCACCATGGCCAGCAGCAGCGCGAACTTGTCGGCCGGCCGCGGCAGGTGCACAAACACGCAGCGCTCGAGCAGCGCCTCGCCGGCCTGCGCGCGCGCGCACCCTCCAGCGCCGCCGCCCAGCGCGCTGGCTGCTCACCCTCCCTGTGCCACTTACAACGCACAGCGCACCGCTCGGGGATGCACCTGCGTGTCCCTCTCCACACCATCGCATCAGATAACGGACTGCTTGGGCGCCTACGTATGGCTGGCGGCTGCTCTGGCGCGCGCGCGGGCGGCGCGCCTGCAGGTCGGAGAGCCGCGGCGGCAGGTCGAGCGCGCCGCGGAAATGGCGGCCGAGGTGCTGCAGGCACTGCGCGCGCGTGCGCAGGCCCGTGGCGGCCGCCGCGCGCAGCAGCTGCTCCGCGCTCCGCCACAAACGCGCCGCCGCCCTCTGCGCGCCCGCGCGTCCGCGCTCGCTCCACGGGCAGCCGCCCCATGCAGGACACCGTTCCGTTTCGCGCACTGCGCTGCCAGTACTTTCCAAGGAACAACAGCATATCTGGCCCTGCGTACGGGCACGATAAGCACAGCGGCATGTCCACGCAACGTGTGGAGCCCGGCAGGCCGGGGCAGCCTGGGCGCGCGCACCCGCGTCCTGCGGCGCGGACGCGACCAGGTAGCCGAACAGCTCGCGGTCGGATGCCTCCACGAAGCACTTGAGCAGCACGCCGACCGGGATGAAGAACTCCGCGCGCCGGATGGCGAACGCGAAGTTGACCGCGCCGTCTGTCAGGTAGTGGCAGCGCACGGTCGCGGACGTCTCGTCCGGCCGCACGCACCTGCGCGCGCCCGCGCCGCGGGCTCGCCGGGGTGCGCGCGCCGACAGCGGAGCTTGCAGAAGCCCTCTATGTACCAAAAATTACAACCTTGCACAATAACGACCACGAGCGTTCATTTCCCATGATGTAGTCAGAAAAGCGCTTGTGCGGCCGTGGCTGCTGGTGTCCGGGGAGGGTGGCGGCCCGGCAGTGCGCGCGCCGGATCAGCGTGCCCAGATCGGTGTAGTTGGAGCCGCGCTTGCGGAAGGCGCCGCGGCGCAGCGCCATGATGTAGTGCCGGCGCTGCTGCACGAGCAGGCGGATGATGCGCTCGATGCCGTTGCAGATGAAGTAGCCGCCCATCTCCACCGCCTCCTCGCGCCGCGCCACCAGCTGCGGCCTGCGCGCGCCCGCTGCCGCTGTGCTGCATGCCAGATACGAGCCACTGCAGGTTTGGTTTAGGTTTGCATGCCGCCGATTTCCACCGCCTCCTCGCACCGCGCGACCAGCTGCGGCCTCTGCGCGCGCCCGCTATGGCCGCTGCCACTGTGCTGCGAGCCAGATGCGAGCCACTACAGGCCAGGGCTAGGTTTGCATGCAAACCGCCGTCCACTTGATGTCTCATCCATGCATGCCTTCACTTGACAGACAATGCCATAACTTAACCGAGGCCACCCCTCACAAGGGGTGATGCTGCATGACAGGGCGCAGGTGCGCGCGCGGCCGGACAGGCCCGGCAGAGGGGCAGGGCGCACTGGGACAGGTTGCGCAGGTAGCAGGCGCGGCTCTTCACCATGATGGGCAGGTGGCCCATGCGCTGCTGCACGCGCACGGGCGGCGCGCCCTCCTCCGCGATGACCAGGTCCATCTGCAGCGCCGCCTTGTACGTCGTCCCCTGCGCGCTCTCCGACGAGTGTCCGAGCGCGCGCGGCAGCGGTGTGTTTCAAACGCATGTATGAACGCGCGCGGCAGCGGTGTGCTTGAAGCAGCAAGCAGCCAGTGGCTGCTGGTGAGGTGTGCACCGCCTAACATTACAGAGTGGCTGCTTACAATATCTGGGGAGGATAGCAACTGTAAGGCTCCATACACAGGACGCAGAAGTGATGCATGTGTGTGTTAAGTGCAGGTGGCTGCATGCACGCTCATTTCTTACCATATTACATGGCAGACATGCTTGCCTGCATTTAGAAATCACTGCGGTGACTTCTTGTTGCACGCGGTCACTGCCACGGCACTGCACATGCCACCGCTCCTTATAAGATTGTTTGTTGAAAGCTAGCTGCAAGTATATGCAGAGGACCAGGGAGGACACCGCTTCGCGGCAGTCGCGCGGGAAGAGGCGCTTGTCCGCAACGCCGGTGGCGTCATCCTTGACCGGCCGCCCCAGCACCGGGCTCTCAAACCAAACGCGGTGCCGCTTCTTCGTCAAAGTGTGCTCAAACTGCACGCCCAACACAACACAAGTTCTCAACGACTCTCACAGTGCCACACACTCACTGTACGCTCTCATGCAACTAACTAACAGACGCAATGCTGGCCTGCAAAGCCAAAAGCACATAAAGAGAGCGTTCATAAGCATGCATGGAAATGACCAGAGTGCAGTCTTACAGTTGCGCTACAGTGCATACAGACTTCTTTCCACTGTGTGTTTATCTCAAGTCAAGCTGAGTCTCAGAGCGCATATGCATAATGACACATGCAAGTTTATTTATACACACGCAGCGGAGTTTGCTTTGGCCCGCACCTCCACAGGCTGCAGCTCTTGCAAGACCCGCTCGAGTCCCTCCGATATGAAGTAGTCGAAGGAGTCGATGTGCGGCCGCACAAGCTCCTCCAAAGCCGCCGGCACCGCGAAGGGCGCCACCATGCGGGGCTTGCCCTCAGCCGTTGTTCACATGCTGACTCCTAAGGTGCAGCGCCACACTGCGCAGCTTACGGGCCGCGAACACTTTTCGAGTCCCGTGCACTCCCAGGAGCCTGCACTCCAAGACCCCAGGCCAAAACCTGCCAAGCAACTCAGCCCCCAGCTCCTACTTGTCTCTACACACACGCAGGTAAAAGGCGCGCGGAGCAGAGTCTGTAAAGTACGCGAGTTCTAAGGAGATAGGCTTGGAGGTGCAGTGCGGCAAGTGCGGAGCGGGTCCGGCTCCGGCGCTGGCGCAGGCTGCGCGGTGTCCCTTTATCACGCCGCAATGGCGAGCGGAGCGGCGGCTGCCCAGACGGAGAACCTCGGGGAGACTCTCATACCCGTCATAAACAGGCTGCAGGACATCTTCTCCCAGGCGCGCCCCTTGTCAGGACTGCTGGACCGCAGCGCACAGTGCACAGTCGCATGCAGTGTGCGGAGCCGCTACGTGCCAAAGCAGGCACTGGCAGGTTCAGCGTCTTGTGCTGCTGTCCTCTGGCGGTCGTTCTGGCACTCGTGACCTGTGCTATTTGCAGTGGTTGGTTTAGCGTGCAACAACGTCTGCCAGGCGCCCCCTGGCTGCTGGCATTGCTCATTGCTGTGCCAATTTGGCTCGCGTGCGCTTGCGCTGCCCCCTGCTATGCGCTGAGGGCAGCTGGTCGGGGCGGCGTGCTCGTATTTGTGAACAAGAGCTGTGGGGTGTCTGCCACCCAGGAACCTTGTTGCACGCCCTGTCCGGTGTTGGCAGTGTGCGAGAGAGCTACATGCAAACGTTATGTTGCGGGCTCTGTTTGTGTTCCAGATCTGTCGGTGACAGTCCCCTGGCTTGATGAGCCTTGGCAGAGCGCTGGGCGCCCTTGCACATCTGGTGCACTAGCATAGCAGTCCCCACCTGCAATGAACGTTGAGTGGCAGTCTCACAAAGTGCTTAGCAAGAGGTAGCCCGGCCTCGGTAGCGCACAGCAATGCTGGACTTGCTGGTCAGCTGGCGCCACTGGCGGCAGTCCCGTGTAGCTGGTGTTGGCCCTGTATTCCGCGCGTCCCCGCTGGTACTCACGGGCGAGGACAACTGGTTATATAGCTGCGCGTTAGTGGCAGGGGCGCTGAACGTGACGCCCATGGTTCTGCTTCGGGAGCAGGCCCTCTTGGGTGCCTCGCTATCAGGGGCCTGCTGCTCCGTCTAGGTTGACAGACACCCAGAAGCGCTGACAGCCAGAACACCTACACCTAACGGCCATACGCAAGGGCGCCGCCATTCCTGTCAGCGCGTTCGCACAATAGCAGACGGCGGCGCGGCGGCCGCGCGGGTGACGCTGGACTTTGGGCACCAGCCGTCACTGTAGCGCAGCCGCCCAGCAGCAGACGGCGGCGCAGCGGGCGCGCGCAGGTCACGCTGGACTTTGGCCATTACGATGGCGTATTTGCCCAGCAGCAGACAGCGGGGCGGCGGGCGCAGGTCACGCTGGACTTTCGGCACCGCCGTATGGTAGCGCGCCCGTATAAAATCAAAAAGCAGACGGCGGGGGCGCGCGCGCGCGCAGGTGACGCTGGACTTCAAGCTGGACCTGCCGCAGGTTGCCGTCGTGGGCAGCCAGAGCAGCGGCAAGAGTAGCGTGCTGGAGGCGCTGGTCGGGCGCGACTTCCTGCCGCGCGGGCCGGAGATCTGCACGCGCCGCCCGCTCGTGCTGCAGCTGGCGCGCGCGCGCCGCGCCCGCTTTCCTGAGGAAGGAGTCCTGTGGCTTTACAGCTGTGCTTGTAAGGCATGGGAGCGGGTTGTTGCGTACGCGTGTGTTGTGTGCACAACTGCACTTGCCGTATATTGTCCGTGTGTTTGCAGACGAGGTCAGAAAGGAAGTGTGCATAGCCTCCCTCATCAGGCACTTGTACAGCGCAAGTGCATGCGCAGTCATGGTGCGTGCGCGCTGCCGCAAGGCGTCACGCGGCGCCAGCGCGCGGGCCGCGCAGGTGAAGCTGCCGGCGGCGGCCGGCGCGGCGGGCGCGCCGCCAGAGTGGGGCGAGTTCCTGCACTGCGCGGGCAAGCGCTTCTACGACTTTGATCGCATCCGCGCCGAGATCCTGGCGGAGACGGAGCGGCTGGCCGGGTCCAACAAGGGCGTCTCCGACAAGCCCATCCGGCTCAAGATCTGCAGCCCGCACGTGCTGTGCGGCCCCGGCCTGCTGGGACCTCTTGTTGCAAAAACGGGTTTGCAGGCACCGTGCCGACAGGCTGTCAGGCGGCAAGGCGAGGGGCCAGGATTGCCATGCAGAGGTTGAGCAGTGCCTCAGGTGCACTCACGCCCCCATGCTGTGTACCCGCCACGAAGCGAGAAGCGTACGGGCCAGCGGCGCTAGGGACCAGCCGCGCATTTGTCAAGATCACAATCGCCCAGCGACATGCTGCGGACTGCGGGCATCAGCGTGTGACCGCATAGGGCGGGGCAGGGCTGCGCCCATGCACCCTATACAGCCGCCTGCTGCGGCCGCTACCCCACCGGCCGCCCCGCATGCGGCTGTGAAGGCTTGAATGGGTGCAGCCCTACCCTACCCTAAACCTGCCCTTCCGGCCGCGCTGCGTGCGGGCCAGGACGATGATGCTGGTGGACCTGCCGGGCATCGCCAAGGTGCCCGTCGGCGACCAGCCGCATGCGGCTGTAAAGGCTGCATGGGTGCAGACCTACCCTACCCTAAACCTTGCCTTACAAACCGTGCCGCATGTGGCGCAGGACGATGACGCTGGTGGACCTGCCGGGCATCGCCAAGGTGCCCGTCGGCGACCAGCCGGGCGACATCGAGGCGCGCATCCGGCGCGCGGTGCTGGAGTACATCCGCCACCCCACCTGCCTCGTGCTCGCGGTGTCGCCCGCCAACGCGGACCTGGCCAACAGCGACGCGCTCGAGCTCGCGCGCGCCGTGGACCCCGAGGGCCGGCGCACCATTGGTGCGGCGCCGCTCGGGCCCTGCGGGCGTCCGCCCGGCGCACCGCGTACGGCCAGGGTGGAAGGCAGTGGGGGGTTGTCAAGTTACAGCGCTCGACCTGCATCTGTACGAGCCATCCTGCTCGCCAGTCCTGACTCGCCCACAGACAAGAGAGGTAGAAAAGGAGGCCATGCGCTGGAGCTCACGCGGCCCGTCACTGTCGAGGGTCGGCGGACGAGCTGTCCAGAGCGTTCCTGCACTTCCTGCGAAAAGCCCGGCAGGGCGGCAGCCGCGCGCTGGTTGTCAGCGCACGGTGGCGGCGCTGAGGAGGCGCGCCTGCCCGCGCCGAGGGGCCAAGCAGCATAGAGCTGGTCGGGCTTGATGTTGTTTCTAAGTGTTTCTGACTTTAGCCCTGTCTCCCTATTGAGTCTGCGCCGGCGCGCGCGCAGGCGTGCTGACCAAGCTGGACATCATGGACCGCGGCACCGACGCGGCGGCGGTGCTGCGCAACGAGGTCATCCCGCTGCGCCTGGGCTACGTGGGCGTCGTCAACCGCAGCCAGGCCGACATCATGGGCCGGCGCAGCATGCGCGACGCGCGCGCCGGCGAGGCCGCCTTCTTCGACGCGCACCCGGAGTACCTGGAGGTGCGTTTGATGCTGTCAGCAGCGCGCCCGGAGTACCTTGATGTAGGGTTAAAGGGTACCTCGATGTAGGGTTAGTGCTCTCAGCAGCGCGCTCGGAGCACCTCGAGGTGCACATGATGCCCTCAGCAGCGCTGTGCAGTGTCCTTGACCCTCCACAAATGTCACCCAAGCCAGTGCGTTGGTAAACTGGACACGTGCTAAACCCTGCGTGTTAGCCGTTATGCGCGCTGGATCAAGCGAGTAATTGGCCACCCTCTTCAGTGGGGTGATGCACACTCGGAGCTGGCCAAGCATAGCCAAGTGCAGCAACTGGCAGAAAGGTGTGTAGGCCTCTGTAGGCCTCTGCCGCTGGTCAGCAAGCCTGCAGCGCTGCCTGTAGGGAGCGATGCGCACTGTAGCGTGTAATGGTGTGACATGCTTCATGGCGCGCGCGCGCAGGTGGCGCCGCAGTGCGGCATCGGCGCGCTGGCGCGCGCGCTGAACCGGCTGCTGGTGGAGCACATCCGCGGCGCGCTGCCGGGCCTGCGCGCGCGCCTGGACGCCACGCTGGAGCGCCGCGCGGCCGAGCTCAAGACGTACGGCGAGCTGCCGCCCGGGCACACGCCCGCGTCCAGGTGTGGCCCGGAAAAGGGTGTATCAGTAGGGCTAGGGTAGGGTAGGGTATGACCGTCAGAGAGCCATGCGGTGTCAGCGTCTGCGAGCCAACTCTTGTGGCGAGCCGCTCCCCGGATGCATGCCCGCCTCCAGCTGTCGCCCGCACACAGTGTGCGGGCGCTGTGCAGGGGCGCGCTGCTGCTGCAGCTGCTGGACGCGTACGCGGTGCGGTACAGCGAGATGCTGGACGGCCGCAGCTGCCACATGCCCGTCAGCGAGCTGGCCGGCGGCGCGCGCATCCGCCACATCTTCCAGGAGATCTTCGTCACCGGCCTGCAGAACCTGAACCCGTCCGGGCACGCCGCCCGCGCTGCCGCGCCGCGCGCTGGACAGGAACTGAAGTCTGCAGTTCTTGGCATGGGCTGGTCGGCGGTGCTAAAACTTTGTGGTGGTATCTGTTGACCGCTATGGTGTCTGCAGTAGGGAATTGTTGCCTAGCGAGTGGGATGGCGCGCATTGGCACTTTTTGCATTATGGTGTCAGTTGGTACGCAGTGCCACAAATATTGTCTCCAAACAGGCGTTATTGCGCTGGCTACATTTCACAGCTGGTGGGTTGCTCTTGGCATGATTACCAGGATCACAACGCGCCTGGATGCGAGTGTGGTGCGAGCGCGCGGCGCAGCGAGCTGACAGACGAGGACATCCGCACGGCGATCAAGAACAGCGGCGGCGTGCGCGGCACGCTGCTCATCCCCGACGCACCGTTCGAGCTGCTCGTGCGCCGCGCGATCGGGCGGCTGCTGACGCCGGCGCTGCAGTGCAAGGAGTTCGTGCACGCAGAGCTGCTGCGCATTGCCGGCCAGTGCGCGCCGCCCGACATCGGCCGCTTCCCGGCGCTGCAGGCGCGCGCGTGGGGGCCCTTACCGTAATGCATGTCTGCCTGGCCCTGATCTGGGCCGCCTGGTTACTGGGCAATCAGTTGTTTGCGCTTGGCAAAAGGGAGTGTGAATGCTCTAAGCGCTGAGCTGCAGCGCTGGTGAGCCGCTGCACAAAGCCACACGCGGTGCATGTACGAGCGCATCTGCGCGATTAACCGCCCCGCCACAAGCAGCATGGCCGCCCAACTGCCACCTGCGATGTGACATCCGCTGTCTGACCTCGCCTGACTCAATGATGCTGGGGTGGGGTATAGGGTATATCCTTACCCTATGCCGACAGTGGGAGCGCTGCGCGCAGGCCAACCTGGTGGCCGCGGTGGAGGAGTTTGTCGCGGACGGCGCGGCGCCCGCGGAGCGCATGATCCGCGACCTGGTCGCGTGCGAGCACTCCTACATCAACACTGACCACCCCGCCTTCATCGGCGGCTCGCGGGCCATCGCGCAGGCGCGGCCCGCCGCCGCCCGGCGGCGCCCTCTGCAGGCCCTCCAGGTTTCCAGGGACGGGGGCGGCAGTGCCTGGCTGCAGGACGCGGGCGCGTCTGCTACGCGCTGCAGCCTGCTTCTGCACGCCCTGAGCGCCCTGGGAGGAGGTCCAGTGCGGCTAAATAATGGGCCTCAGAAACATCTGCACCCCAAGCGAGTGTCAGGGATTGCCATTGATGCCCCTGCACGACGCGCGCCAGGTCATGGAGCGGCGGGCGGCCGCAGAGGCCGGCGTGGAGGAGAGCGCCTCGGACGCCAGCGGCCCGCGCGACGCCCACCCGCACGCCCGCGCGCGCTCCTCAGGTGGCCGCTGCCTCGTAGCTGCGCACGGCTCGCGCGCGCCCCTCGAGCGCAGAGTGTGAAGAGGGGGCAGGCGCCCTGAGGCCGTGGCGGGGCGTTGCTGCTCGGCGAGGCTGCGGGTACCCAAAGTGGGCATTGTCGTGTGGCGCTCGTGAAGACATGCTGGCATGGCTGGCGTGGCGGGTGCCATAGTGGGTGTTGCGAATTGTTGCGCTGGTGGAAAATATGCCTGCGTGGCGGGTGCAAGGTGGGTGCTGCTGTGTGTTTCTCATATGAATAAACGCTGGCATGTGTGGTTGCAGCGCCTCCTCAGGAGCGTCCGGCGTCCGGCGGACGTGCGGCAGACAGGGACGGGGCAGGCCCTCGGCGCGCAGGCAACATCGGGGAGGCGAGCCACAGCGGCAGCAGCGCGGGGCTGCCGCTGGTGCGCGGGCGCGGGGGCGTCGACGCGCACGCCAATGCGAACGCCAAACCTGGCTTGAAGGTGCGGTGCTGGAGAGGCCTCATCGCTTGATGGGCGCGTGTATTGGCGCCAGACCATGCCTGGAGGCTTGCCGTCGCTGCATGGCCATTGTAGCTGTGTCGTGATGCGAGGACCTGCTGCCAGGCTGCCCCGCTACTGTAACGGAGCCCGTGCGGCTGCCTTGTTGCAAGGTGTGCGGCGCCCGCCGTGTGGCGCTTGCGGGCGTGTGCTGCGCGCCCTGTGACCTCCTCGTGCCCCGCTCGTTTGCGTGTGCACCCTGTGGGGCCCCGTGTCATCACTGAGCTCTGCATGTCTTCCCACCAGCCAAAGCTCAAGGCTAGCTGGCACCTTCAAGGAGTTGGCACTCCCTTCTACCCTGCGCGCCCCAGATCACACCCTCGCGGCCGGCAGAGCCTGCGCGTCTCAGTGCGCGCGCACCCGCTGAAGGGCGTGGAGCCGGAGCTGTTTGCGCCGGAGGACTTGCTGGAGGCGCGGGGGGCCGGGGTGGGGGCCGCCGGGTCCAGCGGTGCCAGGTCGGGTGCAACATCGCCGCGTGACGCGCCAGAGCCGCACGCGGCGGCGGCGGCGGCAGCCACGGGCGGCGGCGGCGGCGGCGGCGGCAGCGTCGGGGGCAGCTCCTGGTTCAGCCACTGGTTCGGTGGCAACTTGCGCGAGAGCGCGCACAGCGGCGCCGCGCTCGCGCAGCCTCCGAATGTGCGCCCTGTCCCTGTCCGTCGTGCGCGAGGCGCGCCGCGCGCGCGCCTTGGTCCACAACTGCCAGCGCGCGACTTGCAGCGGGTTGTGTCATGTGCAAGGCCTGCAGTGCTGTGCATGGCGTTGCCATGCTGCTGCTTTGTCCGGCCTTGGGCGACGCGGGTGGGCGGTGCGAGTTGGCAAGCGCAACAGAGAAGCTGTCCCAACAAATCAGTCGCCGGCGAACGACTGCCGCTCCATCTGTGCGCGTCTGCCGTGCATGCATGCCGAGCGGGCGCGAGCGGCAGCGCCGGCGCGGCCGTGCAGACGCTGCGCGTGCCGGTATGCGCGACGCCATGTATGCGTGCTGGGCGGGCGCGAGCGGGGGCGCATGCGCGGGCGCGCAGACGCTGCGCGTGCCGGTCAGCGCGACGGAGCAGGAGGAGGTGCCGGTGGAGGTCACGCGGCTGCTGGCGGAGGGCTGCTTATTGGGCTCGTGCGCTGAACCTAACCCTAACCCTAACCCTAATACGCGCGGGCGCGCAGACGCTGCGCGTGCCGGTCAGCGCGACGGAGCAGGAGGAGGTGCAGGTGGAGGTGACGCGGCTGCTGGTGGAGGGCTACTTTGGGCTCGTGCGCGCGAGCCTGCAGGACGCGGTGCCCAAGGCGGTCATGCACTTCCTGGTCATGCGCGTGCAGCGCGGCCTGCAGCAGCACCTCATCCGCACGCTGTACCGGTGCGCCCGCCCGGCCGCGCCCGGCGCCTGGAAGAGCCGAGCTGCATGCATACGGAAGCGATGCACGAGCGGCTCGGGAGCCGGGTGCAGCCGGCAGCTGGTCGCGCGCATGCAGCGCGGCCAGCAGCAGCACTGCATCTGCACAATGCTCTGCTCTGGCTACTCGAGCGGGCCTCGAGGCTGCCATGCACCTGGCTGTTTTTGGAGGCGGCTGCTTGTGACCCACGTGCAACGGGCGCAAGGCTGAAGCCACATGGCGGAGCAGGGGCATGCGCTCCGCTGTGGACCTGGCGAAGCATGGCTGCAGCGGCCGCACACAACGCCAGAAGCCACCGTGCATGTGAGTATCTACCATATATTACTAGGTACAGTATCTTGCTGAGGCCAAGGCGTGAGAGTCCCGCGGCGGCGGCGCCGCAGGGAGGAGCTGTTCGCGGACATGATGGCAGAGCGCGAGGACATCGCGGCCAAGCGCGCGGCGTGCCAGGCCGCGCTGCGCGCGCTGCGCGAGGCGCAGGCGACCATCGAGACGCTGCCGCAGGCGCGCTCGCTCGCTGAACGCTATCATGCCTAATTCAAGTGGGTGCAGGAGCCTTGTGCGGCCACATCGTGCATGCTGCACGAGGTGGTGGTTTCTCTTTCGGACTCGGTGGCGTGGCAGCCGCGCCGCTCGTGACCGGGGCTCACGTGCGGCCGCAGGCGCTGCTGTCGCGCATCAACGCCGCGCAGCGCACGGCCAGCGGCCTGCTGACGATCAGCCCCGCGCGCGCGGCGCCGGGCGCGGACTCGCCGCTCACCCCGGGCGGCCCCTTCAGCGGCGCGCCGCTGCGCAGCGCGTTCTCGCCGCTCGCCAGCGGCGGCGCGCTCGGCGGCGGCGGGTCAGCCGGGCTGGGGAACCCCAACCCTGCGCTGCCGCCGCGGGGCGCCCAGAAGGCGCTCGGCAGCGCGGCGCGCCTGGCCGTCGTGGCCATGGCGTCCGCGGGGCCGCACGCGGGCGCGGAGCCGGAGCGGGATGCGGAGCTGGGGCCCCGGCACCCCTTTGCGGCCTGAGAGTGTATTGCGCGGTGCTGCTGCATGTGTTTGCTGAGGGCCAGGTGGGTTGTGTACTTGTATTGCGAGCGTCAGATATGCACGTTTGTATGTTTTGAAGTGCGGGCGCGGAAGTGAACTAGAGCGGTGTGCAACAACCGCTGTCTTGGCACCATGGCAGCTTTATTACTGTCTGTTTGAGGCAGTTGCGTGCAGGCCGGGTGTGGTTCTCGTGCTGAACAGGCTCTGTGGCTAATCTGAAGCGCTTGCCTGCCTACAAACCTGGTGACACTTGCGCTTCCTTGCTTCTGCCGCTCGCATCTACACTCTTGAGCGCATCTACTAGCACAGTTTGCAGGGGGCAGGGGAGGCGCGCGCACGCGTCGCGCCCTGCCTAGCAGGGGTGCGCTGCATGCATGACCAGAATACACAAACAAATGGACTACAACGTGTCTTCAGCAAGTGCTCAACGCTCGAGGGCGCAGCCCTCCAGCGTGCCATCAATACCGTGCCCAAGTCCGCTCCCGCCAGACACGCTAGCCCACCCAGCCGGGCAGGGGTTCCCCGCCGGCACGCGCCACGGCCAACCACTCCCTGCGCGCCGCCGCCAGCTCGGCCTCCAGAGCAGCTTTCCGGTCCATGGCCGCCTCCATGGCGTGCCGGCGCTGGGCCGGGAGCTGCGGGCAGCCCGCCTCTATCACCTTTACGATCGGCGAGGCGCTGGGCGCAAGCCGCGTTTCCAGCGCGGCGGCTACCGCGTGCAGCTGCTCCTGGTGGGCCTGCGCGGCTGCGGTGAGCTCCCAGTGGGCGTCTGCGCGCAGGGCGCGGCGCACACCGCGCACCGTCTGCGCCTGCGCCCACTCCGCCGGGGTCATGCCGGCGGCGCGCCAGCGGTCTGGCAGCACCCCCTCGGCGGTGTGCTCCGGGGCCCCCACCCCCGCCGAAGATGCTGACGCCTCCCAGCCAGGCAGGGGCTCCTCGTCATTGCCAGCGCGCGCCAGGGCCCGGCATTCCTCGCAGGCGGCCGCCAGCTCAGCCTCCAGGTCTGCCTCCCGCTCATCGCTCGAGTCCGCAGCGTGCTGACGCTCCGGCGCCCTTGCCGGACATTCTGTCCCCACCCAGCCCGGCAGGGGGTCCTTGCCAGCGCGCGCCACGGCCAGCCACTCCCTTCGAGCGGCCGTCAGCTCAGCCATCAGAGCCGCATCCCGATCCGCGCTCTTGACAATAGCGAGATGGCGGTCGAAAGCGAGCTGTGGGTAGCCCGCCTCTACCACCTTGACGATCGGCGAGGCGGTGGGCGTCAGCCGCGTCTGCAGCGCGGTCAGTATCGCACGCAGCGTGTCGTGATGTGCGCGCGCTGCCAGAGCAGTCTCGCGGCTGGCGCCCGCGCGCAGCTTGCGGCGTGAGGCGCGCAGGGGCTGCGCCTGCGCCCACTCCATTGCAGTCATCCCCACGGCGCGCCAGTGGTCCGGCAGCGCCTTCTCAATCGCGCGCTCCGCTTTCCACGTGCGGTACCACTCGACGACTTGCGGCGTCCCGAGGATTTTCTTGACCGGTGCAACATCGTCGACGGCCATGTTGAAGCGCTCGTTGAATGCTTTGAGCAGCGCGACGTCATCAGGCTTGCCCCCCGCCCCGGTCGCCCCTGTGGTTGCGGCCATCTGCGGCATCAAGCGCGCCTGATGGTGTCTGCGGTCTGTGCGCGCTGCAGGCAAACTCGCCGAGGACAGCACAGCAGGTTTTTTAAGTTTTTTGACTGTAGGGCATATTCAAAGAGCAAAGAGCAGTCGTCGAAGTCGATCGCATCGCGGATTCCAGGCCCGCATGGTCCCCCTTTACACATATGGCTCACAGCAGCCGAGCACACTGTGATACCCAAACCACGCAGTCGCGCTGATGCTGGAACCGCGGTAGCTGAAGCTCCCCACCTGGGGAGGGAGGGCGCCCGATGAGCCGCCGCGGCGCCCGCGGCGCGCTCACCCTGCTGCTGGCCCTGGCGCTGGCCGGCGGCGGCCTGTGCCTCGACCGGCTGCGTCTGCACTCTGCGCCGCGCCACGTCCGCAACCAGCACATGCAGCAGCGCGCAGCGGCGGTCTATGGCAGCTACCGCAGCCGGCTGATTATGCTGCAGCAGCGCCCGCGCGTGCTGATCTATACCTGCAACAAGGCGCAGCTGTGCGGCGGGCTGGGCGACCGGCTCAAGGGCCTGGTCAGCACCTTCGTCCTGGCGCTGCTGACGGACTCGGAGTTCATGGTGGACTGGGAGGAGCCGGTGCGGCCCCGCCGGGCGCGCCCGGTGCTCGCGCGCACTCCGTAACTCCCACACGCTCCTGCTCTCGGCGGGGCGGGGGCGCGCGGGCCCTGGCGCGGCGTGCAGCGTGACACGGCGGGCTGGCGCAGCAGCAGAGGAGCTTGTTTACAGCTGCTCCGCGGCGCGCAGGTGCCGCTGCGCACGGCGTTCGTGCTGGACACGGTGCCGCCGGACGTGCCCGGCGTGCGCATCGCGGCCGCCAATGCGACCAACTTCGGCTTCGTCGACATCCACATGAACAACAAGGCGCTCAGCTACCTGCGCAGCCTGGACTTTGACGCGCTGTGGGCCGGCAACGACGTGGTCAACGTGCGCTGGAATGGCGCGCTGTGGAACCACCTCATCCTCAACGCGCACCTGTGGCCCGCGGCCGAGCGCTACGGCCTGCAGACGCTCAGCAAGCGCCAGGCGCGGCCCGCGCCCGGCTTTCAGGGCCCGTGAAGTCCGCCGGTCTCCCCCCCCCCCGTTGGGAGGCGCACCCAGGTCGGCACTCTGGGCCCTCCTGGCCCTGCCCTTCTGGCGCTGCCGCGCCCCTGTCCTGTCGGCAGATGCGCAGCCCCGCTCCCACGCCTTGGCCCCTGCCCCAGCCGGCGAGCGCAGCGGCGGCCCGGCCGACTGGCCGAATAGCGTGGCTGCCGCAGGCGCCTGCCTGCGCAGCCGTGCGCTGGAGCGCGCCAGGCGCTGGACAGGGTGCATGGGCGCGCGCGCGGCTCGGCGGGGCTGAGCAGGCATCCCAGAGTGGCGGCGCAGGCTCTGCACATGCAGCGAGCGCGAGTGGGCGCGCGCGCGCGCAGATGTTCGAGGTCGTCATGCACCTCTTCTTCTCCAAGCCGACGCGCGAGATGGTCGCGCTGGCCGACGAGACGCTGAGCAGGCTCGCGAGCTCGCCGCTGAAGATCGGCGTGCAGATGCGCATCGGCGGCGGCGACTGGAACGACCCCATGCGCTACCGCGGTGAGCGCGCCGCCGCCCGCGCACAGCAAATCTGACTCCTACCCAAGCCTCACCCTATGGCCGCATCGGACCCCCTGCGCCGCCGCGTCGGGCAAGCCGCCGTTGCTGTCGAGAGCGTCTGGCACCTGGCTCGTTGTGCAAGCTTCAAGATGTGCTTGTGCAAAGCTGTGCGGTTGCCTTTGGGGACTCCTGCAGATCTGTGTTTTGTTGTGCCACCGCAGCCTAGTTTGGGACGTGAGGAGCCACCTGGTTGCGCCCTGCTTCACCTCCATGCCATGATCAACACAGCGAGTCCGTAACCACAGACGCGTGAGCACAACGATGGCTGACAGCGGTCTTCAATGCGAGGAGACCTGCTCAAAGCGCCGGCCGAGCGCGCGCCGCCGCGCCGCGCCGCAGGCGTCACGATGGAGGAGACCGTGGACTGCTTCGTGCGCGAGGCGCTGCGCACGTGCGTCGGCACCAGCTGCGAGGGCAACTGCAGCGTGTTCCTGACCACCGACAGCCCCCAGGCGCAGCGGGCCTTCATCAAGGCCATGGCGCCGGTGGGCGTGCACGTCGTGGTGAGCACGGGCGCGATCACGCACCTGGAGCACAGCAAGAAGAGCAACGCGAGCGAGCACCTGAAGACGTTCGCCGACTGGTGGACGCTCAGCCGCATGAGCCGGCTCATCGCCAGCCGCAGCGGCTTCAGCGAGACCGCCGGCTGGGCGGCCAACGTGCCCGCGCGCGCCCTCGTTGGCGCCAGCACCTGCCTGTTCTCCAACGGCGTGGAGGTGCCCGACGGCGCCGAGTTCATGACCATGACCTGACCCTATACCCATATAGTGGCAAGCTCGTGAGACGGCGCGCGCGCGTGTGTGTGTGAGCGCGCATGTGCAGCCCGCCCCTAGTGCCTCGTGAGGAGTGAACTTGCAGGATGTGGCCGGACCACGCGCATGGCACGTGTCTGAACGGACGCCGGGGGACACCAGGCTGCTTCGTTGGGCCGCTGGTCTGCCTGGTTGACGTCCGTCCAGAGCTGGCCGTGTGGCATAGCGCGGGCGGTCAACCTTTTGCCTGCGGGATAACCGTCTCCATGCTTCTTTTCTTTTGTTGCCTGGGCGCAGTCTGCGCTACTCATGCGTACGGGGGTGCATGTCAGGCCAGGGTGCCTGGGCGGGGAGCGAAGTACTCTTCGAAGGGGAGCGTCCCGCAGGACGGTGCCCAGCGACAGGATGGCCATGCATGGCTTCCCAGTCTTGTCTGCTGGACAATGAGTCCTGAGGGCTCCTGCGCACCATGCACGGGCGTGCCTGGTGCAGCATGCAGATTGAGATGCTCTGATCCGCAAACGAATAACGTGAGAGGGCGGCCGTGGTGCTTGCTGCTTGCATGTGTGACTGAGGGCCCCCTGATTCCAGGGTGTGTTGCGGCCTTTGCGCTCGCACGCCTGTCCGCCGCTGAATATGACATTCAGTTTAGAGTCAGCATTACGTTAGCAAATAAAGCAGGATGTCCGAGACGCAGGCAAGGGTGCTTAGTGCAGTGTAACAAACCGTACTATAGCTTGCCACAAGCCCCAAGAGACACGGTGAAAAAGACAAAAGCACCTAGCGTGCTGCACTCAGCAGGACAGGCTCAGCAGGACTCTGCAGGGCAGCGCCCCTCAGGTGGCCTTGAAGGCGACCTCGTTGTACCTGTTGATCAGCTTGGCGGGCGCGTCGTACAGGTTGAAGAAGAACTTGGAGTCCTGCCGTGCACCCAAGCTAATGTCGTAAGTAGCCGCAAAGCCAAAGCCAGCAAGCATCATGACGGTGGTGGCGTGCTGGAGCAGGACAGGCAGGACCTCAGGCCGCACCGAAGCAAACTCTCTCTGTGGCTGGCCAGCACTCTCTGTAGCTGGCGGCCTGAGAGCCCATGCCAGAGCATTGCAAGCACTACATGCATCAGGAACCTTGACGCAGGGCGGCACAGGGCGACCGGGGGCGCACGTCGAAGCTGACGCCCGCGGCGCTCAGCTTGGCGCGCAGCTCCTTGGCGTTGCTCAGGATGTTGGACTCCACGCCAAAGCCGCCGAACGAGGCGACGTACGCAACCGAGCGCAGCGCCTCCACGATCTTGATGTTCTCGTTCTCCGGGCGCGGCGGGTCGTCCTGGCCCGGCCCCATTACAGTATGACCACAAGGCAGTGTACCTGAACAGGGTCCGCATGCGGCTGCAATTCAGGCTGCTCTTTTTTTGGCATGCATACAAGCTGTGTTGCACGCAGCAGTGGCAAGCCCTAGCACTATGTTCAATTAAGTTTGCGCACGTCCATGCGTCAGACACCGTACCCATGCTCGTGCACCCATATGCAGGCCTATGGCCAACCATCGAAACTGCGATGCAGACCCCACCGTCACCTCGCATGCGTTGCTGGCCAGCACCTTACAGCATACAACCAAAACTGGCACTAACTCTTGTTAGCAGCTCAGCACTGTTGCTTCGTGTACACAAACAGGTGGTTTGTCATGATGTTCGGTGCGAGTTACTTTTGTTTTATGTGTATAGTGCCACTGAATATGCACGACAAACCACATCTTTATGTACGCGAAGCAGCAGTGCTGGGCTGCAAACACCACGGCACACACCGCACGCTTCTGTGCCACTAGGTTCCCGCTGACCGACTCATGTCCGCTCAAAGCACACCTCCACGGCCTTGGGCAGGTAGTAGGCGACGATGTAGTCCCGCTCAGCACCGTCGTACTCCTCGCTCGTGGGCTTGAAGCGCACGATGGCGGGCGTCGAGCGGGGGATCTTGATGCCCTTCAGGTTGGCGCCCGCCGTGTACCTGGCCACAGTGAACAGAGCCCTGGTTGCTGCGCGCTGAGTTTGTATTGACATGCACACCATTCTCCAGCTACAGACTGGGACACAGGCCAGTGTTGATAACTTGGGGCGCTGAAGTGCTCAATACGGGCCGACCTCACCTCAGCAGCTGGACGTCAGCCTTGGCATACGCTGCTACGAAGGTGAGGCCCGTCTGGTTGTAGTAGTAGTAGGTGGCTGCGCCGCACGGCACACCTCAGGACACACAAAGGACAGCACACTGTGACGGGGCGCTATTGCGTCAGCATATCCCTCATGCAGGAGCGCACACGCAGGCAGGCAGTCTTGTTTGCGTCAGCTGCTACAGGTAGCGCTGCACAAAGCCCCGGAGCTGCGTCCAAGATAACCATCACTGATGTGGCATGTGCCTGAGTGCAAGGGATAACAGTGCCGCAGCTCTTGGCAAGCTACTCGGGCCTGTAGTGAAGGAAGTCCAAGTGCTGCGCTTAAAAAGGCTTGCTGATTGTCTGCTAATGCTGGCGCGCGCCTGGCGCATACTCCCTCGTCTCGAACAGGTCGCCCTCGTGCGTCAAGTTCCTGAACTTCGGGCACTCCAGGTCGTGGCAGAAGAAGGGCTTGCTCCACGCGGCCTCATGCTGGGAGCCAAGCGTGATGTAACGAGCCGCATCAGCGATGCTGCACGCGCAGAGCACCAGGGCAACGCTCACAACCTTCATCATCTTGACAAGCTTGTTCGAGATCTGAGGTGCTGCGTGCCGATGCTTGGTTTCGCGCTCACGCTGCACGTGTGCCAGTCTTCTTCCTGACTGCTCGTCAAAACAACCCTGCCCTGAAGCCCACCGGCCGCCGCCGCCGCTAGGACCGCCCTAAACAGCCAGCCAGCAGCCCACTCACCGGCATGCGGCCGTGCAATGCTGATAGCGACGGAAGCCATGCCACAGGCTGCTGAGCAGCCATGACATACCAGCACCGCAATGCTAGCAAGGCTCTACCGACCACGCGCCTGCGCGCACTGCAGTGCGCCTTGACGCGCACCAGCCCTGTTTGGAGGTCATATATAACAGGCTGGTTAGGGATAGGGTATACCCTTATCTTGTATGGCACAGCATGCCATCAAGCTGGGCTGGCAGAAACAGAAAGTGTTGACTCTTTGGCAAGCTTGGTTGATAGCTTTTTTGAATTCACGCTGCATCGCCTGCCCCATGTGACTTGTCATGGACATGCAACCTGCAGGGCTTCACCAGTGTAGGGTGCATTGATTGCAATCTGTCAAAATGTACCTGTTGCTCAGAAAGAATGGCACACTGTTACTGAAACTGAGCTTGGCTGTAACAAGCTCGCAAATTGCAGAGGTGCAGCTGGGTTAGCATGCATGCACCAAGGTTCCTGCTCAGCAGACCCTTGCAATGCCTGGTCTAATATGAGCCATGTTACACGGCCCATCCTCACGCCACAGCACAAGTTGAATCGCTCCACCACCATCCTGCTCCTCGCAGTGCCATGCAGCGCAGCAGCTGCAAAGCTAGCCTGAAACCGACGAGCGCATGGTGCCGGTCAGCCTACGCCTGCTCCGCCGGGCCTGCTGCCGGCTGCTCAGCCTCAGCTGCGCGCGCTCCGCCCGCTGGCTGGCCGCCGGGGGCGCTGGCGGCGCTGCCGCTGCCGCCGGCTGGCACCGGGGCGGGCGCCGCGTGCGCGCGCAGCTGCGGCATGACCAGCGCCGGGTCGAAGCTCAGCAGCTCGGCCACGCGGTCGGCCGTCCGCGGCTCCATCTTCCCGTACGTCAGGAAGATGGCCTGGCGCACGCGCAGCCTCTGTATGTTCCCAATCACGTCACAAGCAGCCAAGCACACTGTGTGCACTGGCTTGCCCCTGCCAACAGCGCCCCGCCCTCTGTCGATTCTTCCCGCCCACCAATCAGACTGTGCAGACGTACACGGGTGCGCTGGGCTCGTCTACTCCCGTGCCGACCTAGCAAGCTGCCTAGCAAGCTGCCATTGTGCCTGAACCCACACGCCTCAGCAGCCCCATGCGCGGCCTTCGCGCCCACAATGCTGGCGCGTGCAGCACAGTGCGCAGACACGCACCATGACTGTTGTGCTCCAGCCAAGCGAAGCGCTCCTGGCATGCACACCTCCTGGCATGCACATCCTCACGCACAGCAAGCTAGCCAAGGGTTATTTGTGGGCTTAAGGGGTGCTTTGTAGGGCGGCGCGCCTCGCGCTCCGGCAGCGTGGCGCGCTGGGACAGCCCCGCGGCCACCATCTCGGCCTGCGCGCTGCCGGGCGGCAGCGGCAGCGCGTCTAGCAGGCCCGCCAGCCGCAGCAGCTGGAACACCGCCTCCTGCGCGCGCGCGGCCGCGCCCCCCCTCCCCGTCATGACTGCGGGCGCCCCTACCACGTACCCTATCCTGCCGCGTCCAAGCGCCCAGGCGCTCTGCCGCACGCCTGGACACGGCGCCCGGACGTGAGCAATAACCGCCACCCAAACCCAGGCGACACCCCGCGCCTGAATTGGAGGGAGGTGCGCATTTGCATGACGCGGTGCCCAGGCGCGTGCCTGGCTGTCGCGGGCGCGGTAGGCTGCGCAGGCGTCCACCAGCGCCCCGCGCGCGCGACCCGCCACCACGCCCAGCGTCATCGCGGCCGCGCGCTGCTGCGGCACGTCTGCGCAGCCAAGACAGACCCCTGAGTGAGCGTGCTTGTTGCCGCGAGGTAACCACTCAGTGCCTGTGCTCTCCATGCGTGCTGGGAAGAAGTAATCCAGCAAACAGTAACACGCTGTCCTACTTGACTGTGCACGGATCAGCATCCGCCCACATGTAATCAGTGCCCTCCTCAGCAGCATGCAACACCCGAGTTGGACAGTGCGCAGGTGGACTTCTGTCGCCCATGCGCAAAGCAAGGTGGCAGCCCAGAGGGTGCGTGCATGAGCAGGTGCGGCGCAGCTCATCCCGGCGCCCCGGCGCGCGCACCCAGGTCGCGCGCGAGCCCGGTGACGAAGCGCGCGGGCGCCGCGCCGGCCAGGCGCGAGGTGGCCGCGTCCATGGCGGCCGACGCGGCGGCCTCCGCGCCCGCG
>JAABUV010000629.1_pt1 | contig 53676 bp, 43 predicted proteins | sample 5559971 | NCBI WGS metagenome assembly JAABUV01 (sample SAMN10711881, study PRJNA513362) | rock metagenome | isolation source: Antarctica rocks | place: Antarctica: Victoria Land, Knobhead nord | collected 2015-12-19 | reverse complement strand
AGGGGGAGCGGAGCAGGGCCGGGGGACATCGCGCCTCCTGGGGGTGGGCCGCGGCGGCGGCGGCGGCAACGCTCAAGCCCGCGAGTCTACCATATCCCGGTACACACTTCCGCTTCGCTGTACTAGTCTCCGACCTGATCGACAGCACCAGCTGGGTCACGATGGACGCCGACGTGAAGGGGGACGCCTACGAGGGGCTCCTCCAGAAGAACGCCGAGGACACCAAGAGCGGCGCGGGACAATATTTCACGCCGCGCCCGCTGATCCGCGCCATCGTGGACGTTATGCGGCCCCGTCCCGGCCAGACGGTCGCGGACCCCGCGTGCGGGACCGGCGGCTTCCTGCTCGCCGCGCACGAGTACCTGACGGACCACTACCAGCTCGACCGTGACGAGAAGCGCGAGCTGAAGCACGACGCCCTCTACGGCTGGGAGATCGTGGACGCCACCGCGCGCCTCTGCGTGATGAACCTCTTCCTGCACGGCATCGGCCCGGACGACGCGACCGGGCGCGATCCGGTGAAGGTCGCCGACAGCCTCGCCGCCGATCCCGGCACTCGCTTCGACATGATCCTGACCAACCCGCCGTTCGGGCGCAAGAGCAGCGTCACCTACGTCGGCGAGGGCGGCCACGTCGATAAGGCGAGCCAGACGGTCGAGCGCGCCGACTTCGCGGCGACGACAAGCAATAAGCAGCTCAACTTCGTGCAGCACGTCAGGACGCTGCTGAAGGTCGGCGGCACGGCGGCGGTCGTCGTCCCCGACAACGTCCTCTTCGAGGGCGGGGCGGGGGAGACGGTGCGCCGCAAGCTGCTGGCCGAGTGCGACGTGCACACGCTGCTGCGCCTGCCGACCGGCATCTTCTACGCCCAAGGGGTTAAGGCGAACGTCCTCTTCTTCGACAAGAAGCCGGGCAGCCCGGACGCCTAGACGAAGACGCTGTGGGTCTACGACCTGCGGACGAACCAGAACTTCACGCTGAAGACCCGCCCGCTCGTTCGCGCCGACCTCGACGACTTCGTTGCCCGCTATAGCGCCGAGGATCGAGGGCAGCGGCAGGAGCGCGAGCGCTTCAGGCCGTTCGCCTACGACGAGCTCATGAAGCGCGACAAGGCGAACCTCGATCTCTTCTGGCTGCGCGACGAGGGCCTCGAAGGGGCCGACTCCCTGCCCGCGCCCGACGTGCTGGCCGCGAGCATCGTGGAGGACCTGCGCGCCGCGCTGGAGCAGTTCGCCGCCATCGCCGAGGATCTCGGCGGCGAGGCGCTGGCCGACGATCCGGCGGCGGACGATTAGACTGTGGACAGCGGGAACGCGGACCTGACCATCGCCGCGCGTAGCGGCCAGGTCACGGTGTACGGGAAGCGGAATAAGTACCGCGAGGTGCCGCTCAACAGCACCGCGCGGGCGGCGCTCGGGTAGCTGCCCACGAAGTACGCGACGCTGGCGCGGGTCGCCGACGTCAGCCCGCACGACCTGCGACACCGCTTCGGCTACCGCATGGCCAGGACCGTCCCGCTCCACCGGCTCGCCCAGATCATGGGCCATGATTCCCTCGATACGGCCCGCCTCTATGTCGGGGGGACGAGGCAGGATCGGCAACAAGCCGTCGAGGCGATCGCCTGGGCGTGATCGGCGCGTGCGGCGGAAGCGCTCGCGTATGTTTCCGTTCCACTGCTACTCACGGGCCTTTTAGCTACGCGCGATTTGATCCTGTCCGCCAGGGTGAAGAATCGCTGAGCGGCGATAGATGCCGATCGCATCTATCGGATCGTGCTCATACGTGGAGACTGGCCCCATGCCATTGATTAGCTGTCCCAGCATGACCGCAAAGCCCGTGGGTGTTGCAAGGAAGAAATGAACCTGCCGGATGCCTCGCCACTGTTTCCTCGCCGTGTTCACCGCGTCGATGGTGCGGCGCACAGCATCCACGGCCTGCCCTGGCGTACGGAGGTCCATCGGTTCCTCCCCCGGCCCGATGACATGCACGTAGCCCCTGAATTTTGGTAGCGTGTCCTGGGTTTTCCCGATTGGCGTCTCTACATCGTGCCCTATGGTAACGATCACCGCCAAGTCTTCCGAGGAGATGTCACTCTCGGAGCATCGAATGCTAATCTCGGCCGTTTCCCTGTCAGCTTTCAGAGACCAAATCTGGTCATCGCGTAGCGGATTCCGCTGCCTCCATCCAATCTCGGTCCCGGTCGGGGCGAGGAACGCTGCGCCTAGCGCCATCGCTGAGGAAAGCGTGCACAGCCCACCGGCCTCCACTCGGCGACCATTAGCAACCTCGCGTACCATTGTAGAAACGGTTTTGAGAGCAGGCAGTAAACGATTGCTCCATGTGCCCGCCTCGGCGATCCGGACGTCGAAGCGTCCAGCCCAATCGAGGCTGAGCGCGGTGCCCGGTACAAAGGGTGCCTTCTCGCGCGTTTGCAGATTCAACCGAATTGGCGCGTCGGGAGAAAGCGACCGGTGGACTTCCCTCAGGCGGCGATGTAGTACGCGCTCAGCGATTCTCGCCGCCTCGCCCTCATCAATTGGATCACCCTGCACCCTTGTGATGTTCCAGCGTTGCAAATCGTCGATTCCCGCATGTTCGCCTACTGCCGCCGCTGCCTCATCGTAATTCAGGGCACCGGCCGCGATGGGTTGGACGAAGAAGGAATCCCCTTTCCTTTTGCGGTTTAATATCTCCGGTATTTCGATCTTGGTGATCGTCGGGGAATCCTTCACTTCAGCGGTGAGCCAAAGCAATGCCGCCGCAGTTTGTGGATCTTGTATGACCCGCCGAAGCTCTTCTGGTGTTGGTTCAGCATCGAGATCAGTAATGTCTTGCCAGGTAGGGATACCGTGATCATGCAGCGCCTGGACCAGGAGCTTAATCTCATGCAGGCGCGTCCGCTTGTAACTCACGAAGACCTTTCCAGTCGGATCAGTCACTGGCCCCCCTCCTTGAATGGCGCGGTCGGCGGGTTCTGAGCGATGATTTCCGCCATTCGTGTAACGCGCAGTGGCGTATCGGGAAACGCGTCAATTACGGCAGCAGGAATCAGGCGCATGGTTAAATCCGAATAGGTATAGCCATAACTTCGCCCCTTTGTCGGGCCAGTGAGTTCCACGAGGCGCGAGAGATCATGCGCTGCTAGGTCCATCCCGCCGAACGCTTTCCTGAGCACTTCTGCGCGCTGCTCATTGCTTGGACGGCCAAAATCAAACACTGCCGCCGCGCGCCTGTGAATGGCGGGATCGATCGCCGAGGGACGGTTGGTACACATCACGACCAGCACCGGCAGGCGATCGGCCTTGAGGTGGTCCACGCCCCGTATGAGCGCATTCACTCCCGCCCGATCTTCGTGGTGCATCTGGGCCAGCTCGCGCGACTGGGCAAGCGCGTCGGCTTCGTCTATGAGCAGGATCACCGCAGACGCGGGCTTCTCCGAATTTCGCGGGCGCACGACCACATCGCCCACCTCGCGGAACGCTTGCGAGATGAGGCTTGTCATCTCTCCAACCCTGCCGCTCCCGCGCGCGTTGAGGCTCAGGCGCATCAGCGTTACCGGGATGTGCTCGGCTTTTGCGAGCGCCTGGCCGAATGTTTCAGCGAGCGCAGTCTTCCCCGTACCAACGTCCCCGCCGAAAACGAACAGCGGCGCTCGCTCGCGGAATACTTCGACAACAGGCAGCACCTGCCGATGATGACGCATGCTCCACTGCTCTAGAAGCGTCGGGTTGAGGAGCAGGCGCGCCTCAGTGAGTAACCGGTGCTTGACCTCATCGAGGCCAACAAGCGCATCGTAGCGTTGCCCTGTAAGCCGATTAGGAAAGGTTTCCACTGTCTCGAAGACATCAAGTTTCGTGTCTACCATGGGACAAAACTCTTTCGTTGTACGCCGACACCCCCGGCCGAATAGCTTCGATCGCTTACCCAGTGGCCCGCGCCGTCCTGGGGCTCAGTGCCGAACGTCCTTTGGATTGGCAGGGTGGCTTTGAATGCCGTACGCTCGCTCTCTGGAAGCGCCCACCATTTGCTTGAATACGTGAGGTAGTTGAAGCTGCTGGTGCCTGTAACATCGACGCTGGGCCGAACGCCACCTGATCGGTCGTCGCCCAATGTACCATCGGCCTGTGCTTCGTACCTGAGCGAGATGACTCGTGCCTCGCCACGCTTGAAACCGACCTCCAACGTTTGCAGATAGCCTTTCGCAAGGAGTTGGGCCACCTCCTCAAGATATTTCTCGATCATGTCCAGTGGTGGCGCGTCATAGTAGCGGTAGAGTAGACGGAGATCGGAAGCGATCCGCGACGCGATGTGACGGGCATGCGTAATGGTGAATGTGTCGCTCCGAGTGTAGGAATAGCTCATCTTACCCCCTGAAACTCGGCCCAAGCACCATCTGCCAGTCCTCGACCGCCCTTGCCTTCGTCGTGGCGTATGCGGCATCGGTCAGTGTTTCAAGTGCGTCGGTGGCGATCGCGAGGATTTTCTCGCGGTTTTCCTGCGTGTAGCTGGCGGCGATGTTGTTTTCTGGATTGACGGGATCGAAGATTTCAATTTCGGCACTATCCGGTGCGGGCAATTTCCCTGCTTGGTAGTAGTCAGCAAACCAGATGCGCTCGCGCAGGCCGGACCTGACAATGTATGTAAAAAACGCCTCCATTGCCGCAGGATAATCGGAGAAATTTACGCCCTTGTCACAGAGGTGGGCACAGATAAGCTCGATCATGAAGGATTTGAACCGTAGCTCCGAATCGCGCGCCTTTTGCTGCCCCGCCCACCATTTGAGCAGGCGTGCCACGTGGGCATAGTTGATCGGCGAGTTATCCTTGCGTTTCCGAATGAACTCCAAATGGCGTGAGACGCTGGTGCGAACTCGTCGACCGGTATCCTTCTCAATGAGATAGCCCACGTTGTCAGCTTCGCCTTCGTAAAGCACCGGAACCACATCGACATCGACATAACTTGCCGTGCGGAAAATCAGTTTGACGCAGTGGTGTTGCGGCTCGAATTGATCATCGTCCAGTTGCGGATAGGCTTCTTTCAAGCGATCTCGTAGCCAATAAACCAGCTCTTCTTCTTTGGTCGGTGCCTCGGCCGCTTTAACATATACAGCGAGATCCATGTCGCCGATCGTGCTTAACGCCGTTCCTTTGGCCACGCTGCCGGAGTTGAGCATCTTGACCAGGGCATACTCCGGTGCTTCCTCCAGGTGCTTTTCCAGTCGCTCGCGCAGCCGCTTCCCCTGCTCGCGATAATCTTTCACGCTGTCGCTGTCAAGGTTTACTTTGTCCTGGGCGAAGGCGGCGATGATGCTGTGATCGATATACGGCATAGCTATCCACCCTCTCTTGTTTAGCGACGTTTGCCGTGAAGTCCCGCTATTTCCGGGGGTTCGATAGCACAGTAACCAGCAGCAGAATAAGAACTAATGTCCTGTACGTTCATTGTACACTATTTGTAACCTGCCTTGGGTACTTATGGTGCAAGGTGTTTACGCTACCCCCTTCCTGGTGCCTCAATATGCGGAGAGGACATCTATGTCCCCTCCGCGCCACGCTCACTTCTCCCGACGAACACCTTTGAAGGGCTCGCCATTCTGTTTGCCATCCATGAACTGGCCGGTGGTCGTGTTTCGCTTCGTCCAGATGTTCGTCAGAGGGCTCTTCACCTGCGATCGCCCTTTGACCGGTCCAACGCGACCACCTCCCGGCTTGCCATTCTTCGCCATGCTTTGCCTCCTGTCTGGCGTCGTCACGTCACCGCTGAACCTTCTATTTCTAAAACCGCTACCGCTTCGGCCGCGACGGGCTCGACGGTCGCGGGGGGCTGATGCGTTCCCAGGTGCGACCCGGCTTCTGCGTCGGCGGTAGTGGCTTGTCGCCCGGCTCGATCGTCACCTCGCGCGGCTTCGGCACGTCGCCGCCGCGCGGCCCGCGTTCGACGTATTCGCCTGGCTGATGGGGCGTCTCCCCCGGCTTCTGCAAATCGCCCGACATGATTTCCTCCAGCGTGCGTATTGGCTTGGGGCACCAAGTCAATAGATGTCTAAAAAACTAGCTGCCTAGCACCAGTCGCCGCGAGGGCTGCGCCGCCACGTCGTAGATCCTCCTTCCTTCGACGCGGATGATCCCCAGCTTCTCCAGATGCACCACCAAGGCGGAAATAGTCACGGTGCAGCGTGCGCGCAAGTCATAGAGTTGATCCCAGGTGCGATACCCGGTCTCTGCCATCGCTGGCAGGAGCAATGCGCGCGGCATCAGTACGAAGCGCATGAAGGTGTGCGCCTGCCATTCGCGCCACCAATCATCCCCTATGGGACCACGTTGGCGTAATGCTTCACTCAGGTCGCTCGTGAGGCTTTCGGCTCGCGTGGTGAAGACGCTGGTATCGGGGAACGCGAACGCCATTTGATAGATCTGCCCGTGGTCGATGTGTAGGTATCCATGCCCCGCTTCGTGGGCCATGGCCGTTTCAATCAACCCCGCATGCTCCTGGAACTTGGTCGGGACGTAATCCTCGTTCATCACGATGCGGCAAGGTGTACCGTAGCTGGGTTCCTCGACCTTGCTGGCGATATCGTGACCATCGCGCAGCAGCAACGGTTCCCAGTCGATGTTGATATTGAGAGCGTGTTCGATGATCAACTCGATTGGCACTGGGAGTTGCACGGGCCTGCCGGTGCGGTGCGAATACTCGGCCAGCAGTTCACCGGCGTATACTTGGCCTACGAGTAGCAGTGGAACGGAAACGTACGCTAGCGAACGCGCGGCAGCGATCTACCGCGTCACGGCGTCCGGGACGGTCGGATCGTGCAGCGGGCGCAACGCCCCTCGCGCCAAGGGTTCGGCGAGCGCGAAGGTGTAGCGGCCGAGCAGGTTGATGTGGTCGTAGCCCAGCGGTGAGAGGCGCGCGAGGTCTTCCGGGTTGACGGGGACACCCTCGGCGCGCAAGTGCTCCAGCGCCACGCCCAGGTAGCGCGTGTTCCAGAGCACCAGTACGTTGACCACCAACCCGAGCGCCCCGAGTTGGTCCTCCTGCCCCTCGCGGTAGCGCTGGCGGAGCTCCCCTTTCAGCCCGTGGAAGGTCGCGCGTGCCAGGCTATGCCGACTCTCCCCACGGTTGAGTTGCACCAGGATGCGCCGGCGGTATGCCTCGTCGTCGATGTAGGCCAGCAAGTAGAGGGTCTTGGCGATGCGCCCGAGCTCGCCGAGCGCCCGGGCGAGGGTCGCGGGTCGGCCACCGGCCTGCAACGCGCGCATCAGCTCGGAGGCGCTGACGGTGCCCAGCGCGAGCGACCCGGCCACCCGCAGGAGATCGTCCCACTGCGCCGCGATCACGGCGGCGTTGATCCGGTGGCGTGCCACATCGTCGAGCACGCCGTAGTCGGCCTGCGGATCGAGCCGCCAGAAGCGGGCGTCGCCGAGGTCGGCCAGCCGGGGACTGAACTGGTAGCCGAGCAGCCAGAACAGGCCGAAGACGATGTCGGAGTAGCCGGCCGTGTCGGCCATCAGCTCGACCGGGCGCAGGATCGTCTGCTGCTCCAGCAGGCCGTCGAGGATATACAGCGAGTCCCGCAGGGTGCCGGGGATGACGATGCCGTGGAAGCCGGTGAACTGGTCGGCGGTGAAGTTGTAGTAGGTGACGCCCCGTCCGATCCCGAAATACTTGGGGTTGGGGCCGGCGTTGAGCGTGCGCACCGGCACGACGAAGCGCAGCCCGTCGGCCGAGGCGACCTCCCCGCCGCCCCAGGCCCGCGCCAGCGGGACCCCCGCCTGATAGGCAACCAGCCGGGCGTTCGCCGCGATCAACGTCTCGGCGCGCACGTAGTTCTGCTGCACCCAAGCGAGGCGACCGCGCGTGAGCCCCGGCACGTCCGCGCGCGTGAGCGGCTCCAGGCCGACGTTGCAGGCCTCGGCGAGCAGGACCGCGCAGACGCTCGTCGCCAGGTCCGCCGCCCGCGCCCGCCCCTCGCTCAGGTGCGTGAACTCCTCGGCGAAGCCGGTCCAGGCCTGCACCTCCAGCAGCACTTCCGGCAGATCGGCCCGCGGCAGCAGCGCGGCGACCCGCGCGCGCAGGGTCATGAGGCTCGCCGGCTCCGCCAGCCGATCCAGGCCCGTCAGCACCAGGTGGTCGCGGTCGGCGCCGCGCTCGACGCGCACGGCGGCGTTGTCCGGGAGCCGGGCGGCGACCCGGCGATAGGCCGTGTCGAGCTGCTCGCCCAGCGCGGCCAGCTCCGCCTGCGGGTCCGGTGCCCGCCCCAACATCCGCAGGATCTGCGGGCGGGCCGCCGCCCAGGCGGCACCGGCGAGGAGCTTCGCGCGGGGATCACCCCAGCGCGCGCTTGGGGCCACGAAGAGATCGCGCCGGCGCAGGGCGGCGTGTGCCTGCTCGAGCACACAGAGCGTGTAGGCGCGCCGGTCGATCGCGTGGTCGGGGCCGATGACGCGCCGCCGCCAGGCGGGCGTGACGACGCCGAGCGGCGCGGCGCTCAGATCGGGCGCGCGCCGCCGTTCCAACTCAGCGAGGAAGCGCAACGCCTCCAACACCGGCTGTCCGGCGGGCGTACCCTCGAAGGTGATGGTGCCGAACAGGGCTGGCAGGAAGCGGCGGGCGGTGGGGTAGCGCGTCAGGAGTGCCTGCTGGCCACCCTCGCCGGGCGGGCGGGCCAGCGCGTCCACCGTGGCCACCGCTGCCGCCAGATCCTCCTGCGCGATGCGCGCGAACACCGCAGCACGGACTTCGGGGTCGCGGTGGCGTGGCTCGAGGAGGATCGCGCAGGCTTCGCGCAGTTGCAACGCCGCGGCGTCCAGGTCGCGCAGCGTCCGCAGACGCGCCTGCCGCTCACTGCGCGCCGCGCCGCGGAGCAGGTCGGCGAGGAGTAGATCCAGCAGGTCGAGCGCATCGTCTTGCGCGGTCGACTCCAGGAGCCGGGCGAAGGCGAGGAGGGTGGCGACCCGGCGCTCCGGCGGCATGCGGGCGATGGTCTGCGCCTTGGCGGCGGCGGCATGGCGGGCGAGCGCCTGCACGCGGCCAGGTGGGACGGCGGTGAGATCAAGCGGGCCGACACCCAGGGCGCGCACCTCCGCCAGCCGTTTGAGGGCCGCGACCAACGCGGCGGCGCTGACGCGCGTCGGGGCCTGCCGCAACCGATCGAGGGGCGTCTGCCGCGCGCCCTCCGGCACGACCAAGAGCGCTTCCAGCCGGGCGTGTTGCGCCGCATCGGGCACTTGGGCGAGCCGGTGCCAGAGCCGTGCGGCGGCGCGGTCGCGCACGCCGGCCACGAGACGCGCCAGGGTCGTCACGCCCGGCAGGAGCACCTTGCGCTCGACCAGTCGGGCCGTGGTCAGGTCGAAGAGGACGCTGGGGCGCTCGGCACCGGCCCAGGCCCGCGCGTAGAGCCAGCGGACCAGCCGGAAGTGCTCGGGCTGGTCGGCGAAGTCACGATAGCCATGGTGTTGGCGAATCTCGCCCGCATGCTCCCGCCAGGTCGTCGGCCGCGCACCGTAGCGCGCCTGACAGGTCGGGTCGGCGATGGCGAGCTGCGCGGCCAGATGGGCGACGACGCCGGGCGGCACGTCCGTCGGGTCGGTCAGGAACGTGCCGAGGAAGCGCACCGTCGCGAGCTGGAGGGCGCACCCCAACCGGTTGTGATCGCCGCGCCGATCGGCTAGCAGCACCCGATCGGCGTCGTCGAGATGGCAGTAGCGTGCGAGCTGGGCGGGTGTCGGTTCGCCGACGTAGCGGCCGTACCGCTGGGCCTGTTCGTCGGTCAGCAAGGCGACCGGCATCGCAGGCCTCCCCCCACCATGCGCCCGCTGCCCACCGCAGCATGGGTCCGCGCCAGTATATCCGCTAAGTGGTATTAGCAGACATGTATGGCCCCGAAACCCGCCTGATATGTCTGCTAATGTCGCGGCTATCCCCGGTACACCATGTCTGCTAATATAGTGGCGACGAGGAGGAGGGGCGGATGGCGAAGCGCGCGAGCAAGCCAACACTCTCGCCGGGCGGCCACGCGGCGGTCGTGGCCTATGGCGAGTCGCTGCAGCACGAGCAGGATCTCAGCGCCGACACGCGGCGCAACTACCTGAGCGACCTCCAGCAGTTCGCGGCGTGGTGCGAAGGCGTGTGGGGCGCGGGGCAAGAGGCGGATGCCGGGTTCACGCCGACCGACGTGACAACCCCGACCCTCACCGCCTATCGCGCCGCCCTCCAGACCGTCGCCCGCCTCGCGCCCGCCACCATCAATCGCCACCTCGTCAGTCTCAAGCGCTACTGTCGCTGGGCCTGTGCGCACGGGCTGCTCGCCAGCGACCCGGCCCGGCCCGTCAAGTTGGTGCCGCGCGTGCCGCCGCTACCACGGCACCTCAGCGATCAGGAGGAGGCGGCGCTGCTCGCCGCCGTCACCGCCCATGGCACCCCGCGCGACCGCACGCTCCTGGTCACGGCGTTGCACACCGGCTTGCGCGCCGCCGAGTTGTGCCGACTGCAACGGGCGGACGTGACCATCGCCACGCGTAGCGGCCAGCTGATGGTGTGGGGCAAACGCCAGAAGTATCGTGAGGTACCCCTCAATAGCACGGCGCGCGTAGCCCTCGCGCCGTGGCTCGCGACGCTGCCGCCGGAGGCGCGCTGCCTCTTCCCCTCCACGAAGGGCGGCGGGCCACTCACGGAACGGGCGCTCGGCTACCTCGTCGCCCGCTATGCGGCCCTGGCGCAGGTCAAGGGCGTCAGCCCGCACGATCTCCGGCACCGCTTCGGCTACCGCATGGCCAAGACCGTGCCGCTCCACCGGCTGGCCCAAATCATGGGCCACGATTCGCTCGACACGACCCTCATCTATGTCGGGGGGACGAAGCAGGATCTCCAGCGGGCGGTCGAAGAGATTGCCTGGGCCTGATCGCCACGAACCCCGCGCGTGCTAGCGTACGTTTCCGTTCCACTGCTACTCACGGGCCTACTTCGACATTCGCTACCGACAAGACGCGCGATCGCTTCATGACTCCCCCTGCTCGCGCAACGTGCGCAACACTTCTTGCCATTCCTCTTCGGTGTAGCGTTTCCCCGCCATCGAGCGGTACAGCGCCGCGACCTGTTTCTGCGGGCGTGCCAGCAGATCCTGCTCGAAATTCGCTGGCAGCTTATTGGCTAACAAGACGAGTTCTTCGGCTGGGGTATCCAGCACCTTCGCCAGTCGGCGGATAGTCGCCTCCGCCGGCGGGACGCCACGCCCATTTTCGATCTTCGACAAATACGTGAAGTCGATACCCACCATATCCGCCAGCTCGCGCTGCGTCATATGGTGCTCCTTCCGTAGCTGCCGGATGCGCTCTCCAAACTCCATACTCACCCCTTCGCGAAGTGTAGCTTGTATTGGCTAATCATGCCAACATAGTATCCCTCGTACGTTCTAGGGTTCACGCGCGTTGCTCCTTTATTCTCCTTATCTCTGGACACCACGCCCTGCCTGGTGTAAAAATCGGTAAGGGAGACTGCCAAAATTTTACATCGAGAATTCTTCAGAAGAATCTCTTTAAAACTACTCCGCGCGGCGCGCATCATGCCAGAGTGGCGGGATGAAGGGCCAAGGGAACGTGGTAGGCTGCGCATATTGGGACGCCGCCCGACGTGTGCTCGCCGACGTTCAAATACAAGTCTACCCGGGTGAAGTGCCTTGTCTCTTAGCTCGACTTTGGCCCTTCTTGATCCAGTGCGTGGGGCACGGGTGCCTTTGTGTACTGCCACCGCGCGCTTGTCGCCGGGAGCGCCGCCGAAGTTTTTGCATGTCGGATCGAGCACCCAAAAGCGAAAACTCCAACCGCCATTTGTTTTCCCAGGCGCTACGCCATCGGGCGTGGCACCGAAGGGCCAAAGTCGAGCTTAGACGAAGGGCGAATATCGCGCGTGATAATGCCAGCCGCCGCAGATCAGTCTCACCCGGCCGATAGGGGAAATGGAGCGCCTCGACCATCCGGCGCTTCGTCGCCTCGCCGCAGCGGTCGTACCGCGCCGTCGTCGTCACGCTGGCTGGCTTGGCGAGCTGCTGCACCGTCGCGAGGTCGATCCCCGCGTCGAGCAGGTCCCCAACGAAGGTGCGTCGGAAGTCGTGCGGCGATAACTTGGCCACCCCCGCCTCGCGCTGGCGCTTCGCCAGGACGTTGTAGACCGCGTGGCTGGTCATCCCGGTGCCGACGATCGTGTGGTGCCGGGTGATCGCCGGGAAGAGCCCGCCGGGCCGGGCCCTGCGCACCCGCAGCCAGTCGTCCAGCGCCCGGGCCGCCGCCCCGACGAGCGGGACGAGGCGCTCCTTGTCCCCCTTGCCGTGCCGCACCCGCAGGGTCGGCGGCTCCGGCGTCCAGTCGGCGACCCGACCCCGGCCAGTTCCGCGCGCCGGATGCCCCCAATGTACAAGACCGCGAAGATCGCCGCGTCACGGGTCCCGGCCGGGGTCGGGTCGGGGTGCGGCGCGCTGACCTCCGCCCCGACCCCGGCACGCGACGAGGCCACTGAGACGGGTTCGACCACCTCGCCCACCGCTTCTACCATCCCCACCCGCGAACCCGTATATTATGTCAAATTGACACGGGAACCCGTGTGCGCGCTATAATCCCTTGCGGAAACATATATTACTATACGCTATATTTGTGGCAGGGGAGGGGCACGATGCGAGGCTTTACGGAGGGGGTCGCGGGGGCGGACGGGCCGATCCCGGCGACGTTCGCGGCGCTCGCGCGGCGGCCGGAGGCGCACCCCACCGACCCGGTCGCGGTCTACCTCGCCGGCCTCGCGCCGAGCGGCCGGGTGACGGTCGCCCGCCGGCTGGTGGCGGTGGCCCGCCTGCTGGGGGTGGCGCCGGAGCGCGTGCCGTGGGCGGCGTTGCGGTCGCAACACGTCATCGTCATCCGGGCCCGCTTACTGGCGGGCGGGACGCTCGCGCCCGCGACCGTCAACCTCACCCTCGCCGCGCTCCGGGGGGTCGCGCGCGCCGCCTGGCGGCTGGGGCTGCTGACCGCCGAGGAACTCGCGCAGATCCGCGACGTCCCACCCGCCCGCGGGTCGCGCCTCCCGGCCGGCCGCTCCGCCACCGGCGGCGAGCTGGCCGCGCTCCTCGCGGCGTGCGCGCGCGCCCCGTCACCCGCCGGGGTGCGGGACGGGGCGCTCCTCGCGCTCCTCTACGGCGCGGGCCTCCGGCGGGCGGAGCTGGCAGGGCTCGGGCGCGGCGACTGGCTGCCCGCCGACACCCTGCTCAGGGTGACGGGCAAGGGAGACAAGCAGCGCGAGGTGCCGCTGCCACCCGGCGCGGTGGCGGCGCTGGAAGACTGGCTCGCCCTGCGCGGGATCTGGGAGGGCCCGCTCTTCGTGCCCATTGACAAGGGGGGCCGCCTGGCCCGGCGGCGGATGACGGAACAGGCGGTCTACGCGATCCTCGCCAAGCGGGCCACCGAGGCGGGGGTGGACAAGCTCTCCCCCCACGACCTGCGCCGGACCTACGTGGGCGACCTCCTCGACCGCGGCGCGGACATCGCCACGGTGCAGAAGCTTGCGGGGCACGCCGACGTGAGCACCACCGCCCGCTACGACCGGCGCGGCGGCGCGGTGCGGCGCACGGCGGCGGATCTCCTCCACGTCCCCTACGCGCGGCGGCTGCGGGGATGATCCCCGGTCGGCGGACCCGGTTGCGCGTACGATGGTCTCAGGTACGGAAACGACGGATGCCAACAACCCTGAAAGGCCATCGGCATCCGCTCGTCCAGTTCCGCTCGCGTGTCCGGCACCTTACGGCGCCGCACCTGCGCCGCCGTCCCACCCCCGAAAGAGCGGTCCGACTCGTTCGCCTGCACCCCGTCACCGGCACTCCCGAGGGAGCTTTGGCTGCGGGAGCACCCGCGCGTCCCTGATGTACGTATACTACTCCGGCCGTGCCGGTCTATCAAGCGACCCGGCAAGCATGCTTGTAGACCGAGTGCTTGCTTCGCCGCGGCGAAGACGTTTCCCTGTTTCGTCGTGAACAGCACGCCTCGCCCCATGATGTGTGACGTCGGCGTGGCAGGAAGATCACGCCTCGGACGAGCGCGAAAGGGCAGGGCAAGGCGAAAGCTGCCCCCGTATCCGCCGATTTTGCTGCCAGCTCAGGTACACGTCCGCGTCACCGCTGCTGTGGCGGGGCGTCGGTAGACGCCTCGCCTCATGATGTGTGACGCCGGCGTGCAGTCAGCCTGGCAGGGAAACACGGCCTTGGGGGAACGTGAAACGGCTTGCTAGAGTTAAAACTGTTCCTCTTGCCCGCCGAGTATCCTGCCATCCTTAGTACACGCCCGCGTCACCGATGTTGTGGCGAAGCGTGATCACGCCGTGCCTTCACTTGGCAAATCAACATAATCAGCCACAGGGGTTGGAGCGCGACGCGAAGGCGCTGACCGAAGCACTGCACCGAGCGTACGGTGACGGGGCGGATTGCGACGCGCGAGCGGACGACCCGGACCTGGATACGCGCGCGGTCTACGAGGAGGTCCGCGCGGCGCTACTCGCCTTGAGCCTCGGGACGGCCGGCTGATGCGGGCTGACACCTGGCACACGACAGCTCGTTGGCCACCATTCGGCACGCCGCAGTCGTGGCTGCGGAGCGCCCCCGCGCCCACACCCGCCCGTCCGCTTTCGCCGCCCTCGCACCGGTTAGCGGCTAACTGGCCGCTCGCGGCGAGGGTTCGCCAGCAGCATCGACTTAGCGGGAGACCCTTTCTTACTTGACGTTAGACATGGGTGTTGGCCTCAGCACCACCTCCCCTGGCTCCGGTGCCTCGCGCAGGGTGCGTACCGGTGAGCAGAGGGGCCACAAACAGGCAAGTAGCATCCCCACGGCTCCTATCACTAGGGTCAGGCGTACGCCGAGCGCCTGCCCTAGGAATCCGCCTAGTAAGGCGCCGAGTGGCGCGGCGGCTCCACCTAGGAACTGCAGGGTGGCACCGATGCGGCCTTGCAGGTGCTGTGGGACGATCGCCTGGCGCAGGCTTACCTGGTTGATGTTGTAGAACGGCTGCCCGAACCCATTGAGGAACGCGGCCACCGCCAGGGTCGGGATGAGGACCGCCGGTGGTCCCAGCGCCAGCGGCGGGATCAGGTTGGCCCCCCCGGCCAGGGCGAGTCCACCCACCAGTGTCGGACCTAGTCCCCACCGTTTGGCCGCTTGAGTCGCCAGGGCTGCGCCAACAAGACTGCCTGGACCAACCGATGCCAAGATCACGCCCAATGCCGCCGGTGGGATCCGTAAGTCACGTGATAAGTACAGTACGTAGACTGTGATCAGCGCCGTGTTGAAGAAATTGTAGGTGCTTGCACTCCCCGCGCTGGCTCGCAGCAGCGGCTGCCTCGCCACCAAGCGCAGACCCTCGCCGATCTCGTGCCAGACGTTCCGTCGACTGGCACGCGGCATCGGAGCCGGCTCCGCATGGCGGAGCAGGCCGAGGCAGAGGGCGGACCCGAGGAACGAGCCAGCGTCCACGAGGATCGCCACCGGGGCGGTGAGGCCTTGCACGATCGCCCCCGCCAACCCTGGCCCTGCGATCCCCGCGACCGACCGGGTCATCGTCAGCTTGCTGTTGCCCTCGACCAGCTGCTCCCGCGCGACCAGTGCCGGGAGGAACGCCTGATACGCCGTGTTGAAGCACACTGCGAGGGTGCCAACGAGGACCGCGACGCCATAGAGGTAGGGCATGTCCAACCATCCCAGCCAGGCAACAAGCGGGATCGAGCCGAGGAGCAGGCTGCGTCCGAGGTCGGCACCGATGAGGAGCGGGCGGCGCCGCACCCGGTCGACCCACACCCCGGCGAAGAGCCCGAACAGGAACAACGGTGCTCGCCCAGCCGCATTGAGAAGCCCCATCTGCACCGCGCTCGCCTGCAGGGTGAAGACGGCCACGAGGGGCAAGGCGAGCGCCGAGACCTGATCCCCGAACACCGAGATCGTCTGCCCGGCCCAGAACAGGCGGAAGGCGGGGTGCCGCCAGAGGCCGGAAAACGGTGTGCGCTTCATGCAGTCACGTCCCCAATTCGTATCATCCTAGGGCGTCCTCAGCTGAGAAGGATGGCCGTCGCCGCAAGATAGACGCCGACGAGGAAGTTGCGCTTCGTCTTGTCATAGCTGGTGGCGATAGCGCGGAACTGCTTAAGCTTTACGAACGTGAAACCCACGTTGTCGTACCAGTGTTGACGTTAGGGACAAGTTCTTGGCTCGCGTTCCCATCACCCAACCCCTACCCTTTACGCTGCGCCCGCCGAGTAAAAGCGGTTGCTTGTATGAAGCTGTCAGCCGCTGCATTGGTAGTTACAACTAGCGGATGTGTCAACGGGAAATGCATCGCTTCAACGGGCATATTGGCAAACGGATGATCTTCGTCTTTTATATGCGTCGCCCTAGCATCGAAGCCGATGTTCGAGATCAAGTTGACATTGGGGTGAATGGCAAGGCCATTCTGGATCCAGCAGGCAAACCACCACTGTAAGTCCCAGATTGAGCCAAGCTGATTAGTATACACCGCCTGGAAACGATTCTCCCAATCCTCCACGACACGGTCATCGTGCAAGACTCCCTTGAGTAGGTGGTTATCACGGACCCAAGGCCACAACTTCATCTCAAGATCGAAGTGTTGCCACGATCGTCGCCAAGAGGCCCACCCCCCTACAATCGTGTAACGCGAGAAGTAATAACTGTCCAGCGTTCGGCGCTGACCAAATTGATAGTTACTGCCAGCGATGTGCATAATTCGCTCATCGTCCCGATAACGCCGTAGGAGTTCCTCGGAGAAGCGAAAGTAGGTGGGGTGTGGCACACAATCATCCTCCAGGATAATGGCTTCGGTGACTGTCTCAAAGACCCAGTCTAACCCACTCGCCACACGCTCTTTACATCCCAGGTTCACATCAGAAAAATTGGTGAGTAGTTGGCATGGCCAATCAACTTGTCCGACTACTGCCCGGGCAGCGGCGCACTGCTCGGCCTCGCCAGGGATATTAGGCCGCGGCCCGTCAGCTACCAGGAGAAGCATTCGTGGCCTAGCTCGTGCAATCTCGGTGAAAGTCCTGATTGTGAGGTCCGGGCGATTGAAGATAAACAATGCGACAGGCGTCAGTAACTGCTGATCAAGCATCATCGCCCCCTGTATGTATGATCCTGCTGGCCGACTGGCTGGGCCTCGCGGCGGAGGCGCTGGTCGAACTGTTCGCCAGCGGGGAGGCATTCCTGCTCGACAGCATGCCCATCCCGGTCTGCCCCGCGCCCGCCGCTCACGCAAGGTGCGGGGCAAGGACTTCTGCGGCTACTGCGCCGCCAAGCGGGAGAAGTTCTTCGGCTGGCGGCTGCATCTGATCTGCACCACGGGCGGCGTCCCGGTCGCCTTCGACCTGCTCCCCGGCGGGCGGCACGACCTGACCCCGATCCACGAGCTGACCCACGGCCTGCCTGCCGGGTCGACCGTCTACGGCGATAAAGCGTACAACGCGGCAGCCATCCTGGCCGAGGCGGGTGGGTGCCTTGTGCCGATCCGCCGGGCCAATATGCGCCCAACGACTGGGCCGACAAGCTGGCCCTGCGCGCCTGGCGCAAGCGCATCGAGGCGCTGTTCAGCCAGCTGGAGGCGATGGGCGCGCAGCGCCTCCGCGCCCGCACCAACCCTGGCCTCCTGCTCAAGCTCCACGCCTCCCTCCTCGCCGCCGCCATCGCCAACGCCGACTAGCAATCAGGGTTTCCCTGTATCTACCCTATCGCAGGCGTCGTTGCCCATTCATAGGCTGTGCAGGAAATCAAGGACTATCTGATTGAAGTTTTCTGGCTGCTCCATATTGACGGCAGTGGAACAAGATCCGTGAAGGACGGCATTCCTCGCGCCGCTGATATGAGCTTCCATCATGTCGGCGAGCCCGAGCGCTTCACGCTCATCTTGATCACCAACAACAAGTAGCGCCGGTGCCCGCAATTCCGTGAGTCGGTAGATTGCAAGGGGCTCTAATTTTCGTAACTTGCCCCAGGCATGGCTGAGCGAATCGACCTTGTAATTGTACATCATCATGTCCCGAATTCGCTCCCTGAAAGCTGGATTCACCTGCTCCGCAGTTCGCATCGGACCATCAATCCAGATCTGGAGGCGAAGCTCGATCGCGCGTGCGATGTCGCCCTCTTTAAGCGCCGCGTTCAGCGGCTCATGTTTCCGTAAGAGCTCTTCCGACCAGGTATGGCCGGTTACTCTTGGGGAGGCTAGAATGAGTGCGTCCACCTTATCCGGGTACGACAAGGCGAAGTCAATTGCAATGACGGATCCGCCTCCAGACCCTAACAAATACGCGCTGCCATGACCAAGGTGGCTTAATAGACCATGTAGATCCTCTAGGAAAGAAAATTCATTGCCTGAGTTAGTGGAATTACCACTGCTACGCACATCGTACCGGATCACTCGATAGTGTTGAGCAAGTACGCTAAATTGATCGTCCCACATCCGCCTATCCATGACTCCGCCGTGGATTAAGACAAGTGGGTGACCTTCACCCGCAACTTCGTAATACAATCGTGCTCCATTTACTTCAGCAAAGCCAGTATCGGTCCGAGTCACTTCAAACATGGTATCCTCCCTGGGACACTGTTGCCCAACGTAAGGCCGCCCTACTGTCAGCAACGGTGTAACCGTAGCTCGCGAATCGCCGCTACATGACGAATACCGGTGAGCAGTGACAGCACAGTCATGGCCCCGAACAATGCCAAGGCACGACCCGCCAATTAGCTCCGCGCACAGCTAGCGAAGCTGCATAACCTTCGGCAGGCGATAAATCTACGAAGGACCAGGAAGGCACCTCACATGTCTCGCTAGCAGCATGGTCATTGCCCATCGACTTCTCCGGCTTGTATACCCCCACCAAGATGTCGTTATAGTCGAGGGGTCGAGCAAAGCCAACTCCGCACGCCTTGAGATAGGCTTCCTTGCGGGTCCAGCAACGAAAGAACGCTTCTTGTCTATCAGACAGGGAGATCGTGCTCAACAGAATCTTCTCTTCAGGAGAGAAGAACTGCTCAACGATCTGGTCGATTTCTGGAATTGAGCGGATGCGCTCAAGGTCAATACCTAATTCAGAGTTAAGCCCTACTGCGTGGAGGGCAAAGCCGTCCGAATGTGACGAGTTAAAGTGGAGCGGTGGGCGATCACACAGATGCGACAGGGTTGGCTTTCCATACAGTCCGTAGCGGAACTCAACGTGTGCCGGCCGCATCCCCAAATAATTGCCTAGGATAGCTCTGAGGCAGCCGCGACCAACAATAAATCGCCGCCGGTTCTGCTCGAGGTGAAAGCGCTCTGCCCGAGAATGCTCATCTGGGGAGAGCATTTGTGCCCAGTGCTCTGCGTGCCTGGCAAGTTGATCAAGGTCCACTCGCCAGACATGAATTTCACCTTCCGGTAGTATCATGGTCCCCCGTGAAGGTGGTTGGTGCCAGCGATGGATAGCTATCATGAGGACCGACCTCCGGTGGTTCCGTCCATCAGCCGACTGCATTCCTGAGATATCACTTGCAGAAGCGCCGCACGGGCTGTATGTAAGAAGAAGTGATCGCCAGGGAAGAAGTGCAGCGTAAACGTATCCTGCGTCTGATCCTGCCAAGGGGTAAGAACTCTTCGAGTTAGATTGCTGTCCTCCGATCCTCCGAATGCCGTGATTGGGCAGTTAAGCGGCTGCTCGGGGGTGAAGCAGTACGTTTCGGAAAGTTGCAGATCTGCCCGTAGCATGGGCAGCAGAAGCTGCATCAGTTCGGAATTCTGTAACACTGCTTCCGGTGTGCCATTTAGGCGCTGTAATCCCCTGAGGAATGCCGCCTCGGGTAAGTGATGGATCGGTGGATATGGATCGGGCAATTGGGGCGCATGGTGTCCAGAGACAAAGAGATGCTCGGGACCACACACTCCGTCCCTGCGCAGGTGACGGGCGAGTTCGAAACCGATCAATGCACCCATACTATGTCCGAAGAATGCGAAAGGGAGCTGGAGATACGGCTCGAGAACAGCTGCTAGGTGTTCAACAAGAGACGAGAGTCGGGTGAACGGAGGTTCTGCTAGCCGACTTTCTCGCCCAGGCAGTTGTATCGGGCAGACCTCGAACTGCGGAGGCAACGCATCTGCCCAGCCACGATAGACTGATGCGCCGCCTCCGGCGTACGGGAAACAGAACAACCGCAGACAGGCCCGCGGGTGCGGCCGAGGGCGCATCACCCATGGGTCAACAATGGGTGTGTTGAATGCCATAAGCGTAGCCCCCTGGCTATCTCGCGCAACTGGTGAGCAAGCCGGAAGTGCTGCTCACTTCGCAGATCTGGTCGGGTGCATCTACGGGCTGAAGCGGCTGGACGACAGCGTGGATGGGTCAGCTGTCGCGATTCGGTATCCTCCCGCGATGTCCAAGCCCCACCCGAATCCTGCCGTCGCTCTCGGCAAAGGCAGAGTGATGGTGCTGGGTCTGAGGTCATTCGCTTGCCGAGCCCTGGCGCTCGATGCCCTGCAACAACTGCCTGAGGCTCAGGGGTCGGATGTCGGTCCACACCTCCTTGATGTAAGTGAGAACCTCGTCTTTACGGCCGCTCTTCCCCACACCTGCCCAGCCTGCTGGATTCGGGCGATCAGCAGGCCAAATCGAGTACTGCTCCTCTTGATTGATGACAACCTTGTAGATGGTGCGGTCCTCGCTGTCATCGCGATCCATAACTGCCCCCTACTCCCTACAGTGCGCCGACGCGTTGCTCCGGATCCGCCACCATACGTTCCAGAACCGCTTGATAGTCCTTCAGTATGCGGACGATCGTTGCGGTGCTGAAATGACGTCGATAATAGGACATGACTAGCAACATTTCCGACCCAGGCATTAGCGCCCGCCCCGGCCAAACGGTCATCCTGATGGGATGCTCCGTCTGTGTCATGCCCCTGACTTGAGCCCTGTATGCCGTGAACTTCTCCTGAACGTATGCGTCAACGGGAAAGTTTTCGAAGACCAGGTAACTCTCGAAGAGCAACTGGTCCCCAGGCACAGAACTCCAACCCCTGACCTTCCGGGGTGGGCTGTACTCGAATTGCCGCATTTCCACCTGCTGCCCCTGCAATTGCCTGAGCCAAGGCAGGAGCTGCGCCTCGGGTGACGCCTCCACCCGAACGGGCAGCAGATTGTGGAAGTTACCCACCATCTGCTCAGATCCCACCAGATCTGCCGGACGACCCGAAACCACTGTGCCGAAGACGACATCGTTTTCCCCGCAGTATCGGCTAAGCAGTATCGCCCAGGCCCCTTGCAACAGGGTGTTCACTGTCAATTGCTGTTGCCTTGCCAGAGACCGCAGTGCCGATGTGGCCGTCGCGGACAGGGGGTAGTACTCATTAACGTAAGCATCGCCATCCTCTCGCGTCGACGAGACATGCGGAGCGCAGTTCACCAACGGCGTGGGTTTGGTGAAGTCCTTGAGCGTTCGCCGCCAGTACGCCTCGGCTTGGGACAGATCCTGGTACTGCAGCCAGTTGATATAGTCCCGATAGGGCCGAGGATATTGCAGATTCAGGTAGCGATCCTGGCAGAACGCTTCATAGAGGGCGAAGACATCCTTGATGATCAGGGGGTAGCTCCAACCATCCTGTAACATGTAGTTGAAGCACCAGACGAAATAGGAGGTGTCTTCGGCCAAACGGATAAGGGCTAGACACCAGTGGGTTGGTCGGGAGAGATCAAAGCCTCGGCAGCGGGCCGTGCGGATATACTCTTCCAGTTGCTTCTCCTGCTCATCTCGGGCCAGGTGACGCCAGTCATGCTGTTCAAGCGACAAGTGTGCCTGCCTATGCACCACTTGGAGCGGTTGGTCAAGTTCCTGCCATGTAAACGAAGTGCGTGCGATCGAGTACCGATTTGCCACCTGTCGCCATGCCTGTTCGAAGGCTGCTGCATCTAGCTCAACGCCCTCAATGAGCATGATCTGGTGCCCGATGAACAAACCTGGCTCTGGGGTGGTTAGGCACCGGAAGAACATGTGTTCCTGCAGCGGTGCGAGAGGATAAATGTCCTCGATCTGCCCATTCTGTCCCACGAGGCGATTCAACGTATCCTGATCGAGCTGTGTTAGCGCTCTGCCGTCAATCGGGGCCTCCTGATTCATGGGGTGTGCCACAACCCGACCCGCCATTGTGGCCAGTTCTTCGATCGTCGGGTGTTGGAAGATGAGCATGGGCGTAAGCGCCAGGCCTGCACGGCGAGCGCGGGCAACTACTTGGATGCTGCGGATCGAGTCCCCACCCAGTCGAAAGAAGTCGGAGGTCATACTCACCTGTGACATACCCAGGACCTCCATCCAGATGCCTGCTAGTACCTCCTCGATGGGCGTACGTGGTGCCACAAGGCTACTATCAGGCGCCTCCCATATAATGCTAGGGACCGGTAGTGCGTTGCGATCTACCTTGCCATTGGAGGTGAGAGGGAACGCCTCAAGTACTACAATGAATGCCGGCACCGTATACTCGGGGAGCCGCGCTTTCAGGAAGCTGACCAGTTCATCTTGTGAAGGCATGGGCTCCGGTGGCAGCGTTACAACGTAGGCCACCAACCGCTTGTTGCCGGGAGAATCCTCACGAGCGACAACCACAGCTTCGCGCACGGCGGGATGCTTAGTGAGTGTGGCTTCGATTTCCCCAAGTTCTATACGGTAACCCCGCAACTTCACCTGGTGGTCGAGCCGCCCGATGAATTCTATGTCTCCAGTGGGAAGGTAACGTGCCAAGTCACCGGTCCGATACAACCGTACCCCTGGTTCTTCGCTGAAGGGGTGGGGGATGAATTGCTTCGACGTCAACTCGGGGCGGTTGAGATAGCCACGAGCAAGGCCATCGCCGCCTATGAACAGCTCTCCCGAGACGCCGATAGGTACCGGCTGCAGGTGCATGTCCAGCACATAGACTTGTGTGTTGGCAATCGGGCGACCGATAGGAACGCTACTACCTTGGCTCCCACGTTGACAGGAATAGAAGGTCACATCGATGGAAGCCTCGGTCGGCCCATAAAGATTGTGTAATTGTGCATTCGAGCGAGCGAAGAAATGATCTCGGAGCGTTGTTGGAAGTGCTTCGCCGCTACAAAAGACGAATCGGAGGCTGGTACATTCCTCGAGCCCTCCTCCTTCCAGAAACACCTGTAGCATCGAAGGTACAAAATGAAGGACGGTGATGCTCTGGTCGATGATAAGCTTGACGAGATACTCGTTGTCCCGATGTCCCTCAGGTCGGGCAACAACCAAACGGGCGCCGGTGAACAACGGCCAGAAAAATTCCCAAACAGCTACATCAAAGCTGAACGGGGTTTTCTGCAAGACGCGATCGGCAGACGTTAACTGATACGTATCCTGCATCCAAGTGAGGCGGTTGCAGATCCCGCGGTGGGGAACCATTACCCCCTTTGGCGTCCCAGTAGAGCCTGATGTGTAGATGACATATGCTAAATTGCTGGGTGTTACCCCGCTGTTTAAGTTTTCCTTGTCCTGTTGAGCTATAAGCTGCCACTCGGTATCCAGGCAAATCACTTCAGCCTGCTGCCGTGGCAGCCGCTTCAGCAATCCCTGCTGTGTTAGCAGTACCGGTGCCTGAGTGTCCCGCAGCATGAAGTCTAGCCGGTCCAGTGGGTATGCCGGGTCAAGCGGCATGTATGCGCCACCGGCCTTGAGAATGCCGAGTAACCCTACTACCATCGCTAACGAGCGCTCCACACAAATGGCTACCCGTGTCTCGGGACCCACCCCTAGAGCGTTCAAATGATGTGCTAACTGATTAGCCCGCGCGTTGAGTTCGCGGTAGGTCCACTGCTCTCCTTCGCACGCCACCGCCACGGCGTCGGGCGTCCGTGCCACCTGCGCCTCGAACAACTGGTGGATGCACTGGTCCCGGGGATAGTCCGCCCATGTCGCATTCCACTCGTGCAGCCGCCGCCGTTCCGCCTCGGTCAGCAGCGGCAGCCCGGCGACGGGCTGCGCCGGATCGGCTACAATCCCAGACAGTAGTTGGCGGTAGTGCCCTGCCAGCCGCTCGACCGTGGCTGCGTCGAAGAGATCGGTATTGTATTCAATAACGCCTCTCAAACCTTCAGCAGTATCCGTAATATACAGGGTTAGGTCGAATTTCGAGGCCCCGCTCTCGATCCCAAGCGGCTGTAAAGTTTCTACGGATCGCAGCTTGAGGCCCATAAGATCGGCAGCATCCATTGGAGCATTCTGGAGAACCAGCATGACTTGGAAGAGGGGATTGAGGCTCGGGTCTCGCTTCGGCCCAAGTGCTTCCACCAACTTTTCAAACGGCAAATCTTGATGGGCAAACGCGCCTAGGCACACTTCGCGCACCCGCTGCAACAGCAGCCTGAAAGAGGGGTTTCCGGCAAGGGAAGTTCGTAGCAAGAGAGTGTTGGCGAAGAGGCCGATGAGCCCTTCCAACTCTGGGCGGATGCGGTTGGCGATGGGCGTACCCACCACCACATCGTCTTGCCCGCTGTAGCGACGCAGCAAGACCTGGAACGCGGCCAGCAGTGTCATGAACAGAGTGGTGCCTTCTTGGCGACTCAGTGCTTTCAGTTGTTCGCTCAACGGTTGTGAGAGGGCAAAAGCGTAGTGCGCGCCACGGAAGCTCTGAATCGGCGGCCGAGGCCGGTCGATTGGCAACTGCAACGTGGGTAAGTTGACCAACCGCTCTTGCCAGTACCTTAGTTGTGCGTCCAGCGCGCGGCCTTGCATCTGGTCACGCTGCCAGAGGGCGAAGTCAGTGTATTGGATGGGCAAGTCGGGAAGAGGGGTCGGCAGGTTGGCCACAATAGCGTCGTAAATTGCCGACAGTTCGTGAACTAACACGCCCATGGACCAGCCATCGGAAATGATATGGTGCAGGACGAGCAGGAGGACGTACTCCTCCTCATCCAGGCGCAGCAGGGTAGCGCGCAAGAGTGGACGGCGGGTCAGATCGAAGGGGCGTCGCACTTCCTCAGTGGCGATCCGGCGCACCTCAGCCTCCCGCTGCAACTGCAGGAGAGTGCGCAAGTCGGCTAGTGGCACATCGACACGGCCGATTGGTCCAACAATCTGGTGCGGCGTGCCGTTTACGGCCACGAAGGCCGTCCGCAGTGCCTCATGGCGTTGCACAATCACGGCTAGGCTCTGCTCGAGCGCATCTACGTGCAATTGTCCCGCGAGTCGCAGAGCCATGGGGATATTGTAGGCGAAGTTTTCGGGCTGCAATTGCTCAAGTATCCAGAGTCGCTCTTGAGCGAAGGACAGGGGGATTGGTTCGTCCGCCCGGCGCGAACGGACAGGATCAATTCGCGAATCTTGGGCGTGGTTTCCCTGCATCCACCGCCGCAAAAGCCCCTGCTTGCCCGGCGAGAGATTGGCGCGTCGTGCCGCAAGATCCTGCTGTCCGGTCATTTGCCCCCCCAGGAGTAGTAGCAACTACGGCGTGTCGTCAGTTGAGCAGGATGGTTGAAGCGACGAGTTGGACGGCCGCGAGGAAGTTGCGCCGGGTCTTGTCGTAACGGGTGGCGATAGCGCGGTACTGCTTGAGCCGGTTGAAGAAGTGTTCGATCAGGTAGCGCGCGCCGTAGAGATGCCGGTCGTAGTCGCGCTGTGCCGTGCGATGGCGCTTGGGTGGGATGACGGCCACCTTGCCCGCATCGCGTAGCACCGCCAGTACCCGCGCCTCCGCATCGTAGCCGCGCTCGGCGATCACGGTCGCGGCGGCGACATGCGGCAGGAGCGCGTCGGCCCCGGCGAGATCGTGCGCCTCGCCGCCGGTCAGGTGCAGCCCCGTGGGATTACCGAGGGCGTCCACCGTGGCGTGGATCTTCGTGCTCAGCCCGCTCCGGCTCCGCCCGAGCGCCTCGCCGTCCCCCCCTTTTGCCGTGCTCCCGCGCTGTGCTGGTGCGCCCGCACGATGGTGGCATCGAGCATGGCGTATTCGTCGTCCGCGTCCGCGCACAATTCCTCGAAGAGGCGCGTCCAGACGCCGCTCGCCGCCCAGCGACTGAAGCGGCGGTGGATGTTCTTCCAGTCGCCGAAGCGCTCGGGGAGATCGCGCCACGGTAGCCCGGTCCGATAGCGGTAGAGCACCGCCTCCACGAACAGGCGATTGTCCCGTGCCGTCCCGCCCACATGCCCCGCCCGGCCCGGCAGCAAGTGCGCGATCCGCGCCCATTGGTCGTCCCGCAACCCATGCCGTCGCACGTTCGCCTCCCATTCTGCGCCGCCCGACTCCCCCGCCCCTACTCTACTGCAACTGACGACACGCCGTAGTACTACAGTTGTAGTTCGCGAATCGGACATGCGGATGGACAATACGGACGCGGCTTGGCGCTCAACCGCAAGCGCCCGAGACTCCAGTACGAATGCCAAACTACAACTGTAGTAGTAGTTCGGTGTGGCGATTAGTGATGATCTATTTGCCATCGTCAAAGTCGCGCTGTAACACGGACGTTTAAGGCAACGAGTGCTTATTGTCCAGCCATTCAGCCCCTTCCTCTGGTAAGGCTTCCAACTGATCGATGAGTAAGCCTTCGATTACTTCAGCCTGTTCAGCAACTGTCGGCGCCTCGAAGAGATTGCGTAGCGGCAGTTCAAGTGGCCATTTTTCACGCAGCCGTGCCATCAACTGGGTAACCATCAACGAGTCGCCGCCCAGATCGAAGAAGCTGTCATGTACGCCGAGATCCCGGATACCAAGAACCTCTTGCCATGCAGCGCAGATCTGCTGCTCAAGGCCTGTCCTCGGTGGAACGTAGCGGGTTAGCAGGCCAGGCCGCGGATGTAGTGCGGCAGACACCTCTGGTTGGGCATCAGTGTTTGACCGCCCTCCGTCCAACTCAACCTGGGGTGCCGACATGGCGGTCAGGGCTGATGCACATGGACTCGCCCAATATCGCTGGCGTTCAAATGGATAAGTTGGTAACGGCTGACGCCGCCGGGACTTCCGCGCATGTCCGCTCAGCCAATTGATGGGACACCCCGCAAGCCAGAGCTTTCCCATCGAGTTCAGCAGGAAGGCTGTATCCGAGTGAGATTCTTGCGGGGCGCAAAGCGATTCTAAAATCACTTTGCCCGCAGCTAGCTCGACACGCTGCCTAGCTAGAGTGCTCAACGTCCGTCCTGGGCCTACCTCCAGGAGAATCGATCTATCATCTTGCAGTACCATGCCGATGCTAGCCGAGAAACGTACCGTCTGACGGAGGTGTTGGGACCAGTAATGGGGGGCCATGACATCCGTCTCAGTGATCCAGGTGCCCGTGACATTGGAGAGGTAGGGAATTGTAGGTGGCTTCATGGGGACTCGCCTGACTAGCTCCGTGAATGGTCCCAGGACTGGATCCATCATCCCTGAATGGAAGGCGTGCGAAGTGTGGAGTTGCTTGGACACGATCCCGCGCCCAGTTAGGAGCCGCTGCAAAGCGGCCACGCTATCCTCGGGTCCCGCCACGACGCACATGGAAGGCGCATTCACGGCGGAGAGCGAGAGATCATCGCTCAAGAGCGGGCGTAGCGCCTGTTCCGTTAGTGGTACGCTGAGCATGGCCCCAGGCGGTTGCTGTTGCATGAGGCGCCCGCGGGCGGCCACCAGCACCAGCGCATCTTCTAGCGTAAACACATCAGCGAGGCATGCCGCTACATACTCCCCGATGCTGTGACCAATCATCGCTTGGGGGAGCACCCCCCACTCCATCCACAATCTAGCAAGCGCGTATTCGACTACGAAGAGTGCTGGCTGCGCCAGCCACGTTTGGCGCAGTTGTTGCAGAGCTTCTTCAACTCGCTCCTGGTGTGGGTAAAGGACTTCGCGCAGATCCAGTTGCAAATGCGACTTGAGCAGTTCTGAGCAGATATCGACCTGCTCCCGGAACACCGGTTCTTCCTCATAGAGCTCCCGACCCATGTTCACGTACTGGGTGCCCTGACCTGGGAACATCATGACGACATGTTGCTCCCGAGGTTCTCGAGTGCGCGTCAGTACTCGGCTAGCATCCAGGGTACCTAGCGTGGTTGCAGCATCGTTAGCGTCGCGGCATACGAGAACTCTTCGATGGCTAAACTCCCTCCGGCCTACCTGCAGCGTATAAGCAACATCGCCGAGGTCTATGTCGCGATGTTGCTGCAAATGCTTGGTGAGATTCCCAGTTGCAGCTTCGAGTGCAGTCATAGTTCTTGCAGACAGCACGATCAGGTGGTAGGGCTTACACGGCCTGGACAGTTCAGTGGATGGAGCTTCCTCGAGGACCACATGAGCGTTAGTTCCACCCATGCCGAAGGAACTGACCCCAGCACGGAGGGGGGTGTTACCGGTCTTCCACTCGGACAACTCGGTGTTGATGTAGAAGGGGCTGTTAACAAAGTCGATTTCCGGGTTGGCCTGTTCGAAGTGCAGGCTGGGGGGCAACTGCCGATGTTCGAGGGCAAGTACAGCCTTGATGAGGCCTGTCACGCCAGCCGCCGCGTCTAAGTGGCCGATATTTGTCTTGACCGAGCCGACCGCACAAAAACCTTTGGGCGTGGTGTAGGTACGGAAAGCTTGGGTAAGCGCCGCGATCTCGATAGGATCGCCTAAGGGAGTACCGGTCCCGTGCGCTTCGACATAGGAAACCGTCTCTGGCTCAACGCCGGCGATAGCAAGGGCTTCTGCAATCACGGCAGCCTGACCGTCCACACTAGGAGCCGTATAGCCGACCTTGAACGAGCCGTCGTTATTGATCGCCGAACCGCGGATGACTGCACGGATGCAATCTCCGTCAGCTAAGGCGTCCGCGAGGCGTCGCAATACGACGAGACCTACCCCGTTGCCCCCAATAGTGCCACGTGCTCGGGCATCGAATGCACGACAATGTCCATCAGGGGATAGGATGCCGCCTTCTTGGTATAGGTAGCCAGCCCGTTGCGGGACGTTGATAGATACACCGCCGGCCAAGGCCATATCGCAATCACCGTTCAGCAGACTCTGGCAGGCATAATGTACAGCGACCAGCGACGTAGAGCAGGCAGTCTGTATCGTGATGCTTGGTCCCCTGAGGTCGAGTTTGTACGAGACTCGAGTGGTGAGGAAGTCCTTATCGTTGCCGAGCCTGACTTGCAATTGGTTTCCGTCGCTGTATTGGGCAAGTAAGTTGGACAAGAGATAGGTACTCATGGTCGTGCCACCATATACCCCGACACGACCACTAAATTTGTCCGGTGCGTAACCAGCGTTCTCCAAGGCTTCCCAAGCGCACTCCAGGAAGAAGCGGTGCTGGGGATCCATCATCGCCGCTTCCTTAGGGCTATACCCGAAGAAAGGAGCATCAAAGTACTCGATGTCTTCAAGTACACCCCCTGCTTTCACCAGGGCGGGGTCTCGCAACATTGCGGGATTCACACCGGAAGAGAGTAGCTCGGAATCGGTGAAGAAAGCGATCGATTCTATGCCATCTCGCAGATTCTTCCAGAATTCATCGGGATCTTTGGCTCCTGGAAAGCGGCCAGCCATCCCTATGATCGCTATGCAGTGCTCAAGGGCATCCGGGTTCGTCATCGCCGTCCTCCATTCCTCTCCAGCCGCCTCCGTGAGTTGCGCTTTATCTCTGCCTAGATGCCCGGTGGCGCCCCATTGCCGCTCGGCGGATCTCAGCGCGGCCACGGCCCTGCTCGAGCGCGGGCGGCACGGCTAGCCCCGCAGAGAGATGCTCCGCAAACGAGTGGATGGTTGGATATCTAAATAGATCAACCATTGCCAACTCCCTGGGGAGAACCTCGCGCAGTCTGCTATGCACCTGAATCATACGCAGCGAGGAACCGCCGACATCGAAGAAGTTATCGTGCACACCGATGTGTCCTACCCCGAGCACCTCCTGCCAGATGCCTGCAACGGTTTGTTCGATCTCGGTGCGGGGTGCCACGTAAGTGTCGTCGCGTTCCGGACGGAAGTACCTGGGATCGGGCAAGGCATGGCGATCCACCTTCCCATTGGCGTTAAGTGGCAGCTCCTCGAGCGGTATGATTGCCGCTGGCAGCATGTATTCAGGCAGCCACGCCTTGAGGAACTGACGTAGCACACTAATCGCAGGACTTCCCTCCTTAGCTAAGACGACGTAGGCCACTAACTGCTTGTTGCCTGGGCTGCCTTCCTGTGCCAGCACCACAGCCTCGCGAACTGCCGGATGCCCGACCAGTACCGCCTCGATCTCCCCCGGCTCGATGCGAAAGCCGTGAATTTTGACCTGATCATCGAGCCGTCCTAGGAATTCGATGTCTCCGGTAGGGAGGTAGCGCGCGAGATCGCCGGTTCGGTATAGCCGTGCGCCCAAGTCCTTGCTAAAGGGGTGGGGGACGAATCGTTCGGCGGTTAGGTCCGGACGCCGGAGGTAACCGTGAGCTACTCCATCACCGCCGATGTACAGCTCGCCCGGTACTCCAACAGGCACCAATTGCCGATGGGCATCGAGCAGGTAGACTTCCGTGCTAGCGATCGGCTGACCAATTGGGAGATTTACCGCTCCATCGGCCACCTCCTGCACCAGATGCCAAGTGGCGAACGTCGTGGTCTCGGTGGGTCCGTATACGTGCAGGAGCCGCTCCGGAGGCCCTTCTTTGAGCACCTTCCGCACGCTGTGCGGGTCGACCATTTCTCCGCCGAAAAGTAGATGTCGCACTGAGCGGAAGGCACCCGGGACTGCCTGAGCTAGTTGATTGAACAAGGCCGTCGTCAGGAATAGCACGGTAATTTCCTGCTCTTGCATGTGTGCAACAAACGCCTCCGGGGAGAGCATCACCTCTTTAGCAACCCCGACGAGCCGTGCTCCATTCAACAGGGCACCCCAAATTTCGAAGGTGGCGGCGTCAAAGGACGCATTCGAAGCCTGGGCTACCGAGTCGGTGGATTTCACCTGCAAGTAGTTTGTGTTCAACACGAGGCGAGCGATCGCCCGGTGGGGCACGGCGATCGCTTTCGGTCTACCCGTCGAACCAGAGGTGTACATCACATAAGCGAGACTCTCTCCTGTGGTCACGCCGATTGGGTTAACTTCGCTTTCCTGACGGATCACCGCACCGAGGGCATCGACGCAGAGCACACGGGCTTCCTGCGAGGGGAGGCGCTCGAGCAGGGACTCTTGCGTCAGTAACACTGACGGGCGAGCGTCAGCGAGGAGGAACGCAAGGCGTTCTTTAGGATGAGTGGGGTCGAGCGGGACATAAGCGCCCCCAGTCTTGATGATACCTAACAACCCCACTACCAACTCCAGCGATCGTTCCATGCAGATACCGACTAGGGTCTCTGGCCCGACGTTGAGCCGCTGAAGATGGTGCGCTAGCTTGTTGGCCTGTCGGTTGAGTTCACGGTAGGTTAGTTGGTCGCCTTCGTAGCATACGGCGATGGCATCCGGTGTCCGTTCGACCTGGTCCTCGAACAATCGGGAGATACCGACTTTGCGGGGATAGGCATGTGTGATACCGCTCCACTCACCCTGCAGCTGGTGACGCTCCTCCTCAGTAAGTATTGGTAGATCCGAAACGTGCTGGTCAGGGGCTGTCGCGATCGCTTGCAGCAGCATCCGAAAGTGGTTAGCCATTCGGACAATGGTTGTTGCCTCGAAGAGGTCTGTGTTGTACTCCCAGATGAATGTCATGCCGACCAGCGCCGAACTGGACGACTGACCGTCACGATACTCGGAGGGGGGGATAGCTATAATATTCAAGTCGAACTTGGCCGAGCCGTTGCTCAAGCCTTCCCGCAGACGCACCTCCAGTCCTGGTAAACGTAGGTCCGGTAGCGGGGCATCATGGAAACCGAAGATCACTTGGAACAGCGGGTTGTAGCTCGGATTCCGCTGGGGCTGTACAGCTTCTACCACCTTGTCAAAGGGCATATCTTGGTGAGCGTAAGCCCCAAGCGTCACCTGACGCACCCGTTGCAGCACCTCCCGGAACGTGGGATCGCCGGACAAATCCGTGCGGAGGACAACGGTGTTGATGACCATGCCAATCATCGCCTCCGTCTCCCGATGGCGACGATTTGCGATGCCGGCACCGATGCTAATATCCTGCTGAGCGGAGTAGCGCTGCAGCAGAACGAACAACGCCGAGGCCATCGTCATGAACAACGTGGCCCCTTCGCGATGACTTAACGCCTGCAACGATTCGTAAAGATCAGCCGACAACTCCGCCCGGTGAACTGCTCCCCGGAAAGTTTGTTCCAGTGGTCGCGGGTGATCGATGGGCAGCTTCAGCAGCGGCAAGCTGCCGGATAGCTTCTCCTTCCAGTAGGCAAGTTGAGCTTCCGCCGCTTCTCCCTCCATCCAACGACGTTGCCAATGTGCAAAGTCGGCAAACTGGACGGGTAACTCGGGTAGTGGTGAGGATTGTCTAGCTGAGAACGCCTTGTAGAGCGTCATCAGTTCGCCGAGGAACACATTGAATGACCATCCGTCGTGAATGAGATGGTGCTCTACGTGGAGTAGCACATGCTCCCGAGCGTTGAAGCGGAGCAGGATCCAGCGCAGCAACGGCAGTTGGTCGAGGTCAAACCTCTTGCGGACCTCTCCATCGATCAATCGCTGTGCCTCTGCCTCTCGCATACTCTTGGGCACATCTTGGAGATCGATGAGCAGCACTTGCACTGACCAGGGGTAGTGAATTATTTGCAGCGGTCGCCCGTCGACCAGTGGGAATGTAGTCCGGAGGATCTCATGGCGCCGCACGATCTCGCTCAGACTCCGCTCCAGCGCAGCCACATCGAACTCACCGGTGAAGCGTAGGGTCGCCTGGAAGTTGTACGCCAGATTTGCCGGATCGAGCCGCTGGAGGAACCACACCCGCTCCTGCGAAAAGGAGAGAGGCAGGGTTTCCTCCCGTGGAACGGGTCGGATCGGGGGAAGTGCTAGTTGCTCACCCTTCCCGAGGGCGGCTTCGACGCGCTCGGCTAGCACCGCCACCGTCGGTGCATGGAAGAAGTCTTGCAGAGGCAATTCAACCCGCAGGGCGTCACGCAAGCGCGCAACCAGCTGGGTCGCCAGCAAGGAGTCACCACCTAGTTCGAAGAAGTTGTCGTGGATCCCTACCTCCTCGAGCCGCAACGCCTCCGCCCAGAAACGAGTCAATGTATCTTCAATTGGTGTCTGCGACGCGACAACCCCCCCTTCTAACTTGGGCCTCCGCCGCTCGGGAACGGGCAACGCGCGTCGGTCGACTTTACCATTGGCCGTCAGCGGTATTGCATCCAGGATCACGAACGCTGCGGGGACCATGTACGAGGGCAGTTGCTCCTCTACGAAGCGCCGTAACTCCGTGATTACCGGGATCGTCTCCTGGCGTTCTGGGATGACGTAAGCTATCAATCGCTTCTCGCCAGGATTGTCCTCCCGCGCTAGTACCACGGTCTCACGTATGCCAGGATATCGGACCAGCGTTGCTTCGATCTCACCAAGCTCGATGCGATAACCTCGCACCTTCACCTGGTGATCGAGCCGACCTAAGAACTCAATCGTGCCATCTTCCCAGTAGCGTGCTAAATCCCCCGTCTTGTACAGTCGCGCCCCTGGCGCATTACCGTATGGATCAGGGACGTACTTCTCTGCTGTTAGCGATGGTTCATTAACGTATCCTAATGACAGACACTCGCCGCCGATATAGAGATCACCGGACACCCCAATCGAGCAGGGGTTCATATGAGAATCTAAGATATAGTACCGGGCATTCTGGATTGGCTTCCCGTAGGGGATACTAACCCAGTTGGGGTCCACCTTCTCGATTGGGAAGTAATTCGACCACACGGTCGCTTCAGTCGCTCCCCCCAAGCTAACGAGGGGGACTTCGGGGAAATGCGCCCTGATCTGATCAGGCAGCCTAACAGGAATCCAATCGCCGCTCAGAAAGATCAGCCGGAGCGCTCGGCTTACCTCTGGGATTGCCCGCTCCTTGAGGAAAGGCACCAATTGTTGCAGAGCGGCGGGAGCTGAATCCCAGAATGTAATCGACTCCGCTTCTAACAGGTCCAGCAAGCGCTCAGGGTTACGCACATCTTGATCGGGCACAACGTGGATCGCCCCACCGGCCGCCAGTAAACCGAATATGTCATACACGGACAGATCGAAGGACAAGGCGGTGACAAACAAGACCCGATCATCGTTACCAATACCGAAGGTCTGATTAACCCAATCAATTAGATTGATGACAGGGCGATGGCATACCATTACCCCCTTAGGCGTTCCTGTGGAGCCCGAGGTAAAGATAATGTAAGCAAGCTCTTGCGGGCTCATATCCAGCGCTAAATTCGCTTGAGACTGCCGAGTTACTTCGGTCCATGTCCAAACTTGTGAGCCGAGGGTCGAGTGAGGGCGCAACGCGGGTTCATCCAAGTCGGCCGAATCGCCGGCCCGGGAGGTGGAAGGGCTTAAGCACACTACATGTCGAAGCGTTGGTAGTGAGTCGAGAGTATCAAGTGTAGAGAGATGAGCCTCTTGTGTAACTAGACAGCGGATAGAAAGCGAGGTGAGTATCCAGTGTAGTCGGGACGGAGGGTACCCGACCTCCAGTGGCACATAGGCCGCACCAACCTTGAGGATACCAAGTAAGGCAGCAATCATTTCCAGGGAACGATTCAAATGGACCCCGATCAGGTCTCCACGCCCGAGCCCTAGCGTCACGAGGTGACGTCCGAGTTGATTAGCCCGCGCGTTGAGCTCGCGGTAGGTCCACTGCTCCCCTTCGCACGCCACCGCCACGGCGTCGGGCGTCCGTGCCACCTGCGCCTCGAACAGCTGGTGGATGCACTGGTCCCGGGGATAGTCCGCCCATGTCGCATTCCACTCGTGCAGCCGCCGCCGTTCCGCCTCGGTCAGCAGCGGCAGCCCGGCGACGGGCTGCGCCGGATCCGTTGAGACAACAGAATCATGCAAAGACATAGCTACCCTCCGCCAGCACTGACGATGTCTCTTACTATAAGGTATTTTCTCACAGATGGGGGCGGTTGTGAAGGGCTTTCCGGAGGAGGTCAGGGCGGGCGAGGGCGGTGCGGCCCGCACCGCCCCGGCGACCTTCGCCGCGCTCGCCCGGCGGCCGCAGGACCATCCGACGGACGCCGTGGCGGTGTATCTGGCGGGACTCGCGCTGTCGGGCCGGGTGACGGTCGCCCGGCGACTGGTCGCGGTGGCGCGGCTCCTGGGTCTCCCGCCTGAGCAGGTACCCTGGGCGGCGCTGCGCGCGCCGCACCTCATCGCCATCCGGGCGCGGCTGCTAGACGGGGGGACGCTGGCCCCGGCCACGGTCAATCTCACTCTCGCGGCGCTGCGCGGAGTGGCGCGGGCGGCCTGGCGGCTGGGAGTCATGTCGGCCGAGGAACTGGCCCAGGTGCGCGACGTGCCGCCTGCGGGCGCGACCCGTCCCCGGCCGGGGTGCGCGACGGCGCGCTCCTGGCGCTGCTGTATGGCGCGGTCCTGCGGCGGGCGGAGCTCGCGGGCCTGGGGCGCGGCGACTGGCTGCCCGCGGACGCCCTGCTGCGGGTGACGGGCAAGGGGGACAAGCAGCGCGAGGTGCCGCTGCCGCCCGGCGCGACGGCGGCGCTGGCGGACTGGCTGCTGGTGCGGGGAGAATGGGAGGGACCGCTCTTCGTCCCGATCAACAAGGGGGGCCGCCTGGCCCGGCGGCGGATGACCGAGCAGGCGGTGTACGGGATCTTGCAGAAGCGGGCGGCGGAGGCGGGGGTGGACGATCTCTCCCCCCACGACCCGCGCCGCACCTACGTGGGCGACCTCCTCGACCGCGGCGCGGACATCGCCACCGTGCAGCAGCTCGCGGGCCACGCCGACGTGAGCACCACCGCCCGCTACGACCGGCGCGGGGGCACGGCCCGGCGCGCGGCGGCGGACCTGCTGCACGTGCCCTATGCGCGCCGACGGGGGTAACGAGCGGCGTATCACCGACCCCCGCCTTGATCCCGCCCGACTTGACCAACGAGCGCGTCGGCCCGGACAGCGCGCGATGTACCAATGCCGCCACTCTGCGCCCTGCTCGCACCCTCCATAACTGCTGGTTCTTGGTTGCCTGACGAGCGTGAGCAACCGATCGGCAGTATCCGCAGTGGCTGTAAGCCACCCCATGTCCCGCCAGGGTCATGAGTCCTACAGCGCCACTTCGCGGCGTCGCTCACTTGTATCAGGGATGTGTGCTCGCCAGTGACCCCGGACCCCGGCAACGGGTGCTTCACGGTGTTGTACGTACTCGCTAAGCTGGCCTGCATACCACCACCTGTGACAGGGATTGCGACCCTGAGACACGCCGGGAAGCGCCAACATCGGTTAAGCGGGCGAAGTGGCCCTGTAGGAATCGGTTAAGCGGGCGAAGTGGCCCTGTAGGAGTTGTTAGGCGAATAAGAAGGGCCGGGCGACTTTTTAACCCTCTCCCAGGGGACGACGACGTACGCTGCCCTCGATGGCCCCCAGGCGGCGCACGAGGTCGTCGCCAAGCCTGCTGTCGGGTCTGAACTTTGCAGTGCGATCTTCTGCGAGGACGGAATTGAAGAAGGTCGCCGCTCGTTCCGGCACGGCGGCGCACTCGTGGCAGAGGATGGGGTATTGTCAATTTAAGTCGGGCTCGCCAAGCTGCCGGGGAACGCGGGCGTGCTGAAGGAGGGCGGTGCCGCTGCTCAGGCCATGGGCGGGGTGCCGGTGACGGCTCGCCAGGTGGCGAAGCGTTCCGTTCTGGTCTCGCGATAGGCTTCGGCGGTGAGACGGTGGCGGCGTGGGCGAAAGTGGCTGGCGATCGGCCCGTAGGCGGCGAGGAACCGCTGGGCGTGGCCCGGATCCTTGAAGCGGCGCATCCGCCGCTCGCGCTCGCGGGTCGGCTGGTGCGAATTCTCCGCGCGGTTGTTGAGCCGCTTGTGCTGCCGATGTTCGACGCTCGGGAGGACTTCGCGCAGGGCCGCCCCGTAGCTGGCCAGCTTGTCGGTGATCAGCACGCGGGGTACGTACTGCAACTCTTTGAGCAGACGGCGGAAGAACTTCTTCGCCGCATGCTTGTTGCGGCGGCTTTGCACCAGGATGTCGAGCACCTCCCCGTCCTGATCGACGGCCCGCCAGAGGTACTGCTGCACGCCGTTGATGCGAATGAACACCTCGTCCAGGTGCCACTTGTCGCCCGGCTGTGGCCGTCGCCGGCGCAGCGCGTTCGCGTAGCCCTGCCCGAACTTGCGGCACCACTGGCGGACGGTCTCATACGTCAGGATCACACCGCGCTCGGCCAGCAGCTCCTCCACGTCGCGGTAGCTGAGAGCGAACCGGAAGTACAGCCAGACGGCGTGGGCAATGATCTCCGGCGGGAAGCGGTGGCGTTTGTAGCAAGGTGGAGTCGCTTCTTCATTCATGCACCGAGTATCGCATGTGCCACCGATCTGCGCGCTGACCAGTTACCCTGACAGTACCGCGCGGGGGGCGGCGACGGCGCGGAACGGGCCGACCGGGGGATGCGGTGTGCTAGGCTACGAGCGGCGCGGCGGTCGCTCGCTGCGAGCAAGAACCCGGCACGGTTGGCGAGCGGTGCATGAGCAGCGCGATCTGCTCATCGTAGATGGCGGAGTAACGATGGGCGCGATGCCGGATGTGGCGATCGTGGGGGGCGGGATCATCGGCTGCGCGATCGCCTATCAACTCGCGAAGGCGGGCGCGGCGGTGACGATCGTGGAGCGCGGGGCGCTGGCGCGCGAGGCGTCGTGGGCCTCGGCGGGGCTGATCTCGCCGCCGAAACCCGGTATGCCGGGCGGGCTGGCGCGCGCGCGGTTGGAGGCGCGCTCGTTCATGCTCTACCCGGCGCTGCTGGCGGAACTGGCGGAGGCGACCGGCCTGGACGTGGCCCAGGTGCGCGGCGGGCGGCTCTCGGTGGCCCTCTCGGAGGCGGAGGAGGCGGCCCTGCGCGAGACGCTGCGCTGGCAGCGCGACCTCGGCTTCGACGTGGCCTGGCTCGACGGGGATGCGACGCGCGGCATGGCCCCGGCGCTGGCCCCGGCGATCCGGGGCGCGATCTGGTGCGCGGCGGCGAGCGGGGTGCGCGCGGCGGCGCTGACGCTGGCGCTGGCGCGCGCCGCCGAGGCGCGCGGCGCGACGATCCGCGAGGGGACGCCGGTCGAGGGATTCCTGCGCGGGGGGGGGCGGATCGCGGGGGTCAGGACGCCCGGTGGCGACATCCGCGCGGGCGCGACGCTCATCGCGGCGGGGGCATGGACGGCGGCGCTCGGCGAGCTGCTCGATCTGGAATTGCCGACCCGCCCGGTGCGCGGGCAGATGCTGGCGCTGGCCGACGCGGCACCGGCGCTGCGGCAGGCGATCGCGGGGGCGGGGGGCTTCCTGATACCGCGCGCGGACGGCACGATCGCGGTGGCGGCGACGGTAGACGAGGCGGGCTTCGATACGCGCATCACGCCGGACGGCCTGGCCTGGCTGGCGACGCTGATCCGCACGCTCGCGCCGGGCTATGCGAGGGCGCGGGTCGTGGAGACCTGGGCGGGGCTGCGACCGGCGACGGCGGACGATCTGCCGCTCATGGGGCGCGCGCCGGGCGTGGACGGCCTTTGGGTGGCGGCGGGCCACATGCGCGACGGTATCCTCTGGGCACCGATCGTCGGGGAGATCATGGCGGCGGCGATCCTCGGCGGCGAGCCGGACCCCGCATTGGCGCTCTTCGCTCCGGGGCGGTTCGCGTAGCGGGGGGCGGCGCGGCGTACCACGCCGCGCCGCCGCGCGGGAGCGAGGAGGAGGAAGGGGCGCGCGTATCGTGTCCCATCCGCTGCCGCCCGTCTGCTCACGCGAACGCGGACGGTGGGCCGTCGGGCCGCAGCGGGCTGCGCGTGGCGGCCAGGACGCGATCGGGCTCGTCGGTGTCCAGGATATCGACGCCGTTCCGGGTCAGATCCCACGCGACGCTCGGCGACGGGGCGAAACACTGCACGGCGAGACCCGCCGCGTGGGCCTGCGCGCAGAGGGCGCGGTCGCAGAAGAGCCAGGACTGGTTGAGCACATCGGCATGGGCCGCGCGCCCGGCGTGGAGCGGATCGACCAGGCGACCGCTATAGTTGATCGCCCCCTTAATCGCCGGGTTCCGTTCTTTGACGTGCCGGATGACCGTGTGGTCGAAGGCGATGATCAGCACCTCCTCGACGACCCCCGCGCGTTCGAGCGTCGCGACAAGCGCGCCGGACAGCGCCGCCGATTCGTGTGGCAGCCCCTTCACCTCGACCGTGAGGTACGCGCGACCGGCGACGAAGGCGATCACCTCGGCCAGCGTCGGGATGCGCTCCCCGGCGAAATGCGGCGCGAACCAGGAACCGGCGTCGCATCGCTTGAGCTCCGCCACCGTCAGCTGGCGCACGTATCCCGTACCGTCCGTGGTGCGGTCGATGGCATGGTCGTGGATCACGACCAACTCCCCGTCGCGCGCGAGGTGGACATCGAGTTCGAGCATCGGGCTCCCGCGCCGGAGCCCCTCCGCGAACGAGGCGAGCGTATTCTCCGGCGCGTAGGCCGCGCCGCCGCGGTGGGCACCGACCAGGGGGTGTCCGTCGCGGCGCGCGGCGATCAGCTGTGTGAGGGGCGGCACGCGCGCTGGCACCGTCGTTCTCCTTCGTGGCGGGTCGGGTAGATCGGTCCGCGTCGGCCGTATGCGAGCGCGCCGCCCGCGCTCAGGGGGGAGCCTGGCCGGTGCCACCCGCCGCCCACGGGAACGGGCGCGGGTGGGCAAAGGGGGCTTGGCGCTCGCCGCGAGCGAGCGCGTCCAGCAGAACGGCCAGTTCGTCGGCGGTGCCGACCTGATAGCATGGCCGCTCGCTCGGATCGGCGGGGGCGGTCGGGTAGCGCTCGTTCCAGGCCAGCCAGACGCTGATCAGGCCGAGCGCATTGGCACCGCGAATATCCCGCGCGAGGTTATTGCCGACCATGACGACGCGCGACCAGTCCGTCGGCGGGATCCCGAGTTCGTCCAGGGCGTGCGCGAACATGCGGCGGTCGGGTTTGACGCAGCCGAGGTGGTCGGAGATCGCGAAGGTCTCGAAGAGGTCGTAGAGGCCGTGCTGGCGGAGCACGTTGCGATAGGTTCCCGCGCGCGTGTCGGCGACCAGGCCGAGCCGTCGGCCCTGGCGGCGCAACTGCCGCAGCAGATCGGCCATGCCGGGGACGAGATCGGCGCGCTGGGTCACCTCGTCGAGCTTCTCCTCGGTCTCCTCCCGCATGATGACATCGCCCAGATCGAAAAGGATGGCCGCCAGTTCATCGTGTGCCATCGGCTGCGTCACCTCCCATCTACCGGGCGCCATCGGCTGCGTCACCCTCCATCTACCCGGTGTCCACGCCGCCTGGTCGGCTCCTGCTGCGGTGGTGCGCCCGCTCAGCGCCCCCCGAGCCCGGTCGTGGCGATCCCGCGCACGAAATATTGCTGCGCCGCCAGGAAGATGAGCAGCATGGGGAGGAGCGCGATCAGCGAACCGGCCATCAGCAACGACCACTCCGTGCCGTACTCGGATTGGAATGAGCGCAGCGCCACGGTCAGGGTACGCATCTCCGGGCTGCTGACCATGATGAAAGGCCAGAGGAAGCCGTTCCAACTCCCCATGAAGCTGAAGACGGCCAGCGTCGCCAGGGCCGGGCGGGCCAGGGGCAGGATGATGCGCCACCAGACCTGGAAATAGGTGGCCCCATCGATGCGGGCGGCCTCCTCCAACTCGCGCGGGATGGAGAGGAAATACTGCCGGAGCAGGAAGGTGCCGAACGCGGTGAAGGCGGCGGGTACGATCAAGCCCTGGTAGGTGTTGATCCAGCCGAAGTGGCGCATGATGATGAAGTTGGGGATGATCGTCACCTGGCCCGGCACCATCAGGGTGCCGAGGTAGAGCAAGAAGAAGCGGTCGCGCCCGGGGAAGCGCAGGCGCGCGAAGGCGAAGGCGGCGAGCGCCGAGGTCAGCACCTCGGCGACCGTCACGCCGACGGCGACGACGGCGCTGTTGAGGAGATACCGCCCGAAGGGCACCTTGGTCCAGACCGCCTGGAAACTCTCGCCGGTGATGACCGTGGGGATCCACTGGGGCGGGTACACGAAGGCGGCCCCCGGCTCCTTCACGGCGGTGGAGAGCATCCAGAGGAAGGGCACGATCATCACGATGGCACCGAGCGTCAGCACGACGTAGCTGAGGATCCGCAACGACACGGACCCGGTGCTCGTCGCCGATCGCGGCTGGGTGCTGCGGCCCTCGGCGGGGGACGTGGCGGACAGCGACATGGTGGCTCCTTCCCGGCCTCCGCTCGGGCTGCGTATCGGGCTGCGTCTCAGGCTTCGTAATGCACCCAGCGGGCTTGCAATTTCCACTGGGCGATCGTGATCAGGAAGATCAAAAAGAAGAGCACCCAGGCGACGGCGGCGGCATAGCCCATCTGCAGGAACTGGAATGCCTGCTGCCAGATGTGATAGACCAGCGTCCGGGTCGCATTGGCCGGGCCGCCCTCGGTGAGGACCAGGACGGCATCGAAGACCTGGAGCGAGCCGATCAGCGATACGATCAGGATGAAGAAGGTCGTCGGCGTGAGCAGGGGGAGGGTGATGTGGCGGAAGCGGTCCAGCCGCCCGGCCCCATCGATCGACGCCGCTTCGTAGAGGTTGGTCGGGATGGCCTGTAGGCCGGCGAGGAAGATCACCATGTTGTAGCCGACCTGCTTCCAGACGGCCATGATGATGACGGCGGGCATCGCCCAGCGCTGATCGGCCAGCCAGTTCGGCGGGCTCTGGATGCCGAGGTTGTAGAGGACGTAGTTGAGCACCCCGAAATCGGGGTTATAGAGCCAGCGCCAGATCAGGGCGACCACGACCCCGGAGGTGATCACCGGCAAGAAGTAGGCGACCCGGAAGAGCGCGATGCCGCGGATCCCCTCGTTGAGCGCGAGCGCCAGCAACAGCGCGATCACGATCGCGAGCGGCACGCTGACGACGGTGAAGTAGAAGGTGTTGAAGAGCACTTTATGGAAGAGCGGATCATTGGTCAGCAGCTTCTGGTAGTTCGCCAGGCCGACGAACTTGGGGGGCGAGAGGAGATCCCAGTTGGTCAGCGAGATCACCGCCGACGCGCCGACGGCGAGCACGGTGAAGAGCAGGAAGCCGATCATGTTCGGCAACAAGAAGAGGTAGCCCGTGACCGCCTCGCTGCTGGCGGGCTTCCAGGCCGCGCGCCGCGACCTGGAAGCCGAGCCGTCGCTGTGCTGTACGGTCGTCTGAGCCATGACCCCACCTCACGAGCGGGCGGGCGGGGGCGATAGGAGCGCCCCGCCCGCCCGCGAATCCCCGGCGTCAGCTTTTCAGGAGCGCGTTGACCTGCTGGTGCATCGCCTTGAGGGCGTCGGCGGCGCTCTTCTGGCCGCCGAGGACGAGATCGTTCTCGTCGCCGATCGCCTTCTCCATCTCCGGGTATTTCGGGTGCATCGGCAGCACCTTGGCATACTGGAGCTCATCGATGAAGACCTGATTGTTCTGCGGCGGCGCGCTCTTCAGGAAGGTGTCCGACTCGGCCACCGACTTGCGCGAGGGGAGGAGGAGGCCGAGTTCGGTCATCTTCTGCTGCCCCTCCTTGCCGACGATGTAGCTCAGTGCCTTCCAGGCGGCGTCGGCGTTCTTGGTACCCTTGTAGATGCCGAAGATCGAGCCGGTCAGCAACTGGGCGCGCTGCGACTTCATCGGCATCGGCATGACATCCCACTTGAAGGTCGATTTACGGAAGAGGGGCACCATCCAGCGCCCGTTATTGTAGGCGGCGGCACGGCCGGCGGCGAAGATCTCGGACTTCCCCTGCTCCTTGGTGACCGCAGCGGCGGGGGCGGTCTTCAGCTTGGTGACGTAGTCGGTCCAGGTCTGGTAGCCCTCGAGCACCTTCGGATCGTCGAGCGTCGACTTCGTCGGGTTGAACGGGTCATCGACCGCCTCGCCGCCCGCCGACCAGGCCCAGATCATCCACGGTCCCCACCACGTCTCCTGGACGTAGCCGAACTGCGTGGTGCGTCCGCCCTCGGTTTTGGTGGTCTTCTGGGTCATGTCGGTGAACTGCTCCCAGGTCCAGGCACTGCCCGGTCCCGGCAACTGGGTGATCCCCGCCGCGGTGAAGAGGTCCGCGTTGTAGTACATCGAGCGGATGGCGATCTCCTTGGGCATGCCATAGAGGCTGCCCTGGCCGAACTGCTTCCCATCGTAGCGGTAGGGTTTGATGATCTGGGGATAGAAGTCGTTGAGATCGTAGGCATCCTTCTTGATGTAGTCGTCCAGCGACAGGAGGACATTCTTGGTGGCGAAGGCGGGCCAGTTGTTGATCGTGCTGAAGAGGATGTCGGGCGCGGTGCCGCCGGCGATCAGCGTGACCGTCTTCTGATAATCCGACGAGTCGCGGTCGGTTTTGATCGCGATGGACGGATTCTGCTGCATGAACGTATCCGCGAGGGTCTGGTAGACCTTCACCTCATCGGGATTGCCGGGGGTTGACCAGACGACCGTGGTTTTCGCCCCGCCCGTCGGGACCGCCGTGCTGGTGGCGCTGGTCGTGGTGGTGGGATTCGACGTGGCGACCGGGGTCGGCGCGGTGGAGGGTGCCCCCACCGGACCGGATACTGTCGTGCCGGTTGCGGACCCGCCGCCGCAGGCGGCGAGAAGGCCGGCGACCCCGAGCCCGAGTCCGCCGACGGTGCCGATGCGAAGGAGGGCGCGGCGGCTCAACTGTCCTGACGATCGGTGACCGATAGTGCGTCCGATCTGCTCGTGTTCGCTCATCGTACCCCTTCCTGATGCGCTTCTCGCTGACACACGTCCAGTTAGCCTCGGAGGTTCCCGGTCGCACGCGCGGCCCGTATGGCCCCCTACTCAACCTCGCGTCATGGTGGCGCTCACGCTGCGGTGCCTCGGCGCACCCCCCATGCCCCGGACCTCGCTTGCGCGCGCGTTCTTCATAGGGCTCACGCCCTCGGGACGGCCTAACGATAGTCGCCCGGTATTAGCGGCTCCTTAACGCGGTGTTAAGGTCCGGTTAAATTCCTCGTTGTCCGGGGCTGCGGCGATGCTGTCGCGCCGCCCGCCGGTGGCCCCCCTCGGCGGGCGCAGCGCGCGGCTGCGGCTGCGTGAGGCGCACGAACAGCGGTGTGTGATGAGCGACAGGGTGACGGTGACACGATAGCGTGCGCTCGCTATGCCGCTGCCGTGCTGGCTGGCGGCGCGGCTCGATCTATATCTTCGTGATCTTATAATCTCGACTTTAGCGGTTTGATCGTGACTCCCGAGCGCCTGATCGAGGAGCGCTGCTCCGTCGCCTGAACTGCTAACGCTGAACTTGGGCTGTGAGTCCGCGGATGAAGCGCTCGGATGTCGTGACCCAGCCGAATAACACTTCCACCATCCGCAGCGTCGCGTCGTGGCTCGTGTGCGGGAGGTCGTGTCCGATCGGCTCGGTGGTACAGTCAGCAAGCAGCAGGCATCGGTAGTCCCGGAAGTAGGCGTCACGCACGGTCGATTCCACGCAGACGCTGGTAGTGCCGCCCACAAGAACGAGTGTGCCGATGCCGTGCTTCTCGAGAATCGCGTGGAGCGGCGTCTCGAAGAAGCCGCTGAAGCGGCGCTTCACGATAACCATCTCGCCAGGTATTAGATAACGTTCGCAATAGGGTCGAGCAAAGGGCTTTCATCGCATTGGGGTAGGCAATTTTCGCCTTGCGTTTCCGATCGGCGGTTTTGCTTATCCCTAAGCCCTAACTGGCTTATTGTGAATGTTGTCTATTGTCAATTTAAGTCGGGCTCGCCAAGCTGCCGGGGAACGCGGGCGTGCTGAAGGAGGGCGGTGCCGCTGCTCAGGCCATGGGCGGGGTGCCGGTGACGGCTCGCCAGGTGGCGAAGCGTTCCGTTCTGGTCTCGCGATAGGCTTCGGCGGTGAGACGGTGGCGGCGTGGGCGAAAGTGGCTGGCGATCGGCCCGTAGGCGGCGAGGAACCGCTGGGCGTGGCCCGGATCCTTGAAGCGGCGCATCCGCCGCTCGCGCTCGCGGGTCGGCTGGTGCGAATTCTCCGCGCGGTTGTTGAGCCGCTTGTGCTGCCGATGTTCGACGCTCGGGAGGACTTCGCGCAGGGCCGCCCCGTAGCTGGCCAGCTTGTCGGTGATCAGCACGCGGGGTACGTACTGCAACTCTTTGAGCAGACGGCGGAAGAACTTCTTCGCCGCATGCTTGTTGCGGCGGCTTTGCACCAGGATGTCGAGCACCTCCCCGTCCTGATCGACGGCCCGCCAGAGGTACTGCTGCACGCCGTTGATGCGAATGAACACCTCGTCCAGGTGCCACTTGTCGCCCGGCTGTGGCCGTCGCCGGCGCAGCGCGTTCGCGTAGCCCTGCCCGAACTTGCGGCACCACTGGCGGACGGTCTCATACGTCAGGATCACACCGCGCTCGGCCAGCAGCTCCTCCACGTCGCGGTAGCTGAGAGCGAACCGGAAGTACAGCCAGACGGCGTGGGCAATGATCTCCGGCGGGAAGCGGTGGCGTTTGTAGCAAGGTGGAGTCGCTTCTTCATTCATGCACCGAGTATCGCATGTGCCACCGATCTGCGCGCTGACCAGTTACCCTGACAGTACCTCGGCGGGACCGTCAGGAGGCCGAGTGCGCGCAAGAGATTGCCCGCCGGGCCGCGCACCAATTCCGCCATGCGGGTCGGCAGGGCGGGGTCGGGAGGCGGGTTGACGCCCCCGTCGTCGAGGTCACCGCGCAGCAACTCCCCTTCGACCCAGGTCCGCGGGACCGGCTCGCAGAGCAGGTAGCGGAGTTGCTCGGGGGCGCCGGGGTACGGCCCGAAGGTGCAGAGCGTGTACGACGCGCCGGCGGTCAGGCCCTCCGCGACGGCCGGGTCGAGGTCGGGGTCGGCCGGGTCGTGGCCGGGATCCTCGGCGATCCAGAGCACGGCGCACGGGTCGAAGCCGTGGCGGGCGCCGAGCACCAGGGCGATAGCGGGGCCGAGGCGGACGAGCCAGGTGGTGAACGGCTCGGCGGTGACGACGACCGCCACCCGGCCGGTCGGCCCGCGGTACAGGCGCAGGCGGTAGGGTCGGTGGAAGCCGGGCTGCTGCGCGTACGCGCCCCGCTTTACGGAGTTGCCACGTCATGCCCATCTCCCTTCCTCCCTCTGCGGGCGCGGCGACGAGCGGCTACCTGCCCACCGCCACGCCCGGCACTCCCCGGTCAGGCAGCGGCATCGAGCGCCGCGCCCGTGCCGCCGGTGGCGACGTGGATCAGGGTGTACGCGGTGGCCCGGATCGCCTCCAGGTTGCGCGTCAGGGTCGCGCGATCCGCGGCCCAGCGGGCGACGTACGGGAAGGTGTAGCCCCCGGCGTCGATGCCGTAATGGGCCAGGACGACGAAGGCCGCGCTTTCGGCGATCGTCTCGGCGTCCATCGTGTTCACACCGGCCCGCGCCCCGGCAACGTGGTGCGCGCACTCGTGGGCCAGGGTCTTAGCCGCCTGGTCACCGGTGAGGCACGCATGGACCGCGACGCGCCGCTCGGCGGGGGCGTAGTAGCCGTTCGCTCGCCCGGTCTCCTCGCGGGCCAGCGCGATCCCTTCGGCGGCGAGGAAGGTCGCCAGCCGGTCCCACAGCCACGTACCGGCGTCGCTCGCGCCCGCTAACAGATGTGGGGCCGGGGCCTCGGCGAGGGGCGTCCCCTCGGTCTGGGCGAGATCGAAGACGGTCGCCACCCCGAAGCCGGTCACGAGCGCGCCCCGATCGTCGGCATCGTCATGCTCGTCGCCCTCGGCGAGGACACGCCGGTAGGGGGCGAGGATGCGGATGCCCCGCTCCCCTTGGCGGACCTGCCGCCCGAGCGCCTGCCAGGCGCGGTACCCGGCGACGCGGGTCGCGTCCGGGCGCTGCGCGTGGATCAGGGCCACATTGCGGGCGGAGTAGGTCGGGAAGCGGGCCAGCGTGGCGAGGTAGGCGCGGAAGCTCGCGCCGTCGACGATCGCCCCGATCCCCGCGTCGAGGAGGGCCAGCGCGGCGGCCATGCGCTCCTGGGCACGCTCGTGGGCGGCGGTGGGCTCGTGCTGCCGATCAATCATGGGGGTGCTCCTTCCTGTTATGCGTGTCGGGTGGGGAGCGGGGCAACCCATCGCGTGGGTTGCCCAGATAGAGGCGATCAGGCGTCGCGGTCGGCGGGGGTGCGGGGCGCGGGGCCGTCGAGGAGGGCCAGCACGTCGGCGGGCGGCTCCTCCCCGGCCAGGCGGGCGAGATCGGCCCACAACGCGGCCAGGGTCAGCCGCTGGCCCAGGGGCGCGGGCACATCAGCGGCGATCAACTCGGCGAGCAGTGCGCGCAGCAAGCGCTCGATCATGGTCCCCTCCTGTCTTGGTGCATCGCGTATGGCGGGTGGTGATTGAGGATGAGCGTGGGGCCGGGGGCAGGTGCGCCCCCGGCCAGGACGACGCTAGGCCGCGTCGCCGTAGAGGTCGGCCAGGGCCGCCGCGCCGCGTGTCCGGTACTCGTCGAGCGAGCGGGGCCGGGCCGCGCCCCCCGGCGGGCGTCGGCGGCTCCGGATCGGGCTCCGGGTCGGGGGTCGGCGGGTCGAGGGGCATGGAGCGCGCGACGCAAGACAACGGGGCGATCTGGCCGAAGGCCCAGCCCTCGCGCTCCGCCCGGCGCTCGACCGCGCCGAGGTGCTTGCAGACGCCGGTGTGGAAATAGCCGAGGCAGGAGCAGGCCCAGCCGATCGGGGTGCGGGCGATGGTGTAGGTCGTGCCCGGCTCGGATTGGGCGGGGGTGCAGTAGCGGCGGGCCTCGGTCACGACGGCGATGCGGACGCCGCAACTGCGGGCGCGGGCGCGGGCCTCGATCGCGCGGGCTTCCTGGGGCTTGGTGAAGGTGCGGACCATGCTACACTTCCTGTTCTGGGGCCTTGGCCCCGGTACTTCATCGGTCCCACGGGGTCTGCTTCCCGGCGTTCCCGTGGGGCCTTTCGACATCCTTATTATATGCTCTTTTTATGTACTTGTCAAGTATCTATTAGGTCTATTTATGGTCCTTCTTATGCTATACTTCGCCGCAGGCGAGGTATTCGGGCGACCCGAGAGCAAGAAGGGCGGCACAACGATGGCGACAGGGGTAATGGCGATGGAAGCGACGCGAAAGGGCCTGCGCTCGCTCCGGCGCGACGCCGTGCTGACCCAGCAGGAGTTGGCCGATCGGATCGGGGTGCAACAGCGGATGGTGAGCAAATGGGAAAACGGGGAGGCGATGCCACGGCCGACGAATATCCGCAAGCTCGCCGAGGCCCTGGCGGTTGAGCCGCGCGAAGTATTGGCGGCGCTCCAACAGCCCACCACGCGCGAGGACTGATGGGGCCTGCCGACGCTTTGGCACCTACCGGTGGTGGACCCGAGCGAGCCCTCTCGCAATCGCGGCCCGCAGGCCGCACCGCCGACCCTCGCGCGGGCAAACAGGCTACCCCGTCGGCCGTCCTCTACCGTCTGGAGCCACCGTCGCTTCGCCCTCTGCCGAGAGTACAGAGGCCGGGGCCTCGCCCGGTCAAGGGTGGAATCGCCGCAGGCGGCGCACCGCGCCCTTGACCGGGTGGGGTGGCCGCTATGCTGGGAACAGAGGGAGAACGTGACCCTGCACGATCGGAGGTGACGACGCAGCCGAGGATCTCCATGTTCCGGGATAAGGGATAGTCGGGTTGGAGTCCTGCAAGTGCAGGAGCAGTTGCCCTTGCTCGCTTATCAGGAGCATATCGGCACCCGCGCTGTGATATACATCAGTTTGTGTGGCCCCATTGCACCCCGCCAGGGCTTACTGGGTCTTGCCGACATTCGATGATCCGGGTTCGGCTGTTCCCGAACAACGGCGCGCACTGTTGGCCGTCGATGATGACTTTGCGACGGCGGACAGCAGGTGCGACCGATCCGCCCATGCCAACGCATACAACAAGCGGAGGGCGATCATCGAATGGCGGCAAGACCCCGGATCATATGGCGAGGTGTGGTCGGCGCACGCGCCCCCCCCGCGCTCGCGCGGGATCGACCGCGCGGCCTGCCGCGCCCCTCATGGTACCGGCTGGAACGTCTGGAACTTCCAGGTGCCCCCGTCGAGCACCCGCACCGCATCCAGGGCGCGCGTCGTGGCCGTTCCGTGGCGCGCTGCGGTCGCGTTGCCGCCCTGACATCCCCACCACCCCTCGCTCCGGTCAGGCCGCCGTGCGCATCTCCCCTCGCTTCGCCCGCCGACTGGTAGCCGACGCAGAACCAGGGGTCGCAGGATACGGGCCTCAACAAGCAGCGGAACAGGAAGTCGGGATAAGCCTGCCGTGTAGCGCCCTGGGACGAGGCGTCGCAGCGACCATCCGACCGGGCCGCTCCCGCAGCGACCAGCTATGGCTGATCCACTCCCGGGGTGTCGTCGCGCTCCAGCGGATCACGCAGGGGCCGGACGCCGCCCTGGGCGAGCGCCTCCGGTAAGGCGAAGTGGTACCGGCCCAGCAGATGCACATGCGCGTAGCCCAGGGGCGATAACCGGGCCACATCCTCGTCGCGCACGGCCATGCCCTCGCGCCGGAGCTGCGCCAGCGCCAGGTCCATATACCGCGTCGTCCACAGGACCAGCAGATTGACGACGAGGCCCAGCGCGCCGAGCTGGTCCTCCTGGCCCTCGCGGTAGCGCTGCCGCAGCTCCCCCTTCTGCCCGTGGAAGACCGCCCGCGCCAGACTGTGGCGTCCCTCGCCGCGGTTCAGCTGCGTCAGCACCCGCCGCCGATAGGCCTCGTCGTCCAGAGAGGCGAGCAGATACAGGCTCTTCCCGATGCGCCCCAGCTCGCCGATCGCTCGGGCGAGTGCGGCGGCGTGCCCGCCCCGCTGCAGCGTGCGGAGGAGTTCGGCGGCACCCACCGTCCCCTGTCGCAGCGAGCCGGCGACGCGCAGGAGATCGTCCCAGTGGGCGGCGATCAGCGTGGTGCTGACCCGCTGCCGCGCCACGCCGTCGAGCGCGCCGTAGTCGGCGCTGGGGTCGGTCCGCCAGAGGCGGCTGTCCCCCAGATCCGCCAGGCGGGGGCTGAACTGGTAGCCGAGCAGGTGGAAGAGCCCGAAGATGAGGTCCGAGTAGGAGCCGGAGTCGGTCATCACCTCGACCGGCCGCAGGCTCGTCTGCTGCTCCAGCAGCCCCTCCAGGATATACAAGGAATCGCGGATGGTGCCGGGGATGACGATCTGGTGGAAGCCGCTGAACTGGTCGCTCGTGAAATTCAGGAGGGTGAGGCCGCGGCCGACCCCGAAATACTTGGGGTTGGGGCCAGCGTTGACCGTCCGCACCGGCACCACGAAGCGCAGCCCGTCGCCCGAGGCCACCTCCCCGCCGCCCCAGGCCCGCGCCAGCGGGATCGCCGCCTGCGCATCCACCAGCCGGGCGTTGGCGCGGACGAGCGTCTCGGCGCGGATGTAGTTCTGCTGGACCCAACCGAGCCGCCCACGGGTGAGCGCCGGCACGTCCCGGCGCACCAGCGGCTCGAGCCCCACGTTGCAGGCCTCGGCGAGGAGCGCGGCGCAGAGGCTCGTCGTCAGCTCGGCCACGCGCGCATTCCCCTCGCTCAAATGGGTGAACGCGGCGGCGAAGCCGGTCCACCCCTGTACCTCCAGCAACACTTCCGGCAGATCGACCCGCGGCAGCCGTGTGGCGACAAGCTCCCGGAGCGTCACCAGGCTCGGCGGCTCCGGGAGCTTATCGAGCGGGGTCAGCACGAGCGTGTCCCGGCCCGCGACGCGCTCGACGCGGACGGCGGTGTTGGTCGGCAGGTTCGCGGCGGTCCGCCGGTAGGCGGCGTCGAGTTGCGCGCCGAGCGCCGCCAGTTCGACCTGCGGGTCGGGCGCGCGCCCGAGGGTGCGACAGACCCGCGGGCGGGCGACCTCCCAGGCCACGCCGTGGAGGAGCTTGGCGCGCGGATCGCCCCAGCGCTCGCTCGGTGCCACGAAGACGTCGCGCCGACGCAGCGCCTCGCGCAGCTGCTCCAGCACGCAGAAGGTGTAGGCCCGCCGGTCGATCCAGCCCGCCCCGCCACGGACGAGGCGCCGCCAGGCGGGGGTGACCACGTCGAGCGGTGCCTCGCCGAGATCGGGCACCTTCTGCCCCTCGATGCGGCGGAGGAACGCCCAGGCCGCCAGCACCGGCCGACCGGCCGGTGTCCCGCCGAAGGTGAGCATCTTCAGGAGCGTGGGGAGGAACTGGCGCACCAGGCTGTAGCGGCCGAGCAAGTCGTCGTAGTAGCGATCGTCCGGCGGCCGGGTCAGCGCCTCGACGACCGTGACCGCCTCCGCCAGATCCTCGGCCGCGACGCGCGCGAAGGCCGCCTCGCGCACCTCGCGGTCGCGAGGCCCATAATCGAGCAGGACCAGGCAGACCTCGCGCAGCCGCAACGCCGCCGCGTCGAGATCGCGCAGGGTCCGTAAGCGCGCGCGGGCACCCTGGCGCTCGACACGCCCGAGCAGCGTGCCGAGGAGCAGGTCCAGCACGTCGAGCGCGTCGTCCTGCGCCCGCGCCTCGTAGACCCGCGCGAAGGCCAGCAGCGTGGCGATCCGCCGCGCGGCGGGCATCCGCGCGATCAGCGGTGCCCAGGCCGCCGCCGCATAGCGGGCCAGGGCCTGGAGCCGACTCGGTGGCACGGCGGCGAGGTCGAGCCCCCCCACGCCGAGGGCACGGAACTCGGCCACCCGCTTGAGCGCGTCGAGCAGGGCCCGGGCGCTCACCCGTGTGGGTGCCCGGCGCAGCCGGTCGAGCGGCGACTGTCGGGCGCCCGCAGGGACGACCGTCAGCTGCGCTAACCGGGCGCGCTGGTCGGCATCCGGCGCGGCGGCGAGCGTCGCCCAGAGGCGCTCGGCGACGCGGTCGCGCACGCGGGCGACGAGCCGCGCCAGCACGGTCGCTCCGGGCAGGAGCACCTTACGCTCGACCAACCGCGCGGTGGCCAAGTCGAAGAGGACGCTCGGGCGCTCGGCGCCGGTCCAGGCGCGGGCGTAGAGCCAGCGCACCAGGGCCAAATGCTCAGGCGGGTGGCCGAAGTCCCGATAGCCGTACCGCCGCTTGATCGCCTCGGCGTGGTCCCAGCGCGTCTCGCCCGCGCGGTAGCGGGCCAGGCAGGACACGTCGGCGACGCCGATCGGTGCGGCGAGTCGGATCACCGCGTCGGGCGGCACCTCCGCAGGATCAGCCAGGAAGGTGCCGAGGAAGCGGACCGTGGCGAGCTGCGCGGCCAGGCCGAGGCGGTTGTGGTCACCGCGGCGCGCGGCGATCAGCGCGCGGTCGGCGTCGTCGAGGTGGAAGTAGCGGTCCAACTGGGCGGGCGTCGGCGCGCCGACGTAACGGCCGTAGCGCCGCCGCTGCTCGGCCGTCAGGAAGTCAACGGGCATCGCCGCCTTCGAGGGCGGCGCGGACCTGCGCCTCCTGCAACTCGGCGTAACCGAGAGTCGAGCGGATGTCGCGGTGGCCCAGCACGCGCTGGACGATCTCGATCCGCTGCCCCTGGGCGACCAACTCGCTCCCGCGCGTGTGCCGCAGCTGATGCGGCGTGTAGCGCGGGGTGCCGGCGGCGTTGACGAGACCGGCCGCCGCGCACAGTTTCGCCCACTGGTAATGGAGGGCATCGTAGGAGACGGCGGTGCCGCGGTTGGAGCGGAAGAGCGGCTCGTGTGCCTGGGCCGTCCGGTGGGCGTTGCGCCAGGCGCGCAGCCCGCGCACGGTCCGCGGCGTCGCCACCGGGCCGAGCACGACGGTCCGCTCGACCCCGCCTTTCGGCTCGCGCACCCGCAGCGCCTCGCGACCGGCGTCGAGGGCGACATCACCCCAGCGGAGCGCCAGGACCTCGCCGACGCGCATCCCGGTCTCGCGCAGGATGGTGAAGATCAGGCGGTACGGGGGCGGGGCGGCGACGATCGCCGCCGCGAGGGCGTCCCGCTCGCGGACGTCGCGGATCGGCCGCGGCAGGCCGCGGCGGGTGCGCGTCGGCACGCGCCCGGCCAGCGGGTTGCGCGCGCAGTGGCCGTGGCGGATGGCCCAGGCGAAGAAGCGGGCGAAAGTCGCCGCCCGCCGCCCGATGGTGCGCGGGGCGGCCAGTGGGCGGGCGAGCCAGGCCTCCAGGTCGGTGAGATGGAGGGCGTCGAGGGGCGCGGCGAAGCGCGGGTCGGCCGCAGCGGCGGCGAGCTCGTAGCGGTAGGCGCGGACGGTGCGCGGACGGAGCCGCGCCAGGTGCGCCGCGTCGGCGAGGAAGGCGTCGTAGCAATCGGCGAGGGTCGGCGGCATCGGCGCGCTCCAGCTTGCCAGAGAAATCCAACAGACGCGGAGTATCGCGCCCGCAGGCCGCCGCGTCAAATCCTCCCTCGTGCCCCCTCCTGTGCCAGAGATCGCGTCTTCTCTGGCAATGCCCAGCACGCCGCTGCGCCGTGGCGCGGTGGGCCGAGGGCAGGTCGGGGCCGTATCCCGGTTTGCTGTTCCAATGATTGTCAGACCCCAAATACAGTAACTCGGGACTGGTGCGTTCGGGCAGGGGCGTCGCGAGCGGTCGGAAGGTCTTCGCTTCGTGCGGCTGACAGTCGCAGTGCTGCCAGCGCGGATTGGGCACCGAAACCACGCCGAA
>JAABUV010000628.1_pt1 | contig 53682 bp, 93 predicted proteins | sample 5559971 | NCBI WGS metagenome assembly JAABUV01 (sample SAMN10711881, study PRJNA513362) | rock metagenome | isolation source: Antarctica rocks | place: Antarctica: Victoria Land, Knobhead nord | collected 2015-12-19 | reverse complement strand
CAGCGCCCAGCCCGGGCGGCGGCCCGCGGCTGCCTCGTCGCCGCCGCCATCGCCGCCGGCGGCCTCCCTGGCGGGCCGCGCCGCCGCCGGGTCTGTGTCCGGGGCAGCCGCGGGTGCGGGCTCCGCCGCATCGCCGCGCCTGCCGCCGCCCGCGGCTGCGCCGCCCAGCGCCTCCAGGATGGCGGCCACCTGCGCAGCCGCGCGCGGCATGGGTTAAGCCTGAACCTAAACTTATAGCCGGCGCAGGACAACCCGGCGCTATGCAGCATGGCCCGATGGCTGACAGCTCCTCCGGACCCGCCCGGCACCAATGCGTCATGCCCCGGCCGGCTCGCCCGCCTTCACACTGCCAGTCGGCCGGGCCGCAGGCGCGGCCGAGCGCGCGCCACTCTTGCAGCGCCCAAGCGGCTCGGGCGGGATCCAAGTGCTATCGCCTTGTACTCCATGACGTTATCCCTGAACCTGTATGGGCCTGCGCAGCGGCCGGACCTGGGGTGCGGCATGCATAAACGTGCAGGCGCCGCACGCGACCCCGCCCCGTAACCACCCCCCGCTCTGTAATGTGCCCCGTAACCGCGAGGCGCGCGCCTGCTCGGCCGTGCTGGCCGCCTCGCGGCCGCTGAGCGCGGCGGCGGCCGGCGCGAGCGCGTCGAAGCGCACAGCCACGCCGTCCGCGCCGCCGCCGCGCACCGCAGCCGCGTCGCCGCCGGCGACCACGACCGGGATGCTGCCGCTGCTGGGCTGCGCCGCGCGCGCGGCGCGGACCGCCGCCGCGTCCAGCGTGCCGCCCTCCTGCCGGCGCGCGCCGTACCCATAAATACCATAACCCTAACCCTGGGTTGCTTCCCGGCCAGCTGCCATGCTCGGGCTCTTGCATGAGTGTGCACGATTCTCGCATCTGGCCCGCTGCGGCCTCAGAACGGCATCAGCCGTGCAGCCACTGCACCCGGTGCCTGGCCTGGCCGCGCGCATGCGGTTGGCGGGCTGCGCCTGCCTCTCATGCACAGGCCGGCGCAGCCCTCGCGGCAGCCTGCGCTCCTGCTGCGCCCCACACCCACGCCTGCCTCCCTCGCCCTCGGGGGGGGGCGCACGTCGGCCAGGATCACGAGGCTCGCGCCGTCAGCGGCGGCGGCCCCAGCCTCCGTTGCGGAGCCGACCAGGCGGCCGACCAGCGCCGCGCTCTGCAGCGTGCGCGCGGCCACCACCGTCGGCACGCCTGCGCCGCATGCCCATGGTAGGGCAAGCGTACCCTGTGTGGGAAGGGCAAAAGCACCCAACAAGACAAGCAGCATCGTCCAGCAGCCACTGCGCTGCGCAGGATCTTTGCGCCCAGTACCTCGAGTGACACGCTGAGATACAAGCGCGTGCCAAGCGTGCATGCGTGCCGGGGCACCCTGGCGCGCGTCTGCGGCGCGCGCGCGCACCGCGCTGCGAGAGCACCACGCCGTCGGCCTCGGCCGCCTCGGCGATGTCGGTGCGGTCCTCGACCAGCAGCAGCGCGCGCCCGCGCAGCGCCTCGCGCAGCTGGCACGCCGCGGTATACAGCTCCGCGCCGCCTGCCGGCGCCAGCGCCGTAGCGTTTAAAGACATGCGAGCGCGGCGGGCTGGGTATTTATGGCGCAGAGGCTGCAGTCAGCTGACCAACTCTCAGCAGGCGTGCCTCAGCAATGCCTTACTACAGCAGGACCTGCGTGGTTGGAAGGGTGGGAAAGCGAACAAGGCGCAGCGGCGGTGGCGCAGAGCATGCGCGGCGCACCAGTGCCGCCGGTGTCGGCCAGCAGCACCGCGGTGGCGCCGCCGGCGACCGCGTCGGCGACGACCTCGGCTGCTTTGCCGTCCGGCGCCACCACGCTCGCAGCGTCCACGCACACAATGCATGCCGGCAGCGCCACGCGCGCCTGCATGGGGGCAGTCTCCAGGTCATCACACCATGCACATAGTTCCCCGCGGCAGCAACGTGCAGCGGGACGGTGTAAACATGCATGCTGGTACTAAGGTTGGAAAGTAGTGTCTGCCTTCTACGGCCAGGAGCGGGACTGCCGCACCTGCACCTGTACAGAGCAGAGCAACGTGCAGGTTCAGCAAGGAGCCGGCTGCCCAGCGCGAGCTGACTCAAGTAGGGTTTCACCAAAGTCCTACCAGAACCTACACAGTTGCCAGCGCGCGGGGCGCGGGCGCTGCAGCGCGCACCTGCCGCTTGCCGGCTGGGAACACGGCGACGCGTGCGTCAGCCGAGGCCGACGCTGCTGGCGCCACGGCACAGCGGCCGACGCGCACGCGCCCAGCGGCCAGGCGCAGGCACGTCAGGCGGCGCCCGCTGAGCACGCCGCGGCGCAAGCAGGGCGCGGCAGGCGGCAGCAGCGGCGGCGTTGGTGCGCGCACGGCGGACGCGGCAGCGGGTACTGCAGCGTGTCCGCCCGCCGCTGTGCCCGCTGCCTGCACAGGCGCTGTGCTGGTCTGGGGCATGCTGTGGCCGTTGAGGCAGGCCAGTGCGGCAGCATGACTTTGAATGACAAGCATGTTATGCGTTGCAGCGAATGCTCGACGTTTCACCCTCCTGAGGCGCAGGACACAATCGGAGCGCGCCTGCTTGCCGGTAGCACACCGCATTGCAGCGTGCCTGACTTATGGGCGCAGGCTGATGAGCCACACCATCATTACATCCAGCACTCGTGTTCACGCAACGTTAACAAGCAGCGAGTCAGATTGACGATCTACCAGCTCTGCTACTGACTTGCCTCGGCCATGATCCAGAGAGAGCATCAAGCAAGTGAGAAAACCCACATCACCTTGACCTCACTCGGCTGACTGGTGCCTACCCGCCAGGAAGGAAAGCTCAGTTCCTGTGCAGTCAGGCGCCAGGCCAGGCCTGCTAGCCTTTCGAATGACAGGCTGACCTGCCAGAGGCCAATCTGGCTGGGCAGGCCGCAGAATAGAACAATGCAGGGGATGTTGCTGAGGGCCTCTGCAGGCCTGCCGGCCTCACAGGGGAGGCCGGCACACGGCGGGAGCTTGCCACCGGCTACTAGCAGGCCCGGGAGAGGAGGCCGGCAAGCTGCCAGGCGGACGGCCAGACTCTCTCGACCAGCGTCTCGGCGCAGCTCCGCCAATGCCCTGGCACTGCAGGAGTCAGAGTCGATGGTAGAGATACTGGACGCTGGTAAGTCACCCGGCGTGTCACTGGCGGGGCCACAGGAGCTAGGCGCAAGGCGCGCCTGGGATGTGCGGTGCTGAAGTGCCGTGCGCAAGCAGAGGACCTGGAGGAGGAGGAGGATGAGGAGGAGTTCGAGGACTTTGACGCGGAGGACACGTCGGGCTTGTCCTCGGAGCAGGTGCCGGCCCGTGGTCGCGCTGCAAGCGCGGCGCATCCTGTGCGCGCTGCACCGCAGGTCGATGCGTGCGGCGCTACTGCAGCAGCCCGCCTGACGCGTGGACACACTGCAGGTGGCCGAGCTGCTGGACCTGGTGTGCAACAGCTCGGAGGTTGCGCAGGTGGAGCTCAAGGCATGCACCCGTCCCCAGCCCCGCTCACATGAATCGCGGCGTTTCTCACCCTGCAGAGACTGCCGGCGCGGCACGTGGCTCCGCTGCGCATCTGGCTCGCTTCCGCAAGCCGTATGGAGCAGCCCATGTGGGGGGCCCGTGCGCATGTGCTCGGCGGCGCGCCCCGGGAGGCCGGTCGCGGCGTATGTCGTGTCTGTGCTGCCGGCCGCAGCACCCCGCCAGCTTCCGAGCTCACCCGTGCGCCTGCGGGAGGGTCAGCACCGCTGGCTGAGGCTGAGAGCGGCGCTGCCTTGCCACCCACAGTGACCTGTTTCTCAGTCCCAGCGTGCGCGCAGCCTGCTGCCCTGTACAGCTCGGGCGCTCCAGGAGAGGGCACGCAGTGAAGACCCGGCGCGCGCGCACAGGTCGGCGACTTTGAGATGCGCGTGCAGCGCTCGCTGACGGGCGGCGGCGGCCGCGGCGGCTTCTCAGACAGCGTGAGCATGAATGGCGCGTCCTCTCCAGACAGCACGGGCGCGGCCGAGGCGGTCGCGCCCGCGGTGCTGGACATGCCGCCGCCGCCGGCGGGCACCGCATTCGTGTCCACGTACTCGATGGACAGCACCGTGCTGCTGCCCGAGCCGGAGCCAGAGGTGAAGATGATGTCGACGCAGTCGCTGGACGAGGACCTGGAGGACGAGAGCACCATCTACCTGGGCTCGCCCAAGGCGCGGCCTGGGTCGCCCTGTGCCCTGCACAGGCCATGCCAGGGTTCCCAGTGTTGCATCAGCCCTGCTTCCACGTCCGCCTGCCTGTACGGCCCCGGCGACCAAGGCCGCTTGATGGATGCGCACGTGTACGGGGCAGCGGCCGCAGCCTGCATGCTGTGGTGGCGTTGGCAGAGTGGAGCTGTTGGTGGTGCAGTGATCAGCGTCCATGCTCTCATCGTGACCACTGATCATGGCTACTGCACCATCTGCCGGCAGTTCCCCGTGCCGAATTGTCTGCCGGCAGCGTCCCCCAGGAGCGCTGGCCTCACCAAGGCGGGGCCGCAGGTGGGCTACTTGCGGCGCGGGCGGTACAACAAGGGCAAGCGCATCGGCAAGGCCGTCATGCTGCAGGCGGTGCGGGCCCGCTGGGCGCTGGGTTCTGTGGCAGCCTGGCGTAATCTGAATCTGCATACAGCGCACTTTGACGCCGAAGCCTTGTCGGCCGTGCACGCTGCGCGTCCAGCCGTGCGATGCAGCTCAGCGGCCCGGGAACGGGGGCTGGAGCCGCGCGTTTGAGTCGGCCGCGCGGCCCATGGGTGGGCGAGCGCCGGGCGGCGCGGACGGACGAGGGCCGGCGCCAGGTCGCCGCCGAGCGGCCGTGCAGTCGGGGTGACCGCGCGGCGCTCGGGGGGGCGCCAGGGCGACAAGGTGAAGAAGGGCCAGGTGCTGGGCTACATCGAGCAGCTGGGCACCTTCATGCCCGTGTCGGTGCGCGCCCGGCAGCGCCCGGCCGCGCTCGGCCCCTGCGCGCCGTGCTGCCGGCAGCGGGCCGCGCTCTCTCCGCGCGCTGCGCATGCGCAGACCGCGCTCGCACGCACCAGCGGCCTGTCGAGGTCGGCAAGCAGCGCACGGCCGGCATGCATGTGCGGGTGTTTGATGCGGAGTCACTGTGTCTTACGCATATACGAACATGCCACGACGAGTGCAGCGGGCAGTCCTGCTCCCCTTTTTTTCACACTGTTAAGAGGTTGTCGGCCAGCCAAATGCGCAGCTGCGGCATCCACACGCTCGCTACCGAGGCTGGCAGCGGTTTGGGGCGCAGGCGCCGCTGGCGGGCGAGATTGTCACCTACCTGGTCGACGAGGGCGACCCGGTCGAGTACCGGCAGGAGCTCGTCGAGATGGCGCCCTACTTTGGCGCGCTCCCCGCCCTCGTCATGGCCCTATCTCCCTCGTGGCAAGGGTGCTGAGCGTGAGCAGCCAGTCTGGTAAGCTACCGCGCGTGTCCTCGTGGTGCAGCTGGACCTACCGCGTGCCCAGCCTTCTGCCCTCTCGAGCGTTCTTCGCTGCAGCTGCTTCCTCTGCATGCGCAGTCTTGTGCCCTCTCAAACTCCAGTGCAAGCATCTGGTACTGCGGATGCAGCCGAAATACCTCTGTTCGCTGAGGCCTGCGTATGAGGCGGGCGGTCGGCGTGCGCACAGGCGGGCACATCATCGGCGACAAGAAGAACTTCTGATAACGGACTGAGGGCGGGGTGAGAGGTCGTGACCTGCGAGCGCTTTCTTCTTGGTCAGCATGCGGAGCGTGCAGGTCGGGTCTGGTATGTGCTGCCGGTCGACGTTGCTGCGGGAGGGCCAGCCGCTGGGCTGCCCCTGGCCGGGGGCGTCTCACGGTGTTATATGGGGCGCGAGTGTCGGAGTATGTATGAGAGTGGTTGTTGACAGGACATTGCCAGCTGACACACGGTGTAAGTGCCACAATCATCAGCGCACGTCACTTCCGAGGATAGTCAGCGGCGCCGCCGGTCTATACACTAAATAGGCATGTGCGGGGGTGTCTCCCGATGAATGTGAGGGACCTCTTGCTGTTAACAGGCAGAAGACCAGGGTGGCCCCTGAGCAGGCCACGCCACCTTGGCTGACACCTCGTCCATCTGCACGGAGGTGACGTTAGGGTAAGGCGACGTAACACCTAGCACCCCCAAGACAGCGCGGCACTTTGGAGGAAGCGGCCAACCTGCCGCTTTAAAAGCTAGGCTCGTGACCTTGCAAAGCATTCCGCAGACTTTCGCAGAATTGTTTGTCTTGCTAGTCCAGCCAGCTTATTAGCGCAACAGAAGTCTGCTTAGCCTGACCGCTAGTGGCAGCTTGCTCACTGACCTGCTCTGCCATGGCCTCCGCAACGATGACCCGCCTTTCCACGGTCGCCTCAACCAGCCAGCCCAGGTCGGTCTCGCTGCACCTCCTGCACTGGCTTGTGACTGCCTGCGCAGGGAGCGCGCAAGCTCGCTTGCTTTTCCTGTCTGTGCCATCCTAGGCTGTGCTGAACCACGTATGTCGGCTGGTCTATGTTGCTGCTGCCTATACTGTGTCGGCGGCGTGCAAAGCTATCCCGGCGTGCAAGTCCTTGACGCGCTTGCCCCGCCCGCAGTGCCCAGCCCTGCCGAGCGCGCATGACGCGGGGTGTGCCGCTGTCCACATGGCTTCCGCGCCCGGTCGTGCGCACAGCACGCGTAGGCGCCTGCCGACCAGGGATGGGCGGCAGCAGCGCTGCCTATGGTGCGCCACTTTGGGGTTGTGCGACTGGACGTTGCAGTGGGACAGCAAGGCTTTGAGTGAAGTGTACAGAAGCTTCTGCAGTGTACACGCCCCGCCTTGGTACACCGCTTGCCAACAAGCTGGTTTGCGCTGCCCTGACGAGATGTGCTGCGGTGGCAGGTCCCTTTGTGTGGAACTGGGGCGCGGCCAACAACAGCGCTGCCAGCCGGCAGTGGGCACAGGCACGCCCACGCCCTGTGACGTTGACGACCTCTGCGCTCGAGCCAGTATAGCGGACTTATGTGCTCGGCTTATGTAAAGAAGATTTTCCAAGAGTGCTCTTTGCGTGCAGGCAATGCACTCAATGGTATCCTTGTGGTTTTCCACTATGTTTCACCAGGCCATGTTTTTTTGGGGTGGATGTGTAGTGTCTGGGTAGATATATAATGACCGCGTACTTATTGCAAGGCTTGCCGCTTGCTGCAGGTGCTGCGGGACTTGGCGGATGGCAAGATGCCCAGCGGCTTTGAGAACGGCGACGCGTTCAGCGAGATGGCGGCCGCGCTGGGCCTGCCGCTGGACGTGGACGAGACGCAGGACGCCTTCATCTACACCGCCGACGTGCCCGGCCTGGAGAAGGGCGACCTGAAGGTGACGCCCAGGCTGCTGTGGGCTGCGCAAGTGCTGCATGCTTCTGCAGGTCGTGGCCGCCCGCAGTGTGCCAGCACGCTGCGTGCCAGCCTGACGCACGCCTGTCACCTGCTTGATGCTGCCTCCGGACGTCTGCTTGCTGCTGCCGGACGTCTTTGATCAGCACTGAGTGCTTAGACTTATAGTACCCAAAGTCTTATGCTCTTGCTCTTGCTTCATGAGCTTTCCTGCATGGCTGTCCTGACAAGTACTTGACAGGTGGAAATTTACTGCCCAGCGTTTTGTCTGCTTGGGGAGTGAAGGCTACCTGGTGCTCAAGCCCAGCGCCTAATCGCGCACCCCGCCGCGCAGATCCGCGTGAACCAGCAGGACCGGCAGCTGACCATCTCCGGCGAGCGCCGGCGCAAGGCGGCCGCCGCGCCGGGTGACGCCGAGCGCGACGAGGACGCCGAGCCGGCGTCGCGCCAGCAGCGCCGCGAGCGCCGCTTCGGCAAGTTCAAGCGCCAGGTCAAGCTGCCCGAGACCGCCGACTGTGACGCCGTCTCCGCGCGGTGCGCTGCGCCCTGTCCCGCTGACACATGGGTGTCATTTCTGTTGCTGCCGCTTGTCGCCTGTGCCGTGCTTTGCGCTCCGTCAGCGCGCAAGCCTGGAGAAAGGCACAGCCGGGGTTTCACTCGGAAGCAGCGCCCTCTGCAAGTGCAAGGAACCTTCATTTCTGCATGCACTAGCACAGCCACACACATGTGCGCACGGTGTGCTGACGTGCTGCGCGCTGGGCCGCCCGGGCAGGGTGGACAAGGGCGTGCTGACGCTGACGGTGTCGAAGAAGGCGGAGGCCGCGCAGCCGCTGTACAAGGACATCTTTGTGGACTAGGGCTGCGGCAACCCTGGTGATACGCTGCCGGCAGTGCAGCCCTTGCCTGCACCGCCGGCGTCGGCTCAGCCTATCAGCACTGTGTCTGCACTACGGCTTTCTGTAGGATTATGGTACATTAGCGCCTTTGACTGCATCCCTATTCATTTTGCTGCCATCCCACAGCTGTGCTTGTAGATAGTGTTACAGTATGCACGCACTGTCTCAACTGGATCGTATGTATTCCTTGTACTGTGCAAAGTGTGTGTGCCAAATTCTTTGCATGTCCTGTCATGTAATCAAATTCTGCCATCATATGTAATAAACAGGATCAGTATTGATGCATGTGCATACTTTCCGCTTCATGGATTGTTCGCATGTCAGCTGTAGAAGTCATGCATGACTGGAAGTCAGCAGGTCAACTGACAGGATCCATATAAAAGTATACATTGAACCAGACTTATCTGCTGTCTTTCCATCCCGAAGCATGCGGCAAGTCCTCTGCACTGCCTAGGACGCCTGCTAACCTACATGTGAGTATCTCGGTTCAGCTACATGCGGGAACTTTCTCATGCTACCAGCGCCCAGTGGATGTAAGCAAGGAAAAAGACATCCTCTGTCCAAGCACTACGATCCGCCCTGTTCAGCGCTGCCTTCACAGCACTTGTCATACTGCCCCGTCACCAACAGCGCCTATCCCACTTCTGTGCCTTAAGCGGCTGCTCAACGAGCATGCCGATGGCTGACGTACTGAGCAACAATTGTACACTAGCCACGCCAGCAGGTCCAAACATCAATTGAACATGCAGCACCCGATCGTCTCAAGCAGTCCAAACACAGCAAAGCAAATGACCCGAATACACCACTATCATGCACCAGCTGCCATTCCACAGCTCTGCCAGCACAGCAAGCGCAGGTACGCAGCGGAGCGTGCAACTTCATAAGCGTTAAAGCTTGAGCTTGGGACCCCGGCGGAGCTCAGGGAGTGCTGTCTTAGAGCAGAGCAGCTTCCCTCCTTTGGGCCGCGTGTATCGACGCCGTAGCAGGCACTCGGCACATACATCAGCAGAGCAGCGCAGGAGAGGACGTCGTGGTTGCCTCCGCAAAATAGGTCTTATATGGTGCAGCATGTCCAGTGCACTGCCTCGCACATGGAGGCAGGCGACTCCCTCTGCCTGCATGGCAGAAAGGGGCCACACACTCACAGGGAGGTGTGATGCACAGCTTTCAAACGGGAGGTGGCTGCCGGTTGCCGCTCAGTGCTGCCACAGGGTGGCGGCCTGTGCCCCGCGCCGCCTCGACAGGTCATGAGCATGAGCACGAGGACGAATCTGCTTGCGTGCTCTGAGCCGCGCCGCCTGCGACCATGGCGCAACCCTTTCTTAAGCTGTTTCCGGGCATCAGAGGAAGGAGAGCAGTGTGAGAGGTAAGAGCAAGAGCACCAGGTGACAAGCGACCGCATACGCACAGGAACGCACTCAGCGGTGCAGGGCGCACCACTGTCCGCAGGCTGGTACGCCGAGCTGCAGGCCGTGCTATCGGGCTGCACCCAGAACTGCGAAGACGTGTCGGAGTAGGGCTGCCCGCACCCGCCGCCGCCCGAGTCGGGCTGCCCGGCCGCGCCTGCGGCCCCGCCCGCGCAACGGCCAGCCTGCTGCACCTGCGCGTGGTGCGGCCCAGGCATGTCACACATGGACTGCGGCCTCTGCACGATCCAAGCCTGCATCTGGGCCTCCTGCATCGGCGCCGCGCGGCGCCAGCGTTGCAGCTGTGTCGGGAGCATCCTCTGGCGCGTCGCACATCAGGGCCGCACACGCGTGACTGGCATGATCAGTGCTCGCGCTCAGAGCAATACGGCGCCTGACAGCTCACCCTGAACCTCAGCGTATTGCCGATGTTTGGGCTGACTGTCAGCGCAAGAGACCCCCGCCAGGCGCGCACTCTCTCGCATGCACTGCTTCAGCAGGCTCGTCCATGCATGTGGGCCTGGGACGGAGGCATGCAGGCAGGCCTTGGCATTGGGCCAGACGGCGCGCACCTTACTGGCGCGCTGCCGGTGCCGGTTTATACATACCGCAATGTAGACTAAAGCTATCACAATAAATATCAAGCCGCCCGCTATGTAGCCCATTGGCAGCTGCGCGCACAGACATCCAGGCGCTGATGAGCATCCCATCACAGGTTCACAGAGGCAGTGTGCGCCGGGCGCTACCAGCACCGGACAAGCTGGTTGCGCACGTGCTGCAAGCAACTTTGACACTTGTGTCACACCATGCCACGGGAAGACAAGCAGCCGCGACCGAGGACTCGCCATGATCATCAGCGCGCTTGCAGACGCGCGCGCAGGACCCCGACAGGACTTACATGCCGGAAGTTATCAGGCAAGTGCAGGGCGGGCGGCGGACCCGCACGAACCTGGCCGCCGCCGCTGGAGGGGTTGTACCCGGGGGACGGCGATGTCACCCAGACGTCGTCCGGTTGGTCGTGGGTGCTGTTGTGGTGTCCTCTGGTAGAGCCGTTGCCGGGTCTAATGGGGTAGGAGCCGTTGCAGAGTGCATCGCTTGACAGCGGACAGTTGCCGCTCGCATATTCGTGGGTGTAGTCGAAGTACGAGCTCAGGGGCCTCAGCATGCTTGCGGTGAACGCGCTGCAGTTCGACTGGACGAAGAAGAAGCCGCGTATGCTGCGGTATGCAGCCGGTGTCAGCACAGACATTAGCCATATCTCTAGGGACGTCCTGGTGGTATGGCAGCGGGAAGCACTGGCGGCAGGGGGGCTACCTCTTGGCGTTGCACACCGCGCCGCGGTCAAATGGCTGTCCAAGCGTGATGTTTACTCCAGCAACGAATGCCTCACGTGGCCCTGCGGAGTTGCAGCGCACACACGCGCTCTGTTCGGCATGCGGAGGCAGAGCAGGGCGTCGTTGCACGGGGGCGCACGCTTGCAGTGCCAGCTACATCGGGGTAGCACAGGCGCAGCCGTGTACTTATCAGCAGCACTCTTGTGACAGCTGGTGCGCAGGGAACACCCAGGTCCGGAACGGTGCAAGGGTGTAGCAGTCGGGTTCTTGCGCACCAGAGGCGAAGACCCTTCTGCATGTCGCCTCGCCAGCAAACTCAGCGGAATTGTTACCGTGACTGGTGGTATTGGTGCCGCAGTAAGGGTACGAGGAGGAGAAGTTGTTATTTCTTCGGTCGATGCATGCGTTGTACTCGTACAGGCGGCGACACGCTGCGCCGCGTGACTCACACCGCTAAAGCCTGGAAGGCTTAGGACAGCAAAGACCCAGCAAAGAAGGTCACTGCCTGACCACTGTTGCTGCAGCAACAAAGCAGTGTGAGCAGCGTGCGAGCAGCGTGCAATGAGCACCGTGTAAGCAGCTGCTTACACGCTGCTCACACCCCTAGCAGCCAAGCAGCTGCACAGACACATGAAAAGCATCCCGGTTCACTTCAGGACAATACGCTCAGCAGGCGCGTGGCAGTTGACGAAAAAGCAACTGCAGCACCTCCGGGACGGGTGATGGGTCAGCTCCTGCGGCAACATCAGAGGCGCACTTTATGCTGGCCGGATCGCAGCCCGCGAAGGAGAGGAGCCTGGCCCGGTAGTTGAACGCTACGTGCACGGTATCTACGTTCAATGAAAAGCACCGTGTGGCAGTCGCCTGCGCCCTGCACGTAAGCGTGGCGCCTGCAAGCGCCAGCAGCAGCAGCAGCGGCGGGGAACTCAACATTTTTGCTTTAACAGTGCTACGGTATGATCTGCGAAGTCAGAGGCAAACCCGGACGCGCTACTGGCCAGCAGACAGATCAGCACGCACAGATCAACGTGTGTGCATACATCAGGGTACATACATACATCAGGGCGGGCGCGAATGTGCATAGCTGTTCACATGAACCAGCATAGATGCAAAGAGCAGCCCTGCCTAGGGCCGGCTAGGCAGCTACCGTGAAGTTGTCTCCAACTCGAGTCGCGAGCGTGAGCGTTGCGAGTGCGCATGTGCGAGTGCGCATGTGCGAGTGCATGCCATCTGCGCTCATGAACGATGGCACATCGTCATGTGCAGAACAATATACACACACTCTGTGCTGGGCAGACATCCGCCTGATGCTGTATTGCCCCAGCCGGCAGCCACACTCTGCGCCCGCACCGCGCCGCTAAAATGTTCTGCCTCACCGAGCCTGAGGTGCAGGGCGCGCTTGCAGAGCTCAAGAATGGGCGCGCTCCTGGCGTCACCGGGCTGCCCTCTGAGCTGCTGAGGTATGCTGAGGGTGAGCGCACTGACCCAGAGCAGCGGCGGCAGAACGCGCTGACAGCCGTGCTGAACAGCGCACTCGAGACCAGGGCCATGCCAGCAGGTCTCAACCTCAGCCTGGTCACTCCCGTCCCCAAGCGGGGGTCTGTCGCGAGCCTGGACATTTTCGGGCCATTTGCCGTCGGCGTCGCACTGTTCGCCTGCACGCGGTGTTGTTTTACTGGTGCCTGATTGACTACACGGAGGCACCGCAGCAACGCGCAGCTACGCCGGCGGAATTTCGGTTGCACCTGTCCTTCAAGCACCAGGTGATCACCCTGCAGCACCTGAACGACGACGCCCGCGGCGGCCTGCAGCCGCAGGCGCTCTTCTGCTCTTTCCTGGACGTGAAGGCTGCGTACGCCCGCATCCCGTGACCGCTGTTATGGGAGGCGTTGCGACGCCTGGGCGTGCACAGGGGCATGCTGGCTGCTGTGCAGGCCCTGTCTGCTGACCAGAGTATGCTGTGCACATTGACGGGCGCCGCGGGCGCCAGTCGGCTCTGTGGGTGTCAAGCAGGGCTGCCCGCTGAGGCCCGCGCTCTTTTGGCTCCTCCTGGATGGCCTGCACTCGGCCCCCGCTGCGCAGGGCGTCCGACGCGGCGCCACAGGGGGCCGGCACGGGCGCAGTGCCCGACCTGAGCTACGCCGACGACCTCTGCCTGCTCGCCACGTCAGCGGCCGGCCTGCAGCGCCTCCTGGACTGCGCGTGGCCCTTCCTGTCCAGCGTGGGCATGAATGTCAGCGCAGAGAAGTTGCGTGTCAAGCAACAAACAGGAGTGTCACAGGGCACATGCCCATGCTTCACCGGTGCGGTGGAGACTCCTGCTCTGTCTCTGCCCACTACCCTAGTACATAGCATGCAAAACCTTTGGCGTGCGAATTTGCATTGCGCTGTAGGCGTCTGCCATCTTGTGTCTGGTATGAGTCGAGATCAGTAACTCGTGGTCCAGCAGTGACATTGCTTTGTTCGTACCAAGTCGTGGGCGCTTATTGCATGTACTTATAGAGCTAGCCTCGTCACTGACTGACAGTCACTGTATGCAATGTCCGCATCATGTTGGCCGTGGCAATGAGGCTTGTGAAGCTGGAGCTCTGCAAGAAGCCGTTTGTACTTCAATAATTGCATTTCAATAATACCCTGCCTCTACCCCGAGGCCAGCGGAGGCACGCAACCACAAAGTACAATTGTCCAGGTCCTTTCTGTCCTGCCTCCTGCGCAGACATCGGCTGAGCCTATATACGGCAGTACCCCTGTGTTAACAAGAGTACAAGAAAGCACGATGGTGGCGGAGAACCTGTGCGCCCTTGATTGTGTGCTATGACAGAGTGCAGCGGCCATTGGTTTGGCTTGCTACGCTTTGCACTGTCATAAACCTTCACAGACGAGTTGATGCGCCGCGCAGAGGCTACGAGCATGTCAACGTCCCCTGCGCAACTCTGCACACGGGGGCCAAGATGCCGCTCATCGGCCTGGGAACCTGGAAGGTAGCTGCCCTGTATCAGCCTGACTCGTGTGCTCGCCTCTGCTGTATATATTTATGTACCTGTGCCGACGCCCAAATTCCGTGTGTTCCATGTGAGAGTGCTCACGTGTGCCGCTGCAACAGGCCCAGGAGCAGGAGGTGGCTGAGGCCGTGGAGAACGCCCTGCACGTTGGCTACAGGTGCGCTCAGCGCGGCACAAGCTTGAGTCTGTCGCTTGTGCTTGGTCGGCTTGGTGACGCACTTAGCGCAGACGCTGACAGTGTGTGGCGGGCTGCGCAGGCACATTGACACAGCGATGATGTGCGTGGCCTCGCTTACCGCGGCGCGCCTGTCTCAGCCGCTCCCTGACTATAAGTATGTTTTGGAGACTGAGCGCCTGCAAGCAGGTATGACAACCACACGGCCGTTGGCGGCGCCATCCACAAGGTGTTGAAGGAGGCAAAGATCTCACGCGAGGATGTCTGGGTGACCTCCAAGGTGCACTGCGGGGCTGCTGCTTACGTGCAGCTCGGGCAATTGCGTCGTGTCCATGAGTACAGACTTCTCGCTGGCTTTTGTGCCTGGTATGCCTGTTGCCTGATTTGGTTGCGTGTTTACTCATCTCATCGAGTTGCTCATCGAGTGCGCGGCGCTCTCCTGCTGCGAGCGCGCGCGGCTGACGACGCGGCGGCGGCGGCGCGCAGCTGCACAACACGCACCACGCGGCGGCCAAGGTGCAGGAGGCGGCGGAGGGCGCGCTGAAGGACCTGCAGCTGGGCTACCTGGACCTGTTCCTGGTGCACTGGCCGGTGACGGGCAACAAGGGCGCGGCCGTGGAGCCGCCGATCAAGGAGACCTGGCAGGCGCGCCGAAGAGGCCCTCATGTTACGCTGCGGCATCGTGCGGCCTGCGCACAGGCCGCGACTCGTTCCCAGCCATAGCACGGAGTAGCATTGTGGAGTGGCATTGTGCCTTGCTATGTCTATAGTGCTTGCTATACACACAATGCTGTTAGCTGTGCTGCCTGAGGAGACAGGACATGGAGCTCCAGGGGCGTCTGCCTATTATGGCAGGCGATGGAGAAGCTGGTCGACCAGGGCCTGGTAAAGCACATCGGCATCAGCAACTTCTCGGTCAAGAAGATCAAGGACCTGCTGAGCTACGCGCGCATCAAGCCCGCCGTGAACCAGATCGAGGTCCACCCCTACTTTAGGAACGACTACAACATCAAGTACTGCAGCAGCCAGGTGAGCCCGCGCGCATGTCAGGCTCGTTGCCAGCTTGCTCTGTGGGTGGCTCGACAAGCATGTGCAGTTTGTAACAAAGGCTCTGACTTGATGTGGTAGGGCTGTTGAAGCGGAGTAGTGAAATGTTGGGCACATATGTCAGACACCGACACGTAGTGCACATTGAATCTGCAATGAGTGTTCTTAGCTAAACCTGCCCTGCTAAACTTGTGCCGTTCTGCAGGGCATCCATGTGACGGCGTACTCGCCGCTGGGCTCCCCGGACTCAGCCACCATGATGAAGCGCCCGGATGACACGCCGTCGCTGCTGGTGCGTATCCCAACAACACAAGTGATTGTGTTGGACTGAAATCTGCCTATTGAGCTGAGAGCGCACCTCGTGTCTGTTTAGTCGGATTTTTTCCCATACGGTGTTTCATAGTGGTGTGTCTTGCGGCTGAATGCGCACTGAGTGTGGGCGCGCCACTTCTCTGCAGCACGATGACACGGTGAAGCGCGTGGCCGACAAGCTGGGCAAGAACCCGGCGGCGGTGCTGGTGCGCTGGGCCATCCAGCACGGCACCAGCGGTGCGCGCAAGCTTGTCCCACCTGCTGTGCCTCCCAGTGTCGGCATGGTTATCACAAAATCGTGCTGTGATTTCTTCTTCAGATTTCCTGCTATGTAACTGTATACCAACTACCTATATTTGGTTGAATGGGCGTTGCATTTTGCTGCTACCAGTAGTGGTTAGTACTTGGTGCAGTATGGATTTCGTATTCAGCGAAGCTGTCCTGGAAATTGTATGGTCGATGCACACACTGAAGCTGTGCTGAAACGCGCAGTGATCCCAAAGAGCACATCCCCGTCGCACCTGCGCAGCAACCTGGACGTCGTCGACTGGGAGCTGCCGCAGAGTGACTACGACTCGCTCTGCAAGCTGCCCTACCAGGTGCGACACGGCGTGGTGACATATGCATATTCATAGATAGGTCGAATAGGCCGAATCGGCAGGTCGGGAATTGGCGCGTTGAACAGGCCCGCATGTAATCAGACAGTGGTAGAAGTTACCAGTTTATATCAGTATGATGATGATGATGATGGGGTGGTTAGGTTGAAGCTGTGCCTGACCGCAGCCGTGCCGCAGCGCAGAAGCGCATGGTGGAGGGCGACATGTGGGTGCAGAAGGAGGGCCCGTACAAGTCGCTGGACGAGCTGTGGGACGGCGAGACGACGGGCGCGCCCGAGAGCGGCAAGGCCGAGGAGTGAGGGCGCCGCGACGGCCTCGGGCAGGACAGGCCCCTACGCATGCAGTGACGAGGCTAAGCACGCCTCTAGTGACCGTAGGCCTAGCTAAGTCTTTTCTTATGTTGGGCCTAGCTAAGTCTCTTTGCAAATGGTGTGGGCGAGTAGCATTGGCAGGCGTTGAGTTCTTTCCTGCTGTCAAAGAATTGGAGTCACAGCCTCCACAAAGTGGTTGTAATATCCGGGTGTCAAGCACTCCCGCCGTGTATGAGTCTGGGCACAGACACGCTTGCATCGTGCCTGCATCGCGGACTTTATCAGCACGTGTTGGTTGTGAGTAAAACATGCGCCTTGCTGGATGGTGTGGTTATGAAACTGATAAACTTTGAGGAAGTGCTTGACCAAGCGTAATGGTTAAAATGCGTGCTGTAGTGCATAATGCATGCCATAGGCAAATGTATTGAGTCGAATTGGTGCATGAAATGTGCTTGTGATGTGCTTCAATGGTAAGCGCATTGGCCAAGGTTTGAATATGCATTGTAGCTGTGCCTGAGCATAGAATGTATGCGTGCTGGCAAACACTTGCCTTGTGTGCACACGCACACATGCAGGATTGCAAAGTCTGCAAAATGCAAACAAACCGGTGTTCTGACATCTTTGGTTGCAATACATTCAAAGACACCACCAAACAGCGGCTCAAATATAAAAGTCTGCCTGCTATGCCTGTTGTTATGCTAACTGGAAGCGACCGTCTTCTTCATTTCTTCCTGGAGATATGGCATTGGGTTGTTCGGGGTATTTCAAACACCGACAGCTCAGAGCACTGAGTGAGGCGCTGCACCGCTTGACAAAGGCCAAACAAACGTCGGGGCGCATTTGGTCAGGAGGCACTAGCCACCGGGCATGCACGCCGCCACCGCACACATGCAGACGCTGCGAGCGCTGTCCCCTGCATCGCGCAGGGCGGCCCTGCAGGCAATGCCTCGCGCTGCCCTGCAAAGGCTGGCCAAGGAGACCGGGCTGCGGGTGCGGTGCTTGAATGTCATGTCTGCGCTCATAAAGCGCCCGCGCCTGACGAGCCTCTCACGTGCTGGCGCTCCGTGTGCAGGCAAACGCAAAGTCTGCGGACATTGTGGCCAACCTCCTGGCCAGCACAGGCGCAGCCGACGCGCCAGCGCAGCCGGCCTCCGCCGACTGCAGCCCCGCACCTGCTGCCACCGGTGCGCCGGCGGACAGGGTGCTGCTGCAGCGCACAGGCGAGCGCGACGCGGAGCTGGCTGCAGAGCGTGTCAGCGCAGCAGCCGCTGATGTAAAGCCAGCAGCACAGCGCTGCACACCTGCAGCGACCTGCTCCGAGCGCACAGCCGAGCCCTCTGCATACAGCGCTGGCGGTCCTCGCAGCCCGAGTGCGGCCACACTGGATGCGAGCGTGGGCGCGTTGCCTCCTGGCCACACTGCGGGCGCCGACGCGTCTGCGAGCGCGTGCGCAGCAGCGATCGGGACGCCTGCGCGCTGCGGCGCGCCTGGTGAGGACCCCGACTCGGCAGAGGATGGCGAGGCTGCGGCCCAGGTGGCTGACGACTCTGGTGCTGCGGGAGGGCCGGAGCTGCACACAGAGGGAGAAAAGGTTGTAGCCGCTCTCCCGGCTCCGTGCAGCGCAGGTGCCACTGCGGGCGTGCACATGGCTGCCTCGAGCGGAGCGCCCCAGCAGCTCAGCCCGACGCTGCCTGCCCACTTCAATAGCGGGGCGGAGGCAGCACTGCCGCGCGCACCAGACCCCGGCCGTGGCGCTGTGGCAAGGGACACTGGTGCGGTGGAGACCGAGGCAGCTTCAGCCGGCTGGGACATGGCTGCCGGGGCTGCCGACGGTGCCTTGGCTGCAGAGGAGGGCGTCGCAGCACCCGCGGGGTGCGCAAGCGGCGCTGCTCCAGGTTCCGGCGCAGCCATTTGGAGAGCCAGCTGCAGCACGGCCACGCCGGGCAGCAGCGCGCCCGCTGGCGGGCGCTCGACTGCTGCCACGGGCCAGCCGGCAGCCGGGCCGCCCGCACAGGAAGCCGCGGGCGAAGGCAGCGGCGTGGTCGGCCCGGCAGCAGCGGCGGGGTGCGCTCCATGCTCGGAGCCGGACGCCGCCGCGGCCTCAGCGCTGGGAGTGCCGGAGCTGGCGCGCGCGTTCGAGCGGAGTGCGCCCGCCAGCCGCACCGCAAGTGGATGGCCTATTCAATTGGCCATATGCATGACAACGTACTCCAGCAAGCCACTGCAACAGGTGAAAATTTTCGAAACTGTATTGAAGTTATGAGCCGTAAGGAGGATATGAGCCGTAAGCAGGACAAGAGGAGGACGTGGAGGAGGTCATTCTGAGCTTCAGTGTGTGGAAGAAGGCAAGACGCGGGGCGTCCGCCGGCAGGCCGGCGCAGCGGCATATTCCTGGGCGGCGCGCACGCGCGCATGGGCGCGCTGGAGGACGCGTGGCACGTGTACAAGGCGCGCGTGGGCGCGCCGGACCCGGCGGCCGCCGCCGCCACCGCCGCCGCGCTGGCCGGCGCGGGCTTCACCACCATCGCGTCGCCCGCGCTGCGGCCCGCGCAGCGCGCCGCGCTGGTGTGCGACACAATTAGCCACCACCTCCTCCTGCCAGCTCGTGTTGGCCCCGGGGCACGTTTACCGAAGGCATCGCTGACTGTGCAGGCCAGTGCAGGATGGGTTTTGGTCAAGCCATCATGGCCTGTGCTTCACAGAAGTTTTTTCATCTGTACAAGATAATCGACCTGTGAGCGAGCAGTCCCGCAGTGATCCCGAGCCGAGACAACATAAGAAGTTCTCAACACAGTGCGGAAGTTTTTCTTGCGCCTTTTCTTAAATACACTGACTGCACGATGCATGTGCTGGTATCGGCTTGTGGGTATGGCCACCTGGGTGCGCTGTCAAGCCCCACACCTGCCCTGCAGCTCACGAAGCACCCAACAAGTGAGGACTGCGGTGCAGGCGCGCCGCGCTGGGTTAGGCAAGCGCCCGCGCGAGGATGCTGCGCTTGGCGCATGCGCCGCTGAACCCACTCCATGCGCCAGCTCAGCCAAGCTGGCGCGGCTCAGCAACACCGGCGCGGCACCTGCAGTCGGGTCCGCTGCCAGCCCTCAACAGTGGTATTGCTGGACTGATAATGTTTGGCACAACTGGCATGCGTAACCACTCCACAGGTTTCCTCCGGCGGGCTGAGGCGGCATGTGGCAACACGCTGCCCTAGGAGCAGACGGGGCCGCCGCTCGCCCCGTGCTGGCGCTCGCAGGTTTGCCAGTAAAAACCCGCATGGCTGATATGACACCCTGCAGCGCGCGTCCCACGTTGCGGCTGCACGCGCAGGCCTGTGAGCGAGCACACGCTGCCGCATGGCGAGCGCTCCGCCTGGGCGGCCAGCCCCTCGCGCCAGGGCGCCGCCGGCAGCTGTGCCCCGGCAGCGGCGCAGCCAGTGGCGCCCGCGGCCAGCATCCAGGCCGCCAGCAAGGCATGGCCCACTCAACAAGGGCCAGCAACGAGCCTGCATGCATGGCATGTGCACACATTGGCACATTGCTCCCCATGGTGGCTGCTTGGCACACAGGAGGGCGATCCTTGCCTCCCCTAGCCCCAACCGGCCTGATTCTCCCCTGAGGCCGCTGCCGAGGAAGCCTACACCAGGCTCAGGCTCACGCGCACATGCTGCTCAGCCACGGGTGATTTACTGTGTGTGTTGTCATGCCCCTGCACTGGCAGGTCGGGCACTGCTACACGCACGTGCGTGTGCCGCCAGGGAGCCGCGAGTCCGAGCGGGGGGGATCCTAACTTTACGAGAGTGCCTGTACTCACAAGTGGTGTGCATGCGCAGGGCGTCTCCACGCCAGCGCGGCCGGCCAGGCCGCCGCTGGCGCTGGCCAACGCGCGCACGCCCGGCCCGGCCCACGCAGGCGCCAGCCGCGCGGAGAAGGCTGAGGCGGCATTTGCGGCCCGCCGTGCCGCGGCCAAGCAGCGAGCGCGGGCTTAGGTCGCTAGGGCGCAGAGTGCCTTGTGCAATGGATGCAAGTTTATGCAACGCTCAGTTAGGGTCACGTAAGAAGTCAGGGGTGCAGACTTCGACCGGCCCTCTATATATTCAGAGCTTGCTGAAGGCGCACAAATCGACCTCCTGCTTCAACAGCACGCCTGGAGTATCGTTTCCAGGCTTGGTGAACACAGCCAAAGCCTTCGCCACGCTTTAAACTCTCTCCTCTACTGCCTGCACTAGCACTGAGGAAGGCATGCTGAGGTTGCGCGTGTGAGCGGCATCCGCGCGCCGCACTGGCGCCTGCAGCATGCTAGAGCTCAGTGGCCTTGGCACAGTGCTCAAGGAGCGCTTCTCCGAGCACGGGAATGAAGCTGTAACTTTCCTGGGTGCGCTCGGTGGCATCGTGCTGCCTGGCAGTCATGCACCTTCACATCCAACCCATCTGCAGCACCTCTGCTCCTATCAGCGCAATGCTGAGGTCCTTCATTTCTCTCATTCGGGCCAGAAGAAAGCTATCATGTGTCTGATAGACGCTTGGGAGCTTGGTGGCGCAGGCCTGACGCTCTCCGTGCCCTTGGCCAGATATGTGCTGCAGCACACCGTCTTCTTGGTGCGCTCACCTCCCAAGCAACCAGTGTGTGTCGCCTCGTAGCCTCCCTCTATCTTGCGAGCCTTGTAGTGGCCTTCTCAGGTATAGGTTGGGAACGGCGTGCTCTCAAGGTGTGCGGGCTAGGTACCCGACTAAGCCCGACTAAATAGCCCGTACACAAGTGGCTGCAGGAGGTGCACCACAGACTTGGCCGCTTGCTGGCCGCCTTCTGTTCCGCAGCAAGTGCTGAGCTGAGCAATGTCACGCAGCCCGTGGCGCGCTGGGTGCTCATCAGCCGGGAGATGAGCGCGTCCGGGCAGGTCCCTGCCAAGCTGCACCACGTGATTGACAAGTTCTGCGAGTCCTTCTGGAAGGTGTGCACCTGAACACAACCCAGAACAGAGGGCAAAGGTTTGTATCGTACTGTGTTGGCGTGCTTGACCAGGGTCCAGGGCACACGGCACTTGCCGCTCCATAGGATGCCTTGCATGCACAGGTTACTGAGCAATGGAAAGCGATGAATGATGCGCTCATGACATGGCCTGTCCATGCATGCAGCAATGCACTGCTTGCACACCCGACGCGCATGTTGCACGCCCCAACAGAGACCATGCAGGAAGCAAGCACCTGCACGCATGCTTGAGTAGCCAACCTCCTATGGCTGTCACATGATGCTGGCTGCTGCGACGGAGTGCGCATGAGGGCCGGCTGCCAGCCTTAGCCTGATCCTCTGTGCTGCGGCTGCGGCAGCTGACGGTGTACTCCCTGCTGCTGACGCTGGGCGTGCACGCGCTGCACGACCAGCCCTGGCTGACCAACGCAGCCAACTTCTGGTCCGGCTGGCCAGACGAGGCGCTGCCGTGCGCCCCCGCAGCCCCGCTGCATGCCCCCCGCCATGAACTGCCCAGCCCTACCCGCAGAGTCTGCCATGTCATTCAGTGCTGGGAGGTCCGCGCCTGCTGGTCTGCTGGCGCGCTGTATTGCCGCTGCATGCGCGAGCCCGCAGGTCACCAGCAAGAGCAAGGCACTCTCTGCTGGGCCTCCCACTCTTCCAGCACGCGTGTGCGAGGCACATCGCTCTGCAGCAGCAGGCGCTGCAGGCACCGCCTCCTCCAGGGACTGTCTGTGCGGCGTGCGCGCATTTGCACACGCCACGGAGGCCTCCTGCCGAGCACCAGAGCACTGTGATGCTGGGTGCTGAACCGGAAGCTAGAAAATGATAGCATGCGGCTTGTGCTGCAGACCCAAGGTGCGCGTGTACTATGCCGCGGAGGGCGCGTTCTACCTGGCGTCGGTCGGCATGCTGCTGACCTGGGAGGAGCGGCGGCGCGACTTCCCGGTCATGGCGCTGCACCATGTGACCACCTGCGCGCTCATAGCCGCATCATACTATGTAGGGTGCGGCCCTTGCTCATTGGTGCTGAACAAGATTCAAAGAGCGCCTACATAAGCAGGCAGCAATCACACAGTCCCTGCATGCCAACACGGCTGTACCTGAAGTTGAGGCTATTGAAAGCTGCATATCCAGGCTAGGGGCTCGGACAACGTGTGATGCAGCTTCTTACGGCTGCAGGCTTCTGTCACTTGCTTGGATATGCAGCTGTTATAGCCTCAACTCCAGGTACAGCCGTGTAGGCATGCAGTGACTGTGTGATTGCTGCCTGCGTATGTAAGCGCTCTTCTCTATCTGTTCAGCGTAGGAAACTTCTGGCAGCCGAGACGCCATGCAACCCATGCCTTTGGTGAGGACACTGCTTGCTGCGCTCGCGCTGCCTGCGCGCCGCTGAGCAGGCGCGGACCAAGGCGGCAGTGCCAGGCTGCTGTGGGCGGGACGTAGGTACGCCAGGATAGGCTCGGTGGTCATGATCCTGCACGACCCCAGCGACATCTGCCTGGAGGCCGCCAAGGTGGCGAGCTATGCGGGCGCTGAGGCGCCGTCTACCGCGCTGTTCGCGGCGCTGCTGCTCACGTGGTGCAGCCTGCGGCTCGGCGTGCTGCCGTTCTGGGTCATCCGCAGCGCGCTGTGCGCCCCGTCCGCGCCGCGCCCGCGCGATGCCGCCACGAGCAGCTGGCGGGACTCGAAAACGTTTGTGTATTATCAGGCCTATACATGCCTCTTAAATGGTGTGTTTGGTGCTGCGCAGCATGGCCTATCCTTGCGAGGTGATACATGAGCCCGATGCCCGTATACCCGTTTGCCATGTGACATGTACTTGCTTTGTAGACACGAGCAGCGCTGCGCGGAGTACTGCTGCTTGCATGCGGGCATGATACGGACGGGCACATGCGCAGGTTCGATGTGCGCGCGCTGCCAGGGCCGCGCCTGCCGCACACGGATCTGCTGGCGGCGCTGCTGGGCGTGCTTGTGTTGCTGCACGCCTACTGGTTCTGCCTCATTGCCGCAATCGCGTGGCGCAAGCTGGTCACCGCCAAGCTGCACGATATCCGCGAGGACGACGACTAGCGCAGCGTGAGCCTCATTGCCTGACTGAATGTATAACAGTGTGTGGCGTGACTCGCTGGCCTTTGCTTCAGCTGTGCCACTCCAGGTCTTGTCGGCATCTGCATCATGACTTCATGTTTTGACGAGGGTGCCGCAGTCGCCGCCAGCTTGCGCTGGCATCAGCGCCACGTGGGTGCTGTGGCCTAGTCGAGGAACCCTTGGACGTTTTGTGCGCCGCTCCTATGCTTGGCATGTGGCTTATTTTTTGCCGCTTGTACAGTGCCGCATTGCAGTCCGCTTCGGTCTTGCCAGGGAGCCTTTGGGCTCTTTACTGCGTGCCTCCATCTTGAGCTCTGCCCCAGACACGCCTCTGCCTACGTGTGCTTCCTGCTTGTGGGGAGAGGCAGCATGGCTGTGTGCTGGCCTCTTCTCAGAGCACGGCTGTTTGGCCCGCGTTTGCCAATCCAGGCGATGTAAGCTCCCTATTGCTTGCTCTGGTCACGGCAATAGCTCAGCAGTGTATTCTGGCCAGCGCTGCACACTGGCAGCATTGCTGCTGGGGTTGCTGCTGCTCGCCTCCATCCAGGAGGTGGCGTCAGGCACTGTAGACATGCTGAGCTACTCGGGTGCCATGATGGGATGGTGGTGAATCGCAGGGTCCAGTGCGGTCATACTCTGCATGCCTGGCGCTCAGTGCCACACGCATGGCTTGGCGCTCAGACTTCCACCATCATGCAGATTCAGATGCAACGGCTGCAATGCATGCGACAGCTTGCACTTGTCAGCGCTCTACAGTGCCTGCACATTGTGCGCTTTAGCGGCCATTTGGCAGCTTCACGCGAAAGGCAGAGGTGAGGATGACATTGTGTGTAGCACCTAGATGCATTCAGAGTTAACTAGGACCCCTGCACACCCGCCAACGACCACAGACCTTGCTGCGCACACAGGTGCACTGACGAGGCGTCTGCTTGCGCGACCTGCAAGCACAAGCCCAACTTTGGCATAAACACGTGCGCTTGTGCAAGCGGCCTCCAACAGCAGCATGCCTGCTTCGTGCCTGGTGTCACACCTGCGACTGCTTCGATATGTTGTTACTTTTGGGACCCAACCGACCTAGTGCGAGCCATCACCAGCTAGCCTGGTGGCCCAACGCGAGCTCGCAAAGCTCCTTATTGCCCTGCTTCCACACGCAGGCAGTGGCTTCACAGCCCCTCCCACCAAGCGCATCACCGCGAGGTTTCGGCGGCCTGCAGGCCAGCTCTGGCGCGTATGGGCTCGCGCTCGAGCGCCGCGGCGCCCTGCGCAGCCTTGTCCTCGCTGCCCCCGCGCCCGTACTTGCGCCCGTACGCGCACAGGTGCTCCATGGTGAGGTCGGCCGCGGACGTGCCGGCGGTCTCCCGCGGCCGCTTCATCCACGCAAACGCCGCCTGCACGCGCCGCACGTTGATCTCCAGCTCCTTGGCCTGCGGCGCGGCACACAAGCATTTGCAAATCATGCATTGCACCATGCGGCTTACCTTTCTGTCCAGGACTGCATGCGGGATCTCTGCTTGCTGACGCAATCAGCCGATACAGCGCTGAAGGCCCCAGGCACGGTCCAGAAGGGTTGCTTGGCATTGTCAGCCAGGGCAGCGAAACTTGAAATGCTTCAGTTTTATACCCGCCGCTGTGGGAACTATCACCGTGGCTAACGGTATCCCTCGATGCCAACAGGCTCACAAGCAACCACCTACGGGCGGGCATTGGCCTTGGTCAAGCACATGTTGCGAAGAGTCGGGGGGGCACCTCATCGGCGGGCAGCGTGCGCAGGTAGTTGATCATGGCCGTACTGCTGTCAACTGTGCGGACCACCTTTGCCAGGTTTGGCAGCCCCGGCACCCACCTGCGACCCAGCAAAGCCCTATACAGTGCCAGGCATGCACATTCCACCAGTGCATGCGGTTGTACTTCATTCATCGATCCATTAGCCTGCCCGCCCTGCTGACTGTCCACTTTTGTTAATTGAAATATGCTGTTCATCTTGATCCTGCCTCTTCAGCACTGCGCAACATACGCCCCTCTAGCGTAAGAGGCGTACACTCGTGGTCGACAGCCTGCAACCTCAAACACGCACAGCAGCACTTTTCACCATGGAATGCACGAGGTATGTTATCTGTCAACTCAGGGCCGGCCGACAGGCCGGCCAGTGCCCAGTGCTCCCTGCCAGGAGAAAGGGGTAGGGCGAGGTGAGGCCGCTTGCGCGCACCAGTGCGCATCGGTGGGGTGGTTCGGGTGCGGCCCGTACTGGTCCAGCTGCCACTGCACGCCGCCCTCCACCTCGGCCAGCCAGTTTGGCTCGGTGTGGTTGAAGAACAGCGCAAACTTCGTGTAGTCCACCTGCGCGGGCCAGGGCGCAGCTACCGGCCCCGCAAACACATCCACGATGCTTACGCACTGCACCCTTGCATGCTGGTGCAGACGGGCCGGCAGGCCGCTTGCTCAGAACGAGGCAAGCTCCTTGCTGGCAGAAATGTGCCCTGATAAACATGCATAACAGGCGTGCGGGCCACATGACAGATCAGGGGCGGATGCCGCGCCAGACAACAGTTATCTGCATATTGAGCGGGACATGCGCAGCAGGGCAACCTGCAACTTTTTTCAAACAGGCAGACGGGGCTCCATGCACCGACGTGGCCGCGGCTGCCGGGGCCCCGCAGCCGCGCGCGGGCCATCGCAGCCAGCTTTAGCGCGGCGCGGAGGCCGGCGCCGGGCGCGCCTGGTGCACGAGCGGCATGGAGTGGAACGGCGGCCCCAGGAACACGGGCACGCAGCCGGCCATGACGGCCTCGGGCAGCCGGCGGCTGGTCTGCGAGTCGCCCGGCAGCATGAGGCAGAAGCGGCTGCTGAGGTACATCTCCATCTGCTTCTCGTGCGTCGTCTGCGCGCGGCCGCCCAGGAGCGCGGGTCGCAAGCGAGCACGCCGCACCGGCGGCTTTGGCGCGACCTCTTGCGGCAGGGCAGACGGCAACAGTCCTGCTGATTGCAACCCATGCGCTACCCCAGGCGCGCCACAGAGACTGCTGCATGCCAGGTGCGCCAGGAACTTGACTGCCCTTCCGAGGCACGAGCAAGAGACAGGGCGCAGCGACTTGGCCAGGTGCTGAAGCTAGGCAGACAGTACCCCGTGCGCTGCATAGTCCCATAGCGCAAGCACATCGCGCGTCAGAGACCCCTCGCGCCCGGGCTGATCCATTACAGGTCTGGCTGCGCTGCCATGTGGCACCAGACCTTTCCCTGTCAGCGCATGCACACCTCCGCCTTCATTGTTATCTCCTTCAGCTCGGCCGGGTCGCCGGTGCACTCGACGTGCACGTCGTCGCCCGCGGCCTGCAGCTCCTTGACCACCTCGTAGCGCATCAGCTTGCCGACGTTGACCGCGGAGGCCTTCCAGTCGAAGCGCAGCGGCGTGCACTTGCCCTGCGCGCGCGCGCGCATGCAGATGAAGGGCTGGCCACTGGAGGCTGGTGGTTGCCCAGGTTGGGCGCGGCGGCGCGCAGTTGTCGTGCACCCAGGCACGCTGTTTGAACAGGATTACAAAGAGTGCATCAGAGTGCTCCATGCATTGAGCGACTCACGGCAGAACAGACGCTTGTATCAGTATCACACTTATCAGACTGACGCACATTCTCTGCAAGCCCTATGTGCACGCGGCCACCGGCTAGAAGTCAAAGGAGTCAGCAAGGGGACTGTCGGGGATCCGGGGCAATGGTGCACGCGCCTTGAAGAACAGCAGCGAGCTGCGCTCGAACAGCGCGCGGGAGCCGCCGGTGCCGCCGGCCGCGGCCGCGCGCTTGACGGCGATGCGGCGCCGGCGCTCCAGCTTGATGATGTCGTTGAACTGGACGCTGCCCGGGACGACCGCGAACTTGGCCTCATCGATGACGGAGCACCTGGCGGGCGCCCGCTCAGCAGAAGACGGTAGGGTTGGCCCTACCCTACCCTATAAGCGTACGGGTATTGGCTGTGTAGTGGCGTGTCTTCAAATACGTGCTCCGTGCGCGTCTGCCCCCGCGTTGGTGGAAAGGACATTCGCAGCTGGACAGGTTGTTGGGGAGATGCGCCTGCATGCGGCGCTGCCCTTGCTGTGACCCCCGCTGCCAAGGTGTCAGGGAGGTACGACTGCATGCGGCGCCGCCCTCGCTGCAACCCCCGCTGCCGCATCCGGGCGGGTGCGCACTTGTAGCGCTGCGCCAGCACGTTGACCAAGTGCAGCGACTCAGAGAACGACTCGCAGAGCGTCGTCTCGTACTTGTACCCCAGCTCGCCGATCGCAAAGCCCGTGTGCGCCTGCCGCGCCGCAGCGCCTCAAGCGGCGCCGCGCCCGCCGCCGGCCGGGCGGCGCAGGCAGGAGGTAGACCCATGTGCATGATGCGCGGCCTGGCCCTACTCTAACTGTGGGTGCTGCGCGGACCTGGAAGAATGCAAAGTCGCTGCCGTTGCGCCGCTGCCAGAGCGGCTGGTTCATCATGACGTCGTACAGCGCCAGCAGGTGTTCCCCGGGCTCCTGCGCACCGCCGGGAGCCGCTCGCATTCCAGACCGCCTGTTGGGCCTTTGCAGGTTATGTGCCATTCGCAGCGCCCCACGCCTGATGTTTCAGGATGCCTGATGCATGCGGCGCCCGCACGGAGCAGCGAGCTGGCGGCCCAAGAGTCAGCAGGCCACCTAGGCGGACTGCATGTGGTTGTGCATGGGCAACACTGGCACCCTCTTCCAGGGCGCAGGCCTGCTGCATGTCAGCCAGGCTGCGCCGCAATCAATGCAGACCATTGGGCGCGGGTGTGTGGTCGCGCGCCGCGCAGGGGCGCGCGCCTGCGTGCCCGTCTCGGAGTGCGTGTACGCCAGCCACAGCAGCTTGTGGCAGTAGTCGTTCACCAGCACCACGCTCGCCTGCTCGGGCGACTCCACAAAGTGCGGCCCCTTGCGCACCGCCTGCGTCAGGTACCTGCGCGGCGCCTCTTCGTCGCACTGTGCAGCCCCCGCTGGGCTTGCAAGCACAGCGCCTGTCTTTTGCCAACGGCTGCGGCCCAACACTCTCGTATGGCGGCTGGGGGTACTCCCCAGCGCCATCAAGACACTGCGCGGGGCCAATACCAAACCCTTTGATTGAAAGGAAGTCTGGGCATCACAGGCCGGCCATGCACATCGCATGGCCTATGACCAGCAAAGACGAGCCAGCATGCAGGCAGCAACTGCAGGTCTGCCTGCAGATGCTGTCTGCAGGGTTTGACATGGGCATGTAGTTTGAGTATGATTTGCCATGTGCACCCAGTCGGGACTGCAGCGCACCAGGGCGCCGAGTTGGCGCTGAAGTAGTGCGGCATGCTCATTAACTCATACTCTGGGTGCGCGAGTACGTGCGCCTTCGTGAACGGCACCTGCCGGGGCGCCCACTGCCAGTCGGTCTTCGAGCCCGCTCGAGAGCGCGCAGGTGCCGGTGCTCCTTGGTGCTCCAGGGCTGTCAGCCCGGCGACCGGCTGCGGCCCCTGGCAAGCCCTGCAGGGACTGGGCATGCAGCGCCTGTCCGGCGCTGCGGCTGCTGAGCGCAGCGCGCGCCTGGGTCCAGCCCGCGACCACGATGTCCTCCAGGCGGCACTTGGGCACGCCGGCCTCCGCCGCGTAGTCGTTGATGTCCAGGATGTATATGCCGCACTTGGGCGTGTTGCCGCCCGAGGCCCGGGGAATGTCCGCCAGCAGTCGCCGCGAGCCATCCTGTGGCGGTGCAGGGCATGCTCAGGACGAGCGGAGGCTGCGTGAGGCGCCAAAACAAACTCAGAGAGCCTTGGTGTTTTGCTATTAGGTATTGGGGTGGGCAATAGCACCTGATGTGCGTAGGATGCCAAGCTTGTGCGTGCAGCCTCAAGCGCCGCGCCAGGCAGCCGCTCGCCTGCAGCCAAACCAGGTATTTACTAACGCCCCGGGTGGAGCAGGCTGTGTTCCTGAACGCCTCAGACCGTCCACTGCACACACACCCAGGCTTATCTGCGTGTGCAACGCATCAGGACCTGCACACGCATGCTTAAACACTTTGTGCTGCAAATGCTGGGGCGGCAGTGGTCTGGCTGTGCACTGCGCTGCCTGCAGAGCAGGGATGCTCGCTCACAAGTCTGTGACCACATACCTGCGCCTATGCAGAGCAGGCCGGCGAGCAGCGCGAGCGCACTGCCTTCAGCCAAGGCCGGCAGCCTGTGCTTCATCCAAAGGCCAACCCAGGCCCTCTGTGTGCCATACAGAGCGGCAAACCTTAGCGCGATTGCGAGTCGGGACTGAACTCAGTTGGGAACTGGGCGTTGCAGTTCATATTCAAGGGTTTGAGCACCCTCTCTGGCAACTCGACATCTCGCAAGCGCGAGAACAGCTTGGCAGAGGACGGAGCTCTGAGGCTCCTGGTTATGCTGAAACTTGCACTGAAGGACATCACCCACCTACGCTCTGTGACAGGCATGGCGGGCGCAAAGGCCCGTCAGCGGGCCGCTTCTGCCTCCCTTGGACCAGCTGCGGTGAGTGAGTGGCAACCAGGGAGTCCGCGTTGCCTAGGCTTTGAGCCGTGGTAGCAGCTGACCACTTGGGCTGCTCCTAGGAAGGACCTCACGTGCTGCCTGAAGACTGCAATATCGTGGACGGTGTGCTTCAACCCCCCTTGCTCATTGCCTGCTCAGCATAAGTCCGCTGCAGAGCAATGATGCACAGCTGTGTACAGCAGGCAGTCAACTGGAGGGGGGCGGGCAAATTCTGCGCACCGCTGTCGCACTATCTGCAGTACTGAACAAGCCCGTGAGCATCCACAGCGTACGTGCCGGGTAAGTAAAACAGCAGCAGTCTGTATGCTACTTTGATGCATTCAATTAAGCTCACAGGTGACAGTGTTGCTGCGCTGCGCTGCAGCCGGCAGCAGCCAGGCCTGCGCCCGCAGCACCTGACAGGCATCCGGCTGGTGCAGGTGCCGCCTGCCCACACTTGTTACTTTATACTACGATTCAATATATACATTTCTGGTTGTGCTTTGAGCCAGGAGGGGAGAGTAGCGGGTGAGACACTGCAAGGCGTGTTTGCAGTGCAGGAGCTGACCAATGGCAGGCTGCGCGGCGGCGCGGTGGGCTCGAGCGAGGTCACGCTCGAGCCCTGCGCGCTGCGCTGCGGCACGCATACTGCCGACACCGGCACGGCTGGCAGTTGCACGCTCCTGGCCCAGGTATGGCAGGTGGCTGGCGTGACACATGTATCCAAGGGTGCAGCGTGACACATGCTGTCCGAGGGTGCAGCGTGACACATATATCCGAGGGTGCAGCACAGCAAGGGTCCGCAAGGGGCAACTTGCCTTCTGCCATGCGAACGTGTCTGCAAGCGGCACAGCGAGTAAAGTCATACGTTAAGTAGTGTATCTTGTCAGGAGGCTGACCTGCAAATCTGTTGCCCAGTGTCTTTACATATTGTGAGTTGTAGGTGGCAAAAGCCGCAGTAAGGTATGTACTGTGCACTATGACAGCCCCCTCTGCGATCAAGGAGCAAAAATGGAAGAGTTACTGCAGCAGCGCCCGGCCTCGCATTTAAGGCCTGCATCACAGCGTCCTGTTGCGGCCCCACAGCCCCGACCCCGGCTGAAAGGCGTCCGTGTCGCGGCAGGTGGCGCTGCCGTGCCTGCTGCTGGCCGCGCCGCGGCGGCAGCGCGGGCCGGGCGCCGAGGCCGCACACGCAGAGTCCGGCCCGAGCGCCGGCCTGTCGCAGCTGGACCTGCGCGGCGGCACGGACACGGCGATGGCGCCGCCGGTGGGCTACATGGAGGCCATCCTGCTGCCGACGCTGCGGCAGCGCCTGGGCGTCGACGTGTCGCTGCGCGTGCGGATGCCGCGCTCCCCGTGTGGCGTGCCCATGAGGCAAAGGGGCCAACACCGTGCCGGTGTCCTGCTGTGCTTCTTGACAGCTCCCACAGCACCCTGGCCTGCAGCATCCACCCCTGAGACCAAAAGTATGCCAGCGGCGGTGAGAGTCCTCTGCTTGTGAGCACGCTTGCATTCGTACCAGAGCCGGTGCTCTGCATGTTCTGCATCTGTTTAGTTGAGCCAGGTTCTTGCACAGGCAGCCGCCAATGCATTGCGCGCATGAGCGGCGGTTGCTGCATGCCTGCCGTGGCACAGCCGCATGCATGCGCGCCCGCCCTGATGCGCTCCGATTGAGCCGTAAGGACTCCCAGTGTATCAGCGGCGCCCTGCCGACGACGCGCGCAGCTGGACCGCCGCGGCTTCTTCCCGAAGGGCGGCGGCCGCTGCCTGCTCGCCGTGCAGTGCCTGCCGCCGGGCGCATACCTGCCGCCGCTGAACCTCACGGAGCGCGGCCGGCTGGTCCGCATCGCAGTGACAGGCTTCGCTGCGGGACGCCTGCGCACGGCCGTGGCTGAGCGCATGGCGGCCGCAGCCGAGCACGCTGTTCGCGAGGCGCGCGTCCATCGGGAGACCGCCATGTTGGGGTGTGACGGCGGGTGCCAGTTGTGCCTGCGGGGCGAGCGCGCACGCCGGCGCCGGAGGGCGCGAGCGCGCGGCCTGCCGGCTGGCGTGGCCGATATGGCGGTCCGTCACGTCAAGGTGCATGGCGTGGCTATGGCCGAGCGCGCGGCGCAGCGCGCCAGCGTATGGACCGGCGGCGGCTGCGCTGCGTCGAGGGTATGCTAACCCTACTAAAACACCCCAATTCTATATTGCGCATGAGCGCCTGCGGACGCGCCTGGGGCGCGCAGGCGCTGGGGGAGGCTGAGCTGGAGGGCGTCGAGGTCACAGTCGAGGCGGGCGCCGAGCCGCCCGAGCGCGCGGCCGGCGACGGCTGCGGCTGCCTGCTCGTTGCCGCCACGTCTACCGGCTGCCTGCTGGGCGCCAGCGGCGTCGGCGCGCCCCCATCGCCCCTGCCTGTGCCCGGCGCGCCCTGCGGCGCCTGACAGCGCGCGCGGCCTTTCCGCCCGCACTCGGAGGCGTTGCATGCGCACTGCAAAGGCCGCCCGCTGCGGAGCACGGGCCGCAGCGTGCTCGTTTACAGTCACACGTGCCAGACGGCACTAGCTTTTACCCACAATGATCTCACGTCTGCGCTTGCGCTGTCCCGCTGGCTGACGCAAGGCTGCAGCCCGCCACACCCCGCCCAAGCACCGACCCTTGCGCCGCCGCAGGCGAGCGCGGCGTGAGCGCGGAGGCCGTCGGCGCGGCGGCGGGCCGGCAGCTGGGCGAGGACCTGGCCAGCGGCGCGTGCGTCGACCACTGGCTGGCGGACCAGCTGGTGGTATTCATGGCGCTCGCGGCTGGGCGCTCGGCGCTGCTGTGCGGCGAGCCGAGCCTGCACACGCGCACCGCGGTCGCCGTGGCGGAGCAGGTGCCGGTGGCATGCGCGTGACACGCCTCCCTGTGCCTGTGCCTGCCGGGGTGCTGCCAGCATGCCGTCGCCGGCGCCTGGTGCTTGTATTACCAGACATGTGCTCACCGGCAAGCGACGCCCGGCGCTGACCCCGCACCCGGGCCGGCAACGGCGCACATATGCCGCTCACCAGGTTTTGGGCGCTGAGCACGGCACAGCAGAGTGGGGGCCACCGCGGGGCAGGTTGCAGGCGCGCGCTTCTCGCTGGAGCGCGCCGGCGGCGGCGCGTGGCTGCTGCGCTGCGAGGGCGCGGCCGTGCCGGCGGGCGGCATGGCGCGCGACCCGCTGTGACACACAGCCCCGACCTGTGCCTCGACATGCGGGCGGCCCGTGCTTCTGCCAGCCCTTCTGGCGTGCGCATGCGTGCTGTTTGCTCCACACCGGCCCAGCGCAGCGTCTCGACATCCCTGGGGTGAAGAGGGGGCGGCGGGTGGACGGTCGCTACGAATTGGATGCGGCAGCGCCCTGTATCAAACTTCCACTCACCAGAACCAGACATGTAACAGCAGCACCTCAGGTCTGTTGAAATGCCCTCCTCCAAGCTTTCACACGGCCCGCATCACGGCATGACCCGCCACAAAGAACCAGGCCGAGTGCTGGGCGCCAGGCGCGCCGCCATGCCGGCTGGGCGGCGCTGGGACACGCATGTGCCACATCGTCCAGCGCTGCTGGGTCACGCATGCGCCACATGGTCCAGCCCTCCCGCCTTCTCCTCGGGCTCCACCTCGTGCCTGCACGCGCAATCGACCTTGCGACGCACGTGAACTCAGCCTGCCGTGCCTCGCCGTGCGCATTAAAGTGGTGAGGATGGTGATTGGGGCGCACAGGCGACCGCTGCCAGCAACGCGCCCTGAACATGACTTCCACTGTCTGAGGAGCTGTGCGGCGCATCCGGTGAGCAGTCCCGCGAGCGCAGCCGGCAGCATGGAGACCGGCGGCGGCGTCCCGCAGCACGCGAGCCGCCGGGGAGAAGCGCCGGCGCCGCACCAGAAGGCCGCGTCCTCAAACAGGTCCTCCTCGCCCAGGCACTGGCCGGCCGGGCTGGCGCGCGACACGATGAAGCCCGCCAGCGCGCCGCCAAGCAGCGCGACCGCGAGCGTGGCGCCCAGCGCCGCCAGCTGCCAGAGCGCCTGCGCCATGGCGCAGCGCGCGGGCGCTTCTCAGATGGGTGGGTTTAAGTCAAGTTTAGGGTTAGGACCAACCCCTGCCGAGTGCTGGGCAGACGCCTGGTGTTGTCGCGCGGCCGGCCTGCCCGGAGCATGCGCCTCGACAGGTGCCAGGCTTGCAGCCTCCCTGCTTCAGAGGCTGAGTCGCGACGCCTTGCGCCGTCAGCCGGGCCGGCAGGAGCAATCTGCGAGCTGCGCCGGCCCGGGCAGCGGCGCCGGCAGGGCCGGCGCCTGGCGCGCAGCGCGCCTGCGTGCGGCCGGCGTGCTTCAGGACGGGCGCGTTGTCGCCGGGCGAGATCGCGGCCACCGCCGCGGCCACCAGGCCGCCCAGCACGCCGGGCATGCCGTGCAGGTTGTGCACGCCGCACGTGTCGTGCAGGCCCAGGCCGGCCTCCAGGCGCGGGCTCAGGCGCGCGTAGCCGGCCACGCTGAGCAGCCCCGCGGCCACGCCGACCGCGAGCGCGCCGCCGGGCGTCACGACCAGGTTGGCCGCCGAGCCGATGGCCACGCCGCCCGCCAGCGTCGCGTTCTGGATGTGCACCTGCGCGCGCCCCCTGGGGATCGTTAGGGTGTAGAGCAGGGCAGCGCCTCGCTAAAAGAACACACGCCGCTTCGTCACACCGTGTTGCCTGCTTTCAACATGCGCGCGCCTGGCCCGGGCACGGCGCCGCATCAATACGCTGCCCCTGCCCCAGCTGCCAAGTTGTAAAAATAACCCAACAAACATGCAGAGGCCGGGGCGGCGGGGCGGGGGCGGGACAGGTGTTACAGAAAAGAAAAAGGAAAAGTAATAGGAAGAAGAGGCACGGGCGGGGTCGGCGGCGGGCGGGCGGGCGCGCCATGTCGAACTTGTTGTACACGGCAGCGGAGGCGACAAAGGTGGCGACCGTCGCGCCCAGCAGCGACAGCACCGTGTTCACGATGCAGTTGAACTGCTGGAAGCCCGCCTTGGCAGCCGTGCCGGGCACGCCTGCGCGCGCGCGCCGCCCGGGCATCAGACAGCCTCCCCGCCAGCAGGAGAGCGGCGGTGCTCGAGTCTTGGACAGCAGCCACGCCAACTTCCTGAGGTCCATGAGCATTTGCGTAATTTCTGCATAGCACCGCATACATCGGGTTTACTTCATTGCATGGGCGGTGAGGCAGCGCAGCGCGCGCCGGAGGCCAGGGCGCCGTTGAAGCTGGGCCAGAAGATGAACAGGAAGACGGTGCCGACCATGGCGGTGATGTCGCTGCTGTACACCGCGCCGTTCTTGGGGTGCGCCGACCCGCCGGCGCGGTGCGACAGCATGAGCGATGCGGCCAGGCCGTAGTACGCGCCGAACGCGTGGATGGTCATGCTGCTGCCGATGTCCAGGCCGGACAGCACCTGCATAGGGTAGGGTTAGGGCCAGGGCTAGGGCTGGCAGGCGCATGCGCATGCACGCACGGAGGCCGCGCGGCCTTGTGTCGGCAGCCCAGCATTCCAGCCGGCAGCCTCTGCATGCAAACACTGAACCCTGCACCCTATCCAAACAGCACTGCAGCCCAGCCTAAGCAGCCGGCTTTCAACCCTACACGCCTGGGCGTGCCGAAGGGTGCGCGCACTCAAAAGCCTATCCTTCCTTTCCAACTGGCACTGCGGCCCAGCGTGCCGGGCGGCGGGCGGGCCGCGCCTCCGTCGCCAGGTACGCGTTGGCGGCGTACAGCGGCACCTGCAGCAGCAGCAGCCAGGTGATCTGCGCGGGGGTCGTCTTGCCCAGCACGGCGCCGAAGCTGATCATGGCCGCGCCCGCCGCGAACGCCGCGTCGATCAGCAGCGGCAGGTCCAGCTCGATCCAGGACCTGCCGCACAACCTGCCGGGGGCGCGCCTGCAGCGTTGCCAGCGCGGTGCGGAAGTCGAGCCCGAGCGGCAACCCCGCGGTGTCCTCGGACGCGTTACTGCCAGAGCTGGCAGCCGTGGCGCCCGGCACCGCTCCTGCTGCCGACCGCGGCGACAGCCACTTGCCGCCGCTGCCCGCGCCGCCACCGGCCACAAATGCGGCCGGGCCAAGCGCCTCGAAGGGCGCCGCGGCCGCGCCCAAGAACGCGCCATGCATCTCGAACGCAGCTGCCACGCTGAAGGGGCTGATGGCTGAGCCCGGCGCGGCGGCTGGTGTGGGGCTGGGCGCCAGCGGCGCAGCGAGCTCGGCCTTGCGATCCAAGCCGTACGGAAAGCCGGGCACCCCGCCGCCTGCCCAGTCCAGCGCGCCTCTGGCGGGCGCGACGCTGCAGGCGCGCGCGGGTGCCGCGCTGCAGGGGTGCGCGGGCGGCAGCGCGGCCGCCAGCCATGCGCTGGCCTGCGCTGGCGGGGGCCTGCGTGCGCGCAGCGGCACCGCCGGGCGGCCGCCAAGTGCGCCGGGCGCGCTGCCGCGGGTGGTCAGGCACGGCGGGCCGAAGTCGACGGAGCCGTGGCCGGGGCTGCCGCGCGCAGCGGCCATGGCTGGCCAGCCGTGCGCGGCGGCGGCCAGCTCGCACTGCAGCGACGGCCGCGGGCCGGGCCCGCGCAGGCCGCCCGCCGCGGGCCAGTCCTGCAGCGGCGGCAGCTCCGCCGGCGCCACGCAGGACGCGGCAGAGCTGATGCCGCCGCGCGAGGCCAGGCTGAGGGCGCCGCTAAGCAGGCCCGGGACGTCCATGCCGCACGACATGGACCAGTCCCATGGCAGCGCCACCGCCGCGCTGGACGCGGCAGCGCCGCTGCCGGCGTGCAGGGCCAGGCCGGACGCGCCGCCGGAGTGGCCGGACGGGGTGCCTGCCCAGGGCGGCGCGCCGCAGCGGCCCTGCAGGCCCGCGTCCACCTCCCCGCTCAGCGCGTCCAGGCAGCTCGCGAGCGCCCGAGCAATCGCGCAGCTGCCTGCGCTGCCCAGGCTCTGCTGCAGGCTGGCCGCGGGCGGGCGCGTGGACTGCGCCGGGTCCTGCGCGCGGCGTGCCCGGCTTCAGCACCGTCGCTGCTGCCCCGCCTGCTCAGTGTGCGTGATCAGTCACGTGTCCTGGCTGCAGGCAGTGCCCCGCGGGCATCGGCAGGTCGGGCGGGTCACCGTGCCGGCCGGGACCACCGCGCCGGACTCCGACTGCGTGCGCGCCAGATGCGGCTGCCGCGACCACTCGCACGCCGAGTGCCTGGCGTGCTTGGCGGCCGGGCAGGCTTCGTCGCTGTCGCTGTCTGCATGCGCCTCCCGCTTGAGCGTGCTGTTCCAGCGGTTCTTCACAGCGTTATCCGTCCTGCGAACCCGCCCAGGCTCGGGATGCGGGCGAGCAAGCGCGCAGGGGGGGCGCGGGGCCAGCGACAGTGGTCGGCAACGCACCTGCCGGGCAGGAGCTTGGCAATCGCGGCCCACCGGTTGCCATACGCGTGATGGGCCTGCGGCGCGCGGACATACCTTGGGTGAATGTGTGCACCATGAAAAAAGCTCTCGGGTGACTGCAAGCAAACGCCCGCGACTCACACCTTGAAGATGATCGCGTCCTCTTCCCCGCTGAAGGCCGCCCTCTTCACGTCCGGAGAGAGCTGGTTGCACCTGGGGCCGGCACAGCCCGCCTCAGCGCGAAGGCGTGCAGGCCAGCACAAACCCAGCTCTTCTGGCTGGGGCCAAGCTCGCACCAGCGCAACCTGCAGCTCTTCCCCACACGCCCGCCGCCCAGTGCCCTGGCCACATCCGACCAGGAAAACCCCGGACTCTTGCAGCCTCCCAGCTGCTGCAAAATCTCACACAGGCGCTGGTCCTCCTGCACACCCATGCAGGGCGTAAGGTCGCCGTCAGCGAGCCGTATCTCGCTGAACTTACCAATCACAGAGCAAGCATTCCGATATTTTACAGGCAGGCGGCATGGTAAGGCGGCAGGAACAAAGGTGCTGACCTGTGGGTGCCACGCCCCTTTCATCACATCGTGATCGCCATTGTCAGGGGCCCAGCTTGTGAGTGGGCTATTAGCAGATACAGCTCGGAGCTACCGGACTTACTCATGGTTGGAAACCCCGCCCTCGCCCTAGGGCCTCTCAAGCCCGAGCTGACGCCCACCACCCGCTGGGCGTAACTTACAGGGTGCAGGGTGCGATCATGCGCTTCCTTATAAAGCGCCAAGCAGCCACGCTGCCGAGCTGGGCAGTGACGGTTGCGTGCTGTTTGCAGCACGGGTGTATACCGCGGCCATGCTGCAAGCTGGCCCGCACCCGGACCAGCAGCCACTTGTGCTTTCAGCTAGCTATAGCTGGCGAGCTTGAGTGGCAAGCCGAACTATCCTTACACGCTCCACTTGCTTTTCGGGATACACCAAACAGTGTGCAGTTAGGACAATCACAGCAGCCAACCAGGTGCTAATAGAGTGAAACGTGTGGCGCTCTCACAGGCAATAAACATGTGCTTGTAGATGATGCATGATGCATGCCCTGCCTGCCAGCGCGCTGCAGTATCGTGCACGCTCGCAGGGGTTGCTGATGCCCCGAGTGGCTGTCCTCACAAAGGACCAGGCCCGCGGACAGCACAGAGCGGCGCAAACCCACCAGGCTGTTGCCACACTGCCCTTGGTATGCAGTCACAGCGTCACGCGCGCGTCACACGCCTGCGCCGCCACCGTTGCCGCCAGCTGCGCGCTCGCCGGCTGCCAGGACCGTCCTCGCCTCGCTCTGCAGCGGCGCCAGCTGCGCTGCCAGGTCTACGCTGGCCGGGCTGTCCGCCCACGCGCGCGCCACGCACGCCACGCGGTGCGCGAGCGAGCAGAGCGCGCGGCGCGCCTCGCAGCCCCCCGACGCCGTGCCGCCCTGCGTTGGCCCGGCCCCCTGCAGCGCCCCGCTCCCCGCGCTCGTCCCCGCGTCCGCGCCGCCGCCGGCGCTGTCGGCCCCGTGCGCGCTGCTGCCGCCGCGCACATGCTGCCGCGCGGCCGCGTCCACCGCGGCGGAGATGCGGCGGGCCTCAGCCAAGATCTGGTCGGGCACGCACACGGCGGCCGCGAGCGCCAGGCCGTAGTGCGAGCCGGGCTGGCCGCCCGGCAGCAGGCGGTGGGTGAAGGCCAGGCGCGCGCGCGCGTCGCCGCCCGGCGCGGCCGCCTCAAAGTGCCACAGGCGCAGGGTGGGGTGGCGCGCCGCCAGCTCCGCCAGCTGGCCAAAGTGCGTCGCGAACAGCGTGGCCGCACCCAGCCTGAGCAGGTGCTCGCAGACGGCCCACGCGACCGCGACCCCATCTGCGGCGCGCGCGCACCGGCGCATGCCCATCACAGCGACTCCCAGGAGCGGTACAGAGCAGGGCTTCTTCCTGCCGGCCGCGCTTGCAGCGCAGCACACACTTTGCGGGCAGGCAGAGGCGGGGGGAGCGCCTGCTGTGGAGGTCGCGCGGCCAAGCTCGTCGATGATGACCAGGCTCCTCTTGGTGGCGTGGCGCACAATGTAGGCGGTCTCCTGCCGCGCGCGGCGGTCGGGGGCCTGCTGCTGCGGCCGGACATGGCACGGCAGGCCCCCTAACCCTACCCTAACCCTAAGCCTATGGCAGGCTGCTTGCGCGCGTGCGCGCACCGTCATCTCCACCATGAAGGTGCTGGAATTGGTCTCGATGCTGTCGGACATGCCGATGCGCGTGAACAGGCGGTCGACCGGGCTGAGCGCCGCAAACTCGGCCGGCACGAAGCAGCCGACCTGCCGGCGCCGGGGCCTGGGTCGCGCCGCGCCGCGGCAAGCGCAGAGCTGACGCGTTGATGCCAGGCAGACGGGCGAGCGAGGCGTGCCCATGCACCTGTGCCAGCACGACGATCAGCGCGACCTGGCGCAGGTACGTCGACTTGCCCACCATGTTGGGCCCGGTGAGCAGCGCCAGGCTCGAGCACACTGCCGGCGCACGTCAGTCAGGCTCACGACGCGGTGGCAAGGCATGGTGCGGGCCGCTTGCAGGCGGCCCCACGCACCGCTGAGGTAGGTGTCGTTGGGCGTGAAGGTGATGCCCAGCTGCGCCTGCTCCAGCAGCGGGTGGCGCCCAGCCACGATGGCCAGCGGCCCGGCCGTGCTGAGGCGCGGGCGCACGTACCTGCCGCGGCGACGGGGGCTGTACGCTCACGCACTGGAGGCAGGCAAAGGTTAGGGTTAGGGTCCCTATGGCCGAGGGAGGCGCACTTGACATCCATGCTGGCGACCGCGGTCGCAAACGCGGCCAGCATGTCCAGCAGCGCGATGCTGTCGACGACCCGGTGCAGCATGTCCATGTGCTGCGCCGCCGCTGCCACCGCGCCGTCCAGTACCTGACGCGCGGCGCGCGCGCCTAAAGAGCAGGCGCGTCGCGGCTCTTGAGGCACTCGCGGTGTGCCTGTACGTGCCCCGCCTCACACCAGGTACTACTTGCGGACACCTCCCCCAAGCACGGTGCAGACGGCCACACGCATGGCGCGGCGCCAAGCAGGCGACCGCGCATGGCCCATGCGCGACCTGCTCCGTCAGCGCAAGGCAGTCGTCTGCGGCGTCGCGCAGCCGCGCATTGAGCGCCGTGAGCTCGTGCGTGGTGCACGGCACGCCGCCGCGCCCGCGCCCGGCGTCCAGCCTCAGTGTCCCCGGCGGCAGGCCGCCGGCGGCCGCGCTGCTGGAGCCGCTGCTAGACAGCGCGTCGGCGCTGTCGGGCGGCGGGAGGACCAGGTAGAAGCCGCGGCGGGCTGTGTAGCGCATCTGCCCCAAGGCAGCTGTGCCGGCTCATGCCCCCGGGTGTGGTGAAGCCCAAAACAGCCTGCCAGCGAGGTGAGCCAGACGCAGCGCGGGCCGCGCCTTGAGGCCGTCCAGGCGGTGCTGCTCCGCGAAGCGCGCCTTGAGCGCATGGATGTCTTCGGTCAGGCGGCAGAAGGTGGCGCGCGCAATGTCCAGGAAGCCGTTGGCGCGCGACTTGACAGCGAAGCTGTGGCACACGCCCCCGTCCGCATGTCAGCCGTGGACGTGGCAGAGGGGTGCAGGCAGGGCACACTGCCATGCGTTTGCACCGCCGGCCGCGCGCATGAGAGCAAGGATTGTGCGAGAGCGCACCACTGCTGCGTGCGGCTGACAAACGCGCTCTTGCCAGAGTGCGCGTCGTCATCCAGCACGTTGCTCAGGCTCTCCTGCAGCTCTGCAAAGCTGGGGTGGCCAAAGTTTGACCGCACCTGCGTTGCTCACCGCTTAGCCCTATGATGTCACCGCTGCAGCGACTTGAGTTGCATGTGGTAGCCACCACAGGCTGCACGCGCAGCAAGCGCACCGCCTTTAGAAGCTCGCTCTGCGCTGGGGCCAGCGCGGTGGCCAGCGCGGGCAGCGCCGCAAGAGCCTCCCGTAGCAGCAGGGCTGCCTGCACGAGCGCCTCGACGCGCCTGGTGTTCTCTGTCTTGCCTGGGTCACGCTGCACTGCCTGCACCGTCTGCGTTAATGAGTGCGCATGCGCGCATGCCATGAGTGCGCATGCGCGCATGCCACGCGCATGCCACACTTGCTGCATGCAGAAAAAACTGTAGGGGCATGCCAGGCTCCTGCAGACTTGGTCGAGGTCGCGCGGCAGCGCTTGCAGCGCCTCTGCGGTCCCGCGCACCAGGTCGCCGTGGCCATCGAGCAGCTCGTCCAGGGCGTCCTGGCGAGCACATGCACTTTTAATACATTGCTGGGTACTCGGCCCTGACACTGAGCGGATGCTGAGCCGCAAACCTGCCGCAGCTTGAGGGTGTCGACATCCGTGAGCGGCTGGAGCAAATTGGCTCGCAGCAGCCTCGCGCCGCACTTGGTGTGCGTGCGATTGAGCCAGCGGAACAGGCTGGCTGCTCCCATGGCAGACTTTCCTGCGGTGGGTGCAGCCTGCGCGCCAGGTTGCGAGCACGCATGTCAGCTGCCTGTGCGCGGCTCACACCTTGCTGACGCATGGCGTCAAGAGTGCTATCATGTGTATGAGTCTGCCTGCTGTGCGCGAGCGCGGAGCGCGCGTGACGGCACCTGCAGAGGCTGGATGATCTCCAGGGCCTCCACGCTCGCTGCATCGATTTGCATGTATGCGTCTGGCGCAACGTATGCCACGCTCACAGAGCCGGTGCGCAGCACGACGCGCTGCTCCTGCATTTTGCAGAGCAGCGTGCATGTTGCTTACTGCGGCGGCTGCTGTGCGCATGACACCGATGCAGGAGCAGCTCTCATGCATTGCATCTCATGCAACTCATGGTACTCAGTCACATGATCATGCATACCTGCTCCAGGAAGGCGAATAGGGCGCCTGCGGCGCCGTGGCAGAGGTAGCGCGTCGCGTTCTGTGCGCTGGCAAGCGCGACCTGCGTCGCTGGCGTCGCGTAGCTGCTCAAGGCTGCAACTCCCTTGGTGTCGTCAAAGCAGCTCCGCGGCATAGCAACCTGTCACCAGGTCGGTTGCGTGACACCGCGTCCGTCGAGCACTGGTGAGCCACTCTGAGCAACCACAGCACCTGGTGAAAGCTGGCGCGCGTTGCGCGGTTGACCCCCAGGTTTATGGCCTGGTTGCTTGCAACAATGACGAGGTGCGCAGGCCGAAAGGCTTGCAGCAGGCTCAGGACGTTGGTGTACGAGCGCGACGTCTCTATAAGCTGCACCAAGTGGAGGGACATTGTGTCTGTGTTGAGAACCGCCAGCCCCACCTCAGTGGCCCTGTTTTCTACGACCGCTGCGAGTACTGACAGGCCGTCAGCCTCATCTGCATAAGCGCCTGTGCTTATAAGAGCAGGCATTGTTGATGGCTTTGCAGTGGGTGTATATAGCAAGATTGTCCTGGCCCCTGCAGTCCTCCTTGAGACTGCGAGCCACACGTTTCCCGCCTCCTGCTCCTATCCAATCTCCAGATGGTCAGACAGAGCAGGGACGGCATACATTCCGAACGACAAGTTGGTTTTTGCTCAGGCTGGTTGCTGCTAGCTATAGGGTCCTACAGGTCTTCACCAAGGACTGCGAGGCGCACTCAGGGAGCAGTTCGAAGCTGTGCTGCTGCGGCGCACGCACAGATGAACGGGTGCGGTATGCTGAGACAGCACGCTGTGCACCTGGGCTCCAGGGCGCAGCTGGCCTCCCGTGGACATCGCTGTTGGCGTGCGCAAAGGGCAGTAGCAGCGCGCTGCCAGAAGGTGGAGGATGCAAAAGGCGCAAAGGACGAGTCGACAGACGGGTGTGTCACGCGTATTGCCAGCGGTTTAGTATAGCTTGCTAAGCATGCGGCAACAGCCTGTGATTCCTTTGACGTGAGCCTGTAGCGGCTGTAGCCGCTGCACACGTGCCTTGCACTGGGAAAAATAGCGTCGCCGGCGCGCCTGCATGCGAGGAGCATAATGCTTTGCGACACAGCAGAGGCAGTGACAGAGCTCCTGCGCAGCTTTCTGATAAACAGTAGGCTACCTAAGCAGCCAGCTGCCTCTTACTGACTCGCCCGCGGGCAGCCGGGAACTCGTGTCCGTGGAAAGTGCACCTTCAGACTGAGGCGTGGCACCGGCAGCCGGGGCAGCCCCTGCGACTCCCAGCCGTGCCTGTGCAGGGCCCCGCTCGCGGCCGAGCCGCTGGGCAAGACGCCCGAGCCGGACACCACGCGCGAGGAGCTGTGGAGCGAGCTGCGCGAGGCGTCCGTGCTGCGCTTCGGGCAGTCCGCGGACGACCTGGAGAGCGAGGCGGCCAAGCTCGGGAAGCCACGCCGCCGCAACCCGCTCTCCGCGCTGGCCGCGCGCGTGCAGAGCGCGTGGCAGGCCGCGGTGTACCGCTACCTCAAGACGCGCGTGGTGCGCGAGCGTTCTGAGCAGGAGTGTCGGGAGTGACAGTACTGGTTGCTCGCTGCGCGTCGTGAGCTGGCAGCGTGCCTTATGGCTCAGCGCACGCCGTGGTGCGGGCGAGCTGGCGGCCGGCGTCCTGCTTCAGCGCGCGCCGTGGCGTGCAAGGCTGGGTCCAAGCTCCTGACTGTCAGACCGCGGCGCGACTGAGCGCGCCGCTCCTGGGAGGGCGCTCTGCGGTGCACGATTGCGTGTGACGTGTGTGATGCGCTTGCAGCCAGGGCGGCTGCGCCGTTCCCACCCCAGGCTCGCTGTGGCGCGCAGGGGTCCTTCAACGACCTGCAGCTGCTGCTTGTGCTCAACCTCACGATCGTGACGGTGGGCGGGCTCATCAAGCACTACGTCGTGGACCCCGCGGCCAACGCAAAGAACCTGACGCTGGACCAGGACTGGTACCGGGCGCGCCCCTCCCCCCCTTTCTCCGGACCGCTCTGCTGTCACATTGCTAATGAATCCAATTGCATCCAAAGTGTGCGCCTGCTGGCGAAGCTGACGTGGAAGCGTTGGGACGGCTCCCTGAGATAACGCGGACGGCGCGCGCAGACCCTGCTCCTGCTCACCTTTGCCAATGGCGTGCCCATGGACAACGGGAGCGTGGCCGAGAAGGCGTTTGCGCTGGCGATCGCGGGCAGCGGGCTGGTGGCGTTTGCGTTGACGGTCGCGCTGATCCAGCAGGCGCGCCGGGCCCGCCCGCCGGGCCTGCCCGCCAGGGCACACCGCCGCTCTGTGCTTGCTGCCCTGGTTGCCAGGTGCTGCTGCGCGGCAGGCTGTTTTAGGTGCTGTCGCACTACGAGTCATATCCAGGACCATAGGAGTAGTGTTTGATACCATGAAAGCCGTCTCTGGTGCCGTACGCGGCAGGTGGTCCTGGCGCAAGTGGACGCCAACATTAAGGTCGGCGGGCCCGTGCTGGAGACCGGCCATGTGCGCCGCCCCACAGCAGGCCCTACCTTGTGCCCTGCGGAAGCACGCTGCACACTGCGAGCGCGCTCGCCGCCCCTGCGCGCTGGCAGCGGGCCTCCGTCCCTGCTCGGCGGCTGGTTCTGGAGAGTCACGCAAGCACCATCTTCAACCGGCGGCTCGCGGCGCGTGCGCGGTGCTGATACCCTGTAGTGCGCGCAGGTGGTGGTGCTGCTCTGGGGCGAGAGCCAGCGGGACATTGAGATGTGCAAGGAGGTCCTGGAGCAGGCGCGCGCCCGCGCCGCTGATGGGCCCAAAGCTGCCCACCGCAGCGCGCGGCGCGCAGGATGCCGGTTAGGGCAGGGCGCTGCAGGGTCCCGCTCGGCCGCCGCGCGCTTCTGCCGCCGGGGAGCGCGCCGCCCGCGGGCCTTGAGGCACCGCCTGCCAGAGCGCTCTGCTGCAGCATCGTCTCAACTGTGCCGTCGTGGCAGCGTAGCCCGCACCGCGTTGCGGCTGAGGCCAGGCTAGGCGCAGCAGCGGAGTGAGCAAGTGCTGCAGCGCAGCATGAGCGGCGCCCCGTGGCCGGCATAGCGCCTGACGCATACGATGCAGGAACCGCGGCCCAGTGTGCCTCCTTCACACGCCACTGCTGTTGCCGCGATGGAGCGCAGGACCGTGCTCGCGCCGCCGCGACAGGTGTGCCTGGCGTACAAGAGCGAGGGCGGCCGCATCATCGCCGTGCTGTCCTCGCGGCCCAAGCCGGACATGGAGCAGCTGCTGAAGGAGGCGCTGCCGATCGACGCGCGCAGCGGCAGCGCCATCGTCGTGCGTCAGGGTGCGCGGGGCTCCCGGGGGTCTCTCCCGCCAGATGCGGCCTTGTGCCGCCGCGCCCGCTCCGCCACGTCGCGGGCGCGGAAAGTGTCGTATGACCGGTGACGCGGAGCCGCGCTCCTGCGGCAGCTGCGGACGCGCGTGCGCTGCCAGGGCCGCAGGTGGCAGAGGTGGGGGGCTGCATGACAGTCTGCATGATGCGTGTCAGCGTGCTGGGGGCTGCAATGCGCCTGACAACACACAATAGGGCACTCACTTCCTGTGCCGGCGGCCTGTCACTCCCCCGTCACTCCGCCGGCCTGTCAGGGCACGGCGCGCGTGCTGACAGAGGAGAGCGCGCAGGGTCGCCGCTGGTGCCCGAGGACCTGGCGCTCGTGGCAGCGCCCGCAGCCGCGACCAGCATCATCATCTCGGACTGCTCGCGGTGCGCACGCTCGGGCCGCTGAGCGCTTGCTTCTGCTGAGCGCTTGCAGGAGTCTGCTTGATAAGTGTGGGCAGCTGCTAGGAGGGGTGGCCGTCACTTTCCTGTGCATGGCAGGCCATAGCAGCTGCCTCATTTTGCAGTGGTACAGTTCAGTGTCTTCTCAATGCAGGCTGACGCAGCCAGTCAGGCTGTAGAGCCGCCACTCTTGCGTGGTCCAGCCGTCCGTCTGGAGTGCCGCACACCATAACTGCTACGCCAGTCCCACACGCATGCCAGTTGCACACCGCGCGTTTGCCAAACCCCACATCCGGGCGGTGCACACGCTGCGGCGCGCGCCCGCAGGCCGCCGGACGAGGCGGACGCGCAGAACCTGCGCGCGGCGGTGCTGCTGGACGAGCTGCCCGCGCCGGCGGGCGCGCCGGCCGGCGCGGTCGTCGTGGAGGCCAAGGCGTCGGGCGCGCTGCGGCTGATGCAGGCCACCTGCTCGCGCCGCGTGCTGGCCGTGCCCACCAACACGCTGGCGGCCTTCCGGTGCGCGTGCCCTGACCCTAGCCGCGAGCCTATCACGCCCTGCCGCCTTGCTTGCAAGCCCAGGCACGCGCCTGGCGGCTGGTCCGTGCCTGGGTGCCCCCGCCCGTGTGGCGAAGGCCACCAGGTAGCCTGTGTTGGCCGAACGGGGCCGCAGCAGCGCTCGCACCGTGTTTGCAAGGCGCACGGCACCCCGTCTGCTCCTGGCGTGCCTGGCGGCGCCTGGGTGCGCTGCTGCGGCGCACGGTGTCCGGAGAGCCGCGCCTGGCCTGCTCCATCACTGCGGGCCTGGCGTGGCATGCCTTGCAAGCCGCAGCTCGGTCTTGTCAGCCCACCCACTGCGCGGCCAAGCGTGCACAGCTGCAGTGGACTTGTGTCACTCATGCATGAGATTCATTGTCGAGCCTCACATGCATACCCTCGGGCGCCCAGGACGGCGCGGCTGCTGCAACACCCGGCCGTCGCCGACGTATCGCGCGCGATGTGGTCCTTCTCGTCAAAATCGCAGGCGCGGGCCCCGGGCCGCGCGTGCACCCGACCGCGTCACCGCCGCGCGTCCGGCAAGCCCCGGAGCGCCCGGCCGTGGCAGGCGCACCGCCTCAACGGTCCCGCGCATGTGCGCTGTGCGCGCATGCAGTCTGTGCATGGCTCTGTGCGCGACGCGAGCTGCCTGCCGTGCTGCAGCGAGCAAGACCTAACAATGACCCTTGCACGCACAGGTCTTCATCGAGCGCTTCCCGCAGCTCACCGGCATGCGCTTCGGCCAGCTCGCGCTCTACTTCGCCGACGGCCTGGTGCTCGGCCTGCTGGACCGCCAGACGGGCCGCTGCACGGTCGCGCCGTCCATCGACGCCACGGTGCGCGCCGCGCCGGCTCCAGACGCCGCAGCGCGCCTCCTCTGTGTGATTATTCAATCTCATAATGCCGCCCCGCATGACCCTGTCTCTAGCTGGCGCTTTCCCCGGCACCTCTGCGTGCTCCGCATGAGAGGTGCGGAGCAACGGGCAGCACCGCAGCGGCTCACAAGCGAGCGAGCGCGTGCGCTCCCGGGCCAGGTGGGCGAGAACGACAGCGTCGTGATGCTGCGCCCGACAGAGCTGGCGCCCGGCCTCTACCAGCCGCTGCCGCGGCCAGTCGCTGCCGGCACCGACGGCTGGACGCCCAAAGCGCAGAAGTGCGGTCACCCCCGCGCGCGCTACTGGCCCTTGCCCAGACTCCGCCGCGCACGCCACCCACACACGCTGTCTCACAGCATGTGTCTTAGCTGGCGGATGCGGCCGAAGCCATCAGAGCATGGGGCGCGGAGCCAGATGTGCACCGCATTGCGCGGTGCGTGACCGCGTGCGCGCGGCCGCCGCCCGGCGCCAGGCGGGAGCGCGGCATGGAGGACGAGCGCTCCGCGCCGGCCAAGGACATAGAGCGCGCCGCGTCGGGCGAGGACAGCGCGGGCCCGCCGCACGAGGCCGCCAGTGCCAACGGCGCGGGCGGCCCGCCGGAGGGCCTGCGCAAGAGGATACGCGGCCTCGTGCAGGCGCTGCGGCCGTACACGGAGGTCCGGCGCGCGCGGCTTGCCCGTCTGCCTCGCAAACGCCCGCCCATGCCTCACGAGCGCCGCCTGTGTGACCGGCGTCTGAGAGCGGCACACGCCCGCTGGCCAGACGATGCTTGGGTAGTGGTGTCACAGGGCTGGTGCTTTATCATGGCGGATGACAGTTGGCACATGCACGTTGACGATGCGCATTCGCATATCTGCCGGCTTTTAAGGTCAGGGTGGTGGGCAGGGCAGGAGAGCGGGTCGGACCACATGCGCTCCTCGCCATCCGCAGGGCCTGCCGCAGGGCCTGCTGCAACGGCGCGCCAGGGACAGAAGCACACCCGCAGCGCAGGCGGCGCACCCGCCGGCGCGCGCAGCAGAGCGGCCGCCCCGTCGACGCGGCTGCGCGGGCGTCGCAGGCGGACGACGCCGCGCCGGCAGAGGAGCAGGGCGGCGGCGGCGGCGGCAACGGCGCGGGGCCGTTGTCGGCCTTCTTCAACCGGCAGGTTGGCAGCACCCCTGGGGCGCTGTGAAGAGTCGCAGAGCGTGGCGCAACGCTTGACTCTGCGAGCCGTGCATGGCAAGCCCCTGGGCGCCGCATCGCCACGTGAGGGCAGCCTGCTACGTGCGTGCACATGAGGGCAGCCTGCTACGCGCGCCATGTCTCGCACCAACGTCCCGCACCTGCCGAGCCTGTAATGCGGCAGCCTGCTGCGCATGCTGGCGCTGGCAGCGGATGGCCTGCATGTGCCGCGCGCCCGCCGCCTGTTGCATCTTCCCCACCCTCATGCGGCACTCTGTGGCGCTGGGCGCCCGCGACAAGCGCGCTTCTACTTGGCGCGGATGTGTGCGGGCCACTGTCCACGTGCGCGCTTTTGTGAGCCGGGCGCCCGGCCAAGCCGCGCGAGCCCGCGCGACGCTTGGCGCCGACCGGCGCGGCGCGCGCGCGCAGCGGCTGCTGGTGTGTGGCTGGGGCGAGACGCCGTTCATGCTGGACCTGCTGCGCGAGCTGGACGCGGGCACGGGCGCGCTGCCGCGCGGCAGCGAGGTTGTGCTGCTCAACGCGCACCCGGAGGAGCGCGTGTCCGGCCACCTGGAGCAAGTGCGCGGCGGGTCGGGCCTGCGCAGCATCCGGCTGCGCCACGTGCGCGCCAACCCGCTCACGCACGAGGGCGTCTCGCAGGCGCGCCGCCGCCCCGCCACTGCCCCCTGGGGCCCTTGCCGCATCTCAGGGGCGCGCCGGGCTGCCGCGCTGTGCCTGCCCTGCCCGCCCACCAATACCGCCGCCTGTGTCCACCCCTGCCAGCGCTGCCTGGTGGCGGCCGGCTGGCGAGCGCCAGCACCTGCTCGGCCCCGGCCTCGACCCGTCTCTGCGCGGCCACGGGGCGGCGCGCCAGGCGCCGCCCGCTCCGCGCCTGCCCGGCGCCCCGAGCGGCCGCGCCCGGCGCCCGAGCGGCCGGCGGCCGGGGCGCAGGTGGACATGCGCGGCGTGACCGCGTCGCTGGTGCTGTCGGACGTGCTCTGGCGCGACTCCGGCGTGGACAACGGCGGGGCCGGCGCGGTGGCCGGCGCGCCCGCCGGCGCGCTGGAGAAGATGGCCGAGGCGGACTACCTGCGCCTGGACTCGCTGCTGCTCACGTGCCAGCTGCACGTGCGCGGCCTGCTGCAGGCGCGCCCGCCTGCGCCGTCCGGGCCCTGAATTGACCTGAACCTAACCCTGAGCTGTGCCTGCGCCGTGGGCCTCTCCGCTGCCGCCTGGGACGGGCCGCACGGCCGGCTGGACCGGGCGGACAGGCCGCCCCGCCTCCTGCGTGACCAGCCGTGGTGCGGCGCGGCAGCGCAGCGGCCAGGGCCGGGGTGCCCTGCGACGCGCCCAGGCGTGAGCGGCCAGCGCGCCAATTAGGCTGCGATCCGCCCCTGCGCGGCGCCGGCCTGGCCCCAGGTCGGGCGCCGCGGCAGGTCACAGCTGCATGGCCGCCCGCCTCTCTGACGCGTGAAGGGCTGGCTTCCCAGGACGCTGCCAGCAATTGGATGCCAGACGCAGGGCTAACCTGGCCCGGCGCGCGGCGACGGCCGCGTCGCGGCGCGCTGACGCGGCTGGCGGCGGGCCGCGGCGCAGGCGGCGGGCCGCAAGAGCATCAACATCGTGACGGAGAAGGTCAGCTTCCAGGGCGTCACGCGCTTTGAGGACCGCCGGCGCCTGCCGCTCGGCGTGGCCACCAACTTCTCCGCGTACGCGGCCAAGGTGCTGACGCAGGCGCGCGCCCGGCCCGTCGCCCCCCTGGGGGGTCAGGCCTGCCGGGCTGCAGGGCTGCCGGGCTGGCGCGCCTGCCCTCGCTGTCAGCCGCTGGCGTGGCTTGCGCAAGCTTCACCAAGTCCTGTCTGTGAGGCTCGCGGAGGGACGTGCCGGCCTTGCTGCCCGAGCGTCGGCAGCCGTGCGGCGGGCCGCGCTCTACCCTGCATGCGCGGCGGCCGCGGCCCCGGACCGCAGGGCCCCTCGCGGACCCTAAAACACCCTCTAAAACTAAGCAAAGCGGCAAGGGTCGAGCGCGGCCGGCGCGCAGGTGGCGTACGACCCGCGCGCGCTGGCGGTGTACTCAGAGGTCGACGGCGCGTGCCGCGTGCGCGTGCACGACGCGGCCGTCTTCTGCGCCCGCGGCGAGGCAGTGCCCTTCTGGACGCTGCAGATGCGCGCGCAGGCCGCGCAGCAGGCGCGCGCGCCCGGCCCCGCGCCGCTCGCGCGCTGCCAGGCCCTGCCCGCCTCCCGAAACGGTCGTCCCCCTTGGGCCCGCCCGCTCCGGCTCTTACATTGCTCCAGCCTGCTGTGCGCGAGTGCGCATGCAGGCTGCCACAGCAGGCGCGGTCTAAGCGTGCCACCTCCTGACCAGGGCGCTGGGGCGCGGCTTGGGGCCGGCCGCTGTGGGATTGCGCGACGGCAAGTGCGTGATGCCTGGGGCTGCGCAGGGTCCTGGGGTGTTTGCGCGGCAGGCAGCAGCGGGCGGCAGGCAGAGCATGGGAGGCCCCAGCGGCGCCGGCTGAGTTCAACGACGGCGCGGCGGCGCAGGTGCTGCTGGGCTTTTTCGAGGTCACTGAGCACGGCGCGGCGGTGCCGACCACGGTGATCAACCCGGGCGCCAAGGCGCGCGCGGAGCGCCGCGTCTGGAACGATGGCGACGACAGCAGCGGCGGCGTGAAGCTGCTCACGCTGGAGCTGCAGGCGCGGTAACGGGCGGGCGTCAGGGCGCTGGGCTGAGGCAGGGTGCTGGGCCGAGGCACGTTGGGGGCATCTGTGGAGGGGAGCGGCGCATGCAGGCGAGGCCTGCGCTGGCGTTGGTGGGAATAGCTTGGGGAGTGCTTAATCGGGAGTATGCTGGCAAACAGTTATTGTCTCTTGGGTCTACAGATCGGGAGTATACTGTGTAATGGTGTTGAGTCTCTGGGCATTCACACGCAGGAGCACCGCTAGCTGCATCATGCGACGCGTGTCAAGCATTCAGCGGGAGGGTGGGTTGCGCACTCCGCTGGAGCACCGCTTGGGCTTGGGATCGGGTGAGGCGGCAGCGCAGGGTCCAGCCGGCGCAAGCTCTCAGTAGCACTTGGCGCACAGCTGCGGCCGCGGCGCTCATGTTTTGAGCGCGTCAGAGATGCGCGCGCGCCCCAACGGGGCCTGCTCGAGTGCACTGCGTTCGGATCAGCCTGTCTGCCTGATGGGCGCGTCTGCGCGCGCTCGCGCTGTGCATGCGCAGCTGTTTTATCTGTACAGCAGGCAGTGTGCTCGCCCTGTCTGCTGCCCCCGCGACAGGGGTGCTAGCTCTCTGGTGCTGTCTGCTCCGCGAGTCTGCCTCCACCCAGGATGTTAATCAGTCCGTGCGCATGCCACCAGGCACACTGAGGTCAGAACGCATGGGGCTGCTGTCTTGCATGCTCGAGCCTGTGTATATCAAAGGTGCTATATGGTAGTTCGACAACTCGATACAAGCTCGGCTGGGGATGGTGTAGTAAGTAGCTTAGCTTAGATGGCAGCTTGTTTACGCGGACCTGCAGCCGTGAGGGCGTGGTGTGGTTTACGCCCGGCTTGTCAGCGACAGGCGCTCGAGGTGTGTATGCCTGCAGGTGGCCTGCCTGGGTGCATGCGCAGTACACATCGGCTGTTGCTTACAGGATCCTGCTTGTTACAACTCCGCATTGCCGCCCCAGACAACGCCCCCACAGTTCTGCCAGTCTGCGTGCACAGCGTACCATGTCTGCAAAGCAGCCATGCGTAAAGTAGGCCAATGCCCCTTGAAAAAGGAAAAACCTATGCTGCAAGCACCAGCATTGCAAGGCGCACGCCGGAACGGGGATGAACTGATGTGAGCGCATGCAGAAACTCAACAACAACAACAAGTGCCGGCTGCTTGAAACGAATCAACAGGCGCACTGCCGCAAAGTGCGCTGACCCAGCCTGGGCGCACACGCTGGGGTGCAAACGCCACCACCATGTCACCTCCTCCCACCCCGGCTTTGCATGGCTGACAGCCAGGCACGCCACATCTGCGTGGCACGCCGCTTGGCCACTGCAGCGGCAGGTATATGCTGCGCGGCAGCCCCGCGGCAAAAGCAAATGCGTGGCAACCTCCGGGGCGGCCGCGCCCCAGAAGCAGCGCCCTTGCGTCTGCAGCTGCGGCCGGCGCCCCACGAAGCGGCGACACAGAACGAACCCTGAATACTTCGGCGCTCTGGCGTCCCCGCCCTGCGCGTACTTCCCGGGCGGCCTGCGCCCGCCCTTCCTTTCGACCAAGCGGGGCCCATTTATACACAGCCCTAAAACTCCCTGCTGCTGGGGACCAAACCCAAACTTCCCTCCTTTGAGCTCCCCACGCACGCAGGTGCCGCATGCTGCGACCCCGTGCTGGCCTGCATGCAGCCAAGATTGCGCGCTCTGGCATGCAGGCCAGCCTGCGAGCGCGCAGTGTTTCAGTTCAAGCGCCACAGAGGCGCGCCGGCGGCTGGTGCGAGGCGTAATCTGCCTCGCAGGGGCTGGGGACACACGCCGAGTCAGCGCGGTCCCCAGGGGCAATTGTACGCCGAACAAGTGCTTGCACCCCGGAAGACCACGGGGTGGCAGTTCCTGGCGCGCACCCGCAGCGCGCGTGCCCCCGCTTCGGAGGCTTGCGCGCTGCCGCAATCAAGGGCCTTAAAAGTCAGTCGGGACGCGACCACACTCCCGGCACTGTTCTAGCACTCAAAGGCTTGGGCCGCACTGCAGGCTACAACTCATAGCAAGAAAGCAATGCCAGCCCTGACCTCACACAGTGCCCAGCGCAACGCCTATCGCCCGTGCCTTGAGAGGCGGAACGCATGCTGCCGCCGCCCTCACGCCCAAATCGCATTGGGCACAGTGCGCTGACCCGCCGCGCATGCCGCAGAAGCCGCACGCCCGCAGCGCAGCGCCCCATGCTTCAGCACGGGCCGCCGTCACGCGCGCGACGCGCCGCACGGCGCGCCGCAGCGGCGGCGCCCAGACAGCAGCCGCCGGGGCCGCACAGGCGTCCAGGCTCCGCGCGCGCGTCAGCAGACCACGCAGCCGACGCAGCCCTGCGC
>JAABUV010000625.1_pt1 | contig 53727 bp, 57 predicted proteins | sample 5559971 | NCBI WGS metagenome assembly JAABUV01 (sample SAMN10711881, study PRJNA513362) | rock metagenome | isolation source: Antarctica rocks | place: Antarctica: Victoria Land, Knobhead nord | collected 2015-12-19 | reverse complement strand
TGCATCACCATGTTCGAGGACGGCATCAAGACCAAGGGCTGGGACGGCGCCATGCAGGTCAAGGACGTCTCCGAGCTCATCGTCGCCGCGCTGCCCAAGGGCACAGCGGCCGCTACGGGGCCGTAGGGCGGTGGAAACACCCTAACCCTACGGCCCTTCTCTACGCCCTTATCCCCCACCGACCGCCGCCAGGGCCGGATAGTCCGTATAGCCGCCCGGCCCCGTGCCGTACAACGTCGCCGTGTCCGGCGTGTTCAGCGGCACAGGGTCGAGACGCAGCCGCGCGACCAGGTCGGGATTGGCCACGAAGGGCACGCCGAACGACACGAGGTCGGCGGCGCCGTCCGTCAGCATGACCATCGCCCGTTCCTTGTCGTAGCCGCCGTTGGTGATGACGGCGCCGCGGAACAGTGGCCGGAACGTGCGAGTCACCTGCGCTATTTGGACGGTTCCAGTCGCGAGGTCCGCGGCGTTCGGTTCCATCAGGTGCACGTAGCCGACGCGCCGCGCGTCGAGTGCCCGGACAACGTACCCCCACGTCGCCAGCGCATCATCATCGCTCTGCCCGTAGTGGCGGCTCGACGGCGAGAGCTTGACGCCCACGCGTGCGGGCGACCAGGCACCCGTCATGGCGTCCACCGCTTCCAGCAGGAAGCGGGCGCGGTTCTCCACGGACCCGCCGTAGCGGTCCGTGCGCCGGTTGGTACCGCTTTGTAGGAACTGGTCCGGCAGGTAGCCAAACGCGCCGTGCAGCTCCACCCCGTCGAATCCGGCCGCGCACGCCTGAGATGTCGCCCGGCCGAACGCCTCGACGAGCGGCGCGATCTCGTCCAGCTCAAGGGGGCGGGGCACGGGGTACGGCAGGGGACCGGACGGCGTAAAGATCTGGCCCTGGGCCGCGACGGCGCTCGGCGCCACGGGGTCGGCGCCGCCCGGCTGCAAGCTGGGATGGGAGATACGCCCGGAGTGCCAGACCTGGAGATAGATGCGGCCGCCCGCGGCATGCACGCCGGCGACGACGTGTCGCCAGCCCTCAACCTGTTCCGCCGTGAAGATCCCTGGCGCATGCATGATGCCCGCGCTGTCCGGCGAGATCGCGGTGCATTCGGTCACGATCAGACCGGCCGACGCCCGCTGTGTATAGTACTCGACGGCAAGCGGCCCGGGCACGCCGTCGTCACTCGCGCGCGTCCGGGTCATCGGCGCCATCACCACACGGTTGGGCAGGGTCAGGCCGGCAAGATTGTAGGGGGTGAACAGGTCTACGACGTGGGGCCGATCCGGGGGTACGCTGGTGGCTGTCATGGTCTTCTCCTCTGTCATTTGTCATTTATGCTTGTCCGTGTCCGTCGCGGCGGGCGCGCCTGCGGGATGCCCGCTCTCCCTCTACACGTCGGCGTACTCGGCTGGAAGCGAGCGGCCGCCTCCGCGGGCGCGCCTCCTGCATTGCCCTCGGCCCAGCTGACATGCTGGGTCAGGCTCTCGATGCGCCAGCCGTCCGCCGTGCAGCGTGAGATCGCCCACCACGCGGTAGCGGCCCGCCGCGGGGTCGACCGGCTCGACGCGGCGACTGCGGAACGTCAGCGTGGGGTGCTGGTCCACATGGAAGAAATCGGCGGTGCGCAGGTGCGTGTCGCGCCGCTCGTTCCGGGTGTCGACGCTGGCCGCGCCGATCGTGACCGTCGCCCGGGCTGTGCCGGGGTCCTGCTCGTCCAGGGTGATCGTGCCCGCGACGTCCGCGAAGCGGCCCGTCACCGTCGACCCCTTGACGAAGAAGAGGCGCAGGCCGATCGCGAACTCGACGCGCGAGGCCGCGGGATCGATCTGGTAGACGGTGTGCGTGGCGGGCGCGACGCCGGCGGTCGCTGTGTCCCGCGCGGTCGGGGCGGCGTTACTGTTACTGTTCATCGTAGCCATGGTGTGTTCCTCTCTTCATCGTCTGTGGTGTGATCGACGGACGCAGCACACGTCGCATCGTGGGCGCGGCCCCGTGTGGGTCAGATAGACGCGGGACGCCACGCTCCTCTTGGGGCGAGTCACCCCCTCCACCTATCGGTCTTTTACTCGTGCCAATAGGAACACTCAACCAGTATCATATTCTTATCGGTATATTTTGTCAACTGGTTGATCCTACGTTTCTGTTGGGCTATACTAGGCGTATGTCATCATTACTAGCGATCCCGCCGGAGGAGGCCGCCATGTCCGCGTCCTGTCCGAGTCCGAAAGCCCTCGCCGCCTTCATCCTGATCCAGGAGAAGTGGACGTTGCGCATCGTCTATGCCCTGCGGCCCGGTCCCCTCGGCTTCAACCGCATGAAGCGCGACGTGGGCGGCGTCAACTCCACCACGCTGGCACAACGCCTCGTGCTGCTGGAGCAGGTCGGCCTGCTGCGGAAGACGGTGCACTCGACGATGCCCCCGCGCACCAGCTATGAGTTGACCGCGGCCGGGCACGCCCTCGAACCGATCATCGATGCCCTCGCCGCGTGGGGTGAACGCCACCTGCCCGACGCCCCGGCCGGATGGGTGGACGGCGACGGCGCTTGTCCGGCGGACCTGCCCGGTGAGGGGACGGTGGTCCGGGCGCCGTGCGCACTATAGGGGATGCGACGCCAGGACGACCAGCGCACGCGCCTCGACGCTTCCCAAGCTGCCCGTCAGCGGGATGGCTACGGTTTGTTGGTCCCAGTCCGCGCCAAGCGCTAGCCCGACGGGATACGGTAGCACGTTCACAGCGGCGCCCGTATCCAGCAAGCCCACTACCTCAACAGAGCGCTGCTCATAGGTGAGCATGAGCGGCAGGCGCGGCGCACCGTACGTGTGACCGTGTATACACTAGAGGTACACCGTCTACCTGCCTTTGTCTAAGGAGTCAACGATGCCCGTGACGACGCTCGACCCAATGACCGCCCTGGTGTTGATTGACCTGCAGCGGGGTGTCACCGCCATGCCGACCGTACATCCCGCCGACGACGTGGTCGCCACGGCGGCGCGCCTCGTCGCGGCCTGGCGCCGGCATCAGTTGCCCGTCCTCGCGGTCCATGTGGCCTTTTCGCCCGACGGGGGTGACGTGCTGCGAACGCGCACGGATGCCCCGGCGCCGGCCAGCCCCCTGCCGGCTGACTTTGCCGACCTGCGTCCGGAGCTCGGTCTCGCGCCAGGGGACCTCGTCATCACGAAGCACGGGTGGAACGCCTTCTACGGCACTGACCTCGACCTGCAGCTCCGTCGGCGTGGGGTGACAGGGATCGTGCTGGCGGGCATCTCGACCAGTATCGGCGTCGAGTCAACCGCCAGAGCCGCCGCCGAGCGCAGCTACCAGGTGGCCTTCGCTGTCGACGCCATGACCGACCTGGTGGCGGGCGCGCACGCCACCAGCCTAGAGGTCATTTTCCCGCGCCTGGGGCAGGTGGATACAACCGATCGCATCATTGCCGCGCTCGACACCTGAGTCGCCAGGGTTTCCCTACGGCCCTCTTTATGCCCTCAGCGCATCGCGCGGACTGGGGCAACCTAGGCGCCGAGGAAGCCGCCGTCGATGGGGAGGGTGACGCCGGTGATGTAGCTGGCCTGATCCGAGAGCAGCCAGGCGGCGCCGGCAGCTATTTCCTCAGGTTGGCCGATACGGTCCATGGGGCGGAACGTGTTGAACTTGCTGGCCAGTTCGGGTGGGGTGTGCGCGAGGCCGCCGAGGAACATCTCGGTGGCGGTGGAGCCCGGAGCGATGGCGTTCACACGAATGTTCTGCGTGTCGTATTCGTAAGCCGCGGATTTGGTAAGACCGATCACGCCGTGCTTGGCCGCGATGTACGGGGCGAGGCCGAAGTTGCCGACCAGGCCGCCGACGCTGCTGGTGTTGACGATGGCGCCGCCGGTCTGCAGCATCGCGCGGATCTCGTCCTGCATGGCGAGGAAGACGCCCTTCAGGTTGACGGCGATGAGGTGGTCGAACACCTCTTCCGTGTAGTCGATGAAGGGAGCGAGGGCGCTCGCGCCGGCGTTGTTGAATGCGCCGTCGAGGCGACCGTAGGTGGAGACGGTGAGGGCGACGGCGGCGGCGATGGTGGCGCGGTCGGTGACGTCGATGAAGACGGACTCGGCGTCGTGGCCCTGGCTACGGAGTTCGTCGCGCATAGCTGTTGTGGCATCGAGGTTGCGGGCGCCGATCACGAGGCGGGCGCCCTCCGCGGCGAAGTGACGGGCCGCGGCGGCGCCGATGCCCTGGCTGGCGCCGACGATGAGGATAGCCTTGCCGTCGAGGAGTCCGGGCGTGGTGGTTGTCTTGAGTGGCGATGTGATCGTCATGAACGTCGGGTACCTTTCATTGGGGAGGCGGTAGTGGGGCGGTGTCCGCATGCGGGACACGCGGGCGGATGAGCACGCGTCACCGGGACATGCGGGCGACCAATGGCGACCGCGGACCGGTCCAAGCCTCGGCGGTGATGGGCCGTCGATGCGGTGCGCGTGGCGACGTTCAGACGGCGCGGTCGCCTGCCGGCGCCTCCACCGACGAGATCGTGGCGCGCGCGTGTGGGCGGCCAGTCGTCGTCGGCTCGACAGGCTCCCCCGGGCGGACGGTGAGGCCCAGGGTCCGGGCGACGAGGCGGTCGACCGTGCGGTCGCTCAACAGGCCCGACATGGCCGCCAGGAGCTTCGCGTCACGCCCGACGAGGTAGCGTGTGCGTGGCTTGCGCGCCTGGATGGCATCGGCGATCACCGTCGCCGCCCGCAGCGGTAGGATGCCGCTGGCCGCCTGTCCCTGCGCCTGCTTGTGCATGGCGGCGATGAGATCGTCGTAGCGCGCGTGCTGGTCGGCGGTCATGGTGGCCGCCAGCGTGTCCATGATCGCTATCCCCTTGCCCCACAGCGGAGTGGCGATGGTTCCGGGCTCGATGACGATGACCTTGACCCCGAGGCGGCCGACCTCGCGTCGCAGCACGTCGCTGAAGCCCTCCAGCGCGAACTTCGAGGCCGCGTAGGCGCCGTAGGTCGGAAAGGCGACCCGTCCGCCGATCGAGGAGACGTTGACGAGGCGTCCGTTGCCGCCGGCGATCAGGGCAGGCAGCAGCGCTTGCACGACCGCGACATGCCCGAAGAAGTTGACGTCGAAGTGGCGACGCCACTCGGCCAGGGGGGTCGCCTCCACCGGAGCGTTGAGCGCGACGCCGGCATTGTTGACCACGGCACCGAGCCGGCGTCCCCGCGGGTCGTGAGCGACGCGGTCGGCCAGCGCCGTGACCTGCTTCTCGTCGGTGATGTCCACGAGCACCGGCTCGACGTTGTCGCTGGCCAGCCGGTCGGCGTCTTGTTGCGTGCGGACCCCGGCCAGGACATGGAATCCGCGGCGCGCGAGCTCTTGGGCGGTCGCGAGACCGATGCCCGAGGACGCCCCCGTCACGACAGCCATTCTATTGGCGCTCATCATTATCGACTCCTTTGGCTTCGTGGTCACGTTCGGCCATGACTACAAGTATGGACCGGCGCACGCGACGCAACCAGTGCCCTCGCTAGCAGCAGGACTGTCAGTACCAGGCTATGTCTCGGCCACCGTGGGGGGGTTTGCATAACCCCTCGAAAAGGCGCGTGAAGAGAATTGGGTGCCGGTAGCGCCTCACCTCGGAACTCCGCGCGCTACCGACAATTGAACGGATGGGTGAAGGAGGCCAACTCCTTTGGTCACGGAACAAGAACAAGCCCCACAACACCTGGCCAGAATCTCCTCCAACCAGGTGCGCGAGGGCCAACCACTAACCCGACACTCATCGCGCGGTACCGCTCGCGTGTGTCGGCAGGACACGGACCTGCACGCGGCGTCGTCATGGAGTTCCACACCGCGAGTGCGCGCTATCCTGGCGACGCCTGGTTTGAGGAGTTGATTGAGGATCTCAAACAGAGCAGCCCCGCATTTCGTCAGTGGTGGCCCCATCATGAAGCTCCTGGCTCCCTGGATGGTCACAAAGTCATCGCGCATCGCACGCTGGGGCACCTGGAGTTTGACCACGTCACGCTGCAACTTCCCAGCGATCCGGATGTCAGAATCATGATCTACACCCCCAACGCCGCGACAGGAGCCACCGTGCAACGCTGTCTGGAGACGGTGGCCAGTCGCTCGTCGAGCACATGAGACAGCCTCCTGAGCGCCGGGGACGAGAGGCGCGTGGCAGCATGTGAACGTCCACGGGCGCTCTGAGTTCACCAGGCGCCCCCCCACCCAGCGATCTGCCGGACATCATGTGGCATGTGGCGCACCATCCTATCGTGTCAGAGGACGAAGATGCTTCATGCACCTTTTTGAGGGGATATGCAAAACCCCCCACCGTGCTATAGTTAATAGCATGACTACGTCCGCGCACGCCGTCGATGATGTGACGACTCCCGCGCACGCCTTGGGCGGCGCCCTGCACGCGTGGCGCGACCGGCTCTCGCCCTCTGACGTCGGGTTGTCTCCTGTGGGTCGGCGACGCGCGCACGGCTTACGGCGGGAGGAGCTGGCCGCGCTGGCCGCGGTGTCCGTCGACTATCTCGTGCGTCTGGAGCAGGGGCGCTCGCACAGCCCGTCACCGCAGGTGGTCGAATCGTTGGCCCGCGCGCTCCAGCTCAATAAGTTCGAACGAGACTACCTGTACACGGTCTCCGGCCTTCCCCCTCCACCCACCGGCAGCGTGTCCACCCACATTCCCCCGAGTGTGCAAAGACTTATCGCCCGACTGGGAGACATCCCGCTGGCCGTTTTCGCCGCGGACTGGACGCTGGTCATGTGGACACCACTGTGGGCGTCCCTCATCGGCGACCCCCTTGACCTCGACATCGACGAACGGAACCTCGTCCACTTCGTCTTCTTGGCCGATGGCGCCGACCGCCACCCATTTTGGCCCGTTCGTTCCGAGCGAGGAGAGCGTGAATTCGAGGCTGCCCTCGTGTCCGATCTCCGGATCGCCGCAGCCGCATACCCCCATGACGAGAAGCTTAGGACCCTCATCGAACGGGCCACAGCACGCAGCACCCGCTTCGCCGACCTATGGGCCAGCGGAACCGTCCAACCACTCGTCGGCGACCGCAAAACAATCGCTCACCCTCAGGTCGGGAGTATGACGCTCGACTGCGACATGCTGACCGTGCCCGGCGCCGACCTGAAACTCGTCGCGTACACGGCCCCGGCGGGTAGCCCCGACGCGGAGAAGCTGGACCTTCTCCGCGTCGCCGGGCTACGAACCGTCGCCCGCGCATCCGACGTGGACGAGCGTTCTATGTACTCCCTCCCTTGACGCGGTGTGTACTCATGCCTAGCGCCGTCCGGGCGCGGTCGGGGCGACGACGGTACTGACCAGACCTGTTCGGACATCGTAGACGTGACCCGAGACGGTGATGCGGGGCGACACCTGCGGGGCGGAGAGCAGCCGCTCGACATCGGATCGCACTGTTTGCGCAGGGTCGATGACGGGTTCGGCGGCGAGGGCTTCCTCGTCGTACCCGGTCCGTGCGGCGAAGCCGTGGCGGAAGGTGTCGTCGGCCAGGAAACCAGTTCCGCAATCGGTGTGGTGGATCACGGCCACCTCGAACCACGGGCCGTCCGGGGCCTTGGTCTCGACCAGATAGCTGATGTACGCCACATCCTTGATGACCGCGGGGTTCACCCGACCACCGGCGTTGCGCAGGACGACCGCGTCGCCGAGCTCGAGCCGGAGGAAGGCGGCCGGGTCGACGCGCGGGTCGATGCAGGTGATCACCAACAAGTGCTGGCGCGGTATGAACGGGATGGGCATGTGTCGCCAGGCGCCAGTTTGTGCGAAGACGAGGTTGCGCTCAAGGAGCGGGGCGGTATTGGTCATGGTCTGCCTCCCGGTTGAATGATGTGCATACATCTTGTGTGATAGTACGTCTACGTGTCCTGGCTACGTAACTTATCCGAGGCTGTTTTATGGTCCGGATAAGCAAAGTAGCCAACACAGGGCAGGGCAACGACCGTTTCCCCTGGGAACTGTCCCGCGACGGCCTCGTCGAGCATGAGGGCGGCCACGTCGGCGCGAGAGATGGACGGCGGCAGCAGGCGCGGGCGCGCCAGGCCGGCGGGTGTCAGCATGTAGGTGTGGCGGGCCTGCGTGTTGGTCAGCCGGCCAGCGTGCACGACGGTCGCGCCGCCGACGACGACGAGCCCGTCCGCTTCCACCTTGGCCGCGAGCTCCCGCCGTAGCGCCCATCCGAGGAGGGGTCCGAAGACTGGCCCCGCTACCCCGCGGCTCGCTCCCGTCCCCAGCGCCCCGAGCCAGACGATCCGGGGGACGCCCGCGGAGACGGCGACCCGCGCCCCCTCGACGAGCGTCTCGGGTGGGTCGCACGGGCCGACCCCGAGCCCGCTGACCAGGGCGTCGGCGCCCTCGACGGCGGCGTAGACGCTGTCGGGGTCGCGGACGTTAGCCCGGGCGAGGGTGAGGGCGGGGCACGCGAGATCCTGTAGCCGCGCGGGGTCGCGCGCCAGCGCCGTGACCTGATAGCCGCGCGCGAGCGCCTGGGTTGTCAGCTCACGACCGGTCAGCCCGGTCGCGCCCAGCACGGCGATTCTCATGACGCGCCCTCCGGCTGGACGGTGCGCGCGCCGTCGTGGGCGGTGTGGGGATGGTCTGTGTGGTGGACCGCCCGGGCGGTCCAGGCGCCCGCGGGGGCGGCGGGGGCGCCGGACCCGAGGATGCTGGTCACGGTGTGCTCCGATCGGTGGTCGCGTGCGGGGAGGCGGCCCCTGCCGTGGCGGACAGCACGGCGACGGCGGCGGCGTGTAGGCCAGGCGCGCTGGCCAGGACGTCGTGGCTCGTGAGGGTCCAGGGGCGGCCGTGGGTGTCGGTGACGGTTCCACCGGCTTCCTCGACGAGGAGGGCGCCCGCCAGCAGGCCGGAACGGACCTGGCTGAATTGCCAGAAGGCGTCCATGTGTCCGGATGCGACGTGGAGCAGCGGCACGGTGGCGGGCACGGACACGCGGACCACGAGGGCGGCGTCCAGCATGGCGGTGACGGACTGGCCGAGTCGCTGGTGGGTCGCGTGGCTCTCACCCGGCCGGGCCTGGCCGGTCCCGACGAGCGCTGCTGTGAGGTCTGTCTTGGCCGATGGATGCAGCCGCACGCCGTCCAGACACGCTCCGGCGCCGCGGATCGCGGTGTAGGTGTTCCCGGTCAGCGGCAGATGCGCCACGGCGAGGACGGGCACGTTGTCGCGCACGAGTGTGGCCGTCACACCCCAGTCGGGCATCCCATGAATGTGGTTGATGTTGCCTTCCACCGGGTCGGTGACCCACCATTCGCCGGCGGGCAGCACGCCACCCCCCTCTTCATCCTCCGCCCAGCCGGCCCTAGGACGCGCCGTCGCCAGCGCGTCGCGCAGTAGGCCAAGTGACGCCGCGTCGTTGGCGTCGATCGCGGCCACGATGTCGTCTCGGCCAGCAGGGCGGGAGTCGGCGGAGAAGCGGGTGAGGAGGCGCGCGCCGGCCGCCTGGACGGCGACGACGACGGCCGGCAGCAGCGCCTCATCGGCGGCGCTGGTGGGGCGTGCAGCGGAATCCAGGGCAGTGTCCGCCCGATAGTCTGTGCGCATAGAGATCATGTCTTCCTTCAATAGCTGAACGAGCGATCCGACGCCGCCAAGCCGGCGGCCTATCGGTATGGTAGGATAGATAGTATCCAACGTCAAATGCATCTTTGATAGGAAATAAATTACCCCCATGCATCTTGATTTGAACCTGTTGACGGCCCTGGACGCGCTGTTAGAAGAGGGTAGCGTGTCTGGCGCCGCCGCGCGCCTGTATCTTTCGGAGCCCGCGATGAGCCGGACCCTCGGCCGCATCAGACGCGCCACGGGCGATCAGATCCTGGTCCGCACCGGCCGGACCATGACGCCCACGCCGCATGCCCTCGCCCTACGCGGGGAGGTCCATACCCTGGTTCAGCACGCTTACGCCGTGCTCGCCCCCGCACACGAACTCGATCTGGCGACACTGGAGCGCACCTTCACCCTGCGGTGCCACGACGCGATCACCACAGCGCTCGGCCCCCCCCTGCTCGCCACCCTCCAGTCGCACGCTCCCGGTGTCGCGCTGCGCCTGCTCGCCGAAGCCTCCACCGACACCAACGACCTCCGGCACGGCCAGATCGACCTGGAGATTGGCTCGGCCGAACCGTCTCTTCCTGAGATTAGCTTCGAGACCATCGGCCACGCCCGGCTTGTCGTCGCGGTCCGCCCCGATCACCCCCTCACGGACGGCGACCTCACCATCGACCGCTACGCCCAGGCCCGCCACATCATCGTGTCGCGCCGCGGCCGCTTGCACGACCCCATCGACGACGCCTTGGCGGCCCGCGGCCTGCGCCGTCGCGTCGTTGCCGCGGCTCCCACCAGCACGGCGGCCCTCCATATCGTCCGCCACAGTGACCTGGTCGTCGTCGTCCCCGCGTACATCTGCCGCCCCAGCGTGTCCACCCTTGGCCTGCGCACGCTGCCCCTCCCCCTCGTGGCGCCGCCCGTCGCGATCAACCAGGCCTGGCACCACCGCTACGACACCGATCAGGCCCACACCTGGCTGCGCGGCCAGGTCCGCGACATACTCCAGGCGCTAGGCCGATCGGTCGGTGACGTCCGGTGATCCATCCGGCCGTCTGGCGTGCGACGCGTGGCCCGCTTGACCACCTCTCCCGACGCACATGCGTCGAGGCTACGCGTGGGCGTTGGCGCGACGCGTGCGACGTAGGCCTAGCAAGGGGAGGCGCTGCCGACCGGTCGACGGATCGGGTCCGCTATGCAGGAGCGGGTGCGACACGCCACCGCCTGGGATCGCTCGGCGTACGCCAATGCCGATGGTCCTGGTGGCGCTGATCCAGACCGGCAGGAAGCGGGTCGATGCCGGCACATCCGAACCGACGCGCCAGGCGTCGTCGGGGGCCGCGGCCAGTCCGTCGATGACGATCTGCTCGCCGGCGGCAATACCGCGGAACCAGAACCGCTCGACATCCAGGGCAAGATGCCGTACCAGTCCCAGGCAGGTCCACCCCGATGGCAGGACCGGACGCCGTAGGGCGTCCTCGTCAAGACCCTCCAGGATTCCACGCACATGATCACGTTGAGCGCTCAGGTAGGAAAGTAGCGTCGTGCTCTCCCTACCCTGTGTCAGTTGCGCCATCGCTTCCTCCGTCGTTGTGGGCGGGGCCGGATCACCGACCCGCTCACCGGCTACCGCGCCTGTGCGATCTCCCAGATGTGGCCGCCGGGATCGCTGAAGCTGGCGGTGCGCACGCCCCACGGCCGATCTAGCGGGCCGTTCAGCAGCTCCACTCCGCGTGTGGCCAACTCCGCACACAGTGCATCCACGTCATCGACCTTGATGGTGAGTTGAAGGCGGGAGCCGGCCGCGCGACGCGCCACCACGGCCGGCTCGATGAGCTCCCGCGCCGCTGTGGCCTGCAGCAGGTTGATGATTGTGTTCCCGAAGTCAAACACGGCCGAGTTGTCGTCCGCGAACACAACCGGCAGGCCGAAGACCTCGCGGTAGAAGCGCTGCGCGGCCTCCACATCCTCGACGAACAGCGTGATGGCCCCGATACCCCTCGGCCACGCACTCACGTCGGCGCCTCTTCCCGGAGTTGCCACCATGAAGGATCTCCTACTTGTTACGCGCTGCGTACATAGATGGACACAGCGTCTGTTCAACGTGCGCGGCATGGTCGCCGCGTGCGAAGCCGACTTCCGCGACCGGCACCATTCGGCGCGGCCAACGACCGGCCACGCCCGTACTATAGCACGGATATTCTACCAGGACTTCTCGCATCTTGCGCTGTTCGCGGCGCCCCTGGCGCGTCCCTCTTCCAGGAGGCGTCGGTCCGGCAGGCCGATGCGCCGATTCAATTCGTACTCAACGCGGCACGCGGCCTAACTTTGTGGGTAACCTGTCGTGTTTTGCGTGGTCCGCGCCGCAGCCCCGTGCTATGATGGTGAACTAGATGAGGCCACGAAAGGTGTCCACATAGACGGTGTGAGGAAGAGAAGCGACGTGCGCACCAATTCGGGCGACCCGAGTTCGCGCTTGGTGGTCGCGGGCGGCGGCGGGGGCGCGGCGGGGGCGGCGGCGCTCCTGGCTATGGCGGCTCCACCGGCGGTCAAAGTAGCGCCAGCGGGGGCGGCGCTGGCGTCGGCGGTTCCAACGGCGGCGGCGGCGGCTTCGTGGGCGGCGGCGGTGGTGGCGGCAGCGGAAGTGGCTACGTAGGCGGCGGCGGCGGGTCGGACCTGCTGGCCGGCGGCACGTCACATCCGACATCCCAGGCCACGGAGGTCATCATCACCTACATCGTGTCCATCCCCACGGATACAGCGACGAACACACCAGCGCCGACGGACACGGCAACCAACACGCCCGTCCCGTCGACGGCGACCAACACGCCCGTCCCCACGGATACGGCGACCATCACCCCCGTACAGGCGAAGGTGACGTTGGGCGCCCTGAGCCAGACCTACGACGGCACGGCCAAGGTCGCCAGCGCCGGCGTCAGCCCGTCGGCGTGCGGCCCGGTCAGCCTCACCTACCAGTAGGGGACGGGCGCCCCATCGAGCGCCGCCCCGGCGAACGCGGGGAGCTACACCGTCCAGGCCAGTCTGGGCAACCCCAACTGCGCCATCGGCTCCAGCGGCACGGGCACGCTCGTCATCGCCCCCGCGCCGCAGGCGATCACCGTGCACTCGACGCTGCCCAACCCGGCCCGCGTCGGCAGCACGTACACCATCCTGGCCACGGGCGGCGCATCGGGCGCCCCGGTCATCGTCACGGCCAGCCCTGGCACGGTCTGCGCATCGGGCGGCGCGAACGGGGCGACCATTACGCCGGTCGGCCAGGGGCCCTGCACGGTCACGGCCAGCCAGGCCGGCAGCGCGAACTACAGCGCGGCGACCGCGGTGATGCAGAGCTTCACGGTGGTCTACCCGCCGCTCTATCTGACGTTGAGCGTGAGCAGCAGCCCGGCTGGCCGGGTCACGACCGGCTCGGTGGTCACGGTGATGGGGACGCTCTCCAACCACACCACGGCCGCCGAGACCGTCACGCTCAAAGCGACGTTCAGCTACGTCAACCAGAGCGGCCAGCACGTCACCATCAGCGCCACCAGCCGCGCGTTCAGGCTCGCGGCCGGCCAGACGCTCGGCCAGCCCTTCAGCTTCACCATCTCCAAGCACGTCCCGCGCGGCTCGTACACGGTCGCGCTGACGGCGACGGACACCGCCGGCGACACAACCAGCGGCTCCGCGTCCCTGACCGTCAGCTAGCGGACGCGGCCACCCTCCGGCGGACGGACGACAGATGGATGATTAGGGCGACCCCCGGCAGCAGACGCTGCCAGGGGTCGTCCTGTGCGGGAGCCGCGCGGCCAAGGGCGGCCGTGTCCGCTGACCAACAGCACCGCCAGCGGCAACTCCGGCGGCCTCGACGGTGGTGTACCCGCGATGGCGCCACGGGGCCTGACCTTAAAAGGTCGTGGCAGCGGAGCGGCGAAGATACCATCCCCTGTATTGGCCTATGCCCTCCCCTAGTGTAGCACCGAGGGCGCGGGCTTGGTGCGCGCCCTCCTGGCGCACTAGCCGTGTGGGCGTTAGTGTAGCGCGGCGGCGACTGGCGCCGTTATTGCATTGGTTTGACAAGGTAGCCGTTAGCCGTGCCCTGACCTGTCGGGCATGGCGACATATACACGCCGGTTTGGACGCCCACTAAAGTAGCGGTGTGGCGCTTCGGTAGATGATGGAGACAGGGCAGCTGCGTAAGAGGAGCGGACCGATGAACCAGAGCAACTACGAGGCTATCCATCCCGGCGCCCGCGTCAAGGCCGGCGACACCACGATCGGGACCGTCGAGCGGCTGGAGGGCGCGGAACAAGGCGGCCAGCCCGACCGCATGATCGTACGCGCACAGGACGACCAGCAGGACTACAATATCCCGCTGCTGCTGGTGACCGAAGTGGGACAGGGCACGTTCAACAACGCCGTGCAACTCAGCATCGGCCCCGCCGACCTCGCACACTACCAGGCCGCGCCCACGGAGATGACGGGGACGGCCACGCCGTCGGTGACGACGAGCGGCGCGTGGACTGGGACTGGCGACGATACGCTAACCATCCCCCTCGCGGCCGAGGAACTTGTCGCCGAGAAGCAGCCCATCGTGCTGGGCAAGGTGCGCGTCCATAAGGGTGTCGAGACGGTGCAGCAAAACCTGACCGTGCCCGTCTACCACGAGGAGGCGATCGTCGAGCACATCCCCGTCGATCAGTATGACGCCAACGCGCCGACTGGACCCAACGACCTGATCATCCCCGTCACCGAGGAGCAGATCGTGGTGGAGAAGCGGACGGTCGTCAAGGAGTACATCCGCATCCGTAAAAACATCGTGACACAGGACCAACATATCAGCGACACGGTGCGCCGCGAGTTCGTTGAGTTGACCGAGCAACGCCAGGGTCCAACTGAGTTGACCCTGTTGCACTACGATCAAGGTAATGGGACGCCCGCGACGGCGAGCGCGGCGCCCATAGCTGATACAGCGCGTTGATAGACGATCCTGCCGTCTAGTAGAGATCGACGCGTTGCGTGGTACGCGTTGTGCATTAGCAGGGGGTAGGCGTCGATTGGACGTGAACGAGTGATCTGGTTCACGGTCGATAAGCCCTACCAAGTGAAAATGGAAAGGGAGCAAGCAGATGACCAACGATATCACCGAAGGTGTGACTGTCTACGACGCGGCCGGCGAGAAGGTCGGGACTGTCCGCGAGTACAATGCGCAGGGCGGCTACGTCGATGTGGAAAAGGGCTGGTTGTTCCACAAAGATTTCTACATCCCGCTCAATACGGTGACGCGCAGCGACCAGGATGGTGTCTACCTGAACCTGTACAAGGACGATCTATCCGGAGATACGTACAACCAGCCGCCGGTCGGGGACGCATCTATGGGCGCCGGCTATGATACGGACACACGGACGGCCGCCTACGGTACGACGACGCGGACGACGGAGCAAGTCGTCGAGCAGCCTGTACAGACGACGCGCGCGGCCGCGCAAACAACCGATACCAATGACATTCGTGTGCCTGTGTACGAGGAGAACCTCGTCGTCGGGAAGCGCGAGCAAGAAGAAGGCCGTGTCCACCTGCACAAGGAAGTTACGTCCGAGCAGGAGACGGTGCCGGTCACGCTGCGGCGCGAAGAGGTCACCGTCGAGCGCGTCGCGGTGGACCAGAACATGGATCCGGGTGCGGCCCAAAACGCCTTCCAGAACGCGGACATCGATGTGCCGGTGATGGGCGAAGAGGCCGTCGTCGGCAAGCGCCTACGCGAGGTCGAGGAGGTCCGCCTGCACAAGGACACGACGCAGGAGCAGCAGCAGGTGACCGACACCGTGCGCAAAGAGCGCGTGGTCGTCGACGGTACGGAGACGACGGAGAACGTCGATACGACGACTACGACGCAGCGCAATCCGCGCTAACGAGTGGCGCTGCTAGGAGACACACGGGAGGGGTAGAGGCTGCCGGGCAACCTCTACCCCTCCCGTGTGTCTCGCGGTTAGCAGTTCGCCAAACGAGATATGGCGCGATGGCACACTCTTTGCATATCCATAGAGGAACAATCGCGAAATTATAGCGGATGGGCAAGAGGCCCGCGGTCAGGGCCATCGCGGTGTAGATGAGGGAGAAACAGCGTTATGAACCAGCAATTTATTGAGGGTGAAGCGGTATTCGACGCGGCTGGCGACAAGGTTGGCTCGGTCCACGAATATAACGCTCAGGAAGGGTACCTCGTGGTCCAGAAAGGCTGGCTCTTCCCCAAGGACCTGTATATCCCGGTTGACACTATCCAACGCAACGATGCTGAGGGCATCTACCTCAGCCTGCACAAGGACGAACTGGAGCAGCACGCCTACGATGAACCGCCCACGGCCCAGACTCATCGCGCGAACCGTCCCAGCGTGAGCAGCAACGCGGCGCCGGCCGCGCCCGCACAGACCGTCGCCGCGAGATCGGCACAGACAATCGTGGAAACGGGCAACGACGTGCGCGTGCCTGTGTTCGAGGAAGAACTCCTCGTGCGTAAGCGCGACGAAGAGCTCGGACGCGTGCGCATCCACAAAGAGGTCTTGACCGAGCAGCAGACGGTGAGCGCGCCGGTGACGCACGAAGAGGTCTACGTCCAGCGTGTCCCGGTGCAAGGCCGGTACGCGGGTGTCGCGACAGACGCCTTTACGGAGAAGGATATCGTGATCACGGTGATGGGTGAGGAACTCGTCGTGGGCAAGCACACCATGGTGACCGAAGAGGTGCGCGTGCATAAAGACGTCACCACGGAACGACAAGACATCACTGACACGGTGCGCCATGAGCGCGTCTACGTCGACGGCGTCGAGCAATTGCAAGAGCACTCCAACTAAAAGGTGGAGTAGTGTTCGATTATCTCATCGTCGGGGCCGGCTTCGCGGGCAGCGTCCTGGCCGAGCGGCTGGCCAGCCAGGCCGGCAAGCGCGTGTTGGTCGTCGACAAGCGCACCCACATCGGCGGCAACGCCTACGATCACTACTCGGCCTGCGTTTCGGCAAGCTGCCCTACCGCTCGCTGCGGTTCACGTTCGAGACGATCGACACCCCGGTCTACCAGCCGGCCCCGGTGGTCAACTACCCCAACGACTACGCCTACACGCGCGCCACCGAGTTCAAGTATCTGACGGGGCAGGATCACGCCAAGACAACGTTGGTCTACGAGTTCGCGCACGTCGAGGGCGACCCCTACTACCCCGTGCCGCATCCTGAGAACGCCGCGCTCTACAAGAGATACAAGGCGCTGGCCAATGAGACACCGGGCGTGCGCTTCGTGGGCCGGCTGGCGACCTACAAGTACTACAACATGGACCAGGTAGTGGCGCAGGCCCTCGCCACCTTCGAGCGTATCGTGGGAACGCGCCGCATTAACCCGGCCGCGCGCGCCAATGGACACATCCCCGCGACGAAGCTGAACGGCCACACACCGGCGCTGGTGGGCCGATCGTAGGCAATCCTTGCAACGGCGCCAATCCAGAGCGCGTGACGTCAGGCGACCGCGCGACCGAAGGAGCGCGCCGCTATCACCACCGCCACCACGGCCAGAACGGCCAGGATCACCACGCCCTTGATCACGCTCGCATCCCCCAGGTGATTGTTGAAGATAGATCGCGCCGCGTCGACGGCGTAGGCCAGCGGATTGACCGAGGCGATCCCACGTAGCCAGGCGGGAGCCAGGCTGAGCGGCAGCAGCACGCCCGAGAGCAGCAGCAGCGGCAGTGTGGCCGTGAAGAGCAGCGGGGCGAAGGCGTCTTCGCTTTTGAGCCACAGCGCCAGCGCATACGAGATCGAGGCCATGAGCAGCCCGATCAAGGCGATGAGCCCCAGCATAATCAACACACCGAGCGGGTGGATGTGCAGCCCGAAGGGCAGCGCGACCAGGATGAGCAGCAGGGACTGGATGAGCAGGGTGAGCATGTCGCGCAGCGCGCGGCCAAGCAGCAGCGAGAGCCGGCTCACTGGAGTGACCCGCAGCCGCTCGACCACGCCGAAGCGCAATTCGGCGATCAGGCTGAAACCCACGCCGGAGGCGCCGAAGAGCCCGAGCTGGATCAGCAGCCCCGGCACGAAGACGTTGTACGCGCCGCCCGGCGGGAAGCCGGGCATGGCGGCGATCGATTTGAGCAGCGGCGCGAACAGCAGCAGGTAGAGCAACGGCTGCACCACCCCGATCACGACCCACGCCGGGTTGCGCAGGAACAGGCCGAGGTAGCGCAGGAACACGAGCCAGGTGTCGCGGAGTGTTTTCATCATAGCTTCTCCTTTGGTGTAGCGGGTGGGACTAGCCTGGATTATTCACCACGGAGACACGGAGGCACGGAGAAAGCAGAAATGGGGTCAACGTCCCTGGTCTGCCGCGCGAAGGGCGCCAGCACGCCCCCAAAAATCTCCGTGTCTCCGTATCTCCGTGTCTCCGTGGTGCAACGGGTGGTCATGACTAACAGCCTATCCGAAAAGTGGGTGGGCCGGGCACCGTGTGTGCGCGCGGAGGGTGGACTGCCACCCAGGACACTCCAGCGAGGTCGGTGGGGGCCGTCTTGTCTCCGAGGTCACCGCTCCGTTCCCATCACGACCACTTTTCGGATAGGCTGTAAGGCAGGCTATGCCGCCGTCTCACGCAACGAGCGGCCGGTCTGGCGCAGGAACACGTCGTCGAGGCTGGGGCGGGTGAGCGCGATGGTCTGCAGCTCCAGGCCAGCGCCGTCCAGGTGGCGCAGGATGGCCGGCATGGCCGTTTCACCACGCTCCACGTAGAGCCGGATCACGTCGTCGTCGCGTTCAGCCTCCCGCACGAAGGGCAGGGTCTGGAGAAGGTCCAAGGCCGCCTGCTGGTCTCCGATGACCCCCAGGGTGACAACATCGCCGGCGATTTGCCGCTTGAGTTGTTCGGGCGTCCCCTCGACCACGATGCGCCCCTGGTCGATGATCGCCAGGCGATCGCACAGGGCGTCCGCCTCCTCAAGGTAGTGCGTGGTCAGGAAGACGGTCATGCCGCCGTCGCGCAGCCGGCGGATCTCGTCCCACAGGCGGGCGCGGCTCTGCGGATCGAGGCCGGTGGTGGGCTCATCCAGGAACAGCAACTGCGGGTGGTGGATCAGCCCCAGCCCGATGTCGAGGCGACGGCGCTGGCCGCCGGAGTAGGTCTCCGTGGGCCGGTCGGCGGCAGCCTCGAGTTCTAGCGTAGCGAGGAGCTCGGCGGCGCGGCGGCGCGCCGCCGTCGCGCCCAACCCGTAGAGACGCGCCTGGAACATGAGCTCGCCGCGGCCGGTGACTTTGGGATCGGTCCCGCCACGCTGGCCGACGTAGCCGATACGCGCGCGGACCTGCCCCGGCTCACGGCGTAGGTCGCGGCCGGCGATCGTCGCGTCGCCGCCGCTGGGCGGCAGCAAGGTCGCCAACATGCGCAACGTGGTCGTCTTACCGGCGCCATTGGGACCCAGGAAGCCGAAGACCTCGCCGGCCATAACGCAGAGGTCGACCCCGGCGACCGCCTCGACGACGCCGCCGCGGGTCTTGAACGTGCGGCGCAGGCCGCGGGTCTCGATGATACGCTCCTCCCCTTGCGGGAGAGACTGCTGAACGGTCATGGCTGGACGCTCCTTTCTCCGATTAATCGCTCCGGTTAAGCGCTGATCGTGTCCGCACGATGCGGCTCATCAAGCGCTGGGTGGGCTCCCACGGCGTCAGCGGCCGCGTCATCTTGACGCCACGCCCACACGGCGGACCACTGCTCAAGCGTGTGGGCCTCTGCTGTGTCTGTGTCAGCGGCCGCGTCATCCCGATGTCTCCACTCCGCGGAGATATCCCAGGCGAAGCGGCCGCCCTGGATGTCCGCGATCACCGTGCGCACCCACTCTAGCTCGGCCCGGCGCAGCGCCTGAGTGTGCTCGTGTTCCAGCAGGAAGAGGCGCGGCAGATGGAGCTGCTCTTGCAACGCGCGCAGCGATGTGTCGAGGCCCGCGAGCGCGCCCTCCAACGCTGCCACGCGCGCCCGCAAGGTCGAGATGGCCTCCTGGGGCGGCAGATAGGCCAGGAAGCTAACCGCGACCATAAACAACGGATACTCGGCCACAGGGGTAGAGAGCAACTCGCCCAACCAGGACGTGAACTCTTCACGCCCCTCGGCCGTGATGCGATAGACGGTGCGCTCAGGGCGCTTGCCCTCGCGGCTGGTTTCCAGCGGCTCGACCAAACCGTCGCGCGCCAGGCGATCGACGGCGTCATAAAAACTCCGGATCTTGCCCACCGCGAAGTCCTTGTGACGTTCGCGCATGAGGCGCTGCATCTCATAGGGATGCCGTGGTTGCTCGATCAGCAGGGCCAGAACCGTCAAAGCCAGCGGATTGGGCGAGGAACGCGGTTTAGCACTAATGCTCATATTAAATCTCCCACTATTGACAAAGACACTATAAAGCATTCCACTATTGGCTGTCAAATGGGTTGTCACGCGCCACATGCGCTCCACTAAGGCCGCATGTCACCCCGATACTGTAGACTCCGATCCTACCCCTCCGCTAGAGTAGGTATGCACATGAGTCGAAACGTACAAGAACTAGAGGATGTCCTGCGCGCTTTGGCTGCGGCGGTACGAGCACGCCGTGAACAATTGGGTATGTCCCAGGAGGAGTTAGCCCATCGCGCCGGGCTCCATCGCACGTACATTAGCGACGTTGAGCGGGGAGCGCGCAACGTCGCTCTCAAGAATCTCGTCCGTCTCGCCGACGCGCTCGACATGGACGTCGCGGATCTCTTCGTCGCCGAGCCCTTCCGCACGAAGGGAACAGATACCCGGTGACGAGCAACTCCCAGGCATTATGCCTGCAGGGCGCGCGTGGTAGTGGGGTAGGAGCATGCCAAAAAAGCGTGTGTCCCCCGGAGCTGAGACGTCAAACACTAGCAAAAAACCCAAAGCCAAGCATGAGGAGTCGCTGGCTGTCCAGGCGATTAAGGCCAACATAACCGAACCCAACCGCTGGGTGAATCCCGAGCACTTGCTGGAGGTCATGCGCGATAATCCGAGCCTGCGTGGTTTCACTTACGGGTACGTGGCCGAGAACGAGTTTGTCCACTGGCTCAAGGACCGCGAGATCGAAGCGCACCAGCACTACAAGCCGGACGATCACAAGAAAACGAAGTCGGACCGGACACTGACATATAAGGGCAAGGCGCACACGATCCAACTCAAGTCGATGCAGACGAACAGCATTAGGGATGCCAAGGAGGCCGACCGGAAGGCGGGGATCAAGTTTACGGCTACCGTGCAGAATGACGCCAGCGACAGCCGCGACGTCCTCCTGCCCAATGGGCACACGGTTCACACGACCTGCTATAAAGCCGGTGAATACGACGTCCTCTGCGTGAGTATCCAGCCGTTTGTCGGGAGATGGGACTTCGCCTTCAAGCGCAATGGGGATCTACGCCGGACAACCGACCCCAGATATGCGGGGGACGACCGGCAGTACCTCTTGGCCACGACCGAGCGCATTACCTGGCCGCTCAGCGACGGGTGGACAACGGAGCTATTCTCGCTACTTGGCGACGTGGAGATTAAGGACATCGTCGTCGATGCGGAGCCAGATGTGGCCTCGTCTGAACACACCATGGCGCTCGTGGAACCCGACGAGTGAGAGGATCAACTGACTAGGTACATGCGGCGCTTCTTGATAGAGGCCCAGTCGATGCGCGGGCATCGCCACCCTATAGCCCCCTTTCGTAAGACGAGGCACCGATCCGTGAGGACGCTGCTCTTGTCGGCGTGATCCTCCTCCGTGTATTGCCATTTGAGCATGTTCTGGACGAGCATGGAGCGGGCGTTGAGACCGTAGACGTCGTCGATGATTCGGTCGGTCTCAAAGCCGAGCGCAACCGCCTCATCGGCGATCAGCTGCGCGCTATTGACGACGGTGACGACGCCCCCTTTCTTTTGGCCCACGTCGCCCACGACGATGACGGCAGCGCTGTTAGGGCGCATCACGCGCCACAACTCAGCGAGGGAGGCGCGCATAAAAGCTCGGTACATATCCTCCCTTCCGCTCTGCATGAGCGCCGCGCTTTCAGTGAGCCGATCCGCGCCCAGCCACCAGAGGCGGAGCCAGTTGTTCCAGGGGTACGAGAGGACCGACATATAGGGCGGCGATGTGACGACCAAATCGACGCTATCGTCGCCGAGGGGCACATCCCGGCAGTCCGCTCGAAATACGCGGGCGCACCGATGGGGCAGCGGATCGCGAAGCGACAGCTGCGCCTTCCTCATGCATGACGCGTAGAGATCGCGGTCGGGCGGAACAATACCTCGCTCACGTAAGTACTTACGCACGTAGTCGGTCGTCGACGAGACCTGATCCTTCTGCGGCGCGGATAGAAACATCGCACTGGGACCATGCAGGACGCCGGACACGACTGCCTTGAGAAAGGTCGCCTCGCGGCCCTCATCGCCGCGCAAGACTTCCCGCAGGCGCAGTATTTGGTCAAGCGTGTAATCCGAGAACGACACGCGCACGTCTTCATTGTCGAGCAAGCGCCAATGCGTGTTGTCTACGTGCGTGGCCTCGTCCAGCTTCCGTCGGAGGTAGGAATCAAACGCTTCGTACGAGAGAGGGTCACCTTTGGCGCGCGAGAGGATGCGCGCGTAGGCGAACGCGTCGGACCCCACGGCCTCGCGGTCGCACAACGCGGACTCCAGAACCGTTGTCCCACCGCCGGACCACGGGTCGAATACGGTCTGTCCCGGATCGGAGAGGTTGAGCACGAAGTAGCGGACCAGTGCCGCGGGGAACCTCCCGACGTAGGGCGAGAGCTTATGGAGCGGATGCCCCCATCCCCGACCTGCTGTCTTCCATGTCGACGGCAACACGCCGGCTGCCTGGTACCCATCTATGGGTTCCGGCATAGCGCCCGCACCTTCCATCTCTCCCGTTAAGAACAACCCCGTCTGTATGAGATCGTCCACCTCGACTACCACACGCCTACCCCCTCTCCATCGATCATCGTAGCACGTCGGCGTCCGCCTCTGGGCGGTTGGTCCACAATCCGCCTCCTCCGCCAACCACGCCGCCATGAGCGGTTGCTGCTCCTCCATAACTACATCCCTATGCGAACGCGCGAACCCGCGCAATCCTAATAACAAAATCATGCTGAAAGGGCGCGTAGTATCGGGGGCGCGAAGGCGCCGTGGCACATGACGACGTCAGCGGTAGTCACCAATCGCCACGAGCGAGCGAGGGAGGCGCGTGAGTGCGAGGAGTGGCCTGGATGGAGCGGGGCGCGGCGGGGCGCGGCGTCGAGGGCGTGTCCCTATCGTAGCACAGGGGTTGGTGCGGCGACAAGAAGATTATCGAAGCGGCCACATGTGGGCGAGTTGACAAGGGCGCCGCGCCATGCTACGGTATGCATAGCGGCGCCGTAACGGGCACCTTTGACAAGTAAATAAAGCGCTCTTATCCAGAGAGGCGGAGGGACCGGCCCTGCGAAGCCTCGGCAACCAGCAACGTTTGGCGTTGCAAGGGTGCCAATTCCGGCAGATACATTCTGGGAGATGAGAGTCGTGCAAGCTATTCCTCCGCGCGGGACGCTACCAAGATCTACATCTATGCGTTCTATCACGGCGGCTATAGCCCTATAGACACCCTCTCATCGCACCGACCGATGGAGAGGGTTTTTTGTTGTCCGCCCGTGCGCGGCGTCCCTCCCATCGGCCGACATAGCGCCGCCAATCGTGCTAATTACAGCACATGTGGGAGATGAGGGGGGAGATAGCCATGATACATGCGCAAGCGGATGGGCATAGGGATACGAGGGTCGCGCCGCCACGGCCTAGCGGGTGGACCGGCGAGGTCGTGGGCGCGACGAACGAGGCCCGGCTGCTCGACGGATCGGCGCGCCGCTTCGTCAACCTCGACAACGCGGCCACGACGCCGGCGCTCGTGGCGGTCCAGCAGGCCGTGCTGGACTACCTGCCCTGGTATTCCAGCGTCCACCGCGGGGCTGGCTTCAAGTCGCGCCTCTCCACGGCGATCTTCGAGGAGGCGCGCGCGGCGATCGGGGCCTGCCTCGGCATCGACGAGACCCGGCAGGATGTGATCTTCGTCAAGAGCGCGACCGAAGGGCTCAACAAAGTCGCCCACGGGCTGGCGGGGACCGGCGCCACCGTCTTCACGACGCTGATGGAGCACCACGCCAACCTGCTCCCCTGGCAAGTACACGCCGCCGCCGTCCGCTACATCCAGACCGACGACGACGGTGTGATCGACGAAGAGGACCTGGCGCGGCAGCTGCGCGCGGCGCCCTCGGGACCGAAGCTCGTGGCCGTGAGCGGCGCCTACAACATCAGCGGCTATAGCCCCCCGGTCCATCGCCTCGCCGCCCTCGCGCACGCGCACGACGCGGAGATCCTCGTCGACGGGGCGCAGTTCGTGCCCCACCACGTCGTGAGCGTCCGTGGGCATGTCCCCGGCGAGGAGATCGACTATCTCGTGTTCTCCGCCCACAAAATCTACGCGCCGTTCGGCCTTGGCGTGCTGATCGCGCCGCGACGCTTCTTCCATGGGACGCCCGATGTCGTCGGGGGCGGGGCGGCCGCGCGGGTGACGCCCGACGACGTCGTCTGGGCCGAACTCCCCGATAGGGAAGAGGCTGGCTCCCCCAACGTCATCGGAGTGGTGGCGCTGGCCGCGGCGTTGCGGCGCCTGGAGCAACTGGGACGCGGCGCGGTGGGAGACTATGAAACGCGCCTGACGGCGTACGCCTCGGAGCGCCTGGCCGGCGTGCCCGGACTGACCCTGCTGGGACCGTGCGAGGGCCGCGTCGCCATCCTGACCTTCGTCCTGGCCGGGCTGCCGCACGACCTCGTGGCGGCTATCCTGGGCTACGAGCATGGAATCGGCGTGCGGGCGGGTCTCTTCTGCGCCCACCAGGGCGTGCGGCGCCTCTTGCGCGCGGTTCCCGACCCCATCCTTGGGGCGCGCTGCGCGGGCGGCGAGACGCGGAGCGTGGCCGGCGCCGTGCGCGCCAGCCTGGCGCTATACAACACACCCGACGACATCGACGCCCTCGTGTCCGCTCTGACGAGTATCGCCAGGGGAGAGCGCGCCGGCCGCTACGTACGACACGCGTCCGGCGACTACCAGCCGGAGGGATGGCGTCCCGAGTACGACACCGCGCGCTCCTGGCTGGCCGGCGCGGTGTAGAAACATTTAGGAACGCTGTTGGCATACGATATGCGATAACGGATAGCGCCCCGCCCAATCGCCCCAGCGGGACAGATCAGAGGAGTAGACACCGTGGCAGTAGATCAGATGACGATGCAAGATCCGCGGACGCAGTACCCCCAGCCACCGTTCCCCGAGCAGCACACCGCCCCGCCCGGCGGCGAAGACCAGATGAACCCGCAGCCTGACTACGGTGAGCAGACATATCGCGGCAGCGGTCGGCTCACCGGCAAGGCCGCGCTCATCACCGGCGCCGACAGCGGTATCGGCCGCGCCGTAGCGCTGGCCTTCGCGCGCGAGGGCGCCGACGTGCTGATCGCCTATCTGAGCGAAGATAAAGACGCGCAAGAAACGGCTCGCCTCGTGCAAGAGGCCGGACGCAAGGCGGTCGCGATCCCAGGGGATATCAGCCAGGAGGGGCACTGCCAGCAACTGGTGCAGCACGCCATCCAGGAGTTCGGCAAACTCGACATCCTGGTCAACAACGCGGCCTTCCAGCGCACGTACCAGAGCATCACGGAGATCCCGGCCGAAGAGTTGCACTACACCTTCGCCACCAACATCTTCGCCATGTTCTACCTCTGCAAGGCGGCGATGCCGCACCTGAAAGAGGGCGCCACGATCATCAACACCAGCTCGGTCGAGGCTTTCCAGCCGGAGCCCACGCTGCTGGCCTACGCCGCGACAAAGAGCGCGATCGTGAACTTCACGATGGCGCTCGCCAAGGAAGCGATCCAAAAGGGCATCCGCGTCAACTCGGTCGCGCCCGGCCCGGTCTGGACACCGCTCGTCGCCTCCACAATGCCGCCCGAGCAAGTCAAATCGTTCGGCCAGCAGTCGCCGATGCAGCGGCCCGCGCAGCCGGCCGAGTTGGCCCCCGCCTACGTGTTCCTGGCGTCGCAAGAGTCGAGCTACGTCTCCGCGCAGGTGATCGGCGTCACGGGCGGCACGGCGCTGTTTTAGTTGCCAGTAGCCAGTAGTCAGTTGATGGTAATCAGAGCGGGGCCGCCGCGATTCTGTGATCGCGGCGGCCCCTCCGACTATGGCGTCCACCTCCCCGCGTAGAACAATCGCGGTAGGTGTTTCTCGTCTATACGTTGGGCGTACGACGGAACAGGAGGGCAACTCGAGCCGCTGGGCACAGGACGACGGCGTTTGGCAAGACGGCGGCCTGCTGCTCCACCTCGCGGCCGAGGCGCGCTGGATCGCCCTCTTCCTGGCCTTCCAATCGCAATCGTTCCAGACAGACGACACCACGGGGCACGCCCTCTGACGCGGAAGCCCACCCGCTTATCAGCTGGCGCCCCGGCCGCTTGTGTAATCCATGCCCCACGGTTCCTCCCCCCATTATTGGTTGTTCAACCAACCATCCGATCAACGGGCTGCGCATCCGGCCCTGCGCGGACGCAAGATCGTGCTGTGCTTAGCCAAACGCCGCGGGGCGAACGCCGATGGGCGGGCTGGGCGTTATCCCGACGGCCCCACCGGACCCTCCAGCCCCAGTGCGTAGGCGAGCGCCTCCGCAGGCCCCATCCGCCGCCCCTCGGCCCAGGCGTGGCGCAGGTCGTCCTCTCCCAACCGGGCGCGGGCGGCCGTCACCAGCGCGCCGTGCCAGGGGCGCAACGCCGGGACCAGCGCCGTGCCGAGCAGGTTGGTGAGCGCCTCGGCCGCGCCCAACAACCGCGCCGCCGGCCGCGCATCCCCGCGCCCGAGCGCCACTCCCGCCACGCCCAGGAGCGGATACACAAGGAATAGACGACCACCCATACGCTCGAAGTGGTCCAGCGCTTCGCGATACAGCGCCCCGGCCCGCGCCAGATCGCCCGCCTGTAAGTCACTATGTGTCTCCTCATCTCCCTGCTATACTAGAGATGTCTTTTGACCGCTGCTCATCCGGCAAGCCTGGGTGAGTACGGGTGCTTTGTCCGTGCGCCCTGATGTGTCGACCGCTGAAGCCAAAGCCATATTCCCCGTGGGGTACGGAAGTGAGGTGGAGGTCAGACACAAGCCCCCGCCGTCAGGCGTGGGGTCACTGACGATGGGATACTCATCCATCAGCGGGCGCGGCGCGCCCGCTCAACGTGGCGAGCCCCTCACTGTCATGGGCGTAGTAGTCCTGCCCGCGCACGGCGGATGTGACCAGGGCATCTAATACGTCGGCCTCGGTCGTGCCCCCCGCGTGGTGGGAGGCCAAGGTGTGCTGGATGGGCGGGAGGCGGCGGGGCAGGCCCGGCAACGGCCGGTCGAGCCAGTGCAACAGCGCCCAGTAGCGCGCGCAGTGGGCGTCGGACCACAGATCCGGCCGCCATGCCAGCATGTGCTCGACGAGCTGGATCGTCCCGTCGCCGCCGATACTATCGCGCCAACGCCCGCGTCGCCAATCGAGCGTCTCCGCTGCGGCCGCGTCCCGCTCTTGCTCAATGACGGTGTGCGGGACGGAGGCCAGCGCGGCTTCAACGCCGTCGAGGAGGAAGTCCGGCAACCCGGCCGGAACGGGTTCCTGCAAGCGCACGAGCCAGCGCAGCACGCCCAGCGCCAGGCCGTGGCGCCGCAGCCGTTGCGGCCGCGCGGGGTCACACGTCGTGTCCGGCGCCAGCGCGGGGGTATCCGACAATCCCACGCCCTCGGCGGCGCCGTCGTGGGAGTCGAGCGCGGCGATAGAGAGCACAGGGGGCAAGCCGCCGTGCTGATCCGTCTCACCCACGGGCGCCGCGTCGGGTGTGGCGGCAGTGGCGGCCCCGGCCCGCGTCCCCATCAAGAGGATCATGGCGCGGACCAGCTCCAGCCCATCGCCGTCCCGTTCCCGCGCGGACCGCTCCGCCTCCCAGCGCCGCCATACCTCGGCCAGCGGCAGGTTGTCGCGGGCGTCGTCCTCGGCGCGGAGGCCGGATTGGGGGGAGGGGAACTGCCAGTCGGCATTACCGAGCAGCATCTCCTCGCCGCCGCGCCACGTCTTGGTGGTCACGGGCGTGGTCCGCTGTGACTCAATCAATGCGTCCAACTGGGCGAGCAGCGCGCGGGCGGCCGGGGTGTCGATGTCGACGCGGCGTGATACTCTTGGGCCAGCGCGTGGCGCCGCGCGGCCCGGCGTCCCGCCCCCGCTAGCTGGCTCAGGAAATCCAAACCCGCCAGCCGTTGCAAGGGATGCCGGGCGGACAGCAAACGCTCCGCGCCGCACAGGGCGTCGTCGTCGCCCTGATTCAACAGGGGAAGAACCAATAGCCTATTGGTCATGCGCGGTGGCATGAGATGTGCACCTGTCATATAAAGTATCGCGTTGTATCAAAGGAAGGAGTGATCAATGGCAAAGCAAGGCCAGCACAAGCACGACGACAACGACCCGAACGTGTCCAAGAGCAACAATAACCCGACCAAGAGCCAGGACATTGTGACCGGCAGCTACAAGAAGCCGGAGACCTACAAGAAGCAGGCGGCGCTGCACCAGGACCCCGGCAAGCAGGGGCAGCACGCCAAAGCGCCCCATATCGACGACACGCGCGACACGGCCAGCCACGAGGCGGTATCCGAATTGCTGGAGCAGGAGCCGCACAAGCGCAGCGGCAGCGATTCCGATACCGCCGCGGGATCGCGGGGGTACTAACATGCATAAAGATCAAGCGCGTACGCAGCCGCAGCACCCCGATCCGCGGATAGATAAGATCAATCCCGACACACCGGACGGGCCGTACCAGGGTGACCTCAACCCCCATATGCTCGCCGGCGAGAACTACGGCGTGCAGAGCCCGCACCCTGAGAAAAGCGCCCGCTCCGCCTACGCCATCAAAGAGTTGCACGGCCAACTCGCCGACCTGACGGACGCGGAGCTCAAGGACATCGAGATCATGCCGGAAGGCGCGCGGCTGGAGCAGGGGGCCAAGTACATCGACCTGCGGCATCTCGACCGCGACGAGTTCACCGCCCTTGGGAACATGGAGGCGGGCCCCGACAACTACTACGTCCCCAAGAGCGAGACCGACTACCAGCTCTGGAACCGCCTCACCGGCGTCACCGATCCCTCGCGGTTGGACGACGCGGGCGGCCACTGACGGGGCGAGGGGCGAGAGGCGACGGGCGACAGAGAGCAACGCGAACCAGGGTCTGTGAAAAGTCCTGGGAGCGCGGACGTCTCGTCCGCCCCGTATCTACTGGGAGCGCGGACGTCTCGTCCGCCCCAGTGGTCGGCGGGATGAGCGCCGACGGGCGGCGACGCGCCGGCCCTGCGGGGATGGCTGACTCACGCCCACGGATGCCGGGGCGGACGAGACGTCCGCGCTCCCAGTGGCGGTCACCCCGCGACGTCCGCGCGCTAACGACTTTTCACAGACCCTGCAACGCGAACAGGGCTGCTTGCCGTTTACTGTTTCACTGTGGATAGCCCCAGTTTCCGTCGCCCGTCGCCCGTCGCCCGTCGCCCCTCGCCTAATCCATAAAGAGTCCGCCGTTCACGTCCAGGTGCGCGCCGTGGATGTAGGAGGCGGCGTCCGAGGCCAGGAACACCACGGCGTTGGCGATGTCCTCGGGGCGGCCGAGCCGGCCGAGCGGGATGTTTTTTTCCTGGATGTCGCGCTGACCGGGTGGCCACGCGTCGACCATGGGGCTCTCCACGGGCCCAGGGTTGATTGTATTCACGGTGATATTGCCGGGGCCGAGGGCGCGGGCGATCGCCTTGGTCAGGCAGTTCACGCCGGCCTTGGACACGGAGTAGTTCGCGCCTGCGGCCAGGCCGCCCACCTGGCCGGCGAGAGAGCCTACGTTGACGATGCGCCCGCTGCCCTGCCCGCGCATGACGCGCACGGCGGCCTGGCAACACAGGAACATACCCGTGAGGTTCACATCGAGCACGCGTCGCCAATCCGCCGCCGAGAGGTCGTCGAAAGGGACGGCCTGAAATATCCCGGCGCAGTTGACGAGTACGTCGAGGCGGCCGCGTTCAGCGACGACGCGCCCGACCACGGACGCGACGTCATCCTCGCGGGTGACGTCCAATGTCACGCCATAGACAGGCTCACCCTGCGGGACACACTCTTTCACCGCCGCCGCGACCGCGTCCCGCGACATGTCGGCCACGACGACCGTCGCGCCTTCGGCTACAAGGGCGCGCGTTATCGCCCGTCCAATCGTCCCGGCGCCCCCCGTGATGACGGCAACCTTGCCGGCCAATCCTGTCTGCATCGTCTCCCTTTCGTTACTTTCTCGCCCTTACGCCTAACGGTACAGCCGCCCACAAAGGACGATGCCGCGTGCGGACTCATGGACATGATTGGCGAAGATATAGTGGCCGTGTCACCAGTATAGCGCTATAGTCAGGGAGCACGACGTAGGCGGGCTGTCGTCCGTCGCGCGGATCACCCCGACGAACGCGCGAGGGCCGGTCCGGCGACGCCGCGAGGGCCGGTCCGGCGACGCCGCGAGGGCCGGTCCGGCGACGCCGCGAGGGAAAGAGTTGCACGCGAAGGAGTAACTATGCGGTACGCATTGTTCGGTCGGGGGACCGGCCCGCCGGTCTCGGCCCTAATCCTTGGGACGGGACTGATGGGCAACGTCGGCGGCTACGGCGCGGATCCGGAGGATGTACCCACCATCCTGCGCGCGTATGCCGGCGCGGGCGGGAACTTCATCGACACGTCGGACGCCTATCAGCAGGGCCAGTCCGAGGCCGCGGTCGGCGCTTTCGTTGCCGCCGACCGCGACGACTTCGTCATCGCCTCGAAATACACCCGTACCGCCCGGCCACAGCCGGCGATTGCCGCGCGCGGCGCCCACCGCAAGGCAATGGTCCAGTCGGTCGAGGCGAGCCTCAAGCGCCTCAAGACCGACCGCATCGACCTCTACCTCGTCCATAGGGACGACGGCGTGACGCCGGTCGAGGAGATCGCGCGCGGGTTCGACGATCTCGTCCGTGCGGGTAAGATCATCTACAGACTTCACGGTGAGCGTCTCCCACGAGGACGCGAGGAGAAGCGCCGCCATCATCGACACGGTGCTCGCCATTGCCGACGACATCGGGGCTAGTCCCGGCCAGGGAGCCATCGCCTGGGCGATGGACAAGGGCGTCTTTCCGATCGTCGGGCCGCGTACCCCGGCGCAACTGCGGGACAATCTCGCGGCCGCCGCGCTTGAGCTGGACGCGGACCACATCCGCCGCCTGGACGAGGTCAGTGCGGTGGCCGCGGGCTACCCACACGAGCTGCTGGCCGTCCAAAACGAACATCTATTACCCTATCGCTCGTCGAGCCAGCGCCAGCAACGCCAGCCGCCCATCGGGGGATCTGGATAGCCGCCGCGCGCCTTTTGCCGTCGCTATCGACCGCCAGATCCACCGCGATCTGGCGGTCTTTCTATGTGTGGGAGGATCGTATGCCCTCGACGCTACTACTGTTTATCCGCGGCTTTCTGGTCGGGCTCTCCGTCGCCGCCACGGTCGGACCGATGGCCGTTCTGTGCATCCGGCGCACGCTCGCCGAAGGGCGCCGCGCCGGCCTGGCGACCGGCCTCGGCGTCGCCACCGCCGATGGCTGTTACGGTCTCGTGGCCGCATTGGGCCTGACCGTGGTCTCCGGCGCGCTGCTCGGCGTCCAGGTCTGGCTCCGGCTCATCGGCGGCGGCTTCCTCTGCTACCTGGGCCTCAGAACCCTGCGGGCCGCGCCCGCCGAGCGGGCGGCCAATGCGCCCGGCCCCAGCCTGCCCCGCGCCTACGTTTCGGCCCTGGCCCTGACGCTCACCAATCCGCTCACCATCCTGTCGTTCGCGGCCATCTTCGCCGGACTCGGCGCGGCGACGGGCGGCGGGTATAAAACGGCAGCGTTGCTCGTCCTCGGCGTATTCGTGGGCTCGGCCTCCTGGTGGGTCATCCTGACCAGCGTCGTCGTGGCGCTACGCGGGCGCGTCACGCCGCGTGGCCTGCGTTGGGTCAACCGCGTATCGGGCGCCGTCATTTTGGGCTTCGGGCTCATTGCCCTTATAAAACGGTGACGTAGGTGTCCAGCGGTCCATCGGGGAGGACGCGTAACCGCTGGTTCATGATGTCCGGCTCGAGCCCAAGCACTTCCAGTGGCGTCACGCCGAGCAGCGGCGACGTCCCCTCCGGCAACTCCAGGCACTCGAAGGTACCTTCCCGACCCATGACCGTCAACCGCGCATCCTGCATCAGGCGCGACCGACGGGGTCCGGCGGCGGTGCGGATATTCAATTCACGTAGTAGCCGCAGCCCCAGGCGCGCGATCAAGTCGGCGGGCAGGCTCAGGAAGGTCGCGCCGGTATCGACCAGCACGCCGTCGAGCGTCAGGGAGCGGACGGCCGAGGCGTCGATATCGCCGGCCTCGGCGCGAGCTTGGTCGATGTTGTTCGCGATCGCGATCGTCGTATCTACACGGCCCATCGGAACCTCATAATTCGCCACTATGACAGACATATGCGCTTCTCCTGTGTGCGTTCGGCTTGACGATAGTATAGCCGATAGGGCGACGCTATACCTTATGGCGTCGTGAGCCCGTCCAGCACCCGCCGCACCCCCTCGAGGCCGCGCAGGAAACCGGCCTGCTCGTCGCCGGATAGCCCTGCCAGGAGTTGATCCATCGACGCGACCACATGGCCTTGGCCCGCCTTTAGGCGCGCGCACCCGGTTGCGGTGAGGCGCAGGCGCCAGCGACGGCGGTCCGCCGCGTCCACTGTGCGCTCGATGTAGCCCTGCGCCACCAACCGATCCGTGATGTGGGTCACGCGCGCGGGGTCGAGGCGCAGAGCGCGTGCCACCTGGGAGGGCAGATCGACGCCCCGCTCGATCTGCCGCAGCACGCTGAGGTCGGCGAACGTCGGCGCGTCCGGCGCGGCGGAGAGGCGTAGCTGCTGGTCCAGCGTGCGCGCCAGGAGGACGATCGTCCCCGCGCCGCGTAAGGCGTCGGGAGCGTCAAGGGTCAATGACGCCGGGGGCGGTGTTGACGTTGGCATGGGGACGATCCTTTCTTATACCTAATGGTACGAATAATGGTGCGAACCTTGCAGTGAGGCCGGTATCTCTGTTGACACTGCCCTACCAAATATACTATCATAATAGTTGTGAGCAACAATATTTTTGATACCGTATATTTGCCATCATTATGACATTTTGTCTCGGCGCTGTCCAGTGAACGTAGGGGGCCGAGACAAATTGGCGGGAGGGGCAGTTGGAGGAGACACGATGACGGATCGAGCGCACCCACTAGCGACATCACCTGAACAGCGATTCGCGGCGGCTACCGCGCCGCCCGCACAAACGCCGCGGGCGGGGGCGATGGCCCCGACGCACGGGGAATCAGGCCCCCCCGAGGCCGCGCCCCGCAAGAGGGCGCCCGAGGGCGGAAGCTACAAGTGGATCGTCCTCTCCAACACGACCCTGGGCGTCCTGATGGCTACGATCAACAGCAGCATCCTGCTCATCTCGCTCCCGGCCATCTTCCGCGGCATCAACATCAATCCACTGGGGGCCGGTGAATCGAGCTACCTGCTGTGGATCTTGCTGGGCTACCTCGTCGTCACGGCCGTGCTGCTGGTGACCATCGGGCGCATCTCGGACATGTTCGGGCGCGTCAAGATGTACAACCTCGGCTTCGCCGTTTTCACCGTCGGCTCGCTCCTACTGACGTTCACGCCCGGCAGCGGCAACCAGGCCGCGATGGAGATCTTGATCTTCCGCCTCGTGCAGGGCGTCGGCGCCGCCTTCCTCTTCGCCAACAGCACCGCGCTCATCACCGACGCCTTCCCGGCGCAGCGGCGCGGCCTGGCCATGGGCATCAACCAGATCGCCGCCATCGCTGGCTCGCTGGCTGGACTGCTCATCGGCGGCCTCCTCTCCACGATCGATTGGCGGCTGGTCTTCGTGGTCAGCGTCCCCTTCGGCCTCTTCGGCACCGTGTGGGCCTATCTCAAGCTGCACGAGGTCACCGCGATCAAGAGGGGGCAGAAGCTAGACATCTGGGGTAACCTAACCTTCGGCGTCGGCCTGACCGTCCTCTTGATCGCGCTCACCTACGGCATCCAGCCCTACGGGGGCAGTTCGATGGGCTGGGGCAACCCCCTGGTGATCGGCGGCATCGTCGCGGGCCTGCTCCTCTTGGCCGCCTTCGTGTGGATCGAAACGCGCGTCGCCGATCCCATGTTCCGCCTCGACCTGTTTAAGATCCGCATGTTCACGGCCGGCAACATCAGCGGGCTGCTCAGTTCGCTGGCGCGCGGCGGCCTGCAGTTCATGTTGATCATCTGGCTACAAGGCATCTGGTTGCCCCTACACGGCTTCTCCTTCGCGAGCACGCCGCTGTGGGCTGGCATCTACACAACGCCGATGCTGGTCGGCTTCATCGTCAGCGGGCCGATCTCCGGCGCGCTCTCGGACCGCTTCGGGGCGCGCGCCTTCGCCACCGGCGGCATGCTGCTCACGGCGGTCGGCTTCGTCCTGTTAACGTTCCTGCCAGGCGACTTCAATAAGATACCGTTCTTCGCCCTGCTGCTGCTCATCGGCGTCGGCATGGGCCTCTTCTCGGCGCCGAACACGACGAGCATCATGAACGCCGTGCCGGCAGGGGCGCGTGGCGTGGCCTCGGGCATGCGCGCGACGTTCCAGAACGCCGGGACGATGTTGAGTATCACATTCTTCTTTAGTATCCTTATCGCCGGTCTGGCGGCGAACCTGCCGAGCGTCATGTACGCCGGCCTGGCTCACAACGGCCTGCCGTCCGCTGTCGCCCATCAGATCGCGAACCTACCGCCCATCGGGGTGCTCTTCGCGGCCTTCCTCGGCTACAATCCCATGAAGTCGCTGGTGCCCGCGTCCGTGGCGGGGCATCTGAGCGCGCACACGCAGAGCGTGCTCTTCGGCAAGATCTTCTTCCCGCACCTGATCCTGCCGGCGTTCATCAACGGCCTACACCTAGCGTTCTACGTCTCGGCGGCCATGGCGCTGATCGCCGCCCTCGCCTCGCTCTTGCGCGGCAAGCGCTACATCCACGGAGAGGAGGAAGCTGGGGCGTAGCGACTAAACAGCGGTGTCCAATTCACGCATAATTAGAACACACCCTTCTCCTGCCTAGCTCCGCTTAGGTGCTGGAACCTACCACAGACGCGGCAAGTTTTTGTAGCACATCCCGTTGATCTAAGATCGAGCCTCGCCCATGATGTCGTATGATGATGGAAGAATCGTGGAGAGCCTGGGGCGGCGGTATCCGCCAGAGTTGCCGCGATAGTATAGATAAGCGGTGAGGGGAATAGGCATGGTAAATCAGGCCTTTAAAAAGGTCCAAATAACTCAAGCGACCGATATCGTTGCCTTAGCCGAGGAAGTGCGAAGGACAAATAGGCCGGCGATGCTGCAACGGAACAGCGAGAATATCGCCCTGCTGACGCCGGTACGTGACGAGGACGAACCGGTGTTAGCAGGCCAGCCGTTTACAATGGATGATCCCTTATGGGACATTGTGGGCGTCGGCGAGTCGGAAGGAGTAACCGATGTTTCGAGCAACAAACACAAGTATGTAGCCGATGCCTACGCGGACTTGCATGAATGAGCGCGGCGTATATCGGGAACTTATCCAGGGATGGATGCGTGATGTCGATCGCTATCACAAGGTCTGGCGGTGGGTCCACGCGCAAATCCAGCGCACTCTTGCCGCGCACCGCCGCCTCGTGCTGGATGTAAAAGCAGGAGTCGGGCTCAAAGCCCCGCTCGAGATCCTCCCGCTTGAATGTCGTTGAGCCGAGGTTCTCGCCATCCAGCCCTAACTCTTCGGCCACGGACTCGACGAGCGCGGCTATCGTTCTGTTGTACCGCTCATGCTCAGGCAGCGGGCTCATGATCTCTAACGCCCCCCGATCGTACGCGAAACGCGGCGCGCTGCTGTCCGCCTGGTCGGCCAACAACCGCTCGTACGTTTCCCACTCGATGTTGGACAGGACAATCCTGGGCTCCGGCGCGCCTTGTGTCGTAGCTTTCGCGACCATCGCTCATCCCCCGGCGTCATCATTAAACATTAAGCCACTGTAGGTGGGACGCGCGACGAGCGCCTACAAAACGGTGGCGCCGGTATTTAGCGCCCCATCGGGACCTCGGCATTGGGCGCCGCGACGGATATAGCTGCTTCTCCGTTCGTGTATTCAACATAACGCTAGTATATCTGATGTACGCTACGCCCCTACGCAGCGCGATGGCGCCCCAGATTGAGAACGACATGGCCCTGGGCTATGGCCGGAGAGAGTCGATTGGGTCAGACGTGCTAGAATATGCGTAGTATTTTATCGCGTGTAAAGGTATAGAAAAGGCGTGGATCACCTCACGGGCACGGTCGAGCGCATCGTCTACCAGAACGACGAGAACCACTACACGGTAGCGCGCCTCAAGCTGGCCGAGTCCGCGGCGGCGACGCGCTACCGCGCCGCCCCGGACCTGACCACCGTCGTCGGCGCCATGCCCGGCATCAACGTCGGCGAAACGCTGCTGCTCAACGGCGAGTGGCAGGTCAACCCCCAGCACGGACGCCAGTTCAAGGTGCAGACCTTCGAGCCACGGCTGCCCAGCACCGTCGACGGCATCCGCCGCTACCTCGGCTCGGGCCTCATCAAGGGCATCGGGCCGAAGACGGCCGAGCGCATCGTGGACTACTTCGGCGAGGACACGCTTGAGGTCGTCGAGCAGGAGCCGGCGCGGCTGGCCGAGGTATCGGGCATCTCGGTCAAGAAGGTCGCCGACATCGTCAGGGCCTGGACCGAGCAGAAAGAAGTCAAGAACTTGATGCTCTTCCTGCAGTCACACGAGGTCGAGTCGGGGCTGGCCGCGCGCATCTACAAGCAGTATGGCGCCGACGCCATCAACGTGATCCGCGACGACCCCTACCGGCTGGCCAAAGACATCCGCGGCGTCGGCTTCAAGACGGCCGACGCGTTGGCGCGTAAGCTCGGCCTGCCCGAGCAGTCGCCGCAGCGTCATGCCGCCGGGCTCAAGTACGTGCTCTCACAGGCCAGCGACGACGGGCACGTCTACCTGCCGCGCCCCGAGTTGCTCGCGCGCGCCGCCGACGCGCTCGGCGCCGCGCCCGACGACCTGGAACTGGCCCTGTCCATCCTCGCCAAGGACCGCGACGTCATCATCGAGCCGCCCCCCTCGGCTACGGCCCTCACCCCCCCTCCCATGGCTAACTGGCCCCCCGATCCCTATCCGCGGGATCGACGGTCCAGCGCGCCTCTCCCTGACGCGGGAGAGGGGGTGAGGGCCTCACCCTCCCCTATCCCTTCCCTCACGAGCCGCAGGGACGTCCGCATACCCGACGATATGGAGGGCGGCTCCCCTCTCCCGCGTCAGGGAGAGCGCGCTGGACCGTCGGCCGCAGCCGAGGGGCCAGTTAGCCATGGGGTGGGGGTGAGGGCCGCCGACGAGCGCGCCTACCTGGCGCCCTTTTTCTTCAGCGAGCGCGGCGCGGCCAAGCGCCTGAAACTGCTGGCCGAGACACCCTCGACGCTGCTCTTCGCGCACAACATTGACTGGATGCGCGCTTTCGCGGGGCTGGAGGGCAGCGGCAAGATCGAACTCGCCGAGGGGCAGAAGCGCGCCGTGCAGACCGCCCTCTCCCACAAGGTGAGCGTACTCACCGGCGGCCCCGGCGTCGGCAAGACGACCACGCTGCGCGCGGTGCTGCACCTGCTGGAGCACTACGGCATCCGCTACTGTCTGGCCGCGCCGACAGGACGCGCCGCCAAACGCATGAGCGAGGCCACCGGCCGCCATGCCTCGACGATGCACCGCCTGCTCGAGTTCAGCCCCGCCAACAACGGCTTCGCCTACAACGAGGAGAACCCGCTGCCCTACAGCTTCGTCATCGCCGACGAGAGTTCGATGATCGACATCTTGCTCTTCTACGCGCTGCTGCGGGCCGTCCCGCTCACCGCGCACCTGCTGCTGGTAGGCGACGCCGACCAGCTGCCCTCGGTCGGGCCGGGCAACGTGCTGCGCGACGTCATCAACTCGCAGGCGCTGCCCGTCACGCGGCTGACCGAACTGTTCCGCCAGGCGCGCGGCTCACGCATCATCACCACGGCGCACGACATCAACCGCGGCGTCATCCCCCAGTTCGAGAACCGCGGCGACACCGACCTGTTCTTCATCAAAGAGGACGACCCTGGCCGCGTCATCGAGTTGCTCACCACCGTCGTGTCCGAGCGCGCGCCGCGCGCCTTCGGGCTCGATCCGTTGGCCGATGTGCAGGTTATCAGCCCCTCCAACCAGGGCGCGCTGGGCGTGGGCAACCTCAACGTGCAGCTGCAAGAGATGCTCAACCCCGCGCGCTCGGACGACCTCAAGTGGGGCCAGCGCGTGTTCCGTCCGGGCGACAAGGTGATGCAGATCCGCAACAACTACAACAAAAACGTCTTCAACGGCGACATGGGCCGCGTGGCGCGCATCGACCGCGAGGAGCAGACGCTGGTCGTGCAGTACCCGGCGGAAGGGCTGCCGATCAAGCGCGACGACGACCTCGCCGCGCCAGGGCGCGGGCGCAACCGCCCGGCCCCACCGATCATCCCACGGCCGGGCGGCGGAGGCAACGTGATCGAGGTCGCCTACGAGTTCTCCGAGCTAGACGAGCTCACGCACGCCTACGCCGTCTCGGTGCACAAGAGCCAGGGCAGCGAGTTTCCCGCCGTGGTGATGCCGCTGACGACCTCACACTTCAAGCTGCTGCAACGCAACTTGATCTATACGGCCATCACGCGGGCGCGGCGGCTATGCGTGCTGATCGGCTCGCCGCGCGCCCTCGCCATCGCCGTCAAGAACAGCTCCGTCGACAAGCGCTACACCGCCCTCGACGAGCGCCTGCGCGCCGCGCCGCCGCGCGCCCTGTCATAAGACGTTCGATCATGCTCCCGCTAGACGACGTGTCCCTTCCCGCCGACGTTGCCGCCGCTGTAGCGGCCCTTGATGCCATGCCCGATGCCGCCCTATGGGAAACAGCCCGCACAAGTCACCTTTCTCCGGCGGCAGCGACACATTTTGAGGAGTTGAATCACAAGCGCCAACGGGAGGGCCTGGACGCGGACGAGCAGCAGATGGTCGAGACGTTACTGCATCAATACGAGCGCGCCCTGTTGGTACGCGCGGAAGCGATGGTGAGGCTCAAGGAGCGCGGTCACGATATTTCCCCCCTCCTTGTACCGATGACGAAGTGAGCGCCACACGCGTCCCCGCAGCCTTACGGCAGCGGGTTGCTCGTCAAGCGCTACGTAGAACTCTACAATGCGGGAAACGTGTCGATAAAAATAAGAGGGGGAATCTTGATGATGGAATACGAGTTCACTGTTGTCATCGAACAGGATGAAGACGGCCGCTTCCTTGCGATATGCCCGGCGTTACAGGGTTGTTACACCGAAGGTGAGACATTGGAGGAAGCGCAAGAGCTAATCCTAGATGCCATTCGGCTCCATGTCGAGGATCGTCTGGAAAGCGGCGAACCAATCTACCAGGAGGTAAGCTCGGAGAAAGTGCGCATCGCCGTATGAGCGGCAAGATCCCTGCTCTCACGGGTGGTCAGATGATAGCCATACTGTTGCGGCATGGGTTCGAGATCGTCAGGCAGAGCGGAAGCCACGTCATCCTAAAACATCCCGACGAGCGCCGCGCCACTGTTCCGGTACATGCAGGCCGAGACTTGGGTAAAGGTCTCCCGCGACAAATCATGCGCGACGCTAATCGGACCGTTGATGACCTCTAGTCGTTCTCACGCTACCTCACCGGAGGGCCAGTCAAGGCAGGAGGTCGTCCAACGTATACAGAGCCAGGGAGGGGGTGCGCCGTGCCTGTACGTCGGCGGTGAAGCCTGTCTTAGCGAACAGGGCTAGTTGGCGATCAGGGACGACGCGTGGCAGAAGGGCGACTCGTCGCTCCAGCGTGTGCAGGACAGCTAGTCCAACGGGCTCGCTCGTCCATTTGACCTCAGCGGCCAGCACGACATCTCCTCCCACATGGCCAACGATTTCCAGCTCATCTGCGGCGCTCCACCACACCGATAATTCGTGGATAGGCCGCGACCACCGCGCGGGCTCACCCCGGATAAACTGGCGGCACGCCTCCTCGAATCGTGCGCCCATGTATGTGTCGAGTTGCGGTACAATCTTGGTTCGCCAGACGTACTCGGCCTGCCCTTGCTCCAGTGCCGAGCGATTCGGCAGCACAAAGCGGAACCAGAAGGCGAGGTAATTATCGGCGATCACATACCGCGCCCGCCTGGTACGCTCGGGGTTAGCCACACCGAAAGGGACACGCCGCTCGATTAACCCGTAGCCAATAAGGAAGCCCAACGCCCCAGAGAGGGCCGTGACCGGGCGTCCTACGCGTTGCGCGATCTTGTTCGGCTCGGTATTGCCGTATGCGATCGCCTGCAACATACCGCGTAGCAGAGCCGGACCAACCCCGCGCACCTCTTGCGCCAACAGGGTCTCCGCCTCGCGATAGAGCACCGCACTCTTGTCGAGGATGTGTTCGATGACCGCATCGGCCAGAGTGTCGCCTTGCAAGGCGTGCAGATACGACGGTACTCCTCCAACAATGCCCCAGGCCGTCAGCTGATCGACCCGCGACCACTGCGGAAAGAAGAGTGCGGCATCGCGGTAGCTGAAGGGTTCGACGCGCAGCTCACGCGTGCGGCGCCGGTACAACGCGCCATCGATGGCGAAGTGCCGCTCTACCGCCTCCGTAAATGACGTACACAAGACAACAAAGGCACGCGTATCGGAGCGGCGCGCGGTATCCCACAGGCGCTGGATGACACTGGGCAGCGACGGGTCGGCGTCGACCGCATAGGAAAACTCGTCGAGAACGATGGCCAGGCGTTCCTCGCGCGCCAGTCGCAACGTGTAGGTCAGCGCCGCCTCCCACGAGATGAATGGCTGCAGACGCAACACAGGGTCATCCGTCAAAACGAGGACCTGCTCTGTAAAGGCGCGGAGATGATCGGGGAGCACCTGACGGTCCGCGTAGAAGTATAGGACGCGCTTATTGGCAAAGAAGCGCACGAGCAACTCCGTCTTACCAACTTGCCTGCGCCCGTAGACGGTTATCAACTCGGGACTTGTACCGGCCCACCTTCGCTGCAAAAGGGCTAGCTCATCCACGCGATCGAGAAACATGTCCAATTCAACGTCCTATGGGTCAATGTATAATATATGTATGTATTATATCTTTTTGTATAAGTTGCGCGCCGAGGATCGACCGAGGGAGGAACGTGATGGCCTTCGACATCCGCCAGCCTGTCTTCAACGAGGACGGCGACTACCTGGAAGAGGCGGCCTTCGACTATCGTGAGCAACTCATGGATCTCTTCGCCGCCTCGCCCGAAGGCCAAGCGTTGCTTGACCAGGGAGACGACCTGGGGCGGGCAAATATGAGGAACCGCAAGAAGAAATGACGCGGGAATGCTGGGAGCCGTTTAATCAGTCGGCTTCGCGCTCCCCTGGCGGACGGCCGCGCCCGGCGACGCCCTGTTCGACGTCCAAGCGGTAGCGCGCGATAGCCTCCGGCGTACTATACCAGCGCCCCCCGCGCTTGACGGCGTCCAACCGCCCTTTGCGCACGAGCCAGCCGAGGTGGGCCGCCGTGTAGGCGCCGTCGCGCGCGAGCTCGGCAAGCGGCCGATACTCCCCCTCCTGGGGCGTTGCCGCGCACGCGTCAAGATACAGGTCGAGCCCGGCGTCGACGGCGCGGCCGACGAGGTTGGCGAGCGGCGTATAGGCGCCGCTGTCCGCTGTGTTGAGGGCTTGGAGATAGCCGAGACGCCAATCCCGCAGGAGCAGCGCGGGCGGGTACCCGGCGCGCATCAGCAGCAGATTGAGCAGCAAGCGGCCGACGCGGCCGTTCCCATCACTGAACGGGTGCACCGCCTCGAAGCCGTGGTGGGCGATGACGGCGGCGACGATCGGGTTATAGCCCTCGCTCTCGTCCCGTACCCAATCCACCCATTCGCGCATCAGCGGCTCGACCCTACCGGCGGGCGATGGCGTCAGACGCGCGCCACGGATGTAGACCGGGACGGTGCGGAAGCGCCCCGCGTCCTCGATAATCCGCTGCATGACCAGGCGATGGAGCGCCAGGATCGTCTCGCGCGTCACCGGCTCCATGTCTTGCCTGTCGACGATGCCAGTCAAGAAAGCGTAGGCCTCGGCATGGTTCGCGGCTTCGAGTATCTCGCGCACCGGGTGCCCTCCCACCGTTAACCCATACTCGATGACCAACCGCGTCTCGCGCAACGACAGGGTGTTGCCCTCAATGGCGTTGGAGTGATACGTGAGCAGGACGCGCAGGTCGTCGTTCAGACGGCGCAGCGTGCCCGGCGGCAGCGGGCGATACGCGTCCAGCCGCGCCTTCTTCTCGGCGAGTCGTCGCGCGAGGCGCGGATCGAGGCGCGGACCGGGAGCAGGAGTAGGCATACACCTAGTATAATAGCAACGTTCCATAAACTATGAGCGGAATCGTTGCTATTATCGCGCGCCGGCCGGCGCCGTCAAGAATGGTTCCAGTCGACGAGCGCTGGCCGACGCACGATATCCGGCGCATCAACCAGGCGGTTGCGGACCTGGCGGTCGACCTCGGCGCTAGGCGTGCGGATAACGCGAACTCCCCGTAAGCTCCTGCTCTTCCTGTTTGTCCGCGGCCGCTTGCCGAGGGGTTGGGGCGTGGCGGCGCGGCCGCCCACGCAGCACGGCGCGCAACTCGCCGCGCATGAAGAGCGCGCCCATGAACGCGATGACCAGGGCCGCCAGCGTGCTCAGGATACGATTGAGCAGCACGATGGCGATGGCGTCGTCGCGCCCGACTCCGAGCACGAGCAGCACGCCGATGCCGCTTATCTCGGTCAGGCCGAGGTCGATCGGGATGGGGATGATCAGCCCGATACCGAGGCTGAAGAAATAGACCGCGAGGGCCGCTCCGAGCGGCAGCCCGGCGATGCTCAGACCGCGCGCGATGACGTAGAGGCCGATCCCGGCGACGACGAGGTAGGTCGCGCCGAGCGCGACGACGGAGGCTAAGACGCGGGGCCGTAACAGGGCGACCGCGCCCTCGCGGAAACGCGCCAGGCCCTCCAGCAACGTCACCGTCGTCGTGTATTCCAACATCCAGCTCGGGGCGCGTGTCGAGGAAAGCAGTTCATAGAGCAGCCACACCAGCAGCACGAAGAGCAGGCTGCCCCCGATGATCAGCGGCCGCAGCCAGTCCCAGCCGGAAACGCCCAGGGCCACCAGGCCCACGAGTGACACCAGCACCTCGACCCAGATGACGAGGGTCGTGGCGGCCGACGAGAGCCCGAAGTCCGTGCCCTTCGACTGCTGGAGCAGGTAGTTCTGGAAGTAGTTACCGATAGGCAAGCTCTTGGTCACCTCGCCGCCGAGGAATGAGAAGGTCTGCGTGCGCAGCGGTACATTGACCCCGAGCGCCCGCAGCATAACGTGCCACTGCACGCCGCGTACCGCCTCATAGACGACCATCAACAGCAGGAACAGCAGCAGGTCGACGGGCCGGAACGCGACGACCCGCCCCGCGATCTTGCGCACATCGCCGAAGAGCGGCAGCAACCCCAGGAGCACCGCCAACAGGACTATTGGCAGCAGAACTTTTGGACGCAGTAGTTTTTTTATCATGGACATGATTTAAGCATAGCGCTTCGACACATTGCGCCGCGGCCGTGGCGCGCTGGTATGCTGAGAACACGTAAACCACCCCATAGAGGTGTGACAAGCAATGATAGCAATGAGTCGGAAACGCGGACATATCGGGGGTGGCCTGGTAATGGCTAGCCTCGTTTTACTGATCATCGCGGTGGCTGTCCCGCGGCTTGGGGACGCCTTCGCGGGCCCGCTCGTGCGCGAGGTAGCGCTCGATCAACAGCAGATCGGAGCCCTCGTAGACGAGCGGAGCGGGCGCGTCTTTGTCCTCACCGCGAACGGATCGAGCGCGGACCCGCACGGCGACGGACAGGTACGCGTGTTCGACGCGGCCAGTGGGGCGTTGATCCACGTCGAGAACGCGGGCTACCGGCCTTGCGCCATCGTCGACGCCGCGCGCGCCGGGCACGTCTTCGTCGCCTACAGCGACGCCACGACCGTCACGGGGGCCGTGCTCATGCTCGACGCGGCGACGGGCGCTCTCCCGCGCGTTAGCGCGACCGGCGCGGCGCGCTGCGGCGCCGCGCCCGTGGTCGATCAGCGTCGTGGGCGTGTCTTCTTCGGCGGCAGCGACGATAGTCTGAGCACGCTCGACGCCTACAGCGGGCAGGCGCTGTATACCGTGCGCCTGTCCGGCGCCAGCGGCGTGAGCATGGTCGTCGACGAGCGGAGCGGCCGCGTCTTCGCCGCGCCGGCCGATAGCGGCACCGTCGATGTCTTCGACGCATCGAACGGCCGGCGGCTGCATACGATCACCCTGGCCGGGGCGCATCCACCTTTGAGCCTGCTCGTGGACCCGCGAGCGGGACGCCTACTCGTCATCGACCAGACGGCGAGCACGGTGAGCACGGTAGACACGCGCGCTAACGCGCTACTCAAGGTCTCGTCTGTCGCCCCAAGTCCCGCGGCGTGGGCGCTCGATGGTGAGGCTGCCGGCGGCCGCCTCCTGGTCGGGGGCGACAGCTCCGTGGACATCCTCGACACGCGTACGGGGGCGGTTGTCCACACCGTGACGCTGGGCGAACGCGCCACACGGATCTTAGTCGACGCCGCGACCCACCACGCGTTCGTCCTCTCCGCCGACCATCTCGGACCCACCAACAAGGTGTACGTGCTGGACACGAGGACGGGCCGGCTTGTGACCACGCTAGCGCTGCCGGGCGTGCCGCTGGACGCGGCCCTCGACGCGCGCCACGAGCGCCTCGTGGTCGCGGACCAGCGCGGCCTGATCGACATCCTCGACACGCGGACCGGGCGGCTCATCCACGCGCTAGCGACGGTCCCATCGACGATGGCGGACGTGGTCATCGACGCGGGCGCCGGCCGCGCCTTCGTCCTGCACGGGCGCGGCTTTGTCGTCATCCCTGACCGTTGGGACTGGATGCCCGCGTGGCTACGGACGAGGGCGCCATTCGTGCCGCGTCAGAGTGTGTCCTACCAGGACGCGCCCGCCGGTGTGACCATCGTCGACGACACGCGTTGAACACGCCGGCCGATCTATCTCGTGGCGCCCTCCGCGCTGATGGCGCCATAGCCGAAACAAGTCTCTCCCTTCGGCTATGGCTCCGTTATCGCGAAGATATGCAGCTGCGGCTTGCCGGACGTGGCCGGCAAGGTTAGACTTGTCACGGTTTTGCCTGGCTGTAGCGTCACAGCGGTGGAGAACAAGAATGTTTGCCCCGCCTCCTGCCCCTTATAGCCGCTGTTGCGGTAGGGCAGTGTCGTGTTGCGGTAGGGCATCGTCGCCACGATGCTGGTCCCGGAAATGGGATGCACGGTCACATTGTCGAGCGTCCAGTCGGAGAAATTCAACGTGTAGCGCTGCGTCGAGCCGTCGCTGTAGGTAATTGTTCCCGTCCCCTTTGCCAGACCATGGGTAGCCGCGCCCAAGAAAGCCAGCCTGGTCCCAGCCGCTGCGGCGGTCGTAGTCAAGGCCAACGTCTGCCCCTGCGCCACGACATTGTCCGGCGTCCCCGGCGCGACGTTCGGCCACTGGAACGTCACGCCGCTGCTTATCACCGACCGCCCCGGCGTGATGCCCGCCGCCTGGAGAGCTTGCCGCGAGTAGCTATAGGTAATGCCATCGAAGTTCGCGGAACCCGGCGCGCCGTCGTCACTGATACCCACGTTATTATACAAAGACACGAGACTGATAGATCCCGACGCGGGCGTCGGCGCCGAAATACTTGTTGCTTGGGGCGTGGGGCTTGGCGGCGTGGCCGTGAGTCCGAACGCATAGACACGACCATCGACGGAACCGACGAAGATGCGGCCGTTCGACACGCTCGGCGCGCCATACAGCATAGCATTGGTTTGATATTGGTAGAGGCGCGCGCCGGTCGCCGCGTTGAGTACCTCCATTGTCGTGCCGCCGCCGTCCACGATCAAGCCGTTCGCGTAGGCGGGCGCTCCGAGGACGGCCCCCGGTGTGCCATGCTGCCATAGATAGGCTCCTGTCGCTGGATCGAGTGCGCGTACCGAGCCGTGGGCTTTGATGCCGGTAATCGTCGTAATACCCCCCGCCAGGTAAAGTCGACCCTGTGCGAACGCCGGTGGCGCGACGCTCCCATCCCCGTTCTGGGGGTCGACGCCCCCGTTCCGCGGATTGACAGCGTCGATGGCGATGGGCCGTTTCCAGATGGGCCCTCCCTGCAGCCTGGCGCGCTTGAACGCGTAGAAAATCCCATTCTTGTTGACGACGGCCACCATTGGAGTTCCCTTGGCGTCGTGGAAGAGCACCGGCGTGGAGCCAAAATCCACGTTGTCCGCTATCGGCGGGGTCGGGATCTGCCACTTGCTTTTGATCGCCAATGTCGTAGCGTCAAGGGCCAGTAGGGCCTGGGTATACGGCGACGGGATAGATGTCCCGAATCCGGACGCGGTCGCCACGTAGATCGTGTTCGTCGCCATGTCGACACTGGGCGAGCCCCAAATCGTACCGCCGGTTACCCCCCGCGGTACCACGCTGAATATGCGGACAACCCGGTGCGTGCGCAGGGATACCCGCAGCAATTGTCCTCGCACAAGCGGGCAGTCGCCGAAGCTGGCTACGCCGATATAGGCGTAGCCGTTGTAGAGCAGCGGGCTCGACCAGTTGTAGTATCCCCCCTTCGCGCTGTTGTCGCCCGTGAAGACCTTCCAGCGCAGGGCGCCCGTCGCGGCGTCGAGGGCGTACCAGTAGGAGTCGCCGCCGCCGACGTAGACGACGCCATCCTGCACCGTCGCCGACGAGGTGACGCCGGCCTGTAACGGGTTGCAGTCCGGTTCCCCGCTGGTTACGCCGAGGAAAGTCCGCCACTTGAAGGCGCCCGTCACGGCGTCGAGGGCATACTCGAAGCCGTCCCACGAGCCGACGTAGACGACGTTGTTGACCACGGCGGCGGAGGCGGCGATCGCCCCGTTGGTGCGGAACGACCACAACGGCGCCAACCGGCCCGCGTTAGCTGGCGATAGAATCCTCTCGTCTCCCGCAGACATCCGACCGGAGTCGTGCAAGTACGTGGGCCAATCGGCCGCTGTTGTCATTAGTAGGGCGACAAATAGCGCCGCCGTAGCGAGCAACCGATTGGGGTTCGCCGGTAGCGGCCCCCCGTTCACGGGGTGAATCTTTGGCATAGCCAACTCTTTCTCCATTTTTGGTGGGGGAACGTCTACAAGGTAAGAGACGGCGCGCACGCTAGCCATTCATGCACAAGCGGAAAGGAGCGAGGCGACGCTGTAGCATTCTACCAAGTTTCGGCGCTCGTTCCTAAACATCCTTCACCCCCCGAATATCCCCTGCCAACATGGGGGATTGCTCCTCCCTTCCACCATGGCCTAGCGTACGCAAGCGTCCGACCGCGGGAGGTGACGTGCGAACAGCCCTATTGCGAGCTAGAAGAGGAGCCTTGAGAACATTATGCAGCCCTTTAGACAACGGAAAGTTATACGCGCCGGCGCCATCGCCTGTCTCCTGATCGTGCAGATTATCGCCGTGGCGCGCGGCTATTTCGGCACGCAGGCGCAAGGCTATTTCGGCGCACATGCGCAAGCCAGCGCAACATCCGCCACGCAATGGTATGGCGTCAATCTGAGCGGGATGGAGTTCGCCGACCACACAACGCCCGGTATCTACGACAAGGATTACACTATGCCTACGGCGCAGGAAGTTGCCTACTACGCCGGCAAAGGGTTACGGCTGATCCGATTGCCCCTCCTGTGGGAGCGCATGCAAGACGGACTTTATGGGCCGCTCGACGCGGCCAATATCGCGCGCGTGGACAGCCTCCTGAACGCCGCCGCGGCCAACAACGCTGAGGTGTTGCTGGACATCCATAACTATGGTCAGTACGTCGCCAACGGCTCGGGTTCCCTCGTGGGGAGCGCGCAGGTCCCGTCGAGCGCCTTTGTAGATCTCTGGGGGAAGTTAGCCGCGCATTTCGCCGGCCGGCCCGGGCTCTACGGTTACGATCTCATGAACGAGCCGCGCGAGTCGAGCTGGCCCCAAGACGCCCAAGCAGCGCTGAACGTTATCCGCCAGTCGGATCGGACAAGTGCGGTGGTGGTGGAGGCCTACGTAGGCTGCAACCCGCCAAGCTTCACCGTCGCCGATCCGGCCAACAATCTCGTCTACAGCGAGCACTGCTACTTCGACGGCAATAACAGCGGTACCTATCCCGTGCCGTACGATCAGCAGAGCAATGCTTCCCCGACCATCGGCGTCGCCCGCGTCACCCCCTTTATCACCTGGCTACGCGCGAACCACGCGCGCGGTCTACTCGGTGAGTTTGGCATCCCCAACGCGGACGGCGCGAATCCGTCCGACAACGACCGAGAATGGCTGACGGTCCTCGACAACTTCCTGACCACCCTAAAGAGCAGCAGCGACGTGATTGTTGGCGCCACATATTGGGCGGGCGGCCCGTGGTGGGGAGGGTATCCGCTTGCCACCGAGCCGGGCAACATCGGCCAGACCACTCCACAGGACGCAATCCAGATGAGCGTGCTAGGGAAGTACACCACGACCACATCGGCAGCCGCGACTATGACCGCGTCCCCCACCGCTACACTTGTCCCACCCAGCGCGACGGCCCCTAACATGCCGCCTAGTAGTACCCCTGTCCCGCCTAGTAGTACCCCTGTCCCGCCTAGTAGTACCCCTGTCCCGCCCAGCAGTACCCCTGTCCCGCCCAGCAGTACCCCTGTCCCGCCCAGCAGTACCCCTGTCCCGCCCAGCAGTACCCCTGTCCCGCCCAGCGCGACGGCCCCTAACATGCCACCGACTAGTACCCCTGTCCCGCCCAGCGCGACGGCCCCTAACATACCGCCTAGTACGCCGATAACCCAGCCCGTGACGAACGGGCCTGTGACGAACAAACCTGCCCCAGCGCCAGCGCCCCTTTTCGCCACGGGCTTCGAGGGCGGCGCCCCTCAACCCACCTGGACCAATACGATTGACGGCGGTGGCTACCCCGCCGGCGGCGGCGCCAACGTCGCCAGCATCTGCTGCAGGCTCTCCGGTCCTGAGGCTGTCGTGCGCGCCGAGGTGGCCCACACCGGCGGCGCCGCGCTGATGTACTCGGGCCAGGACACCAGCGCGGGCACGTCCTACGCCTACGAGAAGGTCTTCGACCTCTCCGGCAAAAACATCGTGGTCGGCCCGAGCACGACGCTCTCGTACTGGATCTACCCCCAGAGCGGCCGCACGTCGCCGGTCGCGATCGGCGGCGCCAACAGTACCTGCGTGGCCGTCGACCTGATCTTCGCCGACGGCCACAACCTGCGCGACTCCGGCGCGGTCGACCAGAACGGCAAACGGCTGCACCCGGCCGCCCAATGCGGCCACCTGACGCCGGATGCGTGGAATCACGTCACGTCCGTCATTGGCGCCAAGGTCACTGGCAAGACCATCGCCCGCCTCGACGTGGGTTACGACCAACCGGCCAACACGGGGGGCTATCGTGGCTACATCGACGACCTCAGCATCCACAACTAACGAGGTATGGGGATTGTTATCCCAGCGAGAGGGCGAAGATATGCAGGTTCGGTTGATCGGGCAGCGTGACGCTCGTGACCGTCTTACCGCCCTGCAGCGGAACCGCGCCGGAGAACAGCGCCGGGTGGTGGTTGCCGTCACGCCCGCTCGCTCCGTTGCGGTAGGGGAGGGTGACCGCGGCGCTGTTGCCCGGACTAGGCTGTGCTGTCCCACCGTTGAGCGTCCAGTCGGGGAGGGTCAGGCTGAAGCTCTGCGCGGAGCCATCGGTGTAGTGTATGGTCCCTATCCCCGTGGCGGGACCATGGTCGGCCGCGCCAAGGATGTGTAGCGTCACATGGGCGGAGGGCGTGTCCAAGCTTACCGTCTGCCCCCGCGCCGCGACGTTATCCGGCACACCGGCGGCGACATTCGGCCACTGGAACGTCACGCCGTTAAACGTGACGGACTGGCCCTCTCCGACGCCGGCGGCGTGCAAGGCCTGCGCCGAGTAGCTATAGCCGCCACCGTCGAGGTTGCCGGCGACGGTATCGGCGTCATCACTGATTCCCGCGTTGTTGTAGAGCGGTCCCAGCTTAAGCTTAATAGGTTGCGACGGGCTCGGTGTCGCCGCCGGAGGCGGGGGCGCGGCGGACGTGGGCGGAACGATCCAGGGCGCGGCATAGCGCGTGACGGCGGCCCGGACGAACTGATAAGAGGCCGTCGAGGCCCCGAGATTGTTGTTGTCCATGAAGCCCCACGCGAACAGGCCGTCCGCCGTGACCTCCGCCAGATAGTCGTGGGTGAGCATGGCCTGCGTATCGGCGTCAAACGTCGCCGGGGATTCGTTATCGGGCTTGTAGTAGGCCAGCATCACGGGACCCCAGGCGTGTAAGGTCTTGGTCATGTCGCGCACGTCGGACACGTTGCTGTCCGACTGCATCGCCTGGAAGCTCTGGAAATCGGATGCGGCCATGACGTCGGAGAAGTAGCCGAACAAGGAGCGCCCCCCGCCCTTGCCCAGATCGTCCCAACGCGTCTGCCACCCGCCCCAACAAAGGGAGACCCGCGCGTTGGGCGCGAATTGGTGGAAGATGGCCTTGGCGGCGGTGTACTGATCCTTGAGCGCCCGATAGTAATTCTCATTGCCTGCCCACTGATCGTGCTGGCAGGGGTAGGTCTGGAATTCGGCGAACAGCGAGACGTAGAGCGGGCCGGAACCGGCGAAGATCTTGGCTAGTTGCGTCATGTCGTCCAGGAAGCCGTGCGACAGCGGGTAGGCGCGTCCACAGGCCGGTCCATAAGGGGTGGACAACGAGCGCGCGGCATCCCCGCTAAATACGACGAGGCTCATGGCATAGCCAGCCGCGTAGGCGTCGGGGATGAGCCCATCGCGCCAGTACTTCAACCAGGCTAGGTCGCCGGGTCCGTTGTACCAACTTGTCAACAACTTGACCGGGGCTTCGCTCACGAGTTGTGTCGCTCGGGCGCTATCGGCCTCGGGACCGATACCGAATAGTAACCGTGGGTCCGTGGTGGCCCTTGCGCGGGTCGCGGGCGCCACGCTCACGAGTAGCGCCAGGAGGGCCAGGGCGACGGACATGACGAAACTAACGCGCATCACTACTCCTCTATCTGGTGTTGTCGTCGTTGCCAAAAAACGTGGGCTGAGGCGGGGCCGGTACGACCCCGCCACGTAAGGCTCGCGGGACAGCGTGGGTGTAGCGCGCTAACCATCGATGCAAATAGTCGGATCGCCGGACGGCGGGAGGTATGGCGGGGCACGGACGGGATACCGATGCCCTGGGCTGTTCCACAGCGGCCGCGCGCCCGCGATCAATCGCCGGGTCTTGTGATGTCTGGAACCCGCGTGGCGCCACGGTGGGGCAGACGAGGAGTAGTATAGCAGGTCGTGGCCGACGCGCTAGACGACGGTCATGGCGAAGACATGCAAGCTCGCTTGGTTGGGCAGGGTGACGGCGACAACGGCTTTACCCGCCCGTAGCGGTACCGCCGCATAGAAGACGACCGTCCGCACGGTTTGCGGCCCCCCGCTCCCGTCGCGGTAGGCCATTGTGGCGGCGATACTGTTGCCGGGGATGGGTTGCGCCGTCCCATCGTTGAGCGTCCAGTCGGAGAAGCCGAGCGTGAAGCTCTGTGTCGAGCCGTCGCGATAGAAAATTGTTCCCAACCCTGTCGCCGGACCATAGTCGGCCGCTCCCAGGACGGCCAATGCCGTCCCATTGGCGGGCTTGGACAAGCCCATCGTCTGTCCTTTCGCCGCGACGTTGTCCGCCGTCCCCGGAACGACGCGCGGCCACTGGAACGCCACGCCGTTCGCGGTCACCGTCTGTCCCTGGCCGAAGCCGGCATCCCCGAGCGCTTGCGCGGAGTAGCCGTCGCCGATCCCGTCGAAATTGGCCGCCCCCGGTTTGCCGTCGTCGGCGACACCTATGCTGTTGTCGTAGGGTCCCAGATCGAAGAACGCGCGCCCTGTCGGGGCCGCTCGCGCTGCCATCGTGATCGTCGCCCGCGTGAGCGACGGCGGGACGATCCAGGGCGCGGCGTAGCGGGCGACCGCGCGCTCGACGCCCGTGTAGGTCGCGGCCGAGGCCGCCATAGTGTTGCTGTCCATGAAGCTCCAGGCGAACAGGCCGTCCGCCGTGACCCGTGCGAGGTAGCCATCGGTGAGCATGGCCCCGAGGTCGGCGCCGATCACGGCCGGCGCCCCGCTGTCGGGGCGGTAGTAGGCGAGCATGACGGGACCCCAGTGATGGAGTTCTTGGGTCATAGTCTGTATGTCGGACACATTGCTGTCCGACTGCATCGCCTGGAAGCTCTGGAAGTCCGACTGCCGCATCACGTCCGCGAAGTGGGGGAAGAGCGCGTTGCCGCCGCCGTTCCGCGTATCCGTCCAGCGCGTCTGCCAGCCGCCCCAACACAGCGAAACGCGCGCGTTAGGCGCGTACTGGTGGAAGATGCCCAGGGCGGCCAGGTACTGGCCCTTGAGCGCGCGGTAGTAGTTCTCGCCCCCTACCCATTGGTTGTTCATGCACGGATACGTCTGGAACTCGGCGAAGAGCGACACGTAGAGTGGGCCGGAGCCGGCATAGATCTGCGCTAACTGCGTCATGTCACCCAGGAAACCGGCCGAGAGCGGGTAGGCGCGCCCACAGGCCGGCCCGTACTTAGTCTGGAGCGTCGCATTGGCGTCACTACTCCACACAATGAGATGCAACGCGTATCCTTCTCCGTAGGCGGCGGGGACGACCGTGTTGTGCCAGCCGGCCATCCACGAGAGGTCACCGGGGCCGTTGTACCAACTGGTCAGCAGGCGCAACTGAGGAAAAGCCTTCCTGTCTGATGATGCGTGCATCACGCCGTCGGCTTCCTGCCCCATGCCAAAGAGGAGCCGCGGCGTGGCGGTGGGCGCGACCGGCGGCAAGGAGGGGAGCGCCCCAAACGACGCGGCTCCTTTGAGCGCCACGACCAGGATCAGGGACAGCCCCGCGACCACCAGCGCGATGCGTCGTATCGGGCGGACGCGCACAACCATCTCCTGTCCTACATGGGCTATCGCTACTATAGCCTGTCAGATAATGTTTCAGACTAGCAGGCCACTCGATGAGCGTAACAGCCGCCTGTGAATTCTGATTCTTTATCTGAACATCTATAGCTAGCGGCGAAAAGCCGTATCGCGTGCGATTAGCTGCTCGTGTTTAGTCCGACGACGCGCGCCACATGTCCCGATCCGGGCAGATGGATGGCGCGGGTGGCGCCGCCGGGGAAGCCCCGGCCGGTGAGGAACGGCGTGAGCAGCGTCACGGCATCGCCGACGCAGGAGAGCTCGGCCACCTCCAGGGTGACGTTGTCCGCCGGGTCGTCGTGCGCGATCACGCGGTAGAGCGCGCGATGCTGGCACTCCACGCCCAGCATGCGCGCCACGAGCACGGCCAGTTCGCGATGCCCGAGCTCGCCGAGCCGCCTTATGGCCGCGATATAGGTGCTGATAAAGGCCGTTTCGAGGTGGTCGAGCACCCAGAGGTAGCTGCCGATGTGGCTTGTGTAGCCCAACTCGGCGAACGTGGCGGCGGGGAAGTAGAACTCCGTGTGCCGCGAGGTCGCGCCCAGCGCTGCCAGCAGGCGCGCATGCTTCTGTTCCTGGTCGAGCGCCGCCTGCAGGTAGGCCACGTTGCCGGGGGAGCCGTTGGGCGACACCCGATTCGGATCCGCCGACGACCCGGCGACCCGCGGAGAGCCGGCGATGGACCGCGTGATCAGGCCCGTGTAGTAGAATGTCGTGGCCAGCCGCTC